>Ga0207660_10001471_pt1 | contig 15852 bp, 10 predicted proteins | sample KBSC73BmetaG_FD_184335 | JGI IMG/M metagenome (GOLD analysis project Ga0207660, IMG submission 184335) | Corn rhizosphere microbial communities from Kellogg Biological Station, Michigan, USA - KBS C7-3B metaG (SPAdes) (version 2) | ecosystem: Host-associated > Plants > Roots > Rhizosphere ... | reverse complement strand
CGCTTTTACGAGTTCGTCACAACACCCGAGAGCCTTGTATATGCTGCTCATAAATACTATCGAATTCCAGCTCGCACGGACCTGGACCGCTCCAGGTTACCCACCTGGATGAATGAACCGTTTACGCGAATGCCACTCGACTGGGCTCTATTGCGAAAACAAGGAGATGAATGGTTAAGATACTGGGACACACAAATAAAAGGCAGAGGTGGGCGGCAGTAAAAGCACATTTATCATTGCCGACTTGCTCTAGGACCTATAGGACTTATAGGACCTATAGGACCTATAGCTCCTGAAAAACTTTAATCCAATGCCGCTCCTAACCCTCAACAACATCTCCAAAAGCTTTGGTTCCACACGCGCGGTCCACGATGTTTCGCTCGACGTCAACCAGGGAGAGTTCTTTGGTCTGCTTGGGCCTTCAGGTTGTGGTAAGACGACGACGCTCAGAATGATTGCAGGTTTGGAGCAGCCGGACGCGGGTTCGATCCAATTCGAAGATCGAGACATTACAAATCTGGCCCCTGAGCGTCGTGGATTCGGGATGGTTTTTCAGAACTACGCGCTCTTCCCACACCTCAACGTATTTGAAAACGTCGCGTTCGGACTTCGCGCACGGCACAAATCCAAAGCTGAAATGGACCAGCGAACGGCATCGGCCCTCGAGTTGGTTCAGCTTCCCGGATATGCAAACAGGCGCGTAGATGAGTTGTCTGGTGGCCAGCAACAGCGAGTGGCAATAGCCCGCGCAATTGCTATCGAACCGGTGCTACTGCTCTTTGACGAGCCTTTATCGAACCTGGACGTTTCACTGCGTGAGGAGACCCGAAGTGAGCTTCGTGAACTAGTCACGCGGCTGGGTTTGACGGCGGTTTATGTGACACACGATCAGGAAGAGGCTTTTGCTCTGTGTGATCGTATAAGCGTGATGGTGGGCGGCAAGTTAGTTCAAACAGGTAAGCCACGTGAACTTTATGAGCAGCCGGCCGACATCGCTGTTGCTCGTTTCCTGGGACGCAACAATCTCATCCGTAGCACGCGAGTTAGTTCCAGTAAAACTTCCGAAGGCGAATTCAAAACACTTGAGGGTGGGCATACGCTCAGGTTTCCAATTAAACACGAAGATCTTGCCCCACTTAACAAGCCGGTGTTTCTCGCGATTCGTCCCGAACATGTTCGACTAAACCAGACGCTTCCTCCATCGACCACGAATGTTTTGCCAGGCCGTGTGCGGGAGGTGGTCTTTGCTGGGGCAACGTCGATTGTTCGAGTCGAAGCTAATGGATTGGCACTCGAAGCATTGGTTGTTCAACCTAACGGCTTGGAAGTTGGGCACGAATGCGAAGTGGTCCTGGCTCCCGAGCACCTAAGATTATTGCGCGGTGACTGAGAGAGTTGTCTGCAGACGTAAGAAAGAACAAGTCGGGAAGGGGGCAAGCGACCATGCGGAGGCCGACACTAACCAGATTCTGAAGCGCGCCCCCGCAGGTTCCAGGTCCTGAGAATTGAACTGAGTTTTTATCTGACACATGAGGGCCTGGAACCTGCGGGGGCGCGCTCAGGACCTGGTTGGTTTTGGTTGTTGTTTGGTCCGCTTGCCTCCTTCCTGACTGCGTGATTGGTTTTGGTTGTTGTTTGGTTCGCTTGCTCCCTTCCTGACTGCGTGCCTTGAGGAAAAACGCTCCAAGACATTCCGTGACTCGATTATTCTCGCCTTCGCGGATCATTCTGTTATTAGTGACAGCGCTCGTGCTCCTTTACGGAGTGCTCTACCCCAACCTCTCGGTCCTGTTCTCGTCACTTCACCAAAACGGACACTGGACGCTCGCAAATTATCGGGCGGTGTTGACGCAGCCAAACGTCCTCGAAGCAATTCTCAACAGCATCGTGCTTTCATTATCGACGGTTCTGTTGTGCGCGCTGGTGGGGGTACCGCTGGCGTTTTTGTTTGAGCGGTACGCGTTTCCGGGCCGCCGATTGTTTGCCGCGCTGGCTGCACTTCCATTGGTACTTCCGCCCTTAGTAGGAACGGTAGCTTTCATATTCCTTTGCGGCGAATCGGGAATCCTCGCGCGTAGCATTCAACACTTGCTTGGCCTATCAAACTCACCCTGGACTCTGCGCGGCTGGCCGGCACTTCTACTTTTCCACACTTACACGATGTACCCGTTCTTCTACGTTCTGACTGGAGCGGGTTTGCGGCGGATCGACGCCAGCCTGGCTGAGGCATCACGCAGTTTAGGCGCATCGAAGTTCTTGACCTTGTTTCGCGTTCTGTTACCTCAACTCACTCCAGCCTTAATCGCCGGCGCACTACTGACGTTTATGACTTCAATGGCATCCTTCAGCGCGCCATTGCTTTTCGGCGGAAATGTCCGAGTCTTGACGCTTGAGATCTTTACGGCTCGCCAGCGTGGCGATGCGACAATGGCAGTAACTGAAACGGTCGTGCTGGCGGTTATTTCCTTGACCGCACTTGTGCTGTTTCAGCGTTACGAAGGAACGAGAAAATTTGTCGCTGCTGCCTTGAAAGGTGCGACGCGCCGGCGTGAACCTCTGCGCCGAGGCGGGGTTCGACTGTTGGCGACAATCGCGGCAATCTCTTTTTCGATCATTCTGGTTTTGCCCGTCGCAACACTGGTTCTTGTCAGTTTTGCCCGGGAAGGCTCCTGGACAACCCAGACTCTGCCCACGACCTACACAACCGCAAACTTCGTCAGATTGATGACTGAACCTCAGGCGCGGGAAGTATTCTGGAACAGCATCTCGATGTCAGCCATTGCGGCACTCGCCGCACTACTCTGGAGCTTTTGTATAGTGCTGCTCGTTTCGCAACGACCCGGCATTGGCTTCCTGGGCAATACTGGGCGGCGTTTGCTTTCTCTTTTCGTACTTATTCCCTGGGCGCTGCCCGGCACAGTCGTCGCCGTGTCAGTAGCAGAAGCTTACGGGCAACCCAGCCTGCTGCTTGGATCTTTTGTTCTGGTCGGAACGTTTTGGATCTTGCCTGCTGTTTACTTTCTAAGATTCATGCCCCTGGTGGTGCGCGCGCTTCAAGCGAGCATGGAACAACTCGATCCAGCTCTCGAAGAGGCTGCGGGATCCCTGGGAGCGCGAGCATGGCAACGATTTGCCCGAGTAACCCTTCCTTTGGTTTGGCCAGGCGCCCTTGCCGGAACCGTGCTGGCGTTTGTGATTGCGTTGGGCGAATATGTTGCTTCGGTTCTTATCTTTGTGCCGGCAAATCGACCGATTTCGATTGCCATTGCATCCGAACTACGAGACTTCAATCTTGGTGCGGCGGCTGCGTATGGAGTCATTCTCATCGTTATCATCAGTGTCAGCATGATCGTGGCGGGAAGGCTTGAACGTTGGCGCAGCTAACTTTGGAGTGCGACGGCCTGCCGTCGCCTTGTTACTGCGTCACTCAATCGACAATTTTACTGTGAACAAAGCGACGGCAGGCCGTCGCACTCCAAAGACTTGTGATAAGGAATCAAGGTTGATGCACTTTGAGCTGAAAAGAAAGCTGCGGATTTACGTTTCTTTGTTCCTGAGTCTCTTGCTTCTGAGTGCTGTTGCGCCACGCCAACAGAGTGCTCAGCAGGAGTTGGGGCTCGTCGATAAACAGAATCGAGCGCGTTTACACCAGGCACTGATCGATCTAACGAATCCATTTACGGTGCTCTGTGTTGCCGCGCATCCGGACGATGAAGACGGCAGCACATTGACCGTTCTAAGGCGCAAATATGGAGTTCATACAGTCAGCCTGTTCTCTACCTACGGAGAGGGCGGACAGAACGCAGTCGGGCCTGAGCTCTATGAAGAGCTGGGAGTCATTCGTGCCCGGGAGACCATGGCAGCGGCGGAGGTTCAGGGATCTGAACCACATTTTCTTGGCTTGCGAGACTTTGGCTTTTCAAAAACCGCGGAAGAAACGTTTCGCGCCTGGGGTGAAAAGGAAGCTCTTCGTCGAATGGTATTTCAGATTAGACGATTGCGGCCCGATGCAATAATCACCAATCACGATACAACAACCGGTCATGGCCATCATCAGGCAACGGGCCGCCTGATTCTCCAGGCGTTTGATGCGGCAGCCGATCCAAAACAATTCCCGGAACAACTTAATCAGGTAGGAGTGTGGCAAGCACAACGACTGTTTGTTCGTGCGCCTCGCAGAGAGGCGCAGGCAACGGCCCAGGTCACACAAAAACAGTTCACAATCGATCCCAACGAAGCCGATCCCTTTAGAGAAACGACCTACGCTCAGCAGGCTCTGGCAGCACTGCAAAAACACGCGACTCAAGGCCCCTGGCCAAAAACAGTCGCAGCGGGAGGAGCCAGAATTATCAGGTACAACCTGGTCCGAGAAGCGACAGGTGTAGCTGCTCTACCAGACAATGCCAAGACCCCGATCGATGGGTTGCGTTTGCCTGAATCAATAAGCAGCGCCTTCCACATTCCCACAATTGACAACAAACCTCTAACTGAGTTTGTAGACAAAAAGGACGAAGTTTTGATCTCGTTGGTGAACGCTCGCAAACACGGAGCCTTCACTGCATCCAGGGACGTCATGGATCTTGATCCGCCTCGTTTCCAACTTATGTCGTCTCGGCTTGATGCGGCGTTGGCAGTTGCAGCGGACGTAGGTATAACAGCTGAAACTGACGAACCCGTGTTCGTGCCAGGCGCGCCCGCAAAGATTTCTGCCGTGCTTGGCAACGGCGGCGAAGTCGATGTCCAGATCAAGAGAGTAGACATTACCGCGTTTGGGTCGGAGCATCGTGTTGCTACCGCCGATAAGATGTTGCCTGAAACGGAAACGACCGCACTCTATGAAACGACAACACCGAAGACCGCTTCGTTAAGCGTACCTTCCGATGCCCATCTGTACGATGGACAATTGTTTGGTCAGCCTGTTGTCGCACGTGCGGAGCTCGCAGTTGGTGATGCTACCTTTGTAATCACGAGTCAGATTCAAAGAGACGTTGCGCCTCCAGTGCAGATCCTGAGTGTGGACCCACCGGTTTACGTCAGCACTCCAGCGTCTTCACAAAAGCCACTCGAATTCAAAGTCCGTTTGATCAATCGCATGGCGGGAGAATTCAAAGGACTCCTTAGAGTCCTGGGATCCAGCTTAGAGACTGGCCGCGAGATTGTGCTGGGGGCACATAGCTCGGATGTGTTTAGTCTATCGGTACGCCAGGCACTTCCAATTACTCGACGAATCCAGTCTGGCTCCGAGCTTGGGATTACGGTTGATCTGCCTAACCCCAAGTCTCCAATTGACAAGCGAAAGGTGAAGCTGATTTATGCGGATGCGCTCGTTGCACCGGAACTGGTCGTAGGCTATCTGCCGAGTTTCGATCAAACATTGTCGCGTTCACTGGCCGCGCTTAATGTGAATGCAAAGGAGTTGAAAGTTTCGGACGTTGCATCTGGCGACTTGTCGAAGTTCTCAACAATCGTGCTGGATATTCGGTCTTATGAAGCACATCCAGAATTGCTTCCAGTCAACGACCGATTGCTGAAGTTTGTTGAGAACGGTGGGACGCTGCTGGTCTTTTATCACAAGACTGACGAGTGGAATCCCGATGACCGGCGGCAACGTCCACAGCTCGCGCCTTACCCCCTAACCCTTAGCGACGATCGCGTAACTCAGGAAGATGCGCCCGTTTGGTTTCTGCAGCCCCGACACCCGCTCCTGAATTCACCAAATCGAATTACGCAGGCGGATTTTGCGAACTGGGTCCAGGAACGCGGGCTCTATTTTCCAAAGGAATGGGATTCACATTACGCGGCCCTCTTGTCTACAAACGATAAGGGTGAACCGCCCCTTCATGGTGGACTGCTCGTCGCGCCGTACGGGAAAGGGAACTATATCTACACCAGCCTGGTATGGTACCGGCAACTTCGCGCGGGAATTCCAGGAGGCTATCGTTTCTTTGCGAATATGATTAGCTATGGAAACAGAAAGACTGAAGCCAGCCGGGCAAACGATCAATGATCAGTAGTGCGGTTAATAGGTCCTATAGGTCGAATAGGTCCGATCTTTGTCTGTTAGGCGGGTGAGTCAGCGAGAGCTTCCTGATCCACAGACGTTTCCGTTTCCAGTTTCTCTCGGGCGCGCTCGAGAAATGTCTTGATCATCTCCCGCACACGCTTTTGCATTTCTGAGCTGATACGTCCTTCACCAACAAGAATCGCGAATCTGTGAAGGTCCTTGGCATGTTTTCGTCGGAGCTCAACATGTTGCACTATCCTGATCAGGACTTTCTGGCCGCGCTCCTCAAACGCTGCGGCATAACGGAGATAGTTTTTCATCTCGGAGCGGGCCGGCGACCACTCGAGGCGCTCGGGTGAGTCCTCTGTTTTTTCCACTGTGAACGAGGCAACGACGGGGCCGATTACCGGTACTTCTGCGCGGACCATCCAGCGCATAATCCCGCCGGCCTCTTTTCGAATACCTTCGATGCCGGGCATGAGATCCGCGAAATTACGAAGCTCCCCGAAGAACTCGCGTGCCTTTTCGAGGCTGGTCCGCAACTCCATTTGATCTGCGTAAGAGGCTTTGATTCGAAACATGTTCTCCGTCCACCGGTTCCATTTACGTTGATGCACCATCGCGGCAACTTGTTTGCCCGCATCACGAATTGCTAAGTTACACGAGTAAAAGTCTCCAGTAAATAACTAAGTTCGTCATGAAAGAATAATTTAATATGAGTGACAGAAAAGGTTGCCCGCGCTGTGAAAAACGTGGACTGAAAACATGGGCCGAACTCAGCGAGGAGGAGCGGACAGCCGTCAAGCGACTGCCTTTGTCAGCCGAATACTCGGAAGAGGAGAGGAAGGCCACTCATCGTTGGTGCACGCGCTGCTGGTATGAGGAGGTGTCACCGGGGCCGAGCCATGCCTAAAGAAAGACTGTATAGGACCTTTAGGACCGATTCGACCTATACAAAACAACCACACTGCTCCTAGTCAACGACCCGCTGATATGCCTCCCGTATCAGGCTCATTTGTTCCACAAGGGTTGTTTGTAGTGCCGCTGCCGATTCAAACCCCATCTTAGTCGCCACGTCTTTGGCCGTCGGATGCTCTGGTTCAGGCAACCGCGTCGAACGTCCTACTATCAACCGCAAACTGTGATCGACTGCCCTTAACAAACTATAACCATTGCTGAGTACCGCATAATCGTCTTCTGAAAGTGCAGCCTCCTGATTGAGACGCTCGAGAACGTAAGCGGTTGAGCGGTCCTCGCCTTCATCGGGCACTTCATTTCTCAACTGCAAGTATCTGACAGCAAAATAAACATCCAACATTCCACCCTTGGCATACTTGATATCAATCCCGTCACGACGTCCCCTGGAACTTTTCTCTTTTTCCAGACGCTCCCGAACACGTTTGGTCGCTGTCTTCAACTCCACTGGATCCACTCGTGTCGCGTTCTCATGGATTCGATGGCGCGCATGTGTTTCAACCATCTTTCCCAATTCCAAATCGCCGGCGACGGCTCGTAGCTTTAGATAGGCAAGCCATTCCCACGGAGCGCTTTCTTCTTTCAGGTAATGAAGCAGGGCCTCTGAACTCAGTACCAGCGGCCCATTTTTTCCGTGAGGCCTGAGCCGAAGATCGACGCGATATAAATAACCTTCTCTGGTGATGCTCGATAATGCGGCAAGCATTAATTCCACCAAACGAGCGTATGCTTCGTCCTGCGAGAGTCCAGGAACCGGCGCTGGCACAAGGGAATCGTATGTGATCAGAATGTCCAAATCTGATCCGTAATCGACACCGCTAGTTCCTAATCGTCCAAGTCCGAAAACTGCAAGCCGCGGCCCGGTTCTCAGCGTGCCAATTCGGCGAGCAATTTCTCGACGCGCCATAAGATAGGCAACATTCAGACTCGCTACCGCCAGCTCACTCTGCAGTCGGTTCGCTTCGAACGTCGAAATTTGTTTACTCGCATCCAGCATCCCTATCTCGGTGAGCATTTCCGCCCACTTCAAACGGAAAGCGGAGAGCTCCGCCGGGAAACTGCTGTGTGGATCGACTGCGGAGCGCAGAATAGCGCGATGATCACGCCGCAGACAGGTCTCAAGGTTGACTCCGAGTGATGCAATGAGTGTGGGATTGGCGGCAATCATCTCGGCAAAAAAGTCAGACGATCCGCAAAGCGTTACGAGGTGTCGAAAATGTACGGACTGAAACTGCAGATTGTCGGTTGTTTTTTCCAGCGAAGCGGCAATACGTGCAACCTGGAGGAATGCCCGGTGGGGATTAAGCGAGTTCCGCGCTTCATTCACGAGCAAGTCACGCACGGATGAACGACCGTCAACCAGGTGCTCCTGGAAGATTCGTGACGCGGCGTTCGCAAGACCAATATCTTTATCCAACGTCTCAATCGCTCGCGGCGTTTGCGGTGGTGTTTCTTCGAACTTGTTTTCCACCTCACCGAAAAGTCGGTCGTAGGTCTGACGCACATTTGCCGTTTGGAGCTTTAAGGAATCAAGAAACTCGCTGAGCCCGTTTGTTCCCATGAATCCCATGCGTCGTGCGATGAGCGCGCGCACGTTGTCTGTCTCAGGGACGGTATGAGTTTGTAGGCCATGTTCCATCTGCAGGCGATGTTCCAAGGTACGTAAGAAACGGTAGGCTTCAGTCAACTCGCTCCGCTCAGGTTGGGTTATGAAGCCTCTGTCCGCGAGTCGTTCCAGACTAACGAGAGTGTGCGAAACTCGGAGCCAATCGTCGCGGCCCCCATGAGCCAGTTGTAATGCCTGAGCGATAAACTCGATTTCCCGAATTCCTCCGCGGCCCAATTTCACGTTGAAGCCACTCTTCTTCTCGACTTTTCGATCGATCTTCTGCTTCGCAAGACGGACCGATGCAAGCGCACCGCTAACGGAGATGTCGGGGCGAAAAACATTCGGTGTAACACGCTCTTTGAATTTGGCGAAGAGTTCGGCCGATCCAGCAGCTGGCCGAACCCGAATCAGCGCCTGGCGTTCCCAGTCCTGTGCGGATCGCGCGTAGTATTTCGTTGCCTCTTCCAGTGAACAGGCCAATGCGCCGTCACGTCCATGCGGCCGAAGTCGAAGATCCACGCGGTAGGCCGCACCTTCGCCTCCTGATTGACCCACAAACCTGGCAATAGCTTCCGAAAGCTTGACGAAGTATTCTCGGTTTGTGACTACGCCACGGTCACCTGTTCCCGCAGTTGATCCCTCATCGGAATAGAGAAAAACAAGATCGATATCTGACGAGTAGTTGAGTTCAAGCGAACCGAGCTTGCCAAGAGCCAAAACACAAAACTCCGCCGTAGCGCTGCGGCCCCGTTCGTCTGTCTTTCCGGGCAATCCATAACGATTGTCGAGGTCCTGTCGTGCGAGCATTAGTCCGTAGTCCAAAATCGCATCGGCAAGATTCGACAGTTCTTCCGTTGTCTCAACAAGCGTGTGAAAGCGACGAATGTCGTGCAGATAAGTTCGCAGAAGTTCGCGTCTTCGAAAACGAGCAAGCACGTTCTGAGTGTTTAGAGTTGAGTTCGTAAGCGCAAAGCGCGCTAGAGACTCTTTCAACTCATCAGAGGTCCTGACTCGAGGATCAAGTCGTTCGCGAGACAGCCAGTGGAAGTATTCAGGGTTCTGTTCGAGAGTTGTCGCAAGGAGCGGACTCCAGGCAGCGATTGCCAGGACATCAGCGAGTAATGCGGGCTGCTTTGAGAGACTTCCGTAAATACGAGGATTGTCTTTGGCTAATTGGTCTATGAAGAGGCGAGCACCAGTCTGGTCTGGAAGATCGCGGAGGAGGAAGTCAACTTTGGAATCGACCGATTGCACGAGTGCTATCTTACGCGGTCGGGGGTCAGTAGTCAGTGGTCAGTAGTCAGTGTATAGGTCGAATAGGTCCTATAAGTCCTATGCTACTGACCACTGACTACTGACCAAAGACAAACCAGCCCAGGATTCCATTGGACGAACCCTGGGCCGACTTGAGAGATCCCTCAAACTAAATATCGTAGTACAGCGAAAACTCCAACGGATGTGGTCGCATGCGAAGTGGTGTGATCTCGCGATCGCGCTTATACCCAATCCATCGTTCGATCAACTGCGGACTGAAAACGTCTCCCTTCAACAGGAAGTCGTGATCAGCTTCCAGTGCTTTGAGTGAATCATCGAGCGAGCCAGGAAGTGTCGGCACGTCCTTCAGTTCCTCAGGCGACAGGTCGTAGATGTCCTTCTCCAAAGGCTCACCCGGATCCAGGCGGTTCTGAATACCGTCCAAACCAGCGAGCAACATCGCCGAGAAAGCCAGGTACGCGTTGCAGGACGGATCCGGTGGTCGAAACTCGAGTCGCTTCAGCTTCGGGTTCGTAGAAAACATTGGAATACGAATGGCCGCCGAACGATTGCGAGCCGAGTAAGCCAGGTTCACGGGAGCTTCGAATCCGGGAACGAGGCGTTTGTAACTGTTCGTTGTTGGCGCAGCAAAAGCGACAACCGCCGCTGCATGCTTCAGAAGCCCGCCGATGTAATACTTCGCCATCTCCGAAAGACCAGCATAGCCGTCGCCGGCGAAGAGTGGCTTTTCACCTTTCCATAACGACTGGTGGCAGTGCATACCCGAACCATTGTCTCCGTAGAGTGGCTTAGGCATGAAGGTCGCCGACTTCCCATACTGGTGGGCAGTATTGCGAACTACATATTTGAAGATTTGCAGATTGTCAGCGGTCCCTAACAAAGTGGAGTAGCGGAAGTCGATTTCGCACTGACCTGCGGTGGCGACTTCATGGTGGTGGCACTCGACAGTAACCCCGCATTTTCCGAGTGTCAGGGAGATCTCAGAACGCAGATCGACTAAAGAGTCGGTTGGAGCACACGGTACATAACCTTCTTTGGGTCGAATTCGATAACCAAGATTTGATCCAGAAAACTCGTCTGCAGCACGCCCACTATTCCAATGGCCCTCATCTGAATCGATTGAATAGCCCGCTGAATTCTGGTCGTTATGAAATTTTGCGGAATCAAAAACAAAAAACTCTGCTTCCGGTCCGTAGTAAGCAGTATCGGCGAGTCCGGTGAACTTCAAATAGCTTTCAGCACGCTGAGCAACGGAACGCGGGTCAAACGCGTAACCCTCTTTCGTAATCGGGTCGACAGCGCTGCCAATCAAACACAATGTCGGTTGTTCGGTGAATGGATCCATCCAGAAACGGGTTGCATCCGGAACCAGGAGCATGTCGGATTCGTGAATCGCAGCCCACCCGCGGATCGAAGAAGCGTCAAATCCGAATCCGTCTTCGAACTGATCTTCGCCGAGTTCGCCGATCGGAAAGGTTAAGTGTTGCCAGGAACCGGGCAAATCCGTGAAGCGAACAGAAACGAATTTGGCGCCCTGGTCAGAGGCATATTTCAAGACAGTCTTAGGGTTCATGTGATCTCCTGAAAGAATTTGGGAGTGTTGGGGGTACTCTTCGCCGCGGCGTGTTTTGTCGTGCGAAGTATAAAAAGTTGGCTGACAGGTTTGCTAAAACGGGCGTGCGTCATGGAGCGACGGGCGCGCTAAAAAGCTGCCATTATAGTGACGAGTTTTTCGAAGTCAAGGTGTTTCGCGATAATGATCGAATAACAAATTTCTATGTCAAAAATAGAAGGTACTCAAACACAAACCGCCGAAATATTGGAGTCGGGAAGGGGCAAGCGAATCCAACTCAAACCAGAACCAACCAGAACCCGAGCGCGCCCCCGCAGGTTCCAAGCCCCGAACAAGGAATTTGGATCCAATCAATCAACGGGCTTGGAACCTGCGGGGGCGCGCTCGGGTTCTGGTTGGTTCTGGTTTGAGTTGGATCGCTTGCCCCCTTCCCGACTGCACATATCCATGGACGCACCATCAGTCAAAATCGCCCAAATTTCGCAGGTTTTGCGCATTCTCAAGTACTTTCCGAAACAAAAAAGTTATAGACCGCCGCTGCCGTTTTCTGTTACATTGCGCCACTAAAGCGTTCCACCCAACACAAAAACTCCGCAAATCGAATCGGAAAAATGTACAACCGGGTTTTCGGTATTCGAATCTATACGGAACGAGTTCCATTGTCAGCAGGAGACCGCTAATTGACCACGGCAATCGAGCAAACGCTCGAAACTTATGGAATCCAAAACTGGGGTGCAGGCTACTTTGACGTAAACCGAAAGGGAAATCTCATCGTCCGCCCTGTCGAAGGCGACCCTCGCTCCGCGGACTTAAAAGAGATCATCGACGACCTGGCCAAACGGGGCATCACGGCTCCCGTCCTACTTCGCTTCCCCCAATTGGTAGCCGCACAAGTAAGAAAACTTCAACGCGCCTTCAGTCGATCAATTCGAGAGTTTGAATATCAGGGGACACACATGTGTGTTTACCCTATGAAGGTCAATCAACAACGCTCGGTTGTCGAAGAGTATCTCCGCGAAGGTTCACGTTACGATTTCGGGCTCGAGGCTGGATCCAAAGCTGAACTCTACGCCGCTCTCGCTTTGGAACAACCCGATGAGAGTTTGCTCGTTTTGAATGGCTTCAAAGATCAGGAATTCATTGAACTCGCATTTGCGGGTGCTCGCTCTGGTAAACGTGTCGTCATCGTGATCGAAAAGCTCGGCGAACTCGATCACGTTTTGAATGTAGCCGAACACCATGAAGGGCCGCTGCCTATGATTGGCATGCGGGTCAAGTTGTACTCAAAAGGCTCCGGGCGGTGGGAGAAGTCGGGTGGCGAAGCAGCGAAATTTGGATTAACCACGACAGAACTACTCGAAGTAATACACAGGTTGGAAGATGCCGACCGGATTGAAATGCTCAAGCTGCTCCATTTTCACATCGGTTCGCAACTCACCGACATCAAGCGCATCAAGAATGCGATGAAGGAAGCGGCGCGTGTTTACGCCAAGGTCTACCAGATGAAGGTGCCGATCGAACTGCTCGACGTCGGTGGCGGTATGGCAGTCGATTACGATGGTTCAAAGACAGCCTTCGACTCTTCGGCAAATTACACCGCCGAAGAATTTGCAAACGATGTGATTTACACCATCAAGCAAGTTTGCGACGACGAGAACGTCCCGCACCCGACAATCATTCAGGAGTCGGGTCGCTTTCTTGCTGCTTATCACGCAATCCTCGTAACAAATGTGCTCGATGAAATCGAAACGGTGGTAGAAGACATGACACCGATCGAAATCGACGAAGATGATCCCCAGGTTGTGATTGAACTGGGTGATTTGCGTGGCTCCGTCACCGTAAAGAACTATCGCGAGTATTACCATGATGCCCTCGAGCATCGCGAAGAATTATTCACGCTTTTTAACCTCGGATTGATTTCTTTGGAGGACCGGGCCAAGGGTGAGGTTTTGTTTTGGGACATCTGCGAACGTGCCGACAAATATGCGCAGCAGGCGAAGTACGTTTCCGAGGAGTTTGGCGAACTACGTCGTCTCTTGTGCGCCAAGTATCTGACAAACTTCTCGGTGTTTCGATCGGTACCGGACCACTGGGCACTCGATCAGCTGTTTCCGATTGTGCCTATTCACGGTCTCAACAAACCTCCAACTGAATACGCAACATTGTGCGATATCACTTGCGATTCCGACGGCATGGTCGATAAGTTCGTCGATTTACATGACGTAAAGCAAGTGCTCGAGCTTCACGCACTGAACCCGGAGGAACCTTATTACTTAGCGTTCCTGCTGGTTGGCGCTTATCAGGAAGCAATGGGAAACAATCACAACCTCTTCGGCGCACCGCACGAGGCACACATTCACATTGACGAGGAAGGCTATTTAATCAAGAAGGTCATAAGGGGAACGACGGTAGGCGCAGCAGCGGAGCGCGCGCGATACGATCGCAGTCTTTTGCATGATGGTTTTCGGCGGCTTATTTCCCGACGAGTCAAGGAAGGCGAGTTGAGTGAAGCCGAAGGCGCAGAACTCGCGCAGTTTTATGAATCTCGTTACGAAGCTTATACCTATCTTGCCGTGAACGGCGTGAAGAGTCGTTCCAGGCGAAAATACGATTATTAATCAGGTAACACGCAAGCATCATCATAGGATCATTTCAGCTCAAGAGGTTGACAACCCGCATGGTCACTCAACGAAAACCAAAAGCATCGAAGTATCTGACTACTCCCACACGTCCAGTACAAGTGGACCGCGATCGTTCAGTGGCCGGCCTTCTGGAAAAAATGGAAGGCACGGGATTTGGTGGCCGCCAATTAGCCGAAGCGCACCGTATCTGGCTCGACATGTTGGGCGATAACACGACGATCATCGTCTCCGGTTCGGGAGCATTGATACCTGCGGGCATGCGCCGTCTGTTGGCGTATGTAATCAAGAACCGCTTTGTTGATGTGTTGGTTCTCTCCGGTTCGATGCTGTTTCACGATCTACACGAGACGTTGGGCCGTTATCACTTTCAAGCCCACCCAAGCATGACGGATGCTGAACTCGAATCGGCCCAGATCAGTCGAATGTGGGATTTGCTGGCGAGTGACGAAGAATACCGGGAAGCAAAAGAGTGGATTGGTGGTTTTACAAATCAGTTGGATCAGACGCGTCCATATTCAGTCCGCGAGTTTCTTCACTTGCTCGGTCGGGAACTAGCTGAGATTGCGTCAGAAGATGGTGTCCTGACCTCTGCTTATAAATCGCGCGTGCCAATCTTTTGTCCAGCTATTGCCGACAGTGGGCTCTCCGTTGGTATTGCAGGCGCACGGTTCGAAAAGAAGAACAGCTTCGTGTTCGACGTCGTGCAGGATGTGCTCGACATGATGAATGTGATGGCGCATGCACGCATCTCTGGAATCATCAATCTTGGCGGTGGTACCACGAAGAGTTTTGTACAACAGGCAACAGTATCGTCGTTCCTGCAAAAAGAGCATCACCACGGACATAAATACGCCATTCAGATTTCAACTGACGCTCCGCATCCCGGTGGCAGATCGAATGCCGGCTCCTCTGATGATGGGTTGATTTACGGAAAGCTTGCACGTGGTGCGCACACTGCCTATGTCCCGTGCGACGCAACGATCGCCTTGCCCATTCTAATTACTTCGCTTTCCCAAACTGCAGCGAAATACATGAAGGGTCGGAAGAAACCGAACTTTGCGTTTGGGCGTGAACTGTTGGTGGAAGCACCGTAGCTCGAATGAAGTCAGAACCGAAACGCGGTAGCGCCGGGTCCTTGCCATCAAGCAGCTGATAGGATTGGGAGGACCCGACGCTACCGCGTTTCGGTTCTAACTTCATCCTCTCCTGAGCGTAATAAACCCCAAAATCAAAAACGCAGCGCCGATCGCTATAAACGCACGGCGTCCACTTGCGCCGATTGCAATAAACGCTACTCCAATCGCGATGAATGGATAACCGATGCGAGCCATTCTTGAGTCTCCTGAGTCATGTTTGTTAGACGGCCAATCGTAAATACGTCAGGTGTGAATCATTAGTTCGCAATCAAGATTTTTAACCATTCAGTTCCAGGCTTGTTCAGACGGCTACGGAAGTTTCCGGGATCTGAAGGCGCCTTCTACTGCCCAACCACACGCATAGATGATCACGGCGTTCACAGCCATGCCGGCTCCCGACACCGCTACCATTGTGGAGAGTTCGCCCTCGTTATTGAAAAACGGAAAAGTCCAGGGAAGAGCGGCTACCAATGCTCCTATGATCTTTCCGCAGAGGAAGTATTCCCCCTCATTACAAGCCGTCGCATATACGAGCGCTACGGCACCAAGTAAGTAACAACAGGTAAGGACCAGTCCCAATATTGATTTTCTTCGCCTCATGATGACCGTCTGGTGTCGCGAAACGGACTGTTTGCCAC
>Ga0207660_10001465_pt1 | contig 15872 bp, 16 predicted proteins | sample KBSC73BmetaG_FD_184335 | JGI IMG/M metagenome (GOLD analysis project Ga0207660, IMG submission 184335) | Corn rhizosphere microbial communities from Kellogg Biological Station, Michigan, USA - KBS C7-3B metaG (SPAdes) (version 2) | ecosystem: Host-associated > Plants > Roots > Rhizosphere ... | reverse complement strand
ACCAGAGCGGGTGCTCGTAGAGGACGGCTAGCTGCGCACCGTTGGAAGCGGGAGAGCTCATTGCGGCGCGCACTTAGGGAGCGGCCGGGCGCAAGTCCACAAGCGAGGGTCAAACTTCAATGCCGAGAGCCGCGACCGACGTCATGCAATCGATCATCTTCTCGGCAGTGCTCGACGGGCTTGCGGCGCTGAAGCGCGCGTCAGGCGGGTTGCCCAACCAGCTGCTCCGCGATGTCCAGGCGATCCATCCGAACGTCACGTTCGCCGATCTCCCCAAGGAGCTTCAGGACCAGATCGCCGAGACCACGCGCGCCGCCTTCACGCAACTCCTGAAGGAAGGCTATGCGGTCGGCCCGAGCCAGCAGATTCAGCAGTCGCGGCCGCTGGACCGGGTGCCCGAGCGGCGCAGTCCCGGTTCTCCCGACCGCCGCGGGCCGCCACGCGGACCGCGCCGCGGCGCGCCAAGCGGCGGAGGCGGCGACAAGCCGCGCGGTCCCGGCGGCCCAGGCGGCGGCCGTCCACGCAAGCCCAAGGGCAAGCCGCGGCTAGGTTGAACTTGCGCGCCTGAGCGGCTAAGCGCGGCGGCGTCTTCGGACAGACATCGATGCTAGCGCCCATGGGCGCACGCCGGCCGACGAGGTTCCGTCCGCCGGCGCAATTTGCGTTTGGCCCCCTTATGGGCCGCTCGCATCGCTGAGGAGATTTGAATGTTCGACACGTTGAGCGATCGGCTCGGCAGCGTATTCGACCGGCTTCGCGGGCGCGGCGCGCTCACCGAGGCCGACGTGCGCTCGGCAATGCGCGAGGTCCGCGTCGCTTTGCTCGAGGCGGACGTGGCGCTGCCGGTCGCGCGAGACTTCGTCGAACAGGTCACCGAAAAAGCCGTCGGTCAGGAAGTGCTGCGGTCGGTCACGCCGGGACAGATGGTCGTCAAGATCGTCCACGACCAGCTTGTAGAGACGTTGGGCGCCGACACATCCGAGCTGGAGCTCAACGTCGCGCCGCCGGCCGTGATCATGATGGTCGGGCTCCAGGGCTCCGGCAAGACCACCACCACGGCCAAGCTCGCCAAGCGGCTCTCGGAGCGCGACCGAAAGCGCGTGCTCATGGCATCGCTCGACGTCGCCCGACCGGCCGCGCAGGAACAGCTCGCGGTCCTGGGGCGGCAGACGAACGTCGACACGCTGGCCATCGTCGCCGGCCAGCAGCCGGTCGACATCGCCAAGCGCGCGATCCAGTCGGCCAAGCTCCAGGGCTATGACGTCGTCCTGCTCGATACGGCGGGCCGTCTCCACGTCGATGATCAACTGATGGCCGAGATGAAGGCGGTCGAAGCCGCTTCGAGCCCCGCCGAGACTTTGCTCGTGGTCGATGCGCTGACGGGCCAGGACGCGGTCAACGTCGCCAAGGGCTTCGCCGCCGAAGTACCGCTCACCGGCGTGATCCTGACGCGGTTGGACGGCGATGCGCGCGGCGGCGCGGCGCTCAGCATGCGCGCGGTCACCGGCAAGCCGATCAAGTTCGCGGGCGTCGGCGAGGCGCTCGACAAGCTCGAAGCGTTCCACCCGGACCGCGTCGCGGGCCGGATCCTCGGCATGGGCGACGTCGTCAGCCTCGTCGAGCGCGCCGCCGAGACGATCGAGGTCGAGGAAGCCGAGAAAATCGCGGCCAAGATGGCCAAGGGCAAGTTCGACCTCGACGACCTTTGGGCCCAGCTCAAGCAGATGCAGCGCATGGGCGGCCTCGGCGCCCTCGCCGGCATGATGCCGGGCATGAAAGGCATGAAGGGCGCGATGGATCAGGCGCAGAACAGCAAGGCGCTGGTCCACATGGAAGCGATGCTCTCGTCGATGACGGCGAAGGAGCGCGCGAAGCCCGACGTGATCAACGCCAAGCGCAAGATCCGCATCGCCAAGGGCAGCGGCACGACGGTCCAGGAAATCAACAAGCTCCTTAAGATGCACCAGGAAATGTCGACTGTGATGAAGCGGCTGAAGAAGATGGGCGGGCTCGGCAAGCTCGCGGCGATGTTCGGCGGCGGAGGAGGCCTTGGAGGACTCGGCGGAGCCGGCGGAGCAGGCGGCCCCCCCGGTCTTGGCGGCGGCGGCACGCCGGCCCTCCCGGGGCTCGGCGGCTCATCGCCGTTCAACCTGCCGCCTGGTTTCGACAAATTTTCGAAGAAATAAGCGAACACACTGAAAGGAGGAGAAGAAAATGGCAGTTTCAATTCGCCTGTCGCGCGGTGGCGCGAAGAAGCGCCCCTATTACCGCATCGTCGTGGCCGACAGCCGCAACGCCCGTGACGGCCGCTTCATCGAGAAGGTCGGCACCTACAACCCCCTGCTGGCGAAGGATTCGCCGGAGCGCGTGAAGCTCGACACCGATCGCATTCAGCATTGGCTGAGCGTCGGCGCACAGCCGTCGGATCGCGTGCTGCGTTTCCTAGACGCGGCGGGAATCCGTGAGCGCACGGCTCGCAACAACCCGCAGAAGGCGCAGCCGGGCGAGAAGGCCAGGGAGCGTGTCGAGGCTCGCGCAGCGAGGGAAGCGGAAGCGGCCGAAGCTGCTGTCGCTCCGAAGGAGGAAGCCGAGGCCGTGGTCGCGAACGAGCTCGAAGCCGCGACGGCCGAGCCCACCGCCGAGGCCGAAGCCGTTGCGGAGGAAACCGCCGAGCAGACTCCTCCGGCTGAAGAAGCCCCCGCCGAGGAAGCGCCCGCCGAAGAGGCTGGCGCCGACGAAGCGCCTGCTGACGAAGCGCCTGCCGAAGAGGCCGCCGCCGAACAGTCGGACGCTACCAACGAGGGCGAATCCGCGGCCGAGCCCGCCGAAGGCGCCGAGGACGTGGCGCCCCCCAGCACCGAATCGCCTCAGCCTGCCGAGGCGAATGCCGAAAGCGGCCAGTCGAGCGAGGAGCCGGCCGAAGGCGCTCCTGAGGACGCGCAGGGCTGAGCATGAGCGCGAGTGGCGAGCGTAGGATCGCGCTCGCCGCAGTCGCCGGCGCGCACGGCGTCAAAGGCGAGCTGCGCCTGAAGCTGTTCACCGACGATGCGGGCAAGCTGAGGCGCTATCAACCGCTGTACGTCGCCGGTGAGCCGCGGCGACTCGTCGAAGTGCGGACGTCTGGAAAGATGCCGGTCGCGCGGTTCGAAGGCATAACCGACCGCTCCGCCGCCGAAGCGCTGCGGGGCGCCCTGGTCGAGGTCGACCGCTCGTCGCTGCCGCCGCTCGAACCGGGCGAATATTATCACGCCGATCTGGTTGGCCTGCCTGCGACCGACGCAGTAGGTAATGTGCTGGGCTCGATCGTCACCGTCGAGAATTACGGCGCCGGCGACCTGCTCGAGATCGAAACCTCTGACGGCGTCCGGTCGCTCGTCCCGTTTAAGGCGGGAATCGCCGAGCTTTCCGACGGCAAAGTCGTCATCGACCCGGAATTCCTCGCCTAGGAAGTTGCCTTTAGCCGCCAAAGCCGAAACCGGTTGTCCTCGCCCGAGGTTACCAGCCAGCGGCCGTCTCGGCTGAATGCGACCCAATAGACATCGTCCGGGTGGGGCAGGTTCGCGACGAGCGCACCGTCCTGCGCTCTCCAGATGCGGACGGCATCTCCTTCGCCGCCGCCACCGGTCACCTCGTGCCAAAGCTCGCCGACCTCGCCATGGGGATGCCCCCCGCTGGCAATGAACCGTCCGTCAGGGCTGAACGCCAGCTTGTCGACATGCCGACCGTTGTCGATCGTCCTCAACGGCGCACCATCCGAGGCGCGCCAGAAGCGAATGGCCGAATCGTCTCCCCCCGAGGCGAGGAGATTTCCGTCGGGACTATAGTCCAGGCCGACGCACGACTGGCGATGGCCGGCCAACGTTTTGAGCGCTCGGTAATGCTCGGCGTCCCACAGGCGGACGGAATAGTCGAAGCTGCAGCTGGCGAGGCGCTTCCCGTCGGGACTGAAGCGGACTTCCCAGATATTGCGGCTGTGTCCGGGAAGCTCCACCGGCGATGCCGGTGCGTCGAGATTCCAGACGCGGATGATCGCGTCTTCTCCGCCAGTAGCGAGCCGCTTGCCGTCGGGAGATATGTCGATCGTCCACATCGTCGCGCCCGCGGACTTGAACGTGCGCACCACGCTTGCCCGTCCAAGGTCCCATTCGCGCACAATGCCATCGTATCCGGCGCTGAACAGATGCATGTTGTCGGTGCCGAAATGAAGAGCAGTCGCCCCGCCGGGATGATGCAGCCGCTGGACCGTTTTCCAATCGCGCGTCGAGCGGATGGTGATGGCGCCCGAAACATCGCTCGTTGCCAGGAATTTTCCGTCGGAACTGAACGCCGCCTGCCGCGCCGAAGCCGCAGCGGCCCAGGTTGCGGCAAGCGAAGCCTCGAGCCGCGGACCCGAGGACGTCAATGAAGGTCCTGAACCGCCGCACCCTCCGACCGTGAGCAATGCGGCCGTCGCAACAATCAAGCGCAACATGAAAATCCCTCCTGCTGCTGAAGCGTAGCAGCAGGTGTATTATACATGCAATACAGATATGATCAGGTGCCGTCTTCGGCTTCGACGAGCTCGCTCCTGGCCTCGCGCCACCGCGGCTCCTTGGCGCACAGGTCGTTGCGGATGGTCGTCGCGGCAACGCCGCCTTCGCCCATCGAATGACTGATCTGGTCGAGGCCGATGACGACGTCGCCGGCGCCGTAGAGGCCGGGAACGCTCGTGCGCTGATGGCTATCCACCTTTATGCAGTTGTCGCCCGAGAGATCGGCGCCGACCATCTCCGCGAGCTGGGTGTGCGTGTCGGAACCGAGTGCGGGATAGATGCTGTCGAAGCTGTAATGCCCCTCGGCAGTGTCCACGACGATGCAATCGCCGGTAATCGCGACGGCCTGCGCCGGGCCATCGACGGAGTCGACCCCGGCATCCGTCAGCTTGCGGTGATCGTCCGGGCCGAGCTTCAGCGCGGTGTCGGGAGCGATCAGCGTCACGTCGGCGGTGAAGCTGCGGATGAACAGTGCTTCGGCGACGCCATGGCTGTCGCTGCCGATCACGCCGACGCGCTTGTCCGTCACCTCATAGCCGTCGCAGATCGGGCAATAGCGGACGAGCCCGCGCGCCAACGCGTCGTCGTGCAGCTGCTCGTCCATCGGCGGGCGGCGATTGGTCACTCCAGTCGCGATCAGCACGCTACGGGCGATCGCGCATCCCGAGCCCCAGGTTGCGGTGAAGAGGCCGGTCGCCGGATCGTGCTCGAGCTTCGTCACGAACTCGGTCTCGATCTTCGCGCCATATTTGCATGCCTGGTCGCGCATCCGCTGGAGCAGCTCGGTGCCCTTGATCCCGTCGGGAAAGCCGGGGACGTTGCGGGTGCACGGAATCCACGAGGCGCGGCTCTTGCCGGCATCGACCACCATGATGTCGAGATGGAAGCGCGCGAGATAGATGGCGGCTGTGAGGCCCGCCGGCCCGCCGCCGACGATCAGGCAATCGAGAACGTCCTCGTCCATGCGCAGCCCAATGGATTGTGATAGCGGCGGTTCCCATGAGCTTCCGCGCGTCCGTGCTGACCTTGTACCCGGAAATGTTTCCCGGCCCGCTGGGTCTCAGCCTTGCCGGCCGCGCGCTGGAGGACGGTATCTGGAGCCTGGCGGCGACCAACATCCGCGAATTTGCCGCCGACAAGCACCGAAGCGTCGATGATACGCCGGCGGGCGGCGGGGCGGGCATGGTGCTGAGGTCAGACGTGCTTGCCGCGGCCCTCGACAGCGTCGCGGACGGGCGACCTATGCTGGCGTTGACCCCGCGCGGCGCGTCCCTCACGCAGGCCCGCGTCCGCGAGCTTTCGGCCGGCGAAGGCGTCATCCTCCTCTGCGGGCGGTTCGAAGGGTTCGATGAGCGCATCTTCGAAGCCCGTCCGCTCGAACCGGTGTCGGTCGGCGACTATGTCCTCTCCGGCGGCGAGATCGGCGCGATGGCGATCCTCGATGCTTGCGTGAGGCTGCTTCCCGGGGTAATGGGCGCGGCCTCCAGCGGAGAGGAGGAGAGCTTCGAAACGGGGCTTCTCGAATATCCGCACTATACCCGACCCGTCGAATGGGAAGGACGCACGATCCCCGAAGTGCTGCGGTCGGGGGATCATGCGAAGATCGCGGCGTGGCGACACGAACGCGCGGTCGAAGATACACGGCTATGGCGGCCGGACCTGATCGAGCGCCACGGGGGCGCATCGCAGGCACCGCCCTCTGGCGCGCGGCGACGAGATACGAAGGCGAATAAGAAATGAACCTGATCGAGACTCTCGAGCGCGAGGCCATCGAAGCGCTGACCGCCGACAAGAACGTCCCCGAATTCCGCCCCGGCGACACCCTGCGCGTCGGCGTCAAGGTCATCGAAGGCGATCGCACCCGCGTCCAGGCGTTCGAAGGCGTGTGCATCGCGCGCTCGAACAAGGGCGTCGGTTCCAGCTTCACCGTCCGCAAGATCAGCTTCGGCGAGGGCGTCGAGCGCGTCTTCCCGCTTTATTCGCCGATCATCGATTCGATCGAGGTCGTGCGCCGCGGCGACGTCCGCCGGGCCAAACTCTATTACCTGCGTGGCCGCACCGGCAAGGCGGCGCGCATCGCGGAGCGCCGCACGATCCAGCGCGACGTCACTGGCGGTCACGGCGCCGAGACGGAAGCCCAGCGCGCCGACAACGCGCCCGAGGCTTAAGCCCCACAACAGCAGTTGCAGGAAGGAACGCAGCCGCTACCACAGCGGCATGCGTTTCCTTGCCCTTTTCGCAGCCGTGCCGCTGCTCCTCGCCCTCGCGCCTCCGCCCGGCGTTCCCCAGAAGAAGCTCACCATCGAGCGGATCTTCGCGAGCCCGCCGATCTCCGGGCAGACTCCGCGTTCGCTCAAGCTGTCGCCGGACGGCCGGTACGCGAGCCTTCTGCTACCGCGGCAGAACGATCGCGAGCGCTACGATCTTTGGGCGATGGATACCTCGACCGGCGCCAAGCGCATGCTCATTGATTCGACCAAGGTCGGGGGCGGCGAGATTTCGGAAGCCGAGAAGATGCGGCGCGAACGCGCGCGGGTCGGCGGCACCAAGGGCATCGTCGAATATGAATGGTCGAAGGACGGCAAGTCGATCCTCGCTCCGGTCGACGGCGATCTCTATCTCGCCGACGCCGCCACCGGCGCGGTCCGCCGGCTGACCAACACGCCGCAGACCGAAATCGATTCGCACATCTCGGAGGGCGGCCGTTACGTCAGCTTCGTCCGCGACCAGAACCTCTACGCGATCGACCTTGCGACTGGCGCCGAGCGGCCGCTGACGAGCGAAGGTAAGGGAACGGTCACCTGCGGCACCGCCGAGTTCGTCGCCCAGGAGGAAATGGACCGGCGCACCGGCACCTGGTGGGCGCCGAACGACAACCGCGTCGCTGTCGAATGCTATAACGAGTCCAAGCTCGAGGTCGTGACCCGCGCCGCGATCGGGGCCAATGGGACGAAGACCTTCGACCAGCGCTATCCCGCGGCCGGAACGCCGAACGTCGATGTCACGCTGTGGCTGATGAACCCGGATGGCAGCGCGCGCGCGAAAGTCGACCTCGGCTCCAATCCCGACATCTATCTGGCACGGGTGAAATGGTCGAAGGACGGTCGCACGCTCTACGTCCAGCGCGAAAGCCGCGACCAGAAGCGCCTCGACCTGCTCGCCGTCGATCCTGTCGCCGGAGCCAGCCGTCCCATCCTCACCGAGACGGCAAAGACCTGGATCAACCTCAACGACGACTTCCATCCGCTGACCGACGGGAGCTTCATCTGGGGATCGGAGCGCACCGGGTTCCATCACCTTTACCGCTTCGCCGGCGACCAGCTGACGGCGATCACGCATGGCGACTGGGTGATGACCGGGCTGGTAGGCGTGGATGAAGCCAATCACCGGCTATTCTTCACCGGCAACAGGGACGGTGTGCTCGAGCAGCACGTCTATTCCGTCAATTACCTCCAGCCCGGCGAGCCGCAGCGGCTGAGCGAGAGCGGCTATTGGAACGACGCGGTGATGGACAAGGCGGGGACGCACCTCATCGTTACGCGATCGTCGCCGGATCAGCCGCCGCAAGTGTATCTCGCCGACGATGGCGGCAAGCGCATCGCGTGGATCGAGGAGAACAAGCTCGACGCCTCGCACCCGTACGCGCCCTACATGGGGGCCCACCGCCCGATCAGGTTCGGGACTTTGAAAGCCGCGGACGGGACGACGCTCTACTGGGAAATGATCACGCCGCCGCTGAAAAAGGGGAAGAAATACCCAGTCTTCTTCGAACATTATGGCGGCCCGGGGACCGGACAGCAGGTGACTCACGCCTGGGCCTCGCCGATGCGGCAATATTGGGTCAGCAAGGGCTGGATCTATTTCCAGATCGACAACCGCGGTTCTTACAATCGCGGCAAGGCGTTCGAGGACCAGATCTATCACGCGATGGGCACGGTCGAGGTCGAGGACCAGGCAGCCGGCGCGCGCTGGCTTCAGAAGCAGTCCTATGTCGATCCCGCCAAGATCGCGATCTCCGGCTGGTCCTACGGCGGTTACATGAGCCTCAAGATGCTCGAGGAGGCGCCGAAGGGGCTGTACGCCGCGGGCGTGGTCGGCGCTCCGGTGACGAAGTGGGAGCTGTACGACACCCACTATACCGAGCGTTATCTCGGTAATCCCTCGATCGACCCGAAGCCGTACCAGAGTTCGGACGCGATCACCGACGCGGTGAACATCAAGGAGCCGTTCCTGCTGCTCCACGGGATGAGCGACGACAATGTCGTGTTCGAAAATTCATCAATGTTGGCGGATGAGCTGCAGCAGGCCGACCATCCGTTCGAGATGATGTTCTACGTCGGCCAGACCCACCACATCGCCGGCGAAGGTCGACAGGCGCACGTGCAGAAGACGATCGAGCACTTCCTCGACGAGAAGGTGCTGGGAAAGACGGTCGACTAGTCGCGGCGCCGTCTTCGTGCCGGAATCGCCTCGCGGTCGACCAGGCGCGTGTAGAGGTGCCAGGTCGAATAGCCGAGCCACGGCAGCACGAAGGCGAGCCCGACGAACAGCGGGATCGAGCCGAGCACCAGAAGCGCGGTCACGACCACGCCCCAGCGGATCATCTCGCGCTTGTTTACGTGCGCCGCGCGCCACGAGGCGGACACCGCCTCGGATGCGCTGACGTCGCAATCGACGAGCATCGGCAGCGACGCGACGCTGAGCGCCAGCACGAGCCAGCCGAAGATCACGCCCACGATCGCTCCGGCAATGATCAGCATCCATCCCCGCGCGGTCGTGAAGATCATCGCGAGGAAGCCGCCGATGGAAGTCGGCGTGGTCCAGCCGAAGATCAGCCAATAAAGGGCCCCAGCCGCGATCAGCCACGCGAGGAAGATCACCAGCAGCAGGCCGGCGACCATGCCCATGTCGTCGACCGAAGGCCGCTTTCGCACATCGATGAAGTTGAACCAGTGGACTTCGTCGCCGCTCTCGCGCCGCCGCGCGAGCTCGTAGAAGCCGACCGCCGCGATCGGGCCGAGCAGCGCCACGCCGGCGACTACCGGATAGAAGAACGGCATCAGCGGACGGCTGGTCGTCATCACCACCGCGGCGAGACCGAGCACGGTGTAGATCAGCCCGGCGAAGACGAGGTCACCGCGCAAGTCTCCGAAATCGGAATAGCCTTGCCTGAGGGCGAAGCGCAGGTCGTCGTCGTTGATGGTACGGACGGGGATCGGCTTGGAACGCGCTCGTTGTGACGCGGACACGGTCTCGGTCGCCATGACACCTCCTTATGACGGGTGCCGTCCGGCGCGTTGCCGCCGGGCGCCTTTCAACCCCTTAGCACAGTGCGTGCGAGTCGGTCAGAGGTTCACGTGTGCGGCCGCCACCGACTGGTCGGGCACATATTGTGGCCTGGCGTTTGGAGGTCGACCCTCAAGCAGTGGTGCGGCCGAGGCCGGCAAGCCGTTGCTCGAACCGGTGATGATGATCGGGATCGGCTTGGAAGTCTCCGCGTCGATGATCAGCTCCGCGCCGTCGCAGCTGCGGCCGGTGCAGGCGATGCTGAACTTGCCCGACGATGCGGCGTCACCAGCGATCGGGCGGACGACCCCCGCGATTCCGGCGGTACGAAGGTGCGCCGTCGCGGGAACGGTAATGAGGATGCGCTCGGCGCCGTTCGCCCTCAGGCGCAGCCGGATCCGGCGCTCGTCGCCGCTCTGCAGAATCTCCAGTAGCTGCACCGACGGTGCCTGAATGCCGGCGGCGGCCGGTGCCGACGTGAACCAACGCTCCCGGTCCGAGGAAGGCAGTTTTCCGTACGTCCATTTGCCGAGCCCGGAATAGCTCGTCGGCAACGCTGCGCCGTCGTTCAACACTGACCAGTAGGTTTTCCCCGATGGGAACTCCGTCAGATGCTCGATCGTGAAGCGTTGCTCGTGGTCCTGCGAATAAGCTGGGGTCAGTCCAACGACAGTCCAACTGAGAAGCGCGATCGCTCCCGAGCCCGCAAGAAGCGCGGGCCGGTGAGCGTCGCCGAAAAGGCCATGCGTTTCGGCCAGCGCCGGAACCATCATGATCGCCGCCACCGGCGCTGCGATCCACAGCGGCCCCGGGCTGAACAGCACTTCCAGCAGCGCCAGCATCTCGCCCCATGTGAGGTAGAGAATCAAAATCGCCACAAGGCCGCCGACTGTTTCAGCGCCGCGCCACCACTTCGATGCTGCCATTCCGATCAGGACGACTAGCGGCGGCGCGAGAAAATAGATGATGGCACCCGACGCGACCGATCCCAGCAGCGCGCCGAGGAGGAGGAATATGAGCCAGGTGCCCGCTCGGAGCTGTTCGCGGCTCGCCCCGGCGCCCAGCGTCCGAAGCACCACAAGCGCTCCGAGGAGGACGGTCGCGTAAATCGCGACGAAGCTCGGTTCCGGATGGGCTCGCCAGTATGTGCCGGCACGGACCGCGCCCATGATCAGGCTCGCGAGCCATCCCGCGACGCTGCCGAGCACGATCGCTCCGATCGGAGCGGCAAGCGCCCGGCCGTACGCTCGCCGGCGCCACACGATCATCGCAAAGGAGAGGAGGAGCAGGACGAAGATGACAAGGCCGGCGGCGAGCGGCATCTGGACCAACCCGCGTCCCAGCACGTCCATGAAGACGCGCTGTCCGCGCACTTGCGGCATGCCGGACGAAAGTTCGGTCGAGACCGCCAGCGCCTGATTGCCCATGTGCTGCAGGCTGCGCCGATCGAGCCCGGCGAGATCGTCGCCGGGGCTGTGGTAGCGCGTCTCGTTCCCCGCCATGGCGAAATTCAGCGCGAGCCAGCCGCGTTCGTTGTAGGTGGTGACGTCGGTGTCGTTCGGCAGCAGGTGATAGACGTCGGTCGAAAGGCTGCTCGCGAACGGCCGCTTCACGGCACGGGCGAAGGCGTCGATCGCGGCGGCGTTGGGACGGCTGGTCTCGAACATCGTCACCGGGCCGGTCACGCCGCGCGCTTCGAAATTGAGCACGCTGTCGACGCTTCGGCTGAGCGGGTCGGTGAGGAAGGCGCGCGCGCCAATGAGGCCGAGCTCCTCGCCTTCGTTGAACAGCACGATCACGGGGCGTTTGAGCGGCCGGTCCTTGAGGATCGATCCCACCTCGAGCAGCGTCGCCACTCCGATGCCGTCGTCCGAAGCGCCCGGGCCGACCGGGACGCTGTCGTAGTGCGCGCTCAGCAGGAGCGCTTTTCCTTTATGTGGGCCGAGGATCGCGATGACGTTGCGCACGCGCGCGCAGGAAACGTAGCGGGCTTTCTGAAAATCGTTGCAGGCGAACTGGTCGCGGACGATCGGCTGAAGCCCCATCTGCTGGAGCGTCGCGATCAGCCGCGCCCGCACGGCGTCGTCGGCGGGGCTGTCGGCGGGATGCGGTCGCTGGTCGCCGAGGATGAACGCCAGGCGCGCCTTCGCCCGCGAGGCGTCGAACCCGCCGGGAGAGCTCTCGACCGGGGGAAGTGAGATCAGCAGCGACTTGGCGCCAAGTGCCGCGAGAATGAGGAGGAGCACGCCAAGCGCCAGCAACGAGCTTCGCCGCATCCGCATCCCCCTTGTCCCCGCGAGCGTTGGAGCCATATCGCGTCCCGCCGCCACATGCGATAGGCGGCGGCGCGGAAGCTGGAGAGCATTGATGGGTTATCGGGTCGCGGTGGTTGGAGCGACGGGGAATGTCGGGCGCGAGCTCCTGAATGTCCTCGCCGAACGTCAATTCCCGTTTGACGAAGTGGCCGCGGTCGCTTCCGCCCGCTCGACCGGCGATCGGATCGAGTTCGGCGACAGCGACGAGATGCTCACGGTCCGGAACCTCGAGCATTTCGACTTCGCCGGCTGGGACATGGCCTTGTTCGCCGCCGGCTCGGCGGTCTCGGAAATCTATGCGCCGAAGGCCGCAGCCGCCGGGTGCACCGTCATCGACAACAGCTCGCTGTTCCGCATGGACCCGGACGTGCCGCTGATTGTGCCCGAAGTGAACTCGGACGCGATTGCCGGCTACCGAAAGAAGAACATCATCGCCAACCCGAACTGCTCGACGGCGCAGCTGGTCGTGGCGCTGAAGCCCCTTCACGATGCGGCGAAGATCAAGCGCGTGGTCGTCGCGACCTATCAGTCAGTCTCGGGCACCGGAAAGGCCGCGATGGACGAGCTGTTCAACCAGTCGCGCAACATCTTCGTCGGGGATTCCAACGAACCCGCTGTCTATCCGAAGCAGATCGCGTTCAACGTCATTCCCCAGGTCGACGTGTTCCTCGACGACGGCTCGACCAAGGAGGAATGGAAGATGGTGGTGGAGACCAAGAAAATCCTCGACCCTTCGATCAAGCTCACGGCGACTTGCGTCCGCGTGCCCGTGTTCGTCGGGCATTCCGAAGCGGTGAACATCGAGTTCGAGAACGAGATTAGCGCGGACCAGGCGCGCGATATCCTTCGCGAGGCCCCGGGCGTGCTCGTCGTCGATAAGCATGAGGACGGCGGCTATGTCACGCCGGTCGAATGCGTCGGCGATTACGCGACCTACGTCAGCCGCATCCGCGAGGACCCCACGGTCGAGAACGGGCTCAGTCTCTGGGTCGTCAGCGACAATCTGCGCAAGGGCGCCGCGCTGAACGCGGTGCAGATCGCCGAGCTATTGGGACGGAAGCATTTGCAGAAGGCGGCGTAGCGCGGGCTACGGCATGTCACTCCAGTGCCGCAGCAGGTTCTGCTGGATCAGCTGCAGCCGGCCGTAATTCTCGGGGTCCATCTTCAGGCCCTCGAGCGCGGCGACCTCGTTGAGCTCGTAGAGCATGTTCCGGCGGAACGGGTCCTGGATGCGGCTCTGGATGAAGGTGATCGCGACCAGCCGCTCGCCGCGCGTCACCGGCGCCACCTGGTGGAAGCTGTCGGATGGATAGACGATCGCTTCGCCCGGCTTCAGCTTGAACGTCAGCTGCGCGTCGCCGAGCCGGACGTTGAGCTCGCCGCCGTCATAATCCGTGGGGTCATTGAGGAAGATGGTGCACGAGAGGTCGCTTCGGATCGTCGCGCCCGGCAGCTGGATGAAGGCGGCATCGGCGTGCGCGCCATATTTCATGCCCGGCTTGTACCGCGTCATCATCGGCGGAGCGAGCGACACCGGGAATGCGAAATCCATGAACTCGGCCGAGCGAAGCATCGCGTTGCGGAGCAGCTCGGAGCTCTTCTGATAGGCGGCTGCGTCGTGCAGCTGCTCATTCTCCTTGGCCCTGTTGTGCGGGTTAGTGATCCGGCCGTGCACGAACGGCGCCGCCGCCGCGATCTTGCGACATTCGGCGACCTCTTCGTCCGTTAGTATTTGCAGGACCCGGTACATCAACCTTCCTCTGAGCGCGCGAGTGCACGCGCGAGCAGCGGAGACTTTTCGGCCGCGCGCGCCAGCATGGCAAGTGCGTCGTCGATTGCACGTCCGTGCGCGGCACTGGCCTCGGCGATCAGCTCGCGCCTCAGCTCGGCGCTATATTCGTATTCGGCCGCTTTCGAATAGCGGCGCGTCAGCGGCCCATGCGCGATTTCGCGGCTGCGCTCGGGCGTCGCGTCGAAGCCGAAAACCTCGACCGCTTCGCCAAGCGCATCGGGAAGGTCCTCGAGCGCGCGGTCGAAGTCCATCCAGCCAACATAATGGTTCGTGAGCTTCTCCGAGGCGGCTTCGAGCGCCGTCATCTCGCACGCCCAGGCGGTAGCGGCCAGCGCGGCGTCGCCGGATGCTGGTCCAAGGTCGATGCCGCGCTGCCGCAGCCTCGCCGTGCGCGAGGGGCCAAGCGCATGAAGCTCACGGACGCTGTTCTCGCCGGCGAGGATGCTCGCGACATAATTGCGTGGGGCCGCATACATGAACAGCACGCGCTGCTGGGGCGGGATCAGCTCGGCGGCGATCTCGCTGACGAAGCTCGTCGCCTTGACGCACGCGGTCTCGCGATCGTCGAAGCTCCGCGACATCAGCCGCGGCACCGGCGCAAGGTAGCGCGGGCGGATGCTCGCCGGCATCAGCGCCAGGTCGCGGAGCAGCCGCGGCTCACGGATGGCGAGCACGCCGTCGATCTCGCCGAGCAGCCGCGACATGAGCGTCGAGCCGACATGCCCGATGTGGAAGATCCACCGGGCGTCGGAGCGGAAATCGTCGGTGATCGCCTCTTCGATGAGCGTCCAGGAGACGAGCTGGGCATCGACCGCCAGCTGCGTGATCCGATCGTCGAGGAAGCTCGCCGCGCGATAGCTGTCGCGGTCCATCGCGATCAGGCGCACGACGCCCGCAGACGGGTCGAGCGCCTGCGCGAGCCAGGTGGCGTCGCGCGCGATTTCTTCGGCGGTCGGAGCGCTGGACATGCTACCCCTTAGCCCTGCAATTGGCGTCCAACCAAGGGAGCCGAAACATGGCCGAGCAAATGACCGGTGGCTGCGCCTGCGGCCGCATCCGCTACACCGCCGCTATTCACGACGACGAAGCATATCTGTGCCACTGCCGGATGTGCCAGCGCGCAACGGGCTCGGTCTCGATCGCCTTCAAAAACGTGAAGCAGGCGGACGTCCGGTGGGAGCATGAGCCCGACTGGTACGACAGCTCGGCCATCGCGCGGCGGCCCTATTGCCGCGAGTGCGGCACGTCCCTCGGCTTCCAGTTCAAGGACGGCAGCGAGAACATGGACCTGACGGTCGCGAGCTTCGAGGATCCCTCGCGCTTCGTCCCGAAGCATCACTTCGGCGCCGAGAGCATGCACCGCGCCTGGCTCAACACCGAAGGGCTGCCCGAGAAGAGGACCGAAGATTATCCGCCGCTCGTGGACAAGTGGATCGACGCCACGGGGGAGTTTCCGGGTTAGAACGGAGCGACGTTCGCTTTCGACAGATTGCGGGCATCGGCCCAAAAACGCTACCTGCTCGGCGAACAAACGGCTGAAGCGAGTATCGTCGAAATGGCAGGAACAAGCTTTCTTCTGCTGGTGTTAGTACCAGTGCTGTTGTTCGCCGTTTTGTCGCGCGTCGACAGGAGCGTCGCTGATCCTGATCCGCCGGACGATGCCCCCGATCCCGACGAAGCCGACCTGATCGTTGCGAACCTTGCAGCCGCGAAGAGGCTGCGGCGGGAGGCTGCAGCGGCCGAAGATCCAAGAGAAAAAGCTTCGCTGGCGAGATTCGCCGACGAAGCGGAGAGCGACGCGGAAAAACTGAAGAACGACTTGGAATAGAGTACCAACACTGGTCAGTGGCCTCGTGTGTGCTTCCACTCGAAGCGGACATTGCAATGTAGGAATTCGGCTGACATGCGCTCTGGGCGATGCTGCTGTGCGAGTACCACCTGCCTCTC
>Ga0207660_10001464_pt1 | contig 15875 bp, 9 predicted proteins | sample KBSC73BmetaG_FD_184335 | JGI IMG/M metagenome (GOLD analysis project Ga0207660, IMG submission 184335) | Corn rhizosphere microbial communities from Kellogg Biological Station, Michigan, USA - KBS C7-3B metaG (SPAdes) (version 2) | ecosystem: Host-associated > Plants > Roots > Rhizosphere ... | reverse complement strand
ATAGACGATCAGACGGTTTTCAAGACCGCCGATTTCGTCAGCTTCGAACGTGCCTGGAATGCGTTCGAAGATCGGGTCGGAAGCAAGCTGCCCAGTGACCTTTCGCTAGCCGTCGCGGCTCCGGTGACCGGCGACGACTTCTCGCTGACCAACAGCCATTGGCAGTTCCGCCGTGCCCATATCGTCTCGTCCCTCAGGCTCAATTCGATGCTCGTCATCAACGACTTCGCCGCGCTCGCCCATGCCGTATCCGTCGTTGAGGAGACGCACCTTCTGCATCTCGCTGGACCCAGTGAGCCCCTGCCGGCAAGTGGCGTGATCACGATCGTCGGGCCTGGAACGGGGCTCGGCGCGGCGCTCCTGATTCGCGGTGAAAATGAACCGCATCGGGTAATCGAGACGGAGGGCGGCCACATCGACTTCGCGCCGCTCGATGATCTCGAACAGAGCATCCTCATCGAGCTTCGAACGAAATTTGGCCGCGTCTCGGCCGAGCGGCTGGTATCGGGGCCCGGTTTGCTCAACATTTATCAGGTACTCGGTAAACTGGAAGGCCAGCCAATCCCGATCCACAGTGAGCCCGCGCTGTGGACCTTGGCGCTGGAGCAAAGTGATCACCTCGCCGATATCGCGCTCGACCGGCTTTGCATGTGCCTGGGCGCCGTCGCAGGGGATCTCGCGCTTGCGCATGGCGCATCCGGGGTGGTGATTGCCGGCGGGATCGGGAGGCGACTCGCCGGCCGGCTGGGCAGTTCGGGATTCGCCAAGCGCTTTGTGGCCAAGGGCCGGTTTGAGCGCCGTCTGGCGGCGGTGCCGGTAAAGCTGCTCACGCTGCCGGAGCCAGGCTTGTTGGGGGCCGCGGTCGCTTTCGCCACGCGTCAGCTTTGAGCGCCCAACCGTAAAGTATCGCCGGCTGGTTCGTACAACGCGGCACCCTTCGAAGCGATAATCCGGCTATAGAGAGCGGCGCTCTGCTTGGGCGTGCGTTGCTGGGTTTCAAAATTGACGTGCACCATCCCGAAGCGTTTGGTGTAGCCCAGCGACCATTCGAGATTGTCGAACAGCGACCATAGCATGTAGCCGCGGACATCGATTCCAGCCTCCATCGCGTCGGCGACGGCTCTGAGGTGCTGCTCCAGATAGTCGCACCGCAGCGGGTCGTGCACGCCACCCTCCGAAGCCACCGGCGGATCGTAAAAGGCGGCGCCATTTTCAGTGATATAGACCGGGATCGGACCGTAGCGTTCCGCAAACCACAAGAGCAGATCGGTGAGCGCGGGCGCCTGCACCTCCCATCCAGTTTCGGTGTGAGCGGACATCTTTTGCGGTACCGCCGTCGCGCGCAACGGCCATTGCGCCGGATCGTGCCGGACGACGTTGCGGGTATAATAGTTGATGCCGATGAAATCGACCGGCTGTGCGATGTCGGCGAGATCGGATGCGGGCCAATTGGGCCATGCTTCGCCGAAGATTTCCTCGAGCTCCTCGGGGTAACTCCCTTTGAGAGCGGGATCGAGATACTGCCGGTTCATGTAGGCATCAGCGCGGCGCGCTGCTGCGACGTCTGCCGCCTTGTCGCTGGCCGGGTATTTGGGCTCGATGTTCACGACGAGGCCGATTTCGTGGGCGCCGATATCCCTATACGCCTTCACCACGGCGCCGTGCGCGCGCATCAAATTATGGCTGGCGATCGGCGCTTCGAACATGTTGCGATGACCCGGCGCGAGCGCGCCATGGAGATAGCCGCCGTCGGTGATCACCCACGGCTCGTTGAGCGTCACCCACTTCTTCACCCGGCCGTCGAGCCGCTCGAACATTATTCGGGCATAATCGGCGAACCAGTTCGCAATGTCGCGATTGAGCCATCCGCCGCGGTCGTCGAGCGCGGACGGAAGATCCCAGTGATAGAGCGTGCACAAGGGTTCGATCCCGTTCGCCAGAAGCTGATCGACGAGCCGCTCGTAGAAGTCGAGACCGGCCTGGTTGATCCGGCCCGTCCCCTCCGGAAGGATCCGGCCCCACGCAACCGAGAAGCGATAGGCCTGGAGCCCAAGCTGCTTCATCAGCGCGACGTCCTGCTCCATCCGGTTGTAATGGTCGCAAGCGACGTCACCTGTGTCGCCCTTGGACGCCATCAGCCGCGGATCATGGCTGAAGCGTTGCCAGATGCTCGGGCCGGCTCCGTCGGCGAGCGGCGAGCCCTCGATCTGATAGGCGGCCGTCGCAGCGCCCCATAGGAAATCGTCCGGAAATCGACCCATCATTCGTCCTTGCTTTTCAGTCGGTGTCTGGAATCTGGGGCGGAAGGCTCGCCGACCTCGATCCGGATCGGTCGACCCGTCGGATGAATGCGAAGCCCCGCACTCGGCCACTCCACCAAACGTCCGTCGACCCGGGCGGGCGTGGGACTGCCGGCAAAAGGCCATGCAATGACGAAACCGCCCGGCGGTCTGGCGGTGCCGCCGATTAGTGCGACGAGGTGCCGGGGCGTCCCTCGGATACTGAAGTCGAGCGAGCCGTAAGGTGTGGCCAGTCCACGGATCGCGGAACCCCTGCCGCTGAGCCAGGTCGCCGACAAACCTCCGCCGAGAATGAGCGCTTCATCGCTCCGCCGGTCCCAGGCGAACATGTCGAGCGCCGACCTGATGAAGTCTGATTCAACCCAGGCATGCGGCATGTCGCCGATGAAGCGAACCTGACGTGGATCGCGTCCAACCACTTCGGCCCATTGGTTCCAGCCGGCGGGTCGCTGACCGTTGAGGAAGAAATCGAGAAGACCATCGGTCCTGTCCCTCCAGCCGAGCCTCACGAAGGTCCCGATCGTCCGCACTTCATAGGGCGTGTAATCGGTCCAGTTCCGCTGGCCCGACGACCGCTCGCGGAATTCCGTCCAGTAACGGTCGAAGGTCGCATTCAACATCGAAGGGTCGAGGTTCGCCTGCTCGTTGCCGGGATCGAGCGCGATGGTCGTCGACGTCGGATCGAAATCGCCGAGGCTGGTGGCTCCGGGGATGAACGCGATTTTCCAATGCTCGCGGGCGGCCATGATTGCGGAATGGAGATCGGCCGCGAACTGATCGCGCGAAGCGGCGATCGCTCCGGCTTGCGGGCCTCCCACGACAAGGGCGAGCCCAGCCGCGTCGCGATAGCCGCGAAGCGCCCAGAAATCATCCCAAAGGCTGAACTGGGGCTTGGCGGAATAGCCCTCGTGACTGATCGACGCCGGCATCAGACCGAATTCGAGGCCGGATTGGTGCGCGGTGCGATCGGACAGTCTCAGCTCGTCCATGTAGCGGACCGCCGCGAGCACATGCGGCCATTCGCGCATCAGCGCCGCCCGGTCGTGCGTGAACCGGTAAAGCTCGCTGACCAGAAAGATATATTCGCCCTGGCTGTCGTTCTCCGGCACGGGGTCGGCGCCTCGGAAATCGACGCAGCAGGGAATCTTGCCGCTGGGGAACTGATAATTTCCGTACCAGTCGGCAAAGGCGCGCGCGACGTCGGGCCGTCCCATGCGCAGCAGCGCTTCCGACATCATCGCGCCATCGCGGATCCATGCCCGGTCGTAGCTGCGCGTCCCCGGCTTCAGAATCGGGCCGTCGCGGCTCATCAGCACATAAGCGAGCGCCGAAGCCACGCTGTCGGCGAACCGCTGCCTGGCCGGAGGGACGGAGATCGCGACACCGCCAAGCGTGCGCCGCCAATAGGCGAGCGTTTCCGAACGGCTGACGGCGAACGGCGGGGCGGCCGACTTGACCGGCATCGTCAACACGATCTCCCGGGCCGCGCCCGGCGCTAGGGCCAGTCGGTAGACGACATCCATGCCCGCCATTTCGGCGCCGGCAATCGCTGGCAGGTCCGCCCGCTCGAAGCGCGCGCCGGGAATGACGATCAGCCGCCGGCGCGCCGGCGCGTCGCTATCCTCTTGCGGTTGAACGACGGTGAGCTGGTTGGCTGTTTGCGTGATCGCCGAAATCGGGCTCGCGCCGCCCTTCTGCGAAAGGAACTGGGACGGCGGATTGACCTGCCAGGGGCGAAGACGCAGCCGAAGCTCCAGGACTCGCGCCGATCGGGTGCGATTGGTGAGCGTGTAGGACGCATAGGCTGCCCGGCCCGCAAAATCCGCGAGCAAGGTCGTCCGGAGCGTGAAACGCGGCGTCGACCATTCGACGCTGGGGACAGGAAGCCGGTTGTCGGCGAGCCTTTGCCCCTCGGTCACATTGGCCCAGTTGAAGGTCGTGCCGCCGTCGATCACGGCCGGCGCAATCGAATATCCGCCTTTGTCGAATTCGACGTCCCCATCCTCGTCGATGAGCGCGGCGATCCCGTGGCCGTCCGAACCGGCCAGAGTCCAATAAGGCTGCTCGCCGATGAAGGAGCGCGGATAAGCGCCGCGCGGCGCGGCCTTCGCGATCGCTTCGAGCGCGGCATTGGCGCGATCCTCTTCGGCGACGGGCACCTGCGGCTCGCCCGGAAGCGCGACGATCTGCAAGTCGCGAACGGCGATCGCTCCCGCGCCCCCGTCGCGGTCGCGCGCGACGACCAGCTCGATTCCGTCCGCTTTCGTCAGCCGGTGGTCGTTCGACGGGCCCCAGGCGAAGCTGATCTCGCTGGCCGGGATGACCACCTCTTCCCAATCAGCCGACGGCCGCCGGTTTCGCCACACCTTCCACCAGACATTGTCGCCGTCGGTCAGCTTGAACTGGATGTCGTTGCGCCCGCCGCGTCCGCGCATTTGGAAGCGGATCTCGAAATTGCGCGGCAGGACGATATCCGCCTTGCGCCGCATGAAGGCGTAGCCGTTCACGCTGCCGAAATCGTAGCTGAGCTCGATCGCGTTCCCGCCGACCGAGCGGCTTGCGGCGACGACATAATCGGAGCCTGCCGCCGGCCAGGATGCCGCGTCGTTCATGCGGTCGGTGAAGATGAGATTGGCCGCGCCGAGCAGCAGCAGCGCCGGCAATATCGCAAGCGCTTTCACCCTTTGACGCTTCCGGAGAGAAGGCCGTCGAGATAGTGACGCTGGAGGGCGAGAAACAGGATCAGGACCGGCATGGTCGTGACGACCGATCCGGCCATCATCAGTTCGTCGTCCTGGACATGCTCGCGTGAAAGCGCGGCGAGCGCGACCGGCAATGTGTAGAGATGCTGATCGGCAAGGACGATCAACGGCCACATGAAATCGTTCCAGCTGCCGAGAAACACGAACAGCGCGAGCGTGATCAGCACCGGCTTCAGCGTCGGCAGGACGACGCGCCGCAGGATCATGCCTTCGCTCGCTCCGTCGACTCGCGCGGCCTCGAGCAGCTCGGTCGGGATCGACAGGCAGAACTGACGGACGAGGAAGATCCCGAAAATCCCGGCGAGCCAGGGCACGAGCGCGCCGGCATAGCTGTTGACCAGACCCATCGCCTTGAGCTCGAGATAGAGCGGCAGCATGCCGATCTGCCCCGGCACGACCAGCAGCGCCACGAGCGACTGGAAGATCGCGTCGCGATGATTGAATCGAAGCTTGGCGAAGGCATAGCCCGCCGGAACCACGAACAATAAAGCGAGGATGGTCGCGAGCGTGGAGATGAGAAGGCTGTTCGCGAGATAGCGGCCGACGCCATAATCCTCGAACAGCGTGCGGTAGTTGGCGAGCGTCGGATGCGCCGGGAAAAGGGGCGGCGGGAATTGCGCGGCCTCGCCGGGAGCCATGAAGCTGACCGAGACCATCCAGACGAGCGGCAGCATGACGAACAGCGCGACCAATGCCGCGACCAGCGTGAGGATTCGCCCGCGGATCATATCGCGCCCGCCTTCCGGGCCACCTTGAGCTGCACCAGCGTCACGGCGAGGATGCAGAGGAAAAGAATGAAGGCGACCGCGGAGCCGGATCCGAGGTTCCACCATTTGAAGCCCTCTTCGAACATGAAATAGAGGACGGTGACGGTCGATCCGGCGGGGCCGCCCTGCGTCATGACGTAGGGCTCCGCGAACAACTGGAACATGCCGGCGACGGTGAGGATCGCGACCAGCAGGATGGTCGGTGCGATGGCGGGCAGCGTCACGTGGCGAAAGCGCATCCATGGGCCCGCGCCATCGACCCTGGCCGCATCCTCGAGGTCTTTCGACACCGCCTGGAGCGCGGCGAGGAAGATGACCATATTGTAGCCGAAGGTCTTCCAGGTGACGAAAAGCAGGATCGCCGGAAGGGCGGTCCTCGGGCTGCCGAGCCAGTCGACCGGCCCAATCCCGATCGTTCCGAGCGCATAGTTGACCAGTCCGTAGCGGGTGTGGAGCAAATAGTTCCACACGACCGCGGTCGCGACCAACGTCGTGACGAAAGGCGCGAACAGCGCGACCCTCCACACCGGCCGCCAGCGCAAGGTTTTCGCATTGACCAGCAGAGCGGCAAGCAGCGAGGTCGAGACCAACAGCGGCACGCCGATAATCACGAACCACATGGTGTTGGCCATGGCCTGCCAGAACAACGGATTGCCGATCAACCGTCCGTAATTCTGAAGCCCGACGAAGCGCAGGTTGCGCAAATCCGCGAGCGCGTAGATGTCGAAATCGGTGAAGCTGAGAAGCAGCGATGCGACCGCGGGAATGACGAAGAACAGTCCGATCGCCGCAAGCGCCGGGCTGGTCATCAGCCAGCCGGCGCGAGATTCCTGACGGGTTCGCGACAGCAGCTTCACGATGCTCGTCCGCGCGACAGCATCCAGCGGCGTTTCTCGAGCAGCCGGTCGGCTCGCTTGTCCATCTCCGTGACCGCTTGATCGACGTTCATTCGACCGCGGACGCAGAGTTCGGCGACGTTCTGCATCTCGGTTGCGATCTGTTCCCATTCGGGAACCTTGGGCAAGGCGCTGGTCAATTCGAGCTGAGTTGCGAATGCCTGGGTGATCGGATCCGAAAGCAGACCAGCCGAATGCCAGACCGACCGGCTCGGCGGCAGGTCCCCAGTCAGCTTCTGCAACCGCTGCTGGCTGGCCGGGGAGACCAGCTGAGTGATCAATTTCCACGCTGCCTGCGGCTTGCGGCTGGACTTGTAGACGACGAGGGTGGACCCGCCGGGCGTCGAGCGGCCCGGGCCGTTCGGCCCCGGGAAGGGCGCGGTCGCCCAGCTGTGCTGGAGTCGGGCGGGAAGCCGGCTCTTCATGTCGCCGATCGTCCACGGCCCCGACGGATAGACGGCGAAATATCCGCGGGCGAACTCGTTCCAGACGTTCGAGATCTGCGCGGCGCCGGCGATCGGCGCCAATTTCTCGTCGAACAAAGATTTGTAGAACGCGAGCGCGCGCCGGAATTCGGGCGCGCGAAACGCACCGCGCGTGCCGTCGCGATTGAGGAGGGTCGCCCCCGACGAAAGCGCGAGCTCGGTCAGATGCTCATATTCGTTGATCGGCAGCAGGATCGCGAAACCGGTGCCGCCATTCTTCGCACGGACGGCGCGCAGCGCGGCTTTCCACGCGTCCCAGCGGTCGGGGGGCGCCGCATATCCCGCGCGCTCGAACAGGTCGCGACGGTAGAACTGAAGCCGCGTGTCGACATACCAGGGAAGCCCCATCAACCGGCCGTCGATTCGGTTGGTGTCGACGACCCCGGGGAACTGGCCGTCGACGAGGTGTTCGAGCTCGGCCGGCACGGGCTCGATGGCATCGATCGCCGTCAGTTCGGCGATCCAGCTGTTGCCGATCTGGCCCAGGTCCGGGAGCGACCCGCCGGCATAGGACGTCAGCAACTTCTCGTGCGCAGCGCTCCACGGAAGCGCCTGGACAGTGACGCTCGGCAGCCCGGCGCGCGGAAGCGCGGCGAGCAGGCTCGCCATCTTTTCCGCCTCCGCGCCCATCGCCCAGAATTCGAGCCCCGAAGGCGAACGCCAGCCGCATCCTGCCAGCGCCAGCGCCAGCGGCCCGGCGGCCGCCGCGGCGGCGAGCATCTCTCGGCGCGACAGGATCACGCGGCGCGGTCCAGCCAGCCGCCGGCAAAGCCGGCGCGGCGCAGCCCCGCGACGATCGGCGGCGACCGGCGCATCGCGCGCCAGATCAGCTCGTCCCGATAATTGGCGATCATCCCCACGATGGGCCCCTGGTCGATCCCGAGATAGTCGACGTCGACCCAACCGATGCCCGGGACCAGCCGGCCGGCGATCCGCGTTCCCGGCGGGACCGAGGTCAACGTGGGATTGAACGCGTCGAGGAAGCCGTACTTGCCGTAGATCGCCGGGCCGAACCGGCGCTTCATCGCCGAAAGGCCGGACAGGACCAGCCGCGGCTCGAACACGATCGAGGAGGCCATCGCCGTCGGCGCGAGCGTTCCGTCGTCGATCCGGTCGGGCGCAGGGCCGCGCGCGGTATAGCCGTGAAACTCGCGCTCGCGCCCGCCGATGAGCATCTTGAAATCGCCGGGACCGTCGCACGCGGTGAGGCCCCAGCAGTCGGGGCCATAGGCCGACCAGCGGCCGGGATTGGCGATCGCGTAATTGCGCTGCGCCCGGGTGGCGCGCCGGCTGTTCTCGAACAGGTCGAGGTCATGCGCGCGGAGCCACGGATCGCGAATGCCGCGGAAGTCGATCCACAAATGGCTGTACTGGTGGCCGAACAGCGGCGGAAAATAGAGGTGCCGCTCACCCCAATGGTCGCCCCAGCTGTAGGCGAAATTGGCGGTCCAGCGAGTCCATACGGCGGGGTCGATCGGATGAGTCGGACTGCCGAGCGCGAGGATGTAGAGAATGGTCGCTTCGTTGAACCGGTCCCACTGGCTCTCGATGAAGCCCTGCTCGGGCGTCCATCCCATCGAGACCAGCGGGCCTTTGCCGTACATCCACGGCCAGTCGACGCGGCCGTTGAGGTAATTCGCCAGGCGCCGGATCTCCGCCTCCGCAGGATCGTCGCGATCATAATAGATGCCGGCGAACAGGACTCCGGCGAGCAAGAGCACGGTGTCGATCGAGGACAGCTCAACATTTTCGAAGCGGCGTCCGCGCTCCATGTCGATGAAGTGGTAGAAGAAGCCGCGGTAACCGGTCATGCCGGAGGGCGCGTCGCCTTGCGGCGCAGTCGCGAAGAAGCGGAGCGTGTTGAGCGTGCGCTGACGCGCGTCGGACCTGCCGATCCACCCGCGCTCGGCGCCTATCGCATAAGCGTTGAGCGCAAAGCCGACCGCCGCGATCGAGCAGAAGCTCTTCGACGGCCAGCGGTCCGGGACCAGGCCGGTCGCCGGATCGCCCACGTCCCAGAACCAGCGAAAGGTGCGCTGCTCGAGGTCGTCGAGCAGGCCGGCGCCGCCCGGCCCGCTCGGTCGACGGCCGGCTGCGAACGTCCGGCCCGCAGCCAGTCCGGCAAGCCCCAGGGAGGCGAGCTTGATGACCGCCCGGCGGCTTTCAAGCATGGTCGCCTCCTAAGGCCGCCCTGACGGGCGCGTCAAAAGCGGACGTTCGCGCCGATCTGGAACGTCCGCGGCGGGCCGGCAAGGCTGTTGGGCTCGAGCTTGATGACGTCGCCTGGCCCAAAGAAGTTGTTTGCACCGCCGAAATTGGTCCGGTTGAACAGGTTGAAGACCTCGAACGAGAGGCCGAACTCCCGGTCCTTGCCGAAGTGAATGAACTTCTGCAGCCTCATGTCGACCTGACGGAACGGCGGCAAGTGCCGGAAGAAGCCTTCCCGGATCACCGTCGGCTGGAATCCCTGGGTCGCGTCGATGACGTTGAATGGCGCGCCCGAACCGTAGGTGATCAATCCCGAATAGAGGATGTCGAACGGCAGGTTGACGATCCAGTTGAAGACCAGATGGTGCTTCTCGTTGCCGGCATTGGGGACGAACGGAGTCGCCGCGATGTCCGGCCGGTCGAAGTTGAAGCCATTGCCTCCCGGATTGCCGTTCTCCTTGGAGTTGAGGACGCCGGTATAGGCAATGCCTCCGCCCCAGCCCGATTGCTTCGAATAGGGCTTGTCGATGGTGAGGAAGATGGCGTTGTACTTCGTCTCGCGCGTATTGAACGCAGCGACGGCGTTGCTGAATCCGTTGATCAGCGGAATGAAGTCGAAGAAGCCGCCGTTGTTTGGATCGGGCAGCGAAGACCGGTTGAGCGGGGCATAGCCGATCTGGTCCTTGCCGATGATGTGGTTGAACGACAGCGACGTCTGGAAAATCCCGAACTTCTGGCGGATGCCGATCGAGAATTGATCGGTGAACGGCGTCTTCAGATTGTTCGGGATCACCCGAAGCTCGCTGGTTCCAGGCGCAAGCGGGTTGGTCGCAAGGCTTGCGAGCAGCGCCTGGAAGCCCGCCGGAGTCAGGAAGGACGGGTCGAACTTGATCGTCGGCTGGCCGTTCCTCGGCAGTCCGTCCTGCGAGAACAGAAGCGTTCCGTGTTGGAACTGCGACAATAATTGCTCTTCGGCCGCGCTGCGGAACAAGGTGCGGTCGTAGAACCGTCCGTAACCGCCGAAGAAGACCGTCTTCTGGTTGCCGTTCAAATCGTAGGAAAAGCCGATCCTGGGAGCGAAATTGTTCCAGTCGGGATGGCGGTTATCGCCCGTCGAGATGAAGTCGTTGACGTTGAAGAAGGCCGGCTGGATCCGCGGGTCCTGGCCCAGCGTCTGGAGAGCCTGAACCGCCTTCGCCGGCGTCACGAAGCTGTTGTTCTTCGCGTTCGTGTCGACGTCCCAGCGCAGGCCGTAGTTGATCAGCAGGTGCTTGTTCACCTCCCAGTCGTCCTGCGCGAACAGGCCGATCTGGGTCGTCCTGGCGCTGACGTTCGGGTTGCCGCCGCCGAAGTTCACCAGCTCCGGGAAGCTGAAGTTCAGGTTGCGGGTCGGATCGAAGGTGAAGGTGAACTGCGGATTGGCGTCGGGGCCGCTTCCGCCGACCTGATATTTCTGGAACGACACCTTGGCGCCGACCTTGACGACATGGCTTCCGTTCCACTGCAGGTTGTTGAGCGTGAAGTCGTCACGGAACGTCAGTCCCTGCTGCCTGACCGTCTGGAAGTCGGCGCGTCCGCCGATCGCGATGACACCCTGGAAGATCTCGCCGAAGTCGGTCGTGCTCGGCGCGCCGAACGCGAGGTTCGATTTCAGATAGTCGATCGTCGCTTCGTTGAGGAAGCCGTTGCCGGTCAACCTGTCGGTGATCTTGGCGGTCGTCACGTCGTTGGTGACATGAGTTCCGCGCTCGAACGAATTCTGGCCGCCGACGTCGCGGACGTCGGTTTCCCTGCGAATGCTGCCAGTCGCTTCGATTGTATTGTTGTCGGACGCGAGGAAGGTGAGCTTGCCGAAGCCGAGCTTCTCACGAAACGGCTGCGCGAAGGTTCCTGCGAAATCCTGCGGGTTGAAATTGAGCAGCGGGCCCTGGTTATCGGGCACCGGCCCGGGGACGACGGCCGTCGTCCGGTCCTGGTTGTTCACTTCGTAATTGACGAAGAAGAACAGCCGGTCCTTGATGATCGGTCCGCCGAGCGCCGCACCATATTGAATGCGCTTGAACGGGACCTTCGGGTCGCCGCGCTGCCGCGTGAAGAAGTCGTTGGCGGTCAGGTGCTCGTTGGTGAACAGGCCGAACGCCTCGCCGTGGAACTCGTTGGTGCCGGACTTCGTCACCGCTGAGATGATCGACGTCCCCGCGTCCTCATATTCCGCCTTGTAGTTGGAGGTGAGGACCCGGAATTCCTGGATCGCGAGTTGCGAGAAGGGATTGCCGGAGCTCACGTCCTGGCCGACGATTCCGCCCTGCTGGATGTTGCTCCGAAGGCTCTGCCCGTCGATGAACACATTGACCTGCGGACCGCCGAAGCTGTCGCCGCCCGGATCCTGTCCGGCGCCTCCGGCGCTGAACGACTGCCGCAGCTGAACGGGGAATCCGCCAGCTTTCATGATCCGGATGCCGGGCGCGAGCTCGGCGAAATCGATGAAGTTGCGGCTGCCCTGCGGCAGGTTCTCGATTTGCTGTGGAGTGACGTTGGTCGCCTGCTCCGACGTTCGAGTCTCGACCAGGCGGCGCCCGGTGACGACAATGGCCGTGCCCGGAGCCGTCGAACTCGGAACGCCGGCTTGCGCCGCGGTTTGCGCGGGCGCGGCCGAGTCCATGTCCAGGGTGGCGGACTGGCCGACCGAAACGATCACCCGTTGCGTGACGGCAGCCCCGCCCGAGCCGGTGAAGCTGACGTCATAGGCGCCAGGCGCCAGGCCGCTGAGGACGTAGCTTCCGTCCGATCCCGACCGCACGCTCTTCACCGCGCCGGTGTCGATGCTCTTCGCCGTGACGACGGCGCCCGCAATCGGCGCCGCACTGCTCGTCACGTGCCCGCGGATCGTGGCCGTGCTCAGCTGCGCAAGCGCCGGTGCCGCCGCCAGCAGCGACGTTGCGAACAAGGCGACGCGTACGCCGAGGCGCGCCTTCCGGCGAAGATTCGATGCGGTCATGAGATAATCCCCTTTTCCAAAATTTCGTTCGCGTTCGCGCGCCGGGAAACACGGTCGCGCGCAGTGGAGTCCCGAGCCATCAGTTGCGGCGCGAGGATCGTCGTGGCCGGCGCCGACGCGGGTTCGGCAATCAGGCGAATGAGCTTCTCGGCCGCAGCGGCGCCGAGCTCGGCAATGCGCGCGTTCATCGTCGTCAGCGAAGGCGCGGTGTAATGAGCGATCGGGATATCGTCGAAACCGGCGACTCCAATCTCGGCGCCGACCTCGATCCCGGCGTCGGCGAGCACGCCGCAACAGCCCACCGCCATCATGTCGTTGGCGCAAAAGATCGCGTCGATCGGCATTCGGCCGGCGATCAGCAGCCGCGTCGCCTCGGCGCCCGACGCCTCGCTGAAATCTCCCGCGATGACCAGCGGATGTCGTTCGCCCGTTGTTTCGGCAAGCGCTTGAACGAAGCCCGCCTGGCGGGCCGCCGAGTCGCGATTGTTGCGAGGTCCGGATACGAACGCGATTCGTCGATAACCTTTCTCGACGAGGAACCGGGTCATGGCTTGGGCGCCGCCCTCGTTGTCGATCCCGACCGACGGGACGCCCGCATTGGGATCGTGGCAGTTGAGCAGCACTGCCGGGACCGCTGGACTAAGTGCTTCGATGAGGTGCTGATGCTGAGCGTCCGGCGGCATTACCAGCAGGCCGTCTACGCGGCCGCGCATCGCGCGCACGGCGCTCGTCGCCTCGTGCGGATTGCCGTGCATGTTGCTGAGCAGCAGCTGAAGTCCGTGCGCATAAGCGATCCGATCGATCCCGCGGATGAGCTCGCTGAAGAACTCGCCGAACAGGTCCGGCAGGACGACGCCGATTGAATCCGTCTTTTGCCGTGTGAGATTGCGGGCGCCGGAATGCGGCACATAGGAAAGGCGCTGGGCGGCTGCTCGGATGCGGTCGCGTGTGGCGGGGGTTACGTTATCGCGATCGTTGAGTGCGCGCGAAGCCGAAGCAACTGACACCCCCGCTTCCCGCGCGACGTCGCGAATCGTGACCACCGAGCCTTCTCCCCTACGGCCAGGACGAGAGACGCCGGGACTGGCCGAAGCGCGGAGCCGGCGCCGCGCCGGAGCCAATGTAACCGGTTACATTACGAGACTACAAGTGCCTATTCTGCAACATCCGGCTTCTAATGAAGCCGAATGGATTGGCCGCTCTCATCGAACAAATGCACATGGTCGCCGTCGGGCAGAAGCCGCACCGTCTCGCCCTCGCTGACGCCGGCGGGTTCGACATGGTGCCAAATGATCGCCGGGCCATTTTCGCCTGGGTGTCGAAGGTGCACGTTCACGCTGCTTCCGAGCCATTCGACGAACTCGACCTGGAGCTTCAATCCGGCGCTGTCGTCGCCTGGACGCCAATGTTCCGGCCTGACACCAAGGGTCACTGGCTTGCCCGTCAGTTTCTTGGCCGCAACGGGAAGGGGAATCTGTTCGCCTCCGGGCAGCTCAAGCGCGGCTCCAGCTTCGGCTGTCTCGACGACGCTGCCCGAAAGGAAGTTCATTGGCGGGGAACCAATGAATCCGGCAACGTAAAGGCTTGCCGGACTCTCGTACAACTCCTCCGGAGTCCCGATTTGTTCGATCACGCCGGCGCGCATGATGGCGATGCGGTCCGCGAGAGTCATGGCCTCGACCTGATCGTGCGTGACGTAAACGGTGGTCGTCCCCAATTGACGGTGAAGGGAGGCAAATTCAGCGCGCATCCGATTGCGCAGGCCGGCGTCGAGATTGGACAATGGCTCGTCGAACAGGAAAATCCCCGGCTTGCGAACGATTGCACGGCCAATGGCAACTCGCTGCCTCTGGCCGCCCGAGAGCGCCGCCGGCTTGCGGTCAAGATAGTCCGTGAGACCGAGTGTCTCGGCGGCCCGTCCGACCTCCTCCTCAATGTCCGAGGCCGGATGCCTGGCGAGCCGCAACGCGAATGCGAGGTTCTCGAATACGTTGAGGTGCGGGTAGAGAGCATAGCTCTGGAAAACCATGGCGATCCCGCGTTCCGCCGGAGGTAGGTGGTCAACCCGGCGCGCATCGATGAAGATGCTTCCTGAATCGAGGTCCTCAAGGCCGGCAATCGCGCGCAGCAAGGTAGACTTGCCGCAACCGGAGCCCCCGACAACGACGCAGAATTCGCCATCCTCGAGCTCGAGACTAACGCCTTTCAGAACGGCGGCGTCTCCGAAGCTCTTTACAGCATTGTCAACGTATAGCGCTGCCACAATCGCCTCCCGAGTGTGCATCGGCCTGCGCCAACTTGTCGGTCAGCGGAAGACTAAGCGCATCCCACGGCCAGCTATAGCGAACGGTTACAGACTGTTGAAACTGTCGTGTAGCGGGAGCACCGAACACAGCGGAACGGAATCAAAATCCGATAGCTTGAGCTGTACATTTTCCAACCTGTCACAGGCTTTGATGTCCCGACGGATCGAAAGCAGCCGTTACGGGAATGTGTGGAACTGCACATTCTCGAAGGTACGGCTTCCCACGGAAAAGTCGGCGTTTCCCGCCGTTCTTCGAGCCATCAATGCAAGTCCATATCGCAAGTTCGAATCTCGGTCGCTCCGCCACTCGTACTCAAATGAATGGTGCGAGTCCTCGCGGAGTCTCGAGGCGGCAGCGCCAGGCGGCGGAAGCTGAAACCTGTCAGGAAATTAATGCGCCGCCGGCCCTTTGCGAGCCTGGTCCGCGGCGGAAAACGCCAGACTTCCAAGCCCTTGACCAGGCGCAAAGTCGAATCCCGCGCACAATCGCAATTACCGCTGTCAATGACTCGCGACTTACCAATGTGATAATGTAGTTCCGACCGGATGAGACCTGCCGATCGGGGCGGACAGGTCCACGATGTGGGGGCAATCCGATAGCTTACAGCGGGTGGATCTCGTCGGGCATAGCTTGCGCGCTGGCGGCGTGGACGGCCGATCCGGCCTCCGCCGAGGCAGTTGCCGCGTCCGCGGCGGAGCGCGCGGCCCAACCCTCTGCCGTGCAAGCAGCGCCTCCCGCACCGGCTACGCTGCAGCCGATCGTCGTCACGGCCCAAAAGCGGTCCGAAGCCGCTCAGCGGGTGCCCGTCAGCGTCTCCGTCCTCGAGGGCAAGGCGATCAACCAGGAGAATATCAAGGATTTGTTCCAGGCGGTGACCCTCGTGCCTGGCGCGGTCTTCTCGCGGGCTCCGGACGACGGGCTCGCGCTTACCTTCCGAGGGCTCGGGACGGCGGCCCGGTCGCAGGCATTCGAACAGTCGATCGCGCTGTTCACGGATGGCGTGTTCCTCGGCAAGTCGCGCCTCTACGGAGTGAGCTTCTTCGACATCGACCGGCTGGAATTCATCAAGGGCACGCAGTCGACCCTGCTCGGCAAGAACGCGAGCCTCGGCGCGATCAGCATCATCACGCGCCAGCCGGAAGACCATTTCTCG
>Ga0207660_10001462_pt1 | contig 15876 bp, 7 predicted proteins | sample KBSC73BmetaG_FD_184335 | JGI IMG/M metagenome (GOLD analysis project Ga0207660, IMG submission 184335) | Corn rhizosphere microbial communities from Kellogg Biological Station, Michigan, USA - KBS C7-3B metaG (SPAdes) (version 2) | ecosystem: Host-associated > Plants > Roots > Rhizosphere ... | reverse complement strand
CGTCTACTCGGCCGTCGCGGTGGTCTTACTGCCAAGGCATCGCGTGTGTACGCCCGATCGTCGAACGAAAACGGATGCGCGCCGAGTGTGCACAGCGATCGCGGTGGTTTGACGACGCGACTCGCGTAGCGGTACGCATGGGCGTCGGAAGTGTACGAGAAACACGGTCGTCCGACCACGAGACATGCGCACGTGTACGCGTGGGCGTCGGCGGTGTACGAGCAACACGGTCGTCCGACCACGAGACATGCGCACGTGTACGCGTGCGCGTCGCGCTGATCCGCACGGGCGTCGCAGGTGCACAGGTGCGCGCTGCGCCTCGCCTCGGCGTCGCCTCATCTCTCCTCGCGCGCGAGCGGGCGGAACAGATATCGTCGTCGCGGCCACACCGGGCTGCGACCGGACCATATTATGAATGGGCGGGTACCCAACGCCTGCGGCAGGGAGGCGACTGAACGGCGGGAGCGAGCATGGGGACTGGCGCGGCGCACGTGTACCGATGGTCGTCACGGAAGGACTCGCCAGGACTGACGAGCGGCGTGATGGCGCTCGTCGTGACCGGTGCGCTGTTCGCGTCGGCGCTCGCGGCGATGATCGGCGTACATGCGTTGCCCGATTTTCTCACGGCGCCGTCAGTCGAGCACACGACGGTGGTCTGGCTGCCGCCCCCGCCCGCCGCTGTTCCCCGCGCGCCCGTTGCTCCGCCGCGGGTGACCCGCACTGTCCCGCCGCTGCACACCGCGGCGCCGGCCACGCCGGCCCTGACACCGCCGATCATTGCGCCGGCCGCGAGCGCGGCCGGCGCGGCCAGCATCTCCGGTGTCGGCGCGCGAACCGGCTCGGCCGCGGACAGTGCCGCAGCGCATCCGCCGATCGTTCCGCTCGCGCCGATTCAGCTTGCACCGACGCAGCCACTCCGCGCGGTCCCGAATCCGCCCCGCGACACGCACACGGGAGTTGGTGGCGCGCCGGTCGCACCAGCCGCGGTCACGAACAGCTGGGCCTCACTCACGACGGCGCAGCGCGACTCCATCGTGCACGCCTACATGTCCGGCCTGTCGCTCAATGCGCCGATGTCGGATCGGGAGCGCGCCGACGCCGCGCGCCGCGGGTATCAGCCGCCGATTCACAGCGGACAGCCCGACGCGGCGGCCCGTGCCCAGACGGTGGGCACAGGCGTCTCGATTCCGCTGCCGCTGTTCAGCCCCGGACCGTCGGCGGCGCAGCGCAAGCGCGACTCGATCGTCGCGGCCGAGAATGGTCTGCGGCTGGCGCGTCTGCATGACCGCGTGCTGCTGCAGCGCGACTCGATCCGTGCCGACTCGCTGCGGCGGGATTCGCTGGCGCGCGCCCAGAAGCAGCCGCCGCGAATCGTTCCGTAGCCGTCAGAACCAGGGAAAGATCGGCGCGCCGAGTCCGACGAGGAGCGATTCGTTGTGAGCGCTCGTCACGAACACGCGCTCACCCTTTGGCACCTCGTCGCCCGCCTTTGGCAAGCCGGACATCACCGCGTCGAGGACGACGAGCGCGTAGACGCTGTGCAGCGCCGACTTCTTCGGCAGCGACGCAAAGGGGTTGATCGTCGCCGCGGCGCCGATGTCGAGCTTGTGCGTGAACGCGCGCTCGTCGCTCGGCCGCGCGGCCTGGCTGAACAAGTCGCCGACGTAGCCGGCGAGGGTGAAATAGCCGTGCGTCTCCTTCGCGTCCACGGCGATGCCCTGCGCGCCGAAGCTCAGCGACGGAATGTTGGCGGTGATCGTGCTCTCGCCGATCTCGCTCGCGGTGTATTCGGTGAACGGGTTCGCGGTCGCCTTGGCCGTCGGCAGCCACTGCGCGGTCATGTACACCAGCGTGCGGGGCACCGCCGTCTTCGCGCTGACAAAGATCTGTAATTCGAGATTCGTCTTGGAAGGCAGCTCGTGCTCCAGGCCGGTCGCGAGGCTGCGCACCTTCGGCTTGCCGAGGATGTGCGACGTGTTGGAGATGACGTTGAGGGCGAGCGTCGGCCCGCAGATCAGGTGGCAGGCGCTGTCGGACTGAGCCCGCGCGGCGCCCGGCGCGGCGGTGAGTGCAGCTGCGACAAGCGCACCCAGCGCCGCGCCATGCAGCAATTGGAATTGAGCGTTCATGCGCGCACGGCTGCGGCAATTTCCGATCCCATTCAATCCTGGTGCACGGAGTTGCCGCCGTCTTGCACGATTCTTTGCTGTGCTCAGCTGCCCTCGCCGACAGGACCTCCAGCTCGCTAGTGCAGCACCCTGCGCGGCACGTTCCATCCGCTCAGCACGACATGTGGCGGCCCGTGCAGGTCGCGCGGCGCGTACCGCGCGGTGAAGCTGCGCGCTTCACCGGGCAGCAGCGAGACGTAGTTGTCGCTCCAGAACACCGGCAGCGCCTCGTTGCCATCGCTCCCGACGACCTGCAAGCGAACGAAGAACGCGATCGTCTTGCCGCTGTTCGTGAGCGTCACGGTCGTCTTGCCGGTCGAGGATGTGGTCGTCGCGCGCACGCGCGCCTGCGGCATGTTGCGCAGCGCCGTGAGATCGGCGAACGACTTCACCGGCGTCATGTACCACGTGGACGTATCCGCCAGCACGTCGGGTGTCGTCGACAACCAATAGAAGTTCGGGCTGCCGCCCGTGACGCGCACGTCGGCAAAGTACGCACCCGTGACACCCGCCGGCTCGGGCAACGTGAAGAGCTTCATGGTGGTATCGGCCGGCAGGTCGAACGTCGTATCGCGCGAGAAGTTCCGCGAGCCGTCGAGACCGTACAGCCGTGCGCGCAGATGCACGCCGCGCACGCCGTGCTGCGTCCCGTTGATCACGGCGACGGAGCGATCGTCGTACGAGAACATTGCGTGGACGGGCTCGTTCGCCTTCTTCGAGCCGAAGTAGCCGCCGGCCGGACGCAGATACCAGTCGAACAGGTGCCAGTAGATGCCGGGCCACGCGTTGTTGAGCATCCACTGAATCACGCCGGTCGACGTGTACTTGTTGCGGCGGTACGCCTCGAACATCGCGCGCTCGCCCTCGTACGTCATCAGCTGCGACACCTTCGTGTAATCCTCGGCGCTCGTCGGCGGGCCGAAGCGCGTGGAGAGCGCGGTGTTGAACCGATCGAGCAAGTGCGTGAACTGTCCGCCCGCGGCGTGGAACATCCACACGGTATCGAGCGGCCATTTGATGTCACGCTCGTGCATCATGGTGCGGATGCTCTCGATGGGAGGCACCGCGGCGCCGGGGCTCGTTTCGGTGTTGTAGGCCCACGCGCCGCCGTGCGTCGAATCCTGCAGCCAGTAATTCGGCGGCACCCAGTCGTACGGACCGGTCATCTTCACGCCGCTTGCGCCGGTGACGGTGGTCGGCTTCGCGCTCGCCGACGAGATGACGGGATTCGCCCAATGCTCGTCGCGCTCGACGTTCAGATACGTCTGCTCGACGTCGGCCGGCGGCGGGTTGTCGCTGCCGTTGAGCCAGACGAAGACGCTCGGATGCTGGCGCAGGCGGCGGATCTGGTCGCGCAGCGACACCGCGGATACGACGTGCTGCTCCGGTCCCCACTTCGCCCATTCCTCCCACGCATCGCAGCACACCCAGCCCGTCATGACGAGCACGCCGAGGCTGTCGGCCCGCTGGAAGAACCGATCGTTCTCGTAATTGCCCTCGAGCCGAACCGCGTTGAGGTGCATGTCGAGCACGTACTTGAGCTGCGCATCCTGGCGCGCGGGCTGCGGTCGGAAGAACATGTCCGGCGCCCAGCCGCCGCCGCGAATGAGAATGCGCGTGCCGTTGACGCGGAACAGCCGGCCACCCTTTGGCGTCATCTCCGACGTGACTTCGCGAATGCCGACGCGCGAACGCTGGCGATCGGACGTCGTGCCATTGACGGAGAAGGCGACGTCGAGCGTGTAGAGCGCCGGCGTGCCGAGCTGCGCGGGCCACCAGAGTCGCGGATTGTCGACGTGCATCGCCGGCAGGTCGACGTAGGTGCTCTCGTGCGGCGCGAGCGTGACCGATTGCTGCACGTGACGGCCAGCGATGATCGCCGAGAGCGTTCCGGTGACGGGGGAGTCAGCGAGGTTCTTGAGATTGGTGCCGACGGTGAGATCCGCGCTGCGCAGCGTCGCCGTGTCGACGTGGCTGACGAGCTGCGGATATTCGAGCATCACGTCGCCCGTGGTCACGAGCGACACGGGCTGCCACAGCCCCATGTCCTTGTCCGGCGGCGACGGGTTCCAGTCGACCCACGTCGTTTGCAGGTCGGCCGGTGTGGGTGCGAAGATCTCGACTGCGAGCGCGTTCGTGCCCGTCTTCGCGAGGGTGCTGGTGACGTCGAGCTCGTAGCGGCGGTACGTGCCGGCCACTTGCGTCGAATCGGCGATCAGCGTGCCGTTGAGCCAGACGTTCGCGCGGTAGTTGATGCCGTCGAAGTGCAGCACCACGTGCTTGCCGCGCGGCGCTCGCGCCGTGAACGTCGTGCGATACCACCACGGTTTGGCGTATGGGCTCGTGGAGTCCATCGGCAGGTGCACGAAGTTCAGCCCGATGTTGTACGTCATGCCCGGGATGTCGCGCAGGTTCATGCCGAAGAACGGATCCTTGAACACGCCGTCCTCGACGAGCGCGCCGACGACGGTCGACGGCACGGTCGCCTTGTACCACCCACTGGCGCTATAGCCCGGCGACGAGATCGCGCGGCCGTCGACGCCGACCTTCTCCGACGATTGCAACGACCAGCCGTCGTGCAGCATGCGACGCGTTTGCGCGCCGGCATTGGCGCCGGCAACGATGATGAGCAAACAACAAATCGTGCGATTCACACCGCCTCCGCCACTCCAAAGGGCCACCGCTTCACGTTCCACGACCAGAGCAGGAATGCCGCCACGCCGGCAACGAGCACGGCGATGCCGAAGGCGATCACCCGCGGCTGGGTCGTCAAGAATACGAAGATCCATCCGAGCAGCGCGACGAGCGCCGGCACGGGATACAGCCACATCCTGTAGGGCCGCGCCATTCCCGGCGCCCGCTTGCGCAGCAGCATCAGCCCGACGATCTGGCCCATGAACTGGACGAGAATGCGGGTGACGATGAGCGCATCAATCACCGTGCCGAGCGAGAAGAACCCGGCGACGATCGAGATGATGCCGAGCACGACGAGCGAGATATACGGGAAATCCTTCGTCGGATGCAGCTTGCCGAACACCTTGAAGAAATACCCGCTCTCGGCCGCTGCAAATGGAATGCGCGAGTAGCCGAGCAGCAGCGCGAACACGGAGCCGAACGCCGTCCACAGGACCAGCAGCGTGAAGATCGTCGCGACGCCGGAGCCGTAGATCTTCTCCATGAAGATCGAGACGATGAAGTTCGATTCCGCATGCTGGGCGGCCGGCACGAACTCACGCCACGGCACCACGCCGATGATCGACAGGTTGATGCCGAAGTAGATGACGGCGACCGCGGCGGTGCTGATGAGAATCGATCGCGGGATGACTCGGCCGGGGTCCTGGACCTCGTCGCCGATGTAGCAGACGTCGTAATAGCCGAGGTAGTCGTAGATGCCGATGCGCGACGCGGCGCCGACGCCGAGGAAGAAACCGAGCGAGAAGTTGAACGCGCCGGGCGGAAAGTCGAACGCGACGTGCGGATTGAAGTGCATCGCGCCGGTGATGATCACGGCGAGCACGGTGACGAGCGTCCCGATCCAGAGCGTGACGGTGAGCGCGGCGATCGACGTGATGCGGCGATACAGGAGCACGATGTTGATGATGCCGATCGCGGTGACGAGCGCGATGACGTCGGCGCGCGTCATGCTTTTCCAGATGTAGCTCGCGTAGTCGGCGAAGCCGATGTACCCCGACGCGATCTCGAGTGGCCCGGACAGCACGAACTGCCAGACGAACAGGAACGCCATCAGCCGTCCGATGCGCGCCTTGCCGAACGCCTCGCGCAGATAATGAAAGGAGCCGCCCGATCCGGGCATCGCCGCGCCAAGCTCGCTCCAGACCATGCCGTCGCAGATCACGATGATGAGCGCGACGACCCAGCCGAGCATGGCTTGCGGACCGCCGAGGGCGGTCATGAGCAGCGGGATGGTGATGAACGGACCGACGCCGATCATGTTGGTCATGTTCAGCGCCGTCGCCGGCAGGAGCCCGAAACGGCGGTGGAAGCGGGGCGGTTCGGGAGAGATCGGCGGGGCTGGATTGGTTTCGCTCATCGTCCTCCGTGCTCCGTGGTCGTTTCGCGGGGTCAGCGTGGTGCGCCGAATCGGGTTGGACTGAGTTGGGGACGCGGATTAGGCGGAAGCTGGCGAACGACGCGCTGATTTGACTGCGGCTGGCGCGTCGAGTCTCTCGCGCCACACCCCAACAGCACTTGGTTTTTTGTTCGTTCGATTCGTCCCGTCCGTGTCATTCGTATTTCAAACCTGTTGCGGCTGCGTCAGCATCGTTGCTTCGGAAAGAGCCGCGAAGCTGCGGAGAACTGCGGAGAACTGCGGAGAACGACTGAGAGGGCTTCATTCATCAACACCTCCAGCAACGCCGCTCCGCGCCTGCTCCGCAGTGCTCCGCCGTTCTCCGCAGCCCCTTCCCTCTCCCTGCGAGGTCGCGATAACGACCAACCACGGACCACGGACCACGGACCACGGACCACGGACTACGGTCTCCTCGCCCTCCCCGCCTGCAGCGCCGGCGCGCCGCCACTCTCCCCTTCTTTCGCCGCTTCGAGAATTCTCTGACGAGCGAGATACGTCTCGCCGTTCTCGATCCAGTCGGCGGCCGGCTCACCTTTGAGGTAATGGCCGAACCACTCGAGTTGGCGCTGAAGATAATCGGCCTGGCTCTCCGGGCGCGCGACGTTATGGTTCTCGCCCTCGTACACGAGATAGACGACTTCCTTGCCGAGCCGACGACCGAAGTTGTACAGCTCCTCGCTCTGGAAGTGGTTCACGTTGCCGTCCGCGTCGCCTTCCTCGAGCAGCAGCGGCGTGTGGAGCGAATCCACCGAGTACACGGTCGAGTTGCGGATGTACGCCTGCGGATCACTCCACAGCGGCACCTGCATGCGCTCCTGGCTCGTCTCGTAATGGCCGGTCTCGGGCAGGCCGCTGTTGCCGGACGTATAGCCATACATGCTGATCAAGTCCGTGAGCGGCGCGCCGGCGATCGTCGCGGCAAACGTGCCGTGATTGTGCACCGCATAGAAAGCTGACTGATAGCCACCCCACGAGTGTCCCATGTTGCCAACGTGCGCGGCGTCGATGTCCGGCACGCGCTTCTCCACTTCGGCAACCGCCGACGTCACGCAATCGAGTCCCGAGTAACCTGGATTCCGCGCCTGGAACACGATATCCGGCCGCAGCACGAAGTATCCGTTCTGGCTGAACACCGAGGTGTTGTACGGATTGCGCAGGTTGGGCACGACGTACTGATGGAAGCCCTGCGACAACTTCTCATAGTAGTAGACGACCATCGGATACTTCTTTCCGGGCTGGTAGTCGGCCGGATACGTCAGCATCATCTGCAGCTTGTCGCCGCGCTTGTTCGTGTACGGCATGAGCACCTGCTTTCCCCACGCGAACTCGTGCTGGAAGGCGTTGGTGTTCGACACGGGCTTGGCATCGCCGAGATTCGCACCAGCCACGAAGTAGTTGGGCGACTCCTCGGCCGTCTGCTCCTCCATGAGATAGACGTCGGCGTTGTCGGCCTTCGCGAGCCGCGAGACCTGCTTGTCGAGCCACACGAGCCGTTGCGCCGGCTGCCCGATCGTCACGCGCGCGTAGCCGCTCTTCTTGTCGTACTCGCCCGTCGCGGTGAACAGGAGCGGCTTCGACGGATCGATCGTGGATCCCTCATTGCCGGGCTGACACGGCGCCGACGGATTGGCCGCAGCACCGCCGCGGCCACCCCGGCCGCCGCCGCGGCCGAACCGGCCGAAGCCCTCGGTGACGCAGCGATAGACCGTCGAATCTTCACGGCCGCGCGTGAGGCGCGTCGCGTTCGAGCCGTCGAGATTCACGAGCCACGCATCGAATCGATCGTAGAGAATCGCCGATCTGTCGTCCGTCGTGAAGCCGCCGACACCGTACGACCGGCGCTCGGCCACCGGGTGATCGTCTTCCATGTCGACGAAGGTGCTCTTGATTGTGCCGGTGAGATCGGTGCGAGCACCGCTGGCCAGATCGAGCGCGTACCAGTGGCCGTCCTGCTGATACAGCACGTGCTTGCCGCTCGGGCTGAGCGTGGCACCGTATGCCGACTTCGTGAGCAGCTTCGTGCGCTGGCCAGTCGCCGGATCGACGCGATACACGTCGCGATACGAGCGCCCCGACATGATCTCGCGCACATAGGGATTCTCGTCTGACGCGAGCACGGTGCTCCGATCCTCCGAGAGCTGCACGATGTCGGTCGGGTCGTCGCCCAGCCGGACGAGCGTGTTCGGACCGACGTGCCAGGCGGCGAGCGTCGTGCGCGACCGATCCTGCGCGCCCTGCACCTGCTGCTGATGGAACTCGCGCAGATCCTTCCAGTGCCAGACTTCAACGCGCGCCGGCGGCAGCTCGCCCGGAGCGAGGCGCACCGGCACGATCTTCGGATCGCGCGGTGCAACGCCGAGATAGACGATGGCGCCGTTCTCGGACCACTCGGGCGCGCGATACGCCGTCACGCGCATCGTCTTTGGAAAACTCTGATCGGCGGCAAAGTCGTACACTTGCCGCGACTGGCGGCCGCCGAGATCACGCCAGGCGATGGCCGTGTAGCTCGTATCGGCGAAGGCGCTGTCGGGACGGGTGCGCAGCACGACGAGATCGTGGCTGTCGTCGCGCCAGGCGAGCGCGCGATACTCGTCGTCGCTCGCGTCGAGCGGCACGAGCGTGCCGGTCGAGACGTCCAGCAACTGGACGCCGTTGCCGGTGTGCCCGTCGACGTCGATCGTCATGGCGAGCAGCCTGCCGTCGTCGCTCCACGCCAGATCGGCGACGTTGCCGAAGCTGACATCGGTGCCATGCGCCAGCTCGCGAACGATCACGTCGGTGCCGCGACGGCCTTGAACGCCGTAGCGGCGAAGCGCGACGTGCGAGCCGTCGCCGCTCAGCTCGAACGACTGGATGTCGTCGAGCGTCGTCGTGCGGCCGGTCGCCAACTCGACGATGGCGACCTTGTCGTGGCTCGCCGGCGCCGCCGCTCCGCCGGCGCGCGCACCGCGGTTACCGCCGCGACGAGCCGTGTCGGCCGCGACGGAGTAGATCAGCCAGCGGCTGTCATGCGAGAACTGTGGATTGCTGCCGGAGCGAGCCGTGTGCTCGTCGGCCGAGCCGACGGCGCGAAAATGCAGCTCGGTCGTGCCGTCACCCCGGCGAAGGTCGTATGCGACCCACTTGCCATCGGGCGAGAGCGCGCCATTCCCAAGCGTTTCCCACCGGGCATAGTCGGCGGCGCCGAGCGACGGGAGCGAAACAGCCGGCGCGGTCGAAGTGTGCTGTGCAGCGGCCGCGCCGAGCGGAACAAACAGCCCGGCGGCCATGAGCATTTGCAAATGCGTTCGTGCGTGCCACATCGGAAACCTCGGTGGGAAATGCGGGCCGGAAGATCATACGGAGCGCCACGGGAAATTCAACCGCCGAATGTGCGAACAGCCCGCGTCGTGTGACGCGGGCTGTTCGTGTCGGTCGGACGAGCGGATCGAATTACGGGTTCTGATCCAGGCAGCCGTGGAAGTTCGGGTTCGGACCCTCGCTGTTGGGAACCGGAAGCATCAGCGAGTTGCCGTAAGTACCACCCTTGAAGTAATTGCCCGTCGGATACACCTGAGCCTCGGTGCGGCCGTACTGGCGAAGCTGCCGGCGCATGTCGTTCAGCCGCTGACCGCGGGCAAACGTCCAGAAGGCCTTCTCACGGAAGAACAACGTGGTCGCAGCGTCCTGCGTGGCCGGAATGGCCAGCGGCGGCATTGCGGCGGGCTGATAGTTGCTGATCGCCGGCGGGTTCGCGCGGAGATTGTTCAGGATCACCATCATGGCCGCGATTCCGGCTGGGCTTTTCTTGTTCAGCTGGGCCTCGGCCTCGATCAGGCGAGCATCGATGCCGGACGCCATCGGAATGGGATCGTCTCGCCCGTAGAGCAACTGCACGAACATCGGCGTCGACCCATCCTCCGGCCCGACTTTCGGGTCGACGTCATCGCCGCTCTTCACTGGCACGCGCGGATCGTTCGCCGACGCAAACGGCAGCGCATTGGGCGTGACAACCGGCGTGCCGTTCACCACTTCAGAGCTGTCGCTCACGGTCATGCGGGCCGTCGAGTTGTTGATGACCCAGATCCCGAGGTCATCGTTGTTCCTGGCCGGCGATGTGGAGAACAGATACTGGAAGTTCGATGGAACGCCGGACACCAGCGCGGCCGCGGCGTCGAACTGTCCCTGATCCACCAGAATGCGTGCCTTGATGATCAGCGCCGCGTTCTGAATGAATTGCGCGTCCGAGTTGCCCGGCGTGCCGATGGTCGACAGCGCACTGTCCAGATGCGTGAGCGCGGAATCGAGCACTTCGGCGTCGGTGAGCGGCGTGCCATAGGTGATCACGCCGGCATCGGTGTGCCCGAGCGGAATGCCGTTGCAGTAGTTCTCGGCGAGCGACATCTCCAGAATGCCGAGACCCATGTACAGCTCGCCGATCTGGGTCGTGCTGTCCGGCAGGAACTGCCGAACCGAGCCGATGGCGTCGCGCACGAACCCGCGGTTCTGGGTGACGGACGTCCAGGGGACCTCGGGGTTGCTCGGATCGATCGCACGCTGGTCGATGTCCTGACGAACGTTCTGGAAATCCGAATTATGAAATTCATCACTGAGGTCTCCGGCTTCCTCCCAGAGACACTCGTTGTTGCCGCCGCAATCGACGACGAATCGCACCCGGCCGAGTGCGCCGGCGTACAGCGCGAGCGCGGCGGCAGGTGAATTCACGGCGGATGGATCGATCAAGCCGGGGTTCTGCGGCTCGAGGAGCTGGTCCTTGAACCGGCTGCACGCGGCAAAGGCGAGGGTGCCTCCGAGGAGCGCTGTCGCTGACAGCGCCCATCGAGCGCGACTGTGAAATCTCATCATCTGATCGTCCTCGATGGGGTTAGTACTTGAGATTGAGACGGAGCGTGAAATACGTCGGCGCGGCGGCCGTCTGGAACTCGAACTGGGTCTCGCTGCCGTTCAAGCCGGCATTGGCTTCCGGATCGATGCCGGTGAACGACGTCCACAGGTGCAGGTTGCGCGCGGCGAACACCAGATTCGAGCCGTTCTGCGCATGCACCAGGCTCGTGATGCGATCGGGGAGCGTGAGGGCGGCGGACAGTTCGCGCCACTTCCAGAACTGGCCGTTGATGAAGTAGCCCGCACCCGTCTTGTAGATCGTACCGTTGACCTTCGTGCCGTACGTCTTGGCAATGGCGCGTGCCTGCAGTGCAAGCGGCGCCGTCGGATCCTGCGTTTCGCGACAGGAGAACGGCGGAGAGTTGCACTGGAAGTTGTTGGCGCCGTCCTGCGTGTTGTACCCGCCCTTGTAATCGAACAGGGTCGTGATGCGCAGCCGCCGCGAGAAGAGATCGAAGCCGGACTGCACGGAGAACAGATCGCGCGGAATGCCGTTTCCGAGATTCACGAGATCCGGGCTGACGTGCACCTCGCTCCGCTGGAGGATGCCGTCGCCATTGTCGTCGTTGTAGGTGTACGGACGGTACCACTGGCTGTTGATCGGATCGCCAGCGTGATTTTCGGTCGTCAGGCCCGCACCGAGCACGCGCGGCTCACCGGTCGCCGGATCGATGCCGAGATCCGAGACGATGGCGGTGTTGTGCGACCCGTTCAAGGTGAGGTCCCAGCCGAAACGGCGACCATCGATGATCTGCGTCGTGACCTGCACCTCGTGACCGGAGTTCTGGGTCGAGCCGACGTTCTGGAGGAGGCTGGTCGTCGACGCACCAGCGGATGCCGCGATCGGCACGTTGATGAGCGCGTCGTGCGTCTTCTTGTTGTAATACGTGTACTCGATGTGCATCCGGTTGTTGAGCACCTGCGTATCGAAACCGCCCTCGAACTCCGTCGACCGCTCGGGCTTGAGATCGGAGTTGCCGGGGCTGCTCGCGGTGAGGCCCGGGGTTTCGTCCGTCGACGTGCTGCCATGCTCGGCGATCGTAACGGTGCCGGGTCGGAACTGGACGAGACCCGCGGTGCGACCGGGCTGCACGCCGCTCGCGCCGTACGACGCACGCACGCGGAACTGGTTGAGCCACGAGAATTTCGGGAAGAACCCTTCGTCCGATGCGAGCCACGATCCGCTCACTTTCGGGTAGATGACGTGCTGGAAGTTGGTGCCGAACGCGCTGTTCTGGTCACTCCGCGCAGCAACGGTCAGGAAGAGCCGATCGCGGAAGCCGGCCTGCTCCTGGACATAGATGCCGAGCGTCTTGGTGGCGGTCGGCTGCGTCTGGCTGGCAGAGAACGTCGCGGCCGACGACACCGTGGTGGCGCCTGGCGGGAGCGTGGTGCCGCTGGTGTTCACTTCGTCTTCTTCGGCGTTCGTGTAATCGCCGCCGACGGTGGTCTTGAGGTTCAACCACGGCCGCGCGTTCCACGACGACGTGCTGGTGACCTTCGCCGAGAAGTTGCGGAAGCCACTCTGATCGTCCTCGACGTAGCCGGTGCGCGCCGTGGCATCCTGCGGCGGACATTCATCGACGCGGCAGAGCGAGAAGAAGTCGACGTTGGACTGGTCGATGCCGATCGTACCTTCGTTCTGCATCCAGGACAGCGGGCGCCAGCTCGCGTTGAAGCTGCCCGTGAACCGCTGGATGTCGTTCTGGCTGAGGAACTGCATGATGTCGCCCGGCGCGTACTGCAGATAATCGTTCAGCGGTGTGCCGTCGACATCGGTCGTTTCCTTGTCGAGGCCCGGACCCTTGAAGCCGTAGTTCTGCATGCCGACGTAGTAGAGCGAGATGAACAGATCGCTCTCCGGCTCGATGCGGTTGTCGATCTTGGCCCAGCCGGCGTTGGCCGTGAGGTCGAACTTGGGGCTGACGGCGGCGGACACGTTGGCGCGGAAGTTCGACTGCGTCTGCGCGAGCGGATGGAACCACTCGTTGCGCACGGCAACGTTCTGCGACTCGAAGCGGTTGACCTCGAAGCTGGGCATCTGGATCGGGCCCGTCTCGTTGTTCACGCTGCCGCTGACGAAGTAGCGAACGAGGTCGCTGCCGCCGCTCACCTGCACACCCCCCATCTGCCGATGCCCCATGTGGATGAACGTCCGGGTGGGATCCTCGAGCAGGTTGTAGTGCGTGACGCTGTCGGAGATGCACTGGTTCGGATCGGTCGGCGTGGTGCCCGGAGGCGCCATCGTCGCGAGCTGGCAACGCACCTGCGCGGTCGGATCGGCGAGGGTGTGACCCCAGTTCGCGTACATGTCCTGGTAGTTGGTGCGATCGTCGACGTTGCCGGCTTCGGCGGACCAGGTCCACCGAGCCTTGCCGGCGCGGCCCCGCTTCGTCGTGACAACGATGACGCCATTCGCGGCGTCGGTGCCGTACAGCGTCGCCGCGGACGGACCCTTCACGATCTCGATGTCCTCGATGTCCTCCGGGTTCAGGGAGTTCAACAGCGAGAACTGCGTGTCCGTGCCCGACTGCAAGTCGCTGGTGGCATAGCGCACGCCGTCCACGTACCAGATCGGCGCGTTGCTCAAGCTGATGGACGAGACGCCGCGCACGCGCACAGACGGTGCGCCGCCGAGCGTCGATCCCGGCAACACGATCACGCCCGGCGCTTTCGCGGTGAGCAGATCGGCGGCATCGGAGATCTCCGTCTGCTCGACCGACTTGCCGACGTCGCCGAGCGTCGAGACGGCGTTGCCGAGCTCGACTCGGCGCTGCTCACCCGTGGCTGTCGTGACCACTTCCTGGAGCTGGACGACCGCGGTGCTCATCGTGAAGTCCGCCGTGGTCGTTCCGCCGTTCGTCACGGTGACCGTGGCTTTCACTGCCTTGTAGCCCACGTGCAGCGCCTGGATCTGTACCGCGCCTTCGCGAACGTTGTGCAGGGTGTACTTGCCGTCATCGCCGGTCGTTGCTTCCGAGCTGCCGCCGATGGCAAGCACACGGGCGCCGGCGAGCGGCTGGCCAGTTCCTTCGGCTGTCACGCGGCCGGTCACGGTGCCTTGCGCATGCAGCACGCGCCCCACGGGCGCGAACAGCATCAGAGCGGCACCTGCTGCCGCCAGGAATCTCCAGCGTCCTAATGTCATGATCTGTCTCCTCCAGGGAGGGCGGGCGGGGTACTGGCTGCGCGACGAGCGTGGGGAACGTCGGCGAGACCGGGTGCAACTGACAGGTGGTGGGCAGACGAGGCGCCAGGGCGCACTACGCACCGGTGACGCTACACGTCCGCCATGATGCCGTCAAGAACTTCGACCGCATGAATTCGGTCACATGCCAGACAGTTTCCGTGCATGCGCATTTGGTGGGTGCGCACGACGTCCGCGCTCACTGGTGCGATGTGGGTCCGCAGCGCATCTTCGCTGGATGAAACCGCCCGCTCGCGTCCAGGAGAACGCGATGTCCAGGAAGGTTCACTACCGGCGTCTCGCCGCCTGCGCGCTCGCCGCGGCGCTCGTGTCGTCGGCGCCGTTCGCCACACCGGCCGCCGACGCGCAGACCGCGCGCGCTGCGTCGCGCATCCCGACGCCGGAATCGGTATTCGGATTCCGTCCAGGCGCTGATTACAAACTTTTTACGTACGACCAATCAATCGATTACTTCCGGAAGCTCGCCGCGGCGAGCAATCGGATCAAACTGATTCACGTTGGTACGACAGCGTACGGTCATCCGTGGACGGCGGCCATCATCTCGTCGCCGGAGAATCTCGCGAAGCTCGATCATTACCGTGAGATCAACATGCAGCTCGCGCATCCGGGCAACCTCACGGATGCCGAAGCGCATCGGCTGGCGAGCGAAGGCAAGGCATTCGTCGACATCAGCGGCGGCCTGCACGCGTCCGAGATCGCGGGCTCGCAGCACACGCCGGTGATCGCATACGATCTGCTCTCGCGCGCAAACGATCCGAAGATCAAGGCAATCCTCGACAACGACATCCTGTTCCTCTGGCCCTCGATCAACCCGGACGGCCAGGACATCGTCGTGAAATGGTGCAACGCGCGGCAGGCGGATCCGAACACGGGGCCGATGGAGCTCTACGAGAAGTACATCGGTCACGACAACAACCGTGATTCGTACATGCTCAACGTCGTCGAGTCGCGAGCCATCCAGCGCACGTGGCGGGAATGGGAGCCGGACATCATCTACGTCCAACACCAGTCGTCGCCCTTCCCCACGCGCATCTGGCTGCCGCCATTCGCCGATCCGGTCGGTCTTCGGGTGCCACCGATCATCGCCAGCGAGGTGAACGCGATCGGCACCCGGATCGCCGAGGAGCTCGATGCGAACGGGCAGCCCGGCGCGGTGTCGCAGCTCGACGACTACGACGCCTGGTATCCGGGCTACATCGACTACATGCCGAACTACCAGAACATCGCGGCCTGGTGGACCGAGACACAGGGCGGCAACTGCGCCGTGCCCCGCACGACGACGATCGATAGCCTGCCGCCCAATTATCGCGAGCTGCGGCCGACGTCACTCTATGTCGCACCGTGGGCCGAAGGTACGTGGCATTTGCGCGACGCCATGGACTACATGGTGACGGCCGACATCGCGACGCTCAACTACGCGGCCAAGTTCAAGGACGAGCTGCTGTACAATCGCTATCAGTCGGCGCGCAACACGATCAATCAGTTCCGCACGAGCGCGCCGTACGCCTACATCATTCCGCAGCAGC
>Ga0207660_10001454_pt1 | contig 15902 bp, 15 predicted proteins | sample KBSC73BmetaG_FD_184335 | JGI IMG/M metagenome (GOLD analysis project Ga0207660, IMG submission 184335) | Corn rhizosphere microbial communities from Kellogg Biological Station, Michigan, USA - KBS C7-3B metaG (SPAdes) (version 2) | ecosystem: Host-associated > Plants > Roots > Rhizosphere ... | reverse complement strand
AGATCCCGCGTCGCAGCACGGCCGATTGCCAGACTTGAGCCGCTCCGCGGCTCCAGTCTGCGACTGACAGGATGGCTCCCTCCCCGCTTCGCTCCCCTCCCTCCGAGAGGGAGGGGCGGACCCCTCCGGGGCCCATCGGGGTCGAGCCCGGCGCGACGCCCGCTCCATCCAGCGCGCCGAACGTCCTCCTGGACGTGAACGGCATCGAGGTCATCTACAACCACGTCATCCTCGTTCTCAAGGGCGTCTCGCTGCAGGTGCCCGAAGGCAGCATCGTCGCCCTCATGGGCGGCAACGGCGCCGGCAAGACGACGACGCTGCGCGCGGTGAGCAACCTGCTCGAAGGAGAGCGCGGTGCCGTGACCAAGGGCTCGATCGAGTTGCGCGGCGAGCGGATCGAGAAGCTCAGCACGTCCGCGATGGTCGAGCGTGGCGTCGTCCAGGTGATGGAAGGCAGGCGCTGCTTCGCGCACCTGACGATCGAGGAGAACCTGCTCACCGGCGCCTACACGCGAAAGGACGGCACCGCCGCGGTCGCGGCGACGCTCGACAAGGTCTACGCGTACTTTCCGCGCCTGAAGGAGCGGCGCGAGAGCCAGGCCGCGTACACCTCGGGCGGCGAGCAGCAGATGTGCGCGATCGGCCGCGCGCTGATGGCCAGTCCGAAGATGGTGCTGCTCGACGAGCCCTCGATGGGCCTCGCACCGCAGGTCGTCGAGGAGGTGTTCGAGATCGTCCGCGACCTCAACCAGAAGGAACGCGTGACGTTCCTGCTCGCCGAGCAGAACACCAGCATGGCGCTCCGCTACGCCGACTACGGCTACATCCTCGAGAGCGGCCGGATCGTCATGGACGGCGAGGCGGCGATGCTGCGCGAGAACGAGGACGTGCGCGAGTTCTACCTCGGCACCGGCGGGGCCGGCACCGACGGCGAGCGCAAGAGCTATCGCGCGGTCAAGAGCTATCGGCGCCGCAAGCGCTGGCTCGCCTGAGCGGCACCAGCCGAGAACCGCCGTGGCCCGAGCCGACGCCGAAGCGCTGCGCCCGCTGTTGCCGCTCCTGCGCCAGCTGCGCGAGATCAAGGGGCTGAAGGAAACGCAGCCCGGCACGTTCCACGCGCGCCGCGATGCGTTCATCCACTTCCACCAGGAAGACGGCGTGCTGCACGCCGATCTCAAGAAGCCCGGCGGCGCGGGCTTCGACCGCTTCGCGCTCGGCACCCCCGCGGAGCAGCGCAAGTTCATCGACGAAGCGAAGCTGCGCGCGCGCCGCTTCGACGACGATTGAGCGAGCGCTTGCCGATGCCACCGGTCGAATCGGCAGCGGACGAGCACTACGACGCGCTCGAGACCCGGACGCGCGACGAACGCGATGCAGCACTCGCAGACGCGCTGCCGGCGCAGATCGCGCATGCGATCGCCCGCGCACCAGCGTTCGCCGCGCGCCTGGCAGGCGTCGATCCGGCGGCGATCACGTCGCGCGCGGCGCTCGCCTCGCTTCCCGTGCTGCGCAAGAGCGAGCTCCTCGAGCGGCAGAACGCGGCCGACGCTCCCGATCCGTTCGGCGGCTTCGCCAGCGTCGGCTGGGGCCGATCGCGCAGCGCAGAGCAGCGCGCGAGCCGCGTCTTCGTCTCGCCGGGGCCGATCCGCGAGCCCGAGACGCCACGCAGCGACTACTGGCGCATGGCGCGCTCGCTCTACGCGGCGGGCTTTCGCGCCGGCGACCTGGTCCACAACAGCTTCAGCTACCACCTGACTCCCGCCGGCTCGATGATGGAAAGCGGCGCCCACGCGATCGGCTGCACCGTCTTTCCCGGTGGCACCGGACAGACCGAGCTGCAGCTGCAGGCGATGGTCTCGCTCGCGCCCGACGCTTACGCCGGCACGCCGAGCTTTCTTCGCCTGTTGCTCGAGAAGGCCGACGAATCCGGCGTGCGCCTGCCGGCGCTCAAGAGGGCAGCCTTGAGCGGCGAAGCCGTGCCGGCGGCCTTCGTCGCGGCGCTCGCTGCGCGCGGAATCGCCGCGTTCCAGAGCTATGGCACGGCCGACCTCGGCCTCGTCGCGTACGAGACCTCTGCGCGCGAGGGCCTGGTCGTCGACGAGGGCGTCCTGGTCGAGATCGTGCGGCCGGGCACCGGCGATCCGGTGGCCGACGGCGAAGTCGGCGAGATCGTCGTGACGACGCTCAATCCCGACTACCCGCTCGTTCGCTACGCGACCGGCGATCTCTCGGCCGTGCTGCCCGGCGCGTGCCCGACCGGCCGAACCAACCTGCGCATCCGCGGCTGGCTCGGCCGCGCCGACCAGTCGACCAAGGTGCGCGGCATGTTCGTGCATCCATCGCAGGTCGCCGAGATCGTGCGCCGGCATCCGGAGATCGGCCGCGCACGCCTCGTCGTCGAAGGCGAGATGGCGGACGACCGCATGACGCTGCGCGCCGAGACTGCGAGCGCGGGTGGGCAGGCGCTCGCGGAACGCCTCGCGGCGACGATCCGCGACGTCACCAAGCTGCGCGGCACCGTCGTGCTCGTCGCACCCGGCAGCCTGCCGAACGACGGCAAGGTGATCGAGGACCTGCGCGCGCCGGCTTGAGCGCCCGAATCGGGGCCGGGCGCAGAGCGCGGGCGGCGTTGATCGTCAGCGCAAGGTGACGCGCGCGAACTTTCGCTTGCCGACCTGGACCACGAAGGTGCCCGCGGGAACCTTGAGCGAGCGGTCCGACACGACGGCACCGTCGATGCGAACGCCGCCGCCCTCGATCAGGCGCATCGCCTCGCTCGTCGACGGTGCAAGCCGCGCCTGCTTGAGCACGGCGCCGATCCCTAGCGGCGCACCGTCCAGGCTCACCGCCTCGATCTGATCGGGAATACCGCCACGCGCGCGCAGGTTGAAGTCGGCCTCGGCGGCATCCGCAGCCGCGCCGCCGTGGAAGCGTGCCGTGATCTCCCGCGCGAGCGCGACCTTCGCGTCGCGCGGGTTGCGCCCGTCGCCCGTCTCGGCGCGCAGCCGAGCGATGTCGTCGACGCTGCGAAAGCTCAACAGCTCGTAGTACTTCCACATCAGCTCGTCACTGATCGACATGACCTTGGCGAACATGTCGTTGGGCCGGTCGGCGATGGCGATGTAGTTGCCCTTCGACTTCGACATCTTCTCGACGCCGTCGAGGCCCTCGAGAAGCGGCATCGTCATGATGCATTGCGGCTCCTGCCCGTACTCGGACTGGAGCGCCCTGCCGACGAGCAGGTTGAACTTCTGGTCGGTGCCGCCGAGCTCGAGATCCGATCGCAGGGCCACCGAGTCGTAGCCCTGCATGAGCGGATAGAGGAACTCGTGGATGCTGATCGGCGTTCCCGCCTTGAAGCGCCGGCTGAAGTCGTCGCGTTCCATCATGCGCGCAACCGTGTAGCGCGCCGCGAGCTCGATCAGGCCGCGCGCGCCGAGCGGGTCGCTCCACTCGGAGTTGTAGCGAATCTCGGTCCGCGCGGGGTCCAGGACGAGGCTGGCCTGCGCGTAGTAGGTGCTCGCGTTGGCCTCGATCTGCTCGCGGGTGAGCGGCGGCCGGGTGGTGTTGCGCCCGGAGGGGTCGCCGATCATCGAAGTGAAATCGCCGATCAGGAAGATCACCGTGTGGCCGAGATCCTGCAGCTCGCGCAGCTTGTTCAGGACGACGGTGTGGCCGAGGTGGATGTCGGGGGCGGTCGGATCGAGCCCCAGCTTGATCCGCAGCGGAATCCCGGTCGCCTCGGAGCGCGCGAGCTTTTGCAGCCACTCGGGCTCGGGGATGAGCTCGCTGCACCGGCGCAGCGACTGCGCGAGCGCATGCCGGACGGAATCGGTGACAGGGTAAGCAGAAGAAGCGGGCGCGGGCGGCGGAATAGAGGCGGACATCACCGGCTGTTACGGGAATAGGGGCTCCGTCGGCCGGTATACTGCGCGCGGCGTCCTACGAGCCAGTGGGATAGTGCCCTACACGAGTGCGGAGGTGCGTCACGATTCTAGTGGTGCCACAGCTTCCGACGATCAACCGAGGTGCGCGCCGTGTGCTGCACCGCCGAACCGAGCATCGCGCTCCGCAATCATTTGAAATCGCTGACATCTTTGCGTGGCGCCTGTGATCGCGCCACGGCACAGGTCGCAAGCTTCGCGTCACGCCATCCGCGCACGATTGCGGCTTCGGTCTCGATCGGCCTGGCCGGCTTCGCCGTGACCGCTTTCGGCGTCGCGCCGCAAGTGCCCGACGCTGCCGACCTCCCGAAGCGCACGATCGTCGAGAACGTCGCGACGGTCGATCTGCATTCGCAGCTCGACGCGCTTGCCGCTCACGAGCTCGACCTCTTCCGCAGCGACACGACGCGCGCGAGCGACACAGCCGACTCGCTGCTGGCCCGCCTCAACGTCGCCGACGCGCGCGCCGCAGCATTCCTGCGCGGCGATGCGATCGCCAGGAGGCTTCTCGACGGGCGCGCCGGCAAGCGCGTGCAGGTGCGGGTCGACTCGCACGGCGAGCTGCTCGAGCTGGTGGCGCGCTACGCTGCGCCGAGCACCGACAAGCTGCCGACCCACTTCACGCGTCTGCGCGTCCAGCGCATCGCCGACAAGCTTGTCGCAGACCTCACCGCCGTGCCCTTCAGCTCGCAGGTGCTGATGGCCGGGGGAACGATCCAGTCGTCTCTCTTCAACGCGACCGATGAAGCCGGCATCCCCGACAGCGTCGCCACGCAGCTGGCCGAGATCTTCGCCAACGACATCGACTTTCGGCACGAGCTGAAGCGAGGCGCGACCTTCTCGGTCGTCTACGAAGCACTTACCGCGGACGGCGAGCCCGTCACCTGGGGCCCGGCGAATGGCCGCGTGCTGGCGGCCGAGTTCGTCAACAAGGGGCAGACGTTCTCGGCCATGTGGTTCAAGGACGGCGATTCCAAGGGCGCGTACTACGGCCTCGACGGCCAGAGCAAGCAGCGCTCGTTTCTCGCCGCCCCGCTCGAGTTCTCGCGCGTGACGTCGGGCTTCTCGATGCGCATGCATCCGATCCTCAACACCTGGAAGCAGCACAACGGCGTCGACTACGGCGCGCCGTCCGGCACGCCGGTGCGCACGGTCGGCGACGGCGTGGTCGACTTCGCCGGCTGGCAGAACGGATACGGCAACGTCATCCACATCGAGCATTCGAACGAGCGTTCGACCGTCTATGCGCACCTGAGCCGGGTCGACGTCGTCAAGGGCCAGCGCGTCGAGCAGGGCGCGATCATCGGCGCCGTCGGCCAGACCGGCTGGGCGACCGGACCGCACCTGCACTTCGAGGTGAAGATCGGCGGCCAGCAGCAAGATCCCTTGCAGGTCGCGCAGACCTCGGAAGCCGCGGTGATCACGCCGGCGGCGAAGGTGCGCTTCGCGTTGCTGGCGCAGAGCGTTCGCGCCCAGCTCGGAATCGCCGAAACCTTGCCGCGCGCGCCGCTTCTCGGCGAGTAAGCGCCGGGTCGGTCGACCGCTGCAATGACGCCCGGCGTCATCGTCGGCCGCGCGCCGCCATCGTGACTCGCGTGCGTCGATGAGCGAGGTCTTCATCGGACTGATGTCGGGCACGTCGCTCGACGGCATCGACGCCGTCGCGATCGAGTTCGAGCCGCCGGGGATGCCGCCGGCCGCGCGCGTCCTCGGTCACGCACGCCGCGGCTTTGCCGCAGAGCTGCGCGCCGAATTCGCGGCCCTCAACGTCGCCGGTGCCGACGAGCTGCATCGCGCAGCCCTCGCCGCCAACGGGCTCGCGCGCGAATCGGCGCTGCTCGTCGAAGCGCTACTCGAAAGCGCGTCGTGCGCGCGTGCGAGTGTGGTCGCGATCGGCTCGCACGGCCAGACCGTGCGCCACCGGCCGCGTCAGTTCGACGGCACCGGCTACACCGTGCAGCTCAACGCGCCTGCGCTGCTGGCCGAGCTGACGGGGATCGATGTCGTCGCCGACTTCCGCAGCCGCGACGTCGCCGCCGGCGGCCAGGGCGCACCGCTCGTGCCGGCCTTTCACCACGCGATGTTCGGCCGCGCCGACGCGTCGGTCGCCGTGCTCAACCTGGGCGGCATCGCCAACCTGACGTCGCTCGACCAGAACGGCGCGATCGCCGGATTCGACTGCGGACCGGCAAACGTGTTGCTCGACCTCTGGTGCGAGCGGAGCACCGGCCGAACGTTCGACCCCGCGGGCGCGTGGGGCGCCACCGGCAAGGTGGATCCGCATCTGCTGGAGGCCTGCCTGCAAGAGCCCTACTTCGCGCTGGCGCCGCCCAAGAGCACCGGGCGCGATCTCTTCAATCCGGGTTGGCTGGAGGCTCGTCTCGAGGCGACCAGGGCGCGCGCTCGTCTCAGCCCCCAGGACGTGCAGGCGACGCTCGCGCAGCTGACCGCGGACGTCGTCGCCGCCGCCTTTCGCACGCATCTCGCGAATGCCGCCGAGCTGATCGTCTGCGGTGGCGGCGCACGCAACGCCGACTTGATGGCCCGCCTTGCGCAAGCGCTCGCCCCGGCGCGGGTGGTCGCCAGCGACGAGCGGGGCTTGCCCGCCGATCAGGTCGAGGCGGCTGCGTTTGCCTGGCTGGCGCGCGCCTTCGTACACAGGCTCGCCGGCAACGTGCCTGCTGCAACCGGCGCTGCCGGGCCGCGGGTCCTCGGGGCGCTCTACCCAGGCCCGTGCTGAGCGCATCGACCGCGCGTGAAAAAGCCGCCCCGCGGCGGCTCGTTCATCGGCGTTGGCCGGATTCAGCGCGTCAGGCGGAAAAGCTCGATCCGCAGCCGCAGGTCGTGCCCGCGTTGGGGTTCTTGATCACGAACTGCGCGCCCTGGAGGTCGTCCTTGTAGTCGATCTCCGCGCCGGCCAGATACTGCAGGCTCATCGCGTCGATCAGCAGCGTGACGCCGTTCTTTTCCATCGACGTGTCGTCCTCGTTGACGATCTCGTCGAAGGTGAAGCCGTACTGGAATCCCGAGCAGCCGCCGCCCTGGACGAAGACACGCAGCTTCAGGTCGGGGTTGCCTTCCTCGTCGACCAGCTCCTTGACCTTGTTGGCCGCGCTGTCGGTGAAGACGAGCGGCGGCGGCGGCACGTCGGACTCGGCGGAATGGACGGCGGGATCGATGACTGCGCTCATGCGAGTGCTCCTGCAGGACGAACGCCGCGATTATCGGCGAAGGAGGAGTCCCCGCCGCGCGGCGAGGACAAGAGTACGTGCGGTCCGAAGCGCGAGAACGCAAGCCGTGCACTGGCCAAAAAGGTGGCCCGCAGCGCGCGCCGAAGGCCCGTGCTCAGCGCTTGCTGAACTGCTTCCTGCGCCGTGCGCCGTGCAGGCCGACCTTCTTCCGCTCGACCTCGCGCGCGTCGCGCGTGACGAAGCCGGCGCGGCTGAGGTCGCCCTTCAGCGCCGCGTCGTAGTCGATCAGCGCCCGCGTGATGCCGTGCCGGACCGCGCCCGCCTGTCCGGTCTCGCCGCCGCCATGCACGTTGACCTTGACGTCGAACGCCGCGTCGTTGGCGGTCAGCACGAGCGGTTGGCGCACGACCATGATCGACGTCTGGCGGCCGAAGTACTCCTCGACTGGCTTGCCGTTGACGAGGATCTGCCCGTTGCCCTTCTTCAGGAAGACGCGAGCGACCGACGACTTGCGGCGGCCGGTGCCGTAGTTCCAGTTTCCGATCATCGCGCGTCCTGAAGAATGTCGAGTTTCTTGGGCTGCTGTGCGGTGTGCGGATGCGTGTCGCCCGCATACACCTTCAGCTTCTTGATCATCGCGTAGCCGAGCGGGCCCTTGGGCAGCATGCCCTTGACGGCCTTCTCGAGGGCGCGCCCGGGGTGGCGCGCCTGCATGTCCTTGAACTTGACGCCGCGGATGCCTCCCGGGAAGCCCGAGTGGCGGTAGTACATCTTGTCCTCGGCCTTGTTGCCGGTGACGCGAAGCTTCTCCGCGTTGACGATGACGATGAAGTCGCCGGTGTCGACGTGAGGCGTGTAGATGGCTTTGTGCTTGCCGCGCAGGCGGAGGGCGACTTCACTGGCCACCCTGCCCAAGACCTTGTCGGTCGCGTCGATCACAAACCACTCATGCGTCACTTCGGCGGCTTTGGCGCTGAAGGTTTTCATGGATTGGTCACTGGTTGATGGCCTCTTGTGGCGCCGGCGCCAGGCCGCACTTCTTGTGGTGCGCGCTCGCGGGTCGCTCGCTTCAGACTGCAAACGCAGCCCTCTTCGCCGAGGCAAGGAACGAAAAGCCCACGAGTATAGCCGCTGCGACGCAGGGACTGCTCCCACCTGGGGCACGGGCTGGATGTGCTTGCGGGCCCGCCCGACTAGACTACGGGAAAACCCTGAATTCACATGCCAGCCTCGCCAGTCGCTTCCTCCGCCGAACGGCCCGCCACTTCCTGGGTACCGATCCGCTCGCTCGGGCCGCGCCACCGCCGCCGGATCGCGGCCCACCTCACCGCGCTCGACGAACGCGCGCGCTACCTGCGCTTCGGCTACCCCGCGACGGATGCACAGATCGAGCGCTACGTCGGGGCGATCGACTTCGCGCACGACGAGGTCTTCGGCATCTTCAACCGTCAGCTCGAGTTGATCGCCCTTGCCCACCTCGCACATCGCGCGCCGCGCGGGCAGCACCACGGCGAGTCGCAGCACGGGCGCCGAGCAGCGTCCGAATTCGGCGTTTCGGTGCTGCCGCAAGCGCGCCGACGCGGCTTCGGCAAGCGCCTCTTCGAGCACGCCATGCTGCATGCCCGCAACCGCGGCGTGGACACGATCTTCATCCATGCCCTCAGCGAGAACACGGCGATGGTCAAGCTCGCGAAGAGCGCAGGCGCGATCGTCGAACGCGACGGCTCGGAGTCCGAGGCCTGGCTCGAGCTCCCGCCCGGCTCGTTCGCGTCGCATCTCGACGAATTCGTCGGTGAACGCGCGGCGGAGCTGGACTACCGCCTGAAGATCCGCTCGCACCGGCCCGGCGAGAGCGGTGTCCGGCACGGCGGGCACGGCGCTTCGGGTGGCGCGCCCGGTCCGGCCAGCCAGACCGACGCGAAAGCGCCGGGAGCGCACAAGGACGCCGCGCGCTAGCCGCTGGTCGGATCCGGCGAATGCCGGCGGGGGCGCAGTGATGGGGGATGCCGGAGCGCCGCCGTCGCCGCTAACATCCGGGGCTTCGCCCGGCGTCCGTGTCAGGACTCGGCGCGCTCTGGAGTGAACGCCTGGTGATGGGAACGCTTTGGTCGATCGCAGCCGTGGTGGCGGTGGTGCTGCTCGCGGTCGTCGCGCTCGTCGGCGTCTGGCTGCTGCGCCGCCCGCGCCGGCCGGCGCCGTTGCCGACCGAATGGTCGCTGACCGCGCGCCCCGTGTTCTCGACTGACGAGCGCCGCGTGTACAAGCTGCTTCGCGAGGCGCTGCCGCACCACATCGTGCTCTCGAAGCTGCCGCTGGTTCGCTTCTCGCAACCGAGCAACCCGGACGAAGTCCGCTACTGGTACGACCTGCTCGGCGCGATCAACGTCACCTTCGCCGTCTGCAGCGCCAACGGGCGCGTGCTCGCCGCGATCGACCTCGACACCGACCGCGGCAACTCGCGGCGCATCCTGCAGATCAAGCAATCGGTCCTCGGCGCGTGCCGCGTGCGATACCTGCGCTGCCCGGTCGACAACCTGCCGACCGCGGCAGAGCTGCAGCTGCTCGTCCCGAGCAGCACCGCGGCCACGGCGCGCGGCCCGCAGCCGGGCATCGTGCCGCCGCGCGATCTCGACGACGCCCGCGATTCGCTCGCGAGCACGGTGGCGACGCGGCGCGCCGAGCGCAGCGCTCTCTGGCAGGACTCGACCAGCTTCCAGGATTCGTTCTTCGCCCCCGACACGCGCCACGACACGCTCGGCAACAGCGAGTTCGCCTCGCTCACTTTCGCGCACCCGCGCACCCCGGCGCGCAGCCCGAACGGGCACGACGGCCGATCGGCAGGCGTCGATGAAACGCCGCGCAACGGTCGCGAAGAAGAGCCGGCCGGCGTCGTCGTCGACACACCGGCGCCGATGGCGGCGCGCGTGCACCACTGAGTCGAGCGCGCCGGGCCGCCGGCGCCGACCATGTCCGACGATCCCGCCCAGGCGCTCGCGCCGTACACCGACCTCGACCCGGGCGGCGTGCTCGACGCGCTCGATGGCGTCGGGCTGCGCGGCGACGGCAGGCTGATCCAGCTGAACTCGTACGAGAACCGCGTCTACCAGGTGTTTCTCGAAAGCGGCCGCGTGGTGGTCGCGAAGTTCTACCGGCCGGGGCGGTGGAGCGACGCGCAGATTCTCGAGGAGCACGCATTTGCCGCGGAGCTCGCGCGCGGCGAGATCCCGGTCGCGGCGCCGCTCGCGCTCGCGGTCGATGCCGGCTCGGCGCACGCCGCAACGGTGACGTCCGCGGGAGCGACGCTGGCGTGCGCGCGCACGGCTGCCGGCGCAAGCTACCGATTCGGGGTCACGGAACGGCTCGCCGGACGCGCGCCTGAGCTCGAAGACCCCGCCGTGCTGCGCTGGCTCGGCCGCTATATCGGCAGGTTGCACGCGGTCGGCGCGACCTCCGCGTTCGCGCACCGGATCGCTCTCGACGTCGCGAGCTACGGCTACGCCAGCCGCGATTTCCTGCTCGAGCGGCAGCTCGTCTCCGACGACGTCGTCGAGCGCTGGCGAACGCTCTCCGCGCAGGCGCTCGCCGCGTGCGACGAGGCGTTCGCTGCCGTCGCGCCGCGCCGCATCCGCCTGCACGGCGACTGCCATCCGGGCAACGTCCTGTGGAACGACGCCGGCCCGCACTTCGTCGATCTCGACGATGCGGTCACCGGGCCGGCGCTGCAGGACCTCTGGATGCTGCTCTCGGGCGATCGCCCGGCGCGGACGCGCCAGCTGCTCGACGTGCTCGAGGGCTACGAAGCCTTCATGGACTTCGACTGGCGGGAGCTCCGGCTGCTCGAGCCGCTGCGCACGCTGCGCATGCTCCACCACAGCGCGTGGATCGCGCGCCGCTGGAGCGACCCGACGTTTCCGATCAACTTCCCGTGGTTCGCCAGCCCCGCGTACTGGGCCGACCAGTGTCAAAGGCTGGCCGAGCAGCTCGAGGCGATGGCAGAGCCCCCGCTCGGCAGCGACGCAGCGTCGCGCTGACCCTCACCCTGCCCTCTCCCGCACGCGGGAGAGGGGAGCTCAGGCGAGCAGCAGCGCGTTGACGCGCTTCACGTACGCGGCCGGGTCCTCGAGCTGGCCGCCCTCGGCGAGCATCGCCTGGTCGAACAGGATCGCCGCCAGATCGTCGAAGCGCTCGCTCGATTCGAGGCGCTTGACGAGCGGGTGCTCGGCGTTCACTTCGAGGATCGGCTGCACCACGGGCGCGCCCTGCCCGGCCTGCTTCAGCAATCGCGCCAGATGCCCGCTCATGTCGCCTTCCTCGACGACCAGGCACGCCGGTGAATCCACGAGCCGGGTCGTCACGCGGACGTCCTTCGCGCGTTCCTTGAGCGAGACCTTGAGACGCTCGAGCGTCGGCTTGAACGCGCTCGCCGCCTCCTCGGCGTGCTTCTTCTCTTCCTCGTCGGCGAGCTTGCCGAGGTCGACCGATCCCTTGGCGACGCTCTGCAGCGGATGGCCGTCGTATTCGTACAGATGCGACAGCAGCCACTCGTCGACGCGGTCGGTGAGCAGCAGCACCTCGATGCCCTTCTTCTTGAAGATCTCGAGCTGCGGGCTGTTCTTCGCGGTGGCCAGCGTGTCGGCGGTGACGTAGTAGATCGCCTCCTGGCCTTCCTTCATGCGCTTGACGTAGTCGGGCAGCGAGACGCTCTGCGCCGCGCCGTCGTCGACCGCTGTCGACGCGAACCGGTAGAGCTTCGTCAGACGGTCGCGATTGGCGAAGTCCTCGCCGATGCCTTCCTTCATGACCACGCCGAAGTCGTGCCAGAACCTCGCGTATTTCTCGCGCTCGGCTGCGTCCTCGCTCTCGGCGAGGCCCTCGAGCATCGACAGCACGCGCTTGGTCGAGCCTTCACGGATCGCCTTGACGTCACGGCTCTCCTGCAGCAGCTCGCGGCTGACGTTGAGCGGCAGGTCGTTCGAATCGATCACGCCCTTGACGAAGCGGAGATACACCGGCATCAGCGCCTCGGCGTCGTCCATGATGAAGACGCGCCGCACGTACAGCTTCACGCCGCCGCGCTTGTCGCGATTCCACAGATCGAACGGCGCCTTCGACGGGATGTAGAGCAGCTGCGTGTATTCGCTGCGGCCCTCGACGCGGTTGTGCGTGTAGGCGAGCGGCGGCTCGGTGTCGTAGCTGATCTGCTTGTAGAACTCTTCGTACTGTTCGGGCGTGATCTCGCTCTTCGGCCGGGTCCAGAGCGCCGCCGCCTTGTTGACCGGCGCCCATTCGTCACGCGTGACCTGCTTCTTCGCCTCCTCGTCCCACTCCTCCTTCTGCATCAGGATCGGCAGCGAGATGTGGTCGGAGTACTTGGAGACGATCGAGCGCAGCTTCCAGCTCGAGAGAAATTCCTCCTCGCCCTCGCGCAGGTGCAGCGTGACGCTCGTGCCGCGCTCGGCGCGCGTGATCGGCTCGATCTCGAAGTCGCCCGCCCCTTCCGACGACCAGCGCACGCCCTCTTCGGCCGGCAGGCCGGCGCGGCGCGATTCGACGATGACCCGGTCGGCGACGATGAACGCCGAATAGAAGCCGACGCCGAACTGGCCGATCAGCTGCGCGTCCTTCTTCTGGTCGCCCTCGAGCGCCGACATGAACTCGCGCGTGCCGCTCTTGGCGATCGTGCCGAGGTTGGCGACCGCCTCTTGCGACGACATGCCGATGCCGTTGTCGGCGATCGTGATCGTCCTGGCGTCCTTGTCGAACAAGACCTTCACGGCCAGCTCGGTCTGGCCTTCGTAGAGCTCGGGCTTGAGCGTCGCCTCGAAGCGCAGCTTGTCGCACGCGTCCGACGCATTCGAGATCAGCTCGCGCAGGAAGATTTCCTTGTTCGAATACAGCGAGTGGGTGACGAGGTGCAGGATCTGCTTGACCTCGGCCTGGAAGGAAAGGGTTTGCTTGTCCATCGGCGTGTTGTTGTGGGTTCGAGGGGCGGCCGCCCTGAATGGCACGCGACGGCTGGCGCGCGTGCGGCGGTGGCGCGGTCGCAGATGGCGGCCGGCGCGCTGCGTTTCAAGGGCCGCTCCTAGAATCGCGCGTGATCCCGCTCCTGCCTTCGCAAGGCGCGCCGTGAGGACCGTGCGCGCGACCCGCTACGTGACGCCGCTGCGCGAAGGCGGCTCGCTGCCCGCCATCGTCGAGGCGGACGACGACGGCTTGTACGTGCTCAAGTTCCGCGGCGCCGGCCAGGGGCCGCGTGCGCTGATCGCCGAGCTGGTCGCCGGCGAGATCGGCCGCGCGCTCGGCCTGCCGGTGCCCGAGATCGTGTTCGCGACGATCGACGCCGACCTCGCGCGCACCGAGCCCGACCCGGAGATCCAGGACCTGATCCGCGCCAGCGCCGAGCGCGCCGACGGCGCCCCTGCGCTCAACCTCGCGCTCGACTACCTGCCGGGCGCAGTCGCGTTCGATCCGCTCGCGTGGCAGCCCGACGCCGAGCTCGCGTCGCGCGTGGTCTGGTTCGACGCCTACGTCAGCAATCTCGACCGCACGCCGCGCAACGCCAACATGCTCGTCTGGCACGGACGCCTGTGGCTGATCGATCACGGCGCCGCGCTCTACTTCCATCACGCGAGCTCCGACTTCGTCGAGCGGGCGGCGATGCCGTTCGCGGCCATCAAGGACCACGTCCTGCTGCCGTTCGCGACACGGCTCGCGGAGGCCGACGCCGCGATCGGCGCGGCGCTGTCTGCCGACCAGATCGAGGCGATCATCGCGCTCATTCCCGACGAGTGGCTCGCCGACGACCGCGCCGACGTCGATCCCCGCTCGCAGCGGTCCGCGTATGCCGCTTATCTCGTGCGCCGGCTCGCTGCGCCGCGCGCGTTCGCAGAGGAGGCCGAGCGTGCCCGATCGCTGCACGTATGACTACGCGATCGTTCGCGTCGTGCCGCGCGTCGAGCGCGGCGAGTTCGTCAACGTCGGCGCGATCGTCTCGTCCGACGCCGCCAACCATCTCGCGGCGCGCTTCGCGGTCGACGAGGCGCGCCTGCGCGCGCTCGACCCGCGCATCGACCTGCCGGCGGTGCATGCCGCGCTGGCGGCGATCGACGCGGTGTGCGGCGGTGGTGCCGCCGCAGGCCCGATCGGCAAGCTCGCGCTGCGCGAGCGCTTCCACTGGCTGGTCGCGCCGCGCAGCACGATCATCCAGACGTCGCCAGTGCACACCGGCCGCTGCAGCGACCTCGAGAGCGCGCTCGAGCACTTGCTCGCTCGCATGGTGCGGCCCATCGATTCGCCTCCGTCCTCGTCATGAATCCGTCTTCATCGTTCTCCGCCGCCGCGTCTGCAAGCGACGCCGATCCGCCGTTTCGGCCGATCGCCGAGCTCGTCGCCGAGCACGCGGCGGCGGCACCGCGCCAGGCGGCGCTCGTCGAGGGCGACGGCGCGGCGCTCGACTACGGCGCGCTCGACGCGCTGATGAACCGCGTCGCGGCGAGCCTGCAGCGCGACGGCGTGCGCGCCGGGCAGGCGATCGCGATCTGCGGCCGCAACTCGGCGCGATACGCCACGATCTTCCTCGGCGCGTTGCGCGCGGGCGCGGTCGTCGCGCCGCTCGCGGCGTCGGTGACGCCGGCGAGCTTTCGCTCGATGGTCGCCGACGCCGAGGCGCGCCTGCTGTTCGTCGACGCGAGCGCGGCCGAAGCGCTCGGCGACGTCGCCGCGCTCGCCGGCACCAGCGCGCCGGCGCTCGTGTCGCTCGACGAACACGCTCCCGGCACTCCGTTCGAGCGCTGGCTCGAGCCCGAGGGCAGCCTGCCGCAGCCGGTCGAGATCCGCCCGGAGATGCCGTTCAACATCATCTATTCGTCAGGCACGACGGGGACGCCCAAGGGCATCGTCCAGCCGCACGGGATGCGCTGGACGCACGTCATGCGCGGCGGCAGGTTCGGCTATGGCCGCGACACCGTGACGCTGCTGGCAACGCCGCTCTACTCGAACACGACGCTGGTCGTCTTCTTCCCGACGCTCGCGTTCGGCGGCACGGTCGTGCTGATGGACAAGTTCGACGTCGAGCGCTACCTCGCCCTTGCCGAGCGCCACCGGGCGACCCACACGATGCTGGTCCCGGTCCAGTACCAGCGGCTGATGGCGAGCGCGGCCTTCGGCGCACACGACCTGTCGGCCTTTCGCATGAAGTTCTGCACGAGCGCGCCGTTCGCCGCGACGCTGAAGGCCGACGTGCTCGCGCGCTGGCCGGGCGGGCTGGTCGAGTTCTACGGCATGACCGAAGGCGGCGGCACGTGCATGCTCGCCGCGCATGAGCATCCGGCGAAGCTGCACACGGTCGGCAAGCCCGCCGAAGGGCACGACATCCGCCTGATCGACGAGGCCGGCCGCGAGTTGCCGCGCGGCGAGACCGGCGAGGTCGTCGGCCACTCGGCGGGGATGATGGCCGGCTACCACCGGCAGCCCCAGAAGACCGCCGAGGCCGAATGGTTCGACCGCGAAGGCAAGCGCTTCATCCGCACCGGCGACATCGGCCGCTTCGACGAAGACGGTTTCCTCACGCTCGTCGACCGGCGCAAGGACATGATCATCAGCGGCGGCTTCAACCTGTATCCGAGCGACCTGGAAGCGGTGCTGCGCCAGCATCCCGACGTCGCCGACGCCGCGGTCGCGGGCGTGCCGTCGGAGCGCTGGGGCGAGACGCCGGCGGCGTGGATCGTCGTTCGCGCTGGCGCGCGGATCGACGCCGAGTCGCTGCGGA
>Ga0207660_10001452_pt1 | contig 15908 bp, 10 predicted proteins | sample KBSC73BmetaG_FD_184335 | JGI IMG/M metagenome (GOLD analysis project Ga0207660, IMG submission 184335) | Corn rhizosphere microbial communities from Kellogg Biological Station, Michigan, USA - KBS C7-3B metaG (SPAdes) (version 2) | ecosystem: Host-associated > Plants > Roots > Rhizosphere ... | reverse complement strand
GGACCCATTGGTGCCAATAGCAGAAGCGTCCTCGCTGAAGCGGTTGTCGGTCGATCGCGATGGCGGGCATTCCGCCCTTTCGGGACATTTCGATCGGCCGTACACAGACACCATGTCGTCGGGCTATTTTGGCGGCCTTGCCGTTATTGCGCTTGCGAGCCTCTGCGTTGCCGGTTGCGACGGCAGGCAGCCCAGCGCAGCGTCGCGCAAGGCGGATGTTTATGCTTCGCGGGAGCCTGGTTCTGACGCGGCGCCGACGAACGATGCCTCCTTCCAGCTGCTCGCCGCCGACGGGCCGACGCGCTTCCAAGCGGTGCGGGACGTGATCACGCAGGCTGGCAAGAATTGTTCGGCCGTCACCAGGGCCGTCCTGGAAGGCGGCATGGACGGGACGGACGAGTGGCGCGTGAATTGCGCTGACAGTGGAAACTGGCAGCTTTGGTTCAGACCCGATGGCGGGCGCGACGTCGATCACTGCTCGAACGCCAAGTGCAGCTAGCGGGGCGGCCGCCGGCCAAAACCGTCATCGTTCGCTCTCGTCGGCGATCCATAGCCAGACTCGCCGGTCAGGACGCCATGCGGCAGAAATCCTTTGCATGACGCTTGACCGGGATCCGGCGGGGATTTGGCCGGATTATCGGCCCAATGCCCTCTAATCCTCGGGAAGCGTGAACAGACCGCCGGCGCGATCACCGGCCGACCAGCGAATTTCGGCAGGAATGTCGCCCGCGCCCCCACGGAGAATGACGCGTTCGCCGGCCGCCGGTGCGGGTGAAACGCTCAGTCCGAAACCGTCTCGAGAGACGTTGATCATGGTTGCGCATGAAATGGCGCCGCCGGCGCGCACCAGCCAGAGCGGCTGGTGCGCCGCGTATCGCGACGGCCTCGGCTCAAGGGCTGTCCTTCTGCGTCGTGCCTGCGTGTCGCATTGGCCAGCGTCCGAAGCGAAGTCGACGTGCATGAGAAGCCTCTCTTCCGGGTCCTGTGCTGCTTGCATCCGACTGTTACGCCGCCAAGCCGAGCGCATCCAAGCGCCCTGGCCGCGATTGTCCCATTTCCGGCCAGTGCAGTCTCGTCCGTTTGCCGGTGACGATTTGTCCCCATTCCCGGCGGGCGCAGCGGCGCTTGCGCGGCCTATGACGTCGAGTGCCCAAGCCTTGCGATCTACGTCGGCCGCAGCGCTCTCGCGATATCGGGCGAATGGCGGCGGCGATCATCCGAACCGTCGCCGCTGGAAGCCGGGCGGCGGCAGCGGCTGAGTCCGGGTGAGACGGCGCAAGGCTCCGCCGGCCGGAGCCGGGCCATCAGACCGCCGGGACTTCGCGCGCAGCGCGCGGAATTCGGCCGCGAGGACGTTCGTGCGTCGAACAGGCGCTAGAGCCGACTCGGCCCGGTCTCCCATCCCTCCCCTCATTGCCGGCACGGGGCCGGCCGGGAATTTGGATCATGACTCCCACCAAATGGCAAGCGGCGACATCGAATATGCGAAGGTCGGAAGCTCGACGCTTGTCCTCGTCGAGAGCCTGAGGAGCTTCGTCCACAACCGGCGCCACCACCCGGCTTCAGGCGATCCTGCTAGTCAAGCCTGACCGTCACTGCCGGTTCCCGGCCCTTCGGTTCGATCCAGATTGCACGCGGCGCATCGTCTGCCGGATCGGTCCGGCCATCAATCGCACAACTCCTCATTCATGCTGTCATGCCGCAGCAAGGAGCGGAACGATGGCTCGAGCCGCCATCTCCTCGAGGCCTTCCGTGATCCATCGCGAATAATGACGTTCGATCATCGTCACTGAAGTGTCGTGGAGAGCCGCGACGAGCCGGATCGGCAGGTTCGCGCGAATGCCCCGGACGATGGACGAGTGCCGAAGGGCATAGGGAATCACGCCAGCGAGCCCGGCCTCTGCCACCACGCCTTGCCAGTCGCGCGTCATTTCAGAGGCGGTTCGCCAAGGTCCTCGGTAATGCTTGATCCATGCGTTCGGCCCTACCGGGCCGACCTGCCGGTACCGCCATTTCTGAAGCAGCGCCTCGTCCGGACGCCGCCCTTCGACCGCGCTGCCTAGCCGTTCAAGCACATCGCGGCCGAGAGGGATCTTAGTGAGTGCGGGTGACTTGCCCTTCCCCTTGAAGGACGAGGGCACCAGGATTCGGGAATGCTCCAGCTGGACATCGCAGACTCTCATGCGCTTCAACTGGCAAAAGCGTGCACCGGTCGCCGCGAGCAAGACGACGAGGAGCGCAAAATCGCCGTCCCTGTCGCGCTGGATCGCCAGCTCGATGATCCTGCGAACCTGTCCGTCATCGAGGATCTGATTGTCGCGCGCACGGCTCTCGCCATTCTCCCAGTAATTCTGCTCCGGCTTGAGCCCCACCTTCACCGTCATCGGGAAGTCGCTGGGGAGAACCCGTCGATGCTGGACATAGCAATGGTTGAGTGCAGCCTTGAGATCGTTGGCGAGGCGCTGCCTGGTCGTCAGCTTCAAATGCTTCTGCCGTCCCAGCCACGCTTTCAGGTGGGCTTCCGTCAAGTCATGTAGTCGGATCCCGGATAGTTCCTGATCAACGACGACGTAGCGATTCATTCGGGATCGGCCGTCGGAGCGGATGGGTCTTCCAGCCCGTGCACTATCCCGTTCATCGCGCATCGCCGAATAGTCAGCGGCAGCTTTTTCGACCGTCAGGTCGGCGGCTTCCAGATAACCCGGGGTCTCGACCTGTTGAAACCAGACAAGCGCGGTCTCCAATGCAGCCTTCCAAGACAGGGTGGTTGCGCCATCGGCATCGACGAAATCGTCGCAATTGCCGAGCGTCTTCGTGACATATGATCCGTCAAGCGGCGACCGGCATCGAGCAATCCATGAAGCGCCGCGTTTCCCCTTGTAGTAGCCAAGATGCCGCCCGCTTGAGATTGTTCGCCAATAAGGATGGTGCGCCGGTTTGAGCCGGAGCCTGGCCGACCGCTCCTGGATTCGCGCCTCGATTACGATTCTGCCCAAGCCGGACCTCCTCGAAAACATCACGAGAATTTCCCGAATAAGCGTCCCGGGATGACCTTGGACGCATCTGGCAGTTTACCAATAAAGTTCAGGAATATCAATGGTCCACGGCTGTCTACATATGTACGGACGAACCTATTTGGTGCATTCTCTCACGGCGAAAACACGGGTTCGAGTCCCGTAGGGGTCACCACGAGTAGGCAGTCCGCGGGACTGTTGTCATTGGGGGAGGCAGCCGCAGGACCGCCGGAGGCAGTCCGTCGTGGCTGCTGATAGTGCGCTCCGTCTCTGGAGCCAGTTCTCGATGTGCTGCGCGATCCGCGGCGCTGCCTTGCCGTCGCCGTAAGGGAAGCTGCGGCGGCGCATGACGGCGATGGCGGCGGGATCGTGCAACAACCGCCGGACCTCGCCAACGATGCGCTCGGACGAGGTCCCGACGAGCGTGGCGCTGCCCTCGGCAATACCTTCCGGCCGTTCCGTCTTGTCGCGCAGGACGAGCAGGGGAATGCCGAGCGCCGGCGCTTCCTCCTGAATTCCGCCCGAATCGCTGAGGATCAGGTCCACCCCGCGCATCCGCTGCACGAGCTCGCGATGCCCGCAGGGCTCGAGCAACCGGATTTCGCCGCACCCCTGAAGCGCGGCGCGCATGATGGCCGCGACATGGGGATTGGGATGGAGGACGAACTCGATCTGCGCCTCATCGGCCAGCTCGCGCAGAGCGCCGGCGATGGAACGGAGGCCCTCTCCCCACGACTCGCGACGATGGGCGGTGACCAAGAGCCGCGGGATGCCGTCTCGGCGCGGCTCAATCGCGGGCAGTCCGGCTTCGATCGCGAGCAACGCATCGATCGACGTGTTGCCCGTGACGTATATTTCGCCGTGCACCTGTTCGGCGCGCAAGTTCGTGGCCGCCGTGGCGGTCGGAGCGAACAGCAGGTCGGCATTGCTGTCGATCGCAATCCGGTATTCCTCTTCGGGCCAGGGGAGCAGCGGATCGTAGGTCCGAAGCCCGGCCTCGACATGGGCGATGGGCACATTCCTCGTGATTGCCGCGAGGGCCGCGCCCAGCGCGCTGGACGTGTCCCCCTGGACAACCAGCAGGTCCGGCCTGCGGGAAAGGTGCGACAGCAGTGCGTCCGTCACTGTGCCAGCGTGCCGGTGGGGGTCTTCCTCGCCGGGGCATGAGAGGCGGTCCGTACGGAAGCCGCCAAGCCCGAACTCGGCGAGATCGAGCCGTGGGTGCTGGCCGGTGAGGATCAACGAGGGCGTCAACCCGCGCTCAGCCAGCGCGTGGGCAACGGGGGCGAGTTTGATGGCTTCGGGCCTGGTGCCGATAACCAGCCGCACTTCGGCAAAACGCAAACTTCCCCCTAGCTCGGCGGCTCCCTTGTGCCGCTGCTAGGGACGAAGCTCAACGGAAATTGTCGGCGTAAGCCTGGATTTTTAGCCGAACCGGCGCCGCCGGCACGAGATGATAGTCGAGCCCTCGGCTTTCGCAGTAGGCGATCGCGGCCTCCTTTGAGGCGAAAACCATCCGCACCTGCGGATTGGTGTCGCCGGAGCCGTTCCAGCCGGTCAGCGGATCCGGCCGAAGCGGCTGCTGCCGCTCGAACTCGAGGATCCACTTGCCGGCATTGGCCTTGCCCGACTGGGTCGTCTTGCGTTCGTGCTCGAAGATGCGCGCGACGGTCATGCGCCGCAGGTGGCAAAGCGCGGGCTGCGAATCAAGACGCGCGCTTCGATTTGAGTGTCGGCGCGGCGGACGCCGGATCGTCGGGCCACGGGTGCTTGGGATAGCGGCCGCGCATGTCCTTGACCACGTCGCGCCAGCTGCCGGCCCAGAAACGGGGGAGATCGCGCGTGGTCTGGATCGGCCTCCCCGCCGGGGACGTGATGGCGATGACCAGCGGCACTTCCCCCTTGGCGATCCTTGGATGCGTGGAAAGGCCGAACAGCGCCTGGGCGCGCACTTCGACGGCGGGGCCTCCCTCGGCCGAATAATCGATCGAATGGCGGCTCCCTGCCGGGCTGACAAATTCGGCCGGCGCCACCCGGTCGAGTTTTCGCTTCGCCTCGTAGCCGAGCAGTTGCTGGAGCGCGGAGAGCAGTGCTGCGGGGGAGATTTCGCCGAGCTTTCGTTTGCCGGCGACCAGCGGTGCAAGCCATTCGTCGATTCGCTCGATCAACATCTCGTCGTCGAGCGGTGCGATGGCGGGGTCGAACCGGTGGGCGAAGGCCGCACGTTGCCGCAGCTGTCGGGCTTCCTCGTTCCACGGAAGCAATTCGACACCATGGTCGCGCACCCCGTCCACAAGCGCCTGCTCGATCGCGGATTGATCCGGCGCGGGATCGGGACCGCTCGAGAGCCGGATCGCTCCCAGTCTCCGGCTCCGGGTCGGCGTCACCGACCCGGTCGCCGGGTCGAATGCGCCGTCATGGCGGGTTTCGACCCGGTCGCCGAACAGGTCGAACACGTCCCGCTCGTCGATGGGGGCGGCGGCAAGGATGCGGGCGCCTGAGGCGTGACCGGCGACTTCGCCGACTGCGAGCCATTCGCTGCGCGCGAGCGGCGAAGCGGCGTCGAGGCGAAATCCGCGCCCGCCGATCGATTGCCAGGTTTCCCCCGACGAATCGCGCCGCCGCGACACACGCTCGGGAAAGGCGAGCGCGAGCGCTTTGGCCAATTCGTGCCCGCTTGCCGATCCGCCCGCGTCGACCCGCCGCCGCCAATTCGAGGCCATCGTCCGCGCAGCCTCGGCACGCGGGCTTCGATCCATCCGCCAGCGGCGCGCACGCAGCTCAAGATCCGGATCGTTTCCACCAAGACCGCGCTCGGTCAGAAGCACGGCAGCATCGGCCGCCGCCGCCCCGAAGCCACGCGCAGTCGCTTCGATCAGCATGTGCGCAAGCCTCGGCTCCAGCGGCAGCGCCGCGATTGCGCGGCCGTGGTCCGTTAGCCGCCCTTCGGAATCGATTGCGCCAATGCTCGCCAACCGCTTGTTGGCTTCGTCGATCGCCGCGGCTGACGGCAAGTCGAGAAGCGGCAGGCGGCGCGGGTCGGGCTCGCCCCACAGCAAGGACGTCAGCAGCAGGCTCGACAGGTCGGCTTCGAGAATCTCCGGCGGATCGTGCGCCGGCAGCGAAGCGGTCGCCGCCTCGTCCCACAGGCGGATCGCGACGCCCGGCGCTTGGCGGGACGCCCGTCCGGCGCGCTGGGTCACCGCGGCTCGGCTGGCGCGCTCGGTGACCAGGCGCGTGAGCCCGGCGCCGCGATCGTATCGCGGGCGGCGCGCGAGGCCGCTGTCGACCACGATCCGCACGTCCTCGAGCGTGACGCTGGTCTCGGCAATGCTCGTCGCCAGGACCAGCTTGCGTTTCCCGGCGGGCGGAGCTCGGAGCGCGGCGCGCTGGGCTGCCGGGTCCACGCCGCCGTGAAGCTTGTGCAATTCGATGTCGGACGGAAGCGAGGCGAGCGCTTCGGCAGTCCGCTCGATTTCGGCAACGCCGGGCAGGAAGGCGAGAAGCGACCCGGCATGTGCAGCCAGCGCGGACCGGATGGCGGTCGCCATTTGCGGCTCAACGCGCGCCGCAGCGTCGCGACCGGCATAGCGAATTTCGAGCGGGAAACTCTTGCCCTCGCTGACGATGGCCGGCGGATTGTCGAGCAGGCCGCGGAACCGCTCCACATCCAAGGTGGCCGACATCGCGAGGATTCGCAGGTCCGGCCGCAGCGCGCCGCCCGCGTCGAGAGACAGCGCAAGCGCAAGGTCGTTGTCGAGACTGCGCTCGTGGACCTCGTCGAATAGCACGGCGGAGACTCCGGCGAGCTCCGGGTCCGCTTCGATCCGCGACAGGAAGATGCCATGCGTCATCGCGACGACGCGCGTGTTCCTGCCAACCTTGCTGTCGAGGCGCGTGGCGTAACCGATTGTCTCGCCGGGTCTTTCACCGAGCTCGCCCGCCATGAACTCCGCCGCCGCGCGCGCGGCGAGACGCCGCGGCACCAGGAGCAGCACCTGTGCGCCGCACCATTCTTCGCCGAGCAGCGCGGGCGCCACTCGGGTCGTCTTGCCCGCACCCGGCGGCGCAATCAGCAGCGCACGATTGTTCTCCCGGAGCGCAGCCAGCAGCTCCGGAAGCACGGCGTCGATCGGCAGGCGCATGTCAGCGCCTATAACGGTTGGCGGCGACTAGCGCGCTCCCTGGCCACCGCCGATGTAGCGGTCGAACCAGGCGACTGTCCGCCGCCTGGCGTCGAGCGCGTGCGCGGGCTGGCGGATGCCGTGGCCTTCGTCCGGGTAGATGACCAGGCTGACCGGCACGTTCATGGCGTGCAGCGCGTGCCAATATTCGACCGACTGGGTGGGCGGAACCTCGACGTCGCGCTCGCCCGCATAGACGAACTCGGGCGTGTGGGCTTTCTTGATCCAGCGGATCGGCGACAACTGCCAATAGATGTCCGGGTCGTCGTACATCGACTTGCCGAAATAGGGGATCATCCACTGGTCGATGCCGTTGGTGCCGTAATAGCTCAGCCAGTCGGACAGGCCGCCGCCCGAGACGATCGCCTTGAAGCGGTCGGTCTGCGTGTTGGCCCACATCGCCATGAAACCGCCGTAGCTGTAGCCCATCAGCCCGAGGCGATTGTCGTCGATCGGCGCGACGCGCTCAGCCGCGTCGATTCCGGCGAGAATGTCCTTGAGGTCGCCGCCGCCGAAGTCGCGGATGTTCGCCCGCGTGAAGGCCTCGCCCTGACCGTAGCTGCCGCGCGGATTGGGCAGGAAAAGATAATAGCCGGCGCGCGCGAGATCGGCATTGGTGCCCTGCCACACGAAGCTGGGCACGTTCGCCGCCGCGGGGCCGCCGTGGACGCTGGTCACCATCGGCGCCTTGCCTGACGGCGGCGTGCGCGGCGCGAGCAGCCAACCCTGGACGAAAAAGGGCCCGCTTTGCCACGTCACGCTCCGTGCGGTGACGAGCGGCTGCCACGCGTCATTGTCATGCGTGATCTTGCGCGGCGCGTTCGCTGCGCCGGCATAGATCGCCGGAGCATGCTCATAGTCCTGCTCGACGAACGCGAAGCTGCGGCCGTTGGCGGCGCGCGCAATCCTCGCGCCCCCCGCCGCGATCGACACCGGCGCCGACCAGATCGGCTGCTCGGGCGCTAAGGCGGCATTGAACGGGACGATGGCGCTTCGGTCGCCGATCAAGGCCGATGCGACGAGCCCTGATCGACCCCACAGCAGCGACGTGAACGAGCCGCGATAGCCCGGCGTCCGGTCGACCGGCTCGCCGCCGCCGATCGGCACGGTGTAGACGTCGCCGCCGACCGAGCCGAAGTCGCTCATGATGCCGCCGATGAACGCGACGGTGCGCCCGTCCGCCGACACGCGCGGCTGGTTCATCTGCAGGCTGGGAGCCGCGATCCGCTGAACCGCGCCACTCGACGCATCGATCCGGTCGAGCTCGGCGATCCACCAATTGTCGTCGCCATTGCCCAGCGCCGAGGTCGCGACGAATCCGCTTCCATCGGGCAGCCAGTCATATTCGTAGACATACCGGTCCGCGGGCGAGAGCGGAGTGACGGTCCCGCCGGTTAGCGGCACGATCGCGATCCGCTGCTCGTCATTCTGCTCGCCGATCTCGCCGACCTGGCGGACGCCGGCCTGCGTCGCGCCCGCCTGCTTTCGCGCGCCGATGGTGACGAGCAGCGCGATCCGCCGCCCGTCGGGAGAAAAGCGCGGCGCCTGCGCAATGCCGTCGATCGTCGCCAACGTCGCGGGGGCGCCCGCGCCGGCCAGCATAAGCCGCGCCGTTCCCTTGCTGCTTTCGAGAAAGGCGAGGCGTCCGTCGGGGCCGAACTCGAGACCAGAATAAGTGCACTCGGCGCACGGATCGATCGTTGCGACCGGCTGTCCAGTGGAGACCGAGCGAACAACGATCCGCCCGTGCGCCCTGGCGGTCGAATCTGCGACCGCATCGCTTTCGATGGCGGCAACACGGTCGCCCGCCGGACTCAGCGCGAGCGAGCCATATTCATGAAGCGTGGCGGCACCGGCGGGAATGGAACAAGCGGCTAGCACTGCCGCGACTGCAAATGAGCGCATTCGTAATCACCCTCCTGGCGCGAACTCACGAACTCGGACGTGTGGAGTCAATAGGCGCGGGCGACCGCGAACTCGGCGGCCTCGATCAGCGCCGCTTTGACTTTGCTCCCCGGGAACATAGCCAGTGCGTCGACGGCACGGCGGCCGTACTGCCGCGCGCGCTCGATCGTATCCGCGAGGGCGTCGGTCGAGCGCAGCAGCGCCGTCGCGTGCACGAGGTCCGCGTCGGAAACGCGCTCGCCCGAAATCGCCGAGCGCCAGAAGGCGCGATCGGTCTCGCTCCCGCGCGCGTAGGCGAGGATGACCGGAAGCGTCATCTTGCCGTCGCGGAAATCGTCGCCCTGCGGCTTGCCCATGGTCGCGGCGTCCGACGAATAGTCGATCGCGTCGTCGGTCAACTGAAACGCGATTCCCAGATTGCGGCCATAGCATTCGAGCGCGAGCTCGGCGTCCTCGCTCGCCTCGGCGACGACCGGCGAGACCCGGCACGCGGCCGCAAACAGCGCCGCGGTCTTGGCGCTGATGATCTCCAGATAATGATCTTCGTCGGTGTCGATCCGCCGCTGCGCCGTCAGCTGTTCGACTTCGCCTTCCGCGATCACTGCGGAAGCGTGGCTGAGGATGCGCAGCACCTTGAGGCTGCCGTCCTCGACCATCAGTTCGAAGGCTCTGGAGAACAGGAAATCGCCGACCAGAACGCTCGCCGGATTGCCCCAGATGAGGTTTGCCGTGCGCTTGCCCCGGCGCATGCCCGAACCGTCGACCACATCGTCATGCAGCAAAGTCGCGGTGTGGATGAACTCGACCGCGGCCGCCAGCTTGTGGTGGCGCGTGCCTGGGTAGCCGAGCAGAGTGCCGCAGGCGAGCGTCAGCATCGGGCGCATGCGCTTGCCGCCCCCGGCGATCAGGTGCCCGGCGAGCTCCGGGATCAGCGCAACCTTGCTCTGCATCCGCTCGAGGATCACGGCATTGACACCGTTCATGTCCGCGGCGACGAGCGCCATCAGCGCGTCGAGCGAGGGCGCCTGCGTTCCCTGCAGTGGATGGATCGTCGCGGTCACGGCGCCGCCCTAGCGAGGCAGCGCCGCTTTTCCTAGCCGCCTACCAAACGTGGACCCGCTGGTCGGGCGGCAAATAGAGCTTGTCGCCGGGTTGCACGTCGAACGCCTTGTACCAGGGGTCGAAATTGCGGACGATCCCGTTGACCCGGTACTTCTCCGGACTGTGCGGATCGCTGAGCAGCTGCTGGCGCAGCGACCCTTCGCGAGTCTTGCCCTGCCAGCTTGCGGCATATGCGATGAAGAAGCGCTGGTCCCCTGTGTAGCCGTCGATCACGGGCGGCTCGCCGTGCCGCGCGACGTAGCGGCGGTAGGCGCGATAAGCAGCCTCGAGTCCGCCGAGATCGGCGAGATTCTCGCCGAGCGTCAGCTGACCCTTGATATGGACGCCCGGGAGCGGTTCGTAGGCGTCGAACTGCTTCACCAGCATGTCGGCATGCGTCTTGTAGAGAGCCGCCGCCTGCTTCGTCCACCAATCGCGAAGCCGGCCCTTGGCGTCGAACTGGCGCCCCTCGTCGTCGAAGCCATGGCCCATCTCGTGGCCGATCGTCGCTCCGGTCTCACCGTAGTTCACGGCCGGATCGGCATCCGCGTCGAAGAACGGCGGCTGGAGCTGGGCGGCCGGGAAGGTCACCTGGTTCATGACCGGGTCGTAGTAAGCGTTCACCGTCTGCGGGGTCATGTCCCACAAGGTCCGGTCGACCGGTTTGCCGAGCCGCGACAGCTCGAGCTTCCACTCGAAATCGTCGGACGCCATGTCGTTGGCGAGCGGGTCGGTGCGGCTCACCTTCATCTTGGAATAGTCGATATATTTGACCGGATGCCCGACGCGCGGATCGAACGCGGCGAGCTTGACGAGCGCCTCCTTGCGGGTCGGTTCGTCCATCCAGCTCGCGTGGGCGATCAGGTCGCCGTAGGCGGCGCGCATGTCATCGACCAACTCATCGACCTGTTTCTCGGTGTCGGGAGTCCAGTGCCGCGCGATGTACAGCTGGCCGACCTCTTCGCCGAGCGCCCCGTTCAACAGCCGCACGCCGCGCTTCCAGCGCACCGGCTGCGCCGGAATGCCCTGCAAAGTCTTGCCGTAGAAAGCGAACTGGGCCTGGTCGAAGGCCTTGGGCAGGAACTGGGCATGGTCGCTGATGAAGCGGAAGGTCATCCAGTCCTTCCACGTCGACAGCGGAACGTCGGCAATGCGCTTGCCGGCGGCCGCCACCGCGCTCGGCTCGGCGACGATCACCGTCGGCATCTTGCCGAGCCCGACGTGCTTCAGCGCCGCGGTCCAGTCGAACTGCGGCGCCAGCCGCATCAGCTGGGCGCGGTTCATCGGATTGTAAGTCGCGTGTGGATCGCGCCGCTTTTCCGGCGGCCACTGGTCCTTCGACAAGCGCGTCTCGAGCGCGAGTATCGCGTCCGCCTTGGCTTCGCCGTTCGCGATGCCGGCGAGGTCGAACATCTGCGCGATATAGGCGTGATAGGCCTTGCGGATGGAATCGTACTTGTCGCCCTTGAGCAGATAATAATCGCGGGTCGGCAGGCCGAGCCGCGCCTGGCCGCTGCGTACGGTGTAGCGAGTCGGGTCCTTCTCATCGGCGGAGATGCCGATGCCGATCGGCCCCGCATAAGCCGGCTCGGCCATCAGCAGCACGAGCTGGTCCTTCGTCTTCACGTCGGCGATGCGCTTGAGGTAGGGCTGGAGCGGCTTGAGGCCGCGCGCCTCGATCCCGTCCTGGTCCATGTAGGCGTTATAGAAGTCGCCGACCTGCTTCATGATCGGATCGGACGGAGCTGCGCCCGCCTGCTCGATCAGCTTGCGAACCTCGACTTCCGTCGCGTCGGGCAGGTCGTAATTATAACCCGCGCCGCGCTTGTCCTCGGCGATCGGGTGGTTCTTCAGCCAGCTTCCCTCGACATATTGAAAGAAGTCGTCGCCGGGCTTGACGCTCTTGTCCATGTCGGCCGTGTCGACGCCCCACGTACCGTAGACGGGCTTGCTCGCCGAAAGTGCGGGGGAGGCAAGCGCCAGAGCGGCGCTCGCGGCGAGCAGAATCGAACCGTACTTCATCGTAACTCCCCCGGCTTCATTTCATCGATTACCAGATATGGACGCGCTGATCCGGCGGCAGATAGAGCTTGTCGCCGGGCTGCACGTTGAACGCCTTGTACCAGGCGTCGACGTTCTGAACGACGCCGTTGACCCGATACTTGCCCGGGCTGTGCTCGTTGGTGATGACCTGCTGGCGCTCGGCGCCTTCGCGCTGCTTTTCCTGCCATGCCTGGGCGAAAGCGATGAAGAAGCGCTGGTCGCCGGTCAGGCCGTCGATCACCGGCGAAGTGCCATGCTTGGCTTCATACTTCTTGAAGGCCGCATAGGCCGCTTCGACGCCGGAGAGGTCGCCGATATTCTCGCCCAGGGTCAGCTTTCCGTTCACATGGAGGTCCGGGAACGGATAGAAGCTGTCATACTCCTTCACCAGCTGGTCCGTCTTCTGAGTGAAGGCCTTCGCCGATTGCGGAGTCCACCAGTCGCGGAGAGCGCCCTTCGGGTCGAACTTGCGGCCCTCGTTGTCGAAGCCGTGGCCCATTTCGTGGCCGATCACCGCGCCGATCGCGCCGTAATTGGCCGCTGCGTCGGCGTTGGGATCGAAGAACGGCGGCTGAAGGATCGCGGCCGGGAAGGTGATCTGGTTGGTCGACGGATTATAGTAAGCGTTGATCGTCTGCGGATACATGCCCCACAAAGTCCGGTCGACCGGCTTCGGAAAGCGCTTCAACGAGAGCTTGTAGCGGAAGTCCTGGGCGCGGATCGCGTTTCCGAGAGCGTCGCCCTTGACCACCTTCATCGATGAATAATCGATATATTTGACCGGGTGGCCGATCCGCGGCTCGAACGCGGCGAGCTTGACGAGCGCCGCCTTGCGCGTCGCGTCGTCCATCCACTGATTGCTTCCGATCCGCTCGCGATAGGCATCTTCGAGGTTGCCGATGAGTTCCTTCATCTCGGCTTCGGACTTGGCCGGGAAATGGCTCTCGACATAGATTTTGCCGACGCCTTCGCCGAGCGCGCCGTTGACCGCAGCGACGCCGCGCTGCCAGCGCTGACGCTGCTGCTGAACGCCCGACAGCTCCTTCGAGTAGAAAGCGAAGTTCGCCTGGTCGATCGGCGTCGGAAGAACGCTCGCGTGATCGGAGACGAAGCGGAACGCAAGCCACTCCTTCCAGGTCGAGATCGGGGTCGACGCGAGGATCTTGCCCGCTCCCGCGACCGCCGACGGCTCGGTGACGATTACCGTCTGCGCCGCCCCAAGTCCCGCCTTCGCGAGCGTCGAATTCCAGTCGAATTCCGGCGCCAGCTTGATCAGCTGGGCGCGAGTCATCGGGTTGTAGATCTTGTCGATGTCACGGCGGTCGGCGGCGGTCCACTGAACCTTCGACAGCGCAGTCTCGAGCGCGATAATGCGATCGGCCGCCGCCTCTCCGCCCGGAAGGCCGGCGAGCTTTTCGATCTGGATGATATAGTCGCGGTAGGCGGCGCGGTGCGCCGCCATCTTGGCATTGTCTTCGAGATAATATTCGCGGCTCGGCAAGCCGAGGCGGCCCTGGCCCGAGAAGACGACGTAATGGTCGGGATTTTTGAAGTCCGGACCCGGGCCGATATCGATCGGGCTTGCAAATCCCGGCTTGATGAACAGCGAGATGAGCTGATCGCGGGTCTTCGCCCCGTCGATCTCGGCGAGATAGGGCTTCAGCGGAGCGGTGCCCGCGGCATCGATTGCGGCGGTGTCCATGAAGCTCGCATAATAGTCGCCGACCTGCTGGCCGAGATGATCGCGATTCGGGTCGCTGGCGAGCTTTTCGACGATGTTGCGAACGTCCTTTTCGGCCTGGTCGGACAGGGTCACGAACGGGCCCGCGGCGGCGCGGTCCGGCGCGATCTGGGTGTTCTTGTTCCAGGTGCCGTTCACATAAGCCCAGAAGTCGTCGCCGGGCTTCACCGACTTGTCCATCGCCGAGCTGTCGTAGCCCCAGTCGCCATAGACCGGCTTGGCCGTCTGCGCCCAGGCGGGAAGCGCAACTGCGATCAGGCTCGCGCTTGCGAGCGTCAAGATTTTGAATTTCATGGATTATCACCCCTCCGGAGAATCCGCCGGGCAATGCCGCAACAGGCGCTTGATTGGCAAGGGTTTTCGACGAATGGCGGAGTCGGTTCGGCGGCGATCAGCCCGCGGGGAGCGAAAGCCGCGCGAGAAGGCCGCCGAGATCCTCGCTCTCGTCGAGCGCAACCCGTCCGCCGTAGATCTCCGCGACGTCGCGAACGATGGCGAGGCCAAGCCCGGTGCCCGGCTTGCCCGTCGTGTCCAGCCGGGCGCCGCGGGTGAACAGCTCGCCGCGCCGTTCCCCGGGGATCCCGGGGCCGTCGTCCTCGATCAGGATATCGATCATCTCGCCCTTGGGCTCGACCGTCACGAACACGCGCCCGCCGCCATATTTGGCCGCGTTTTCGACGAGGTTGCCGAGCATCTCGTCGAGGTCCTGGCGTTCGACCCGGGCCTGCGCCTGATGGTCGCCGGCAATGTCGATGGTCACGTTCTCATAGAGCCGTTCGACCGCGCGCTGAACCGCTTCGAGGCTCTCCCACACGCGGGTTCGAGCCTGCGCCGAGGCGCGCCGGCCAATCGCCCGCGCCCGGGCAAGATGATGGTCGACCTGGCGACGCATCACCAGCGCTTCTCGGCAGACGGTGTCGACGAGCTCAGGCGCATGGGCCGTCGCCGCATTCGTGATGACCGTGAGCGGGGTCTTGAGCGCATGGGCGAGATTGCCGGCGTGCCGCCGAGCCTCGTCCGCCTGCTCCTCGCTATGCGCGAGAAGCTGGTTGATTTCCTCTGTCAGCGGCCGAATTTCGGCGGGGAAGTCGCGGCCGACGCGGGTCCTGTCGCCCGACCGGATTTCTGCGACCTCGTGACGAACGCGCCGCAGCGGCCAGAGGCCGTAAACAGTCTGCAAAGCGGCAAGGATGATGAGTCCTACGCCCAAAGCGCTGAAGCTCCAGAACAGGATCAGGCGGAGTTTGTGGATCTCGGAGTCGATGCCCTCGTGCGACTCCGCGACCTGAAACCGCCAGCGTACCGGCGATCCCGGAAGGATGATGTCGCGCTCGGCGATCCGAAGCGTTTCCTGGTGGCCGGGGACGGTGAACTGCTCGCTGTCGTACAAATGCGGCTTGATGATCGGCTGCGTACCCGAAACCTGCAGGCGCCGGTCCCACAGCGACCGCGAAGGGTAGCACAGCGATGAATCGTAAATCTGCCGCTGACAGTGATTGGCGGGCACGTCGCTGATCTGGAAATAAAGCCCCGAATACGGCTGGATGAAACGCTGGTCGGCCGGCTCGCGACTGAAGTGCACCTCGCCGTCCGGCCCGATCTCCGCGGCGTCGACCATCGAGTTGAGCATGTAGACGAGCTGACTGTCGTAGCTGTCGATGACCGAACGGCTGAGGACTCGGTCGAGCGCGAAGCCGCCGATCAGGAGCAACGCGATGATCCACAGCGCGGCGACGCCGATCATTCGCCGGGTCAGTGATCCGGTGCGCCGGCGATGCGCTCTCCGGCTGGCGGCGGATTGGACGTCGGGCGCCGCCGTGACGGGGGCGGCCTCCTTGTTCAACTGGCCCGAACCTCCGCGGGCTCTTCGAGACTGTAGCCGAGGCCGCGGATGGTGGTGATCACATCAGCGCCGAGCTT
>Ga0207660_10001435_pt1 | contig 16002 bp, 13 predicted proteins | sample KBSC73BmetaG_FD_184335 | JGI IMG/M metagenome (GOLD analysis project Ga0207660, IMG submission 184335) | Corn rhizosphere microbial communities from Kellogg Biological Station, Michigan, USA - KBS C7-3B metaG (SPAdes) (version 2) | ecosystem: Host-associated > Plants > Roots > Rhizosphere ... | reverse complement strand
AAAGATGACCTCTTCCATCTTCGCACCGCGCATGAGGCGCGCGCGCTGCTCGCCAAGCACCCAGCGGACGGCATCCGACACGTTCGATTTTCCGCAGCCGTTCGGCCCGACGATCGCGGTCACCCCGGGATTGAACGCCATCTCGGTGGAATCCGCGAACGATTTGAACCCCTGCATCTCGAGCTTGGTCAGCCGCACTAGAACGGTCTCCCTTTGCGATACACGAGCACCGGCGTGATGTTCGATGCCCGAAGCGTTTCAGCGTACATGGACGATTGTTCGACCGTCTGGAAGGCGCCCGCGAGCAACCACACCGTTCCATCGGCCTGCCGCAATGCATACACCGGCTGCGCGTGGTCCGCGTAGGTTGCCACCATTCCAGGCACCGCCGCTGCCTTCACGCCGCTGTCGATCAGAAACGCGAACGGCGCTCGCACCACCTCGCCGCTCAGCGAGTCGAGAATCTTGCGTCGGCGCAGCGCGGCGAGCAGGGAATCGGCGCCCGCGCGATCGGGGTACGCGCCGCCGATGACGTAGAACCAGCGCGTGTCCTGAATCTGCACCGGGGAGAAGGTTGCCCCCGGCAGATTCTTGCCGATTTGTTGCAGCCGCAAAATAGCACCCGCCTGCGAGTTCGCGGCAGCCAATTCAACCGCGAACGCCGAGGCCTGCGCCGAATCCGCGGGATTGGTGACGCGCGGCACAGTCACCGCCGGTGCGGTGTCGCGCGCGGCTGAATCTGACGGCGCGGGCTGCGCGGTCACGATCCCGTGAAGCCCGCGCGTCGTATCGGGCTTCGGTCCCTGATTCGGATGAGCTCCACCGTCGGCGAGCGGGCGGTACGCGAGCCACGCCGCCGCCGCCGCGAGCAGCAGCGTGAGGGCGATTCCCGCCGCGGTCGCGATGCGGCGCCGGTTCCAGGTGGGTTTCTCCGGCTCCGGCTCTTCGGCGTCGCTCAGCGGCGGTCGCTGCATCGCGCGCGGCTCGCGCACGGTCGAGATCACCTGCGCCACGGGGACATCGCGAGGAAGCGATTCGCCAACGAGCACCGCGCCATCCAACATGCCCACCAGCGCCTCGATGCGTGGCGCGCTCACGGGCGCGGCCAGCACCAGCAGGGCTCCCACTTCGCGGAAGCCCGACGCGAGGCGACTCCACCGCGGATTCGGCAGCATCTCCTCGTACGACGGCGGCTCCGTGCCGCTCGGCATCACGTGCAGGTCCCCCGCGTCCGCGACCGGATGCGCGATGCGCGTGAGCGACACGCCATAGAGGAAGCTGTCGACGAGCCCGTGCGGATCGTCGCTCGTTACCAATTCTTGAATTGGAGGAGACTCGGCGAACAGGTCGCCGACGGCAACGCGGCGGCGCGCCGCCTGCGCCCGGGCGATGCCCACCGCGACCTTGCCGGTGGCGACCGGATCGCTCCCGACCACGACGATCGCGCCAAAGCCATCGAGCGTCGCACCGAGCTCGCGGCCAGCCGCCTCCCAGTCGAAGGGGCGGCGCGGTCCGAAGTCACCAGCGGAGTCAGTGCGCGTGGAAGTCGATGTCATCACGGTGTGCCGGCGTACACGACGTAACTGTGCCCTGAGGCGCGGCCAACACGGTCGGCCTCTTCACGGGTCGGGTAGGGACCGAGCACGACGCGGTAGATCGCCGTGCCCTCCGTGATTCCTGTGACAACACGCGCGGTCTGGCCGTTCACCACGATCTTCGCGGCCTGGTCGCGCGCGCTCCCTTCGTTGAGCAGCGCCGCGAACGACACGGTGAAGCCCAGCTTCGTCGAATCTACAGGGGGCGGCGCCCGGTGCGTCGTGTCGACCGGCTTCGGGGCGGGCGGCGCGACGGCGACGGTGTCCGTGTCCCGCTGGCCGAACTGCACCGGCGTGTCGAGGGCAGCCGCGCGCGGGTGAAGTCCATTCCACACGAACGCATACCAGAAGTCTGAAGCCCCCTCCACCGCGCGGTGCAGCTCGCGCTGCGTGGCCACGTCGATGAACACCACGTCCGACGCGCTCAACGTGGCGATCGCCCCGTCCACCGTAACGAACGGAAGGTCGCTCCGCCACGCGGAGTGAATCGTCTGCACCACGCGATCCGCACCGATGCTCACCAGCCACACCGAGTCGCCGGCGGCGCGCACCAGCACGTACCGGCCGAACGGATCGACACGAAGATCGCGGCCTTTGCCGGGAAGCGTGATCGTCGCCGTGATCTTCCCCTGCACTGGATCGACCACGCTCAACGCCTGAGATCCCTGCTCGAGCACGTAGCAGCGATCGCCACTCGGCGTCGCCGCGATCGTGACCACGGGATGCGGTAGCTTGATCCGATCGCTCGCGTCGAGCGTGCGCGACCGCACCGCGATGATCGAAGGGCCATCCGCCAGCAGAAACACGCGATCGCCGAGCTGCGCACCGAGCCCGCCGCTCGCGCCGGCAACGGCGAGCGAATCCAACACCTTCGCGGCAGGCGGATGCACGCGAATCAACCTCGCTTGTGCCGCGCGTCCCTCCAGCACGAGAAGCGTGCCGTCGCTCGCGGGAAAGACATTGCGCGCCGCTTCCGACGGCTTGAACACCCAGTTGCCCGATGGCGTGAATCGCGCGACGGCGCCGTCGGCACCGATGCCATAGATCGTCGAGCCGTCGGCGGAGCTCAGGTCGCGCAGCGCTGATCGACTCGGCTCCGTGATCGCGCCCGTATTGAGGTCGATCCAGAGCGGACGTCCGCGCTTGTCGGCAGCGGCGATCGTTCCCGCGTCCGGATCGAACGCGAGAACGCGATCGAGCCCCGGCGCCTGACCGGTTCCGGTCCAGACGGTGGAATCGATGCTCGGGTAGGCGGTGACCCGGGCCGCGCCGCCAGTGGTCGGCACGCGGAGCATGAGCGCATCGGACCCTCGCGTCGCCGGCGCCGAGGCCACTGTGCGCGAAGCGGGGGGAGCCGAGCGATCGCCCCGCGAGCAAGCAGTACACGCGGCGAGCACGAGCGCGGTCGCGATGAGCGGGCGCACGCCTCAAACTAACAATCGAGCGATGACCTTAGAAGCTCGGCCAGAGCGACCACGTCCATACGGCGCGGTGGCCGGGCTGGTCGACCGGAATCGCGTAATCCCAGCGGAGAATGGCGTAGTTGTAGAGATTGAGCCGCAGGCCGAAGCCGTAGCTCCGCAGCGGGTAGCGCGCGGTATTGAGATCGTAGTTCGCCGGCCGCGCCCCGTAGATCGTCTGTCCCGCCGACCAGGCAAGCCCGGCATCGTAGAAGAACAAGCCGTCGAGCGGCGGCAGCTCGATCGGAGCGAACCCCAACTCCACGCGCCTCACCAGCGGGAAGCGCAGCTCCACGTTCGCCACCGCGACTCGGCTACCGAGGAGCTGGACCGCGCTGCAGTTCGTCGTGTTCGCGCCGATCACCGGACAGCTCAGATAGAATGTGCTGTTGCGGTCGTAGCCGCGGACGTAGTCCGGACGCGCGATGTATTTCGGGAACGCAGTCTCGTCTGGTCCGATCGACAGATCCGTGTACAGCCGCGTCGCGACCGTCAGGTAGTTGAAGAGGATTGGATCGTAGCGGCGATAGTCGGCGAGGTACTGGATCCAGTCGTATGCGCCGCCCACAGGGCTCACCTGCAGCCGGAAGCGGCGGCCCATGATCGGTCCCGTATAGCCGAACAACGTGTTGTCCGACACGAGCGCGATCTGTCCATCCAGATAGTTGAGCGTGGGATCGCGATGCGTGCTGTCGACGCCGTACGCGCCGGCCGAGGTTCCATTGAAGATCTTGCGCGTGACGAACCAGCGGCTGCGATCGATGTTGTTGAAGCCCGCGCCGACCTCGATGCGCGTGAAGCGATTCAACGGGTACGCCGTGACGGCGAACGCCTGCCGCGCGACATACGTCGTGATTTCCTGATTCTCGCGCGCAACGCCTGCTTCGGCCGTGTTCGCGAGCGAGTCCGACGACAGGAAGTAGTACGGCGACTGCGACAGGCCCATCGAGTACTGCCAGCGATGGGCCAGGTTCGTGTAGCCGAGGAAGGCACGCGCTTCGCTGAGGCGTCCGTTGACTTCGCCGGCGATCGCCAGGTGGTTGTTGCCGAGCATGTCGCTCAACACCACGGTCGTGCCGCCGAACACGTTGCGGCCGAAGGCATCGGGCGCGTACGCGACGCTCGGCCGCGTGACGTAGTCGGCTTGATAGCGGACCTTGTACGGCACGACGCGGAACTTCGTGGTGTCGGGCAGGCCGAGATCGAAGGAGTCGAGCAGGGCGACGACCGAGACGGATTTGTTGTCGGGCGCCGCGCTCGTGTCCACCTCGGGCGGTGGTAGCTGCGCCACGCGCACGGGGTCGTGATAGGGCAGCCCGCGCAGGGCGCGCGGATTGTTCACCGTCCAGATGCTGTAGCGGCCGTCCTCGAAGTACGTGAACGCCAGCTTGTCGGCGCCGCGCGACCAACTGATCGCCGGACTGTACTCGGTGAGTGCGGAGATCGCGCCGACGACGTTCGTGAGCTGATAGTGCGCGGCGGTGGCGAGGTCGTAGAGAAACACGTTCGCCGTCCCCGCGCGATCGGAGACGTACGCGATCGAGCGGCCGTCGGGCGCCCACTGCGGATTGATGTTCAGGCCCGCCTGGCCGGGCAGCACGGTGACGCGGCCGGAGGCGACGTCGGCGACCGCGATCCGCATTTGCTGCACGCGCAGGATGGCCATGTCCGCGCTGTCGCGATCGGTCGCGAACGCGATCGACTTTCCGTCGGGCGACCACTGTGGCTGGATGTCGCCGAATCGATCGCGCGTGAGCCGCCGCAGATGCGTGCCATCAGCATTCACGATATAGAGATCCGTGATGCCCCCGACGCCGCCGCTGAACACGAGCTGCTTGCCGTCCGGCGACCACGACGGCCCGGTGACCGTCTCCAGCCCGAGCTCGTCGAAGCGCGCGGTCTCGCGATGGGCGTTCACGTCGAAGAGATGCAGCACGTCCTTGCCGCGCGCCTGCGCCGTCACGGCGAGAAACCGGCCGTCGGGCGAGAAGGCGCTCTGCGAGTAGAGGAGACGAAGCTCCTCGAAGTCCGGGTCGAGCGCGCTCTTCACCAGTCGGGTGATGCGCTTGCCCGTCTCGGCGTCGCCGAGCCAGAGGTCGATGAAGACCTGCCCGCGCAGCATGTTGCCGTTCGCCAGGAACGCGATCGTCCTGCCGTCGTTCGAGAGCGCCGGCGCGAGATAGATGTCGTTGTCGTCGTGCGTTCCGGCGAAGAGCGGCTGGGCGAACTGGCGGGGCCGCTGCATGCCGCCCACCGGCGGCAGCAGGCGATTCTGAAGATCCTCACGCCACTCCTCGCCGAGCTCCTCGAGCGAGATACCGAGCTCGCGCCGGATCGAGCGCTCCACGCCAACGCTCGGCACCCCGTTCATGATCTGCCCGATCGCTTCGTCGCCCCACTTCTGGCCGATGTAGCTCCAGAGCGAATGGCCGTAGCGATAGGGGAAGTACTTGTCCGGATCGTCGGTGAGCTCCTTGATCGTCGGGATCTTGCCGTTCAACGCCGCGTCGCGCATCCACGCAGTGGTGAGCGGCGTGCTCGGCCCGAGCGAGAGATACTCGGCCATGCCTTCGGCGAACCAGAGCGGAGGCAGATACTGCGCGAGCGTCTGCAGCCCGCTCCCCGCTTTGCCGCGCGCGAAGATGTCGTACTGGAACGCGTGCACCATTTCGTGCGTGAGCACGTGCTCGAAGCTCTTGTAGTCGCCGGTGAAGTTGAGGAGCATGCGGTGACGCATGGCCTCCGTCACTCCGCCGGTGCCTTCGCCGAGGTCGCCGGTGACGTTGTTCTGCCCGAAGTCCGTGCGCGAGGAGAAGAGGACAATCGGCTTCTTCTCGCGGAACTGGTGGTCGAGCATGCGCGAGAGTCGCGCGTATGCGCGCTCCGCCATGCGGGCCGCGTCGACCGTCGCGGGCCGTTCCTCGGGATAGAAGTAGATGAGGAAATGCTCAGTGGGGAGAATCTCCCACTTGAAGCGGTCGTACTGGACCTGATTCTGGCCGAAGTAGTTCTGCGCCGCGAGCGGGGCTCGAAGCGGCGCGCCTACGGCGGTGATGAGCGCGAGGGCGGCGACGGAGCGCACGAACCCGCGCGTCATCGGTTCACGCACTCGCCGCGGGAGCAGCTTCGAGCGGAACCTCGACGGCGTCCGCCCAGAGGCGCTCGAGCTGATAGAAGTTGCGGAGCGTCGGATGAAACACGTGCACCACGAAATCCACGAAGTCGAGCAGCACCCATCGGCCCTTCTCCAGACCTTCGACGTGATGGACCGGCGAGCCCTCCTTCTTCATCCCCTCGACGATGTGCTCGCCGATCGCTCGCGCATGTGTATCCGATGTTCCGCTCGCGATGAGGAAGAAATCAGTCATGTCGGAGACACCTCGGAGATCGAGGAGTACCACGTCCTGCGCTTTGGTATCGAGTGCGATCTGTGCGGCGCGCTGAGCGAGCGCCAACGAGTTGGAGGTCGTCGAGGTGGCTGGCATGTAAGGGGGTTGGTCTCCTGATCGGAGTGATACTCCGTAGCTTAGCGTGGGGTTTCGTGTTGGGTAGGTCATCCGCCAGTCATCCTCTGCGAGCGCAGCGAGCGGAGGATCTGCTGTCCCGAGTTGATGGCGAAAACTGAGCCGCATCGACAACCGATAGTTCGAGCGGCCAACGCCTTTGTCTGCGTCGCTGGGAGGGCACCACTGCCCGGGTCGGCCCCGCCGCCGCGCTCCTCTCGAGGTCTTGGCGCTGGTGGTAGCCGGACAGCGCAATCGGCGCCGGCGTCGCATCAGTCCGAACAGGCACCGTGGTTCGGCGATGTTCGGTGGGAGTACGACGTCGGACTGCGGGAATGCACGGTCCGCGATGGGCAATGAGCGAGTGCGACGTTCGCAGTCAACGATTCGCGTGTGCCGGTCAGTGGACCGCGCGGGACGATCGGGCGATCGGTCGGGGACATGAGCGATTCGTGTGGGTAACCTCGTCGGTCGCGATGGCGTGCAACGAGCGTTGCCTGTGGAGCGCTCGCGCGAGCTCCCGGTACGACGACGGGCCCAGCAGCGCGCCTGGATCGCGGACGCAGTCACGTCAGCGGTTCGACGCGGCGTCTCGTCGGCGGTCGCCGGCAACGTCGTCGTCGCGCGTGCGGATGTGAGCGTTCCGGTGGTGTCGTTTGATGAACATCGCGATGGCGTTCAGTGGTCCGAACGGGGGAATGAAGCGGTTTTCCGTTCCGTTCGAGGTGCAGTGCCGTGGCGCTCGACGATTTTCGATGGCGAGTGAATGGTTCGGGCGTCTTGCTCGTCGTCACACGGCGTCCCACACATCAGCGCCTGCAAAGAAAATCAACGGTGAAAGGAGAGCAGTCGGTGGTCCGGCCGGTGCGGTCGACGTGGCGCTCCAGTGGATTCATCGGACCGAGTGGTGGATACGTCGGGGCGAGCGGTAGATACGTCGGCGCGAAAATCGGGATCGAGTCCCGTCTGAATCAGACTGCCGGGCGCACGATCGCAACAGATCGTTGCGATTTGTAGGGTTGGCGGGCGTCGGCAGAGGTTCATGAGGAATGATGTATGACAGAACGCATCTCGCGTGAGCGTCGCTGATGCTGAGAGCGAGCCTGGCGTGGCACCGCGTACACAGCGCGTATCCGCGACTGGAGTAGTCGATCGCGTCGACGATTCGGCTGCCGCTGAGAGAAGGCTTGCTGATCTCGAGTGCCCGGTGCAGCCGTGTCGACCGAGAGCCGAGCGAACAGCGGAGCAGACTTCACGTCGTGCGGAGTTGTGTCAGGCCGGTCTATCGTCGGAGCGAGGCGATGCCGCGTCGCGCACGAGCGACCGTGGGACAGAGATACCGGCGGTGGACTCGAGGACCAGCGACGTAGCACGCGGAGCCAACGCCGCCGGGGGGAGTGTCGACGGACGCGCGAATAGAGACGGTAGCCTGCTGAGGCGACAGCTGCGCCGCGGTCGCCGTTGACCGGAACTGATCGTCGGTGTCGCCGCCGGGCGTGGCGGACCGCGCGTCCGCGACGGCGCCCATTCCGTCTACGCATTTCGCCACCCTCCGCGGAGATCGTGAAGAAAAAAACGAAGGTCCCCGAAGGGACCCTGAGTCGAAGTCATGCACGTGTTAAAGGTGTGTGATCTCTACGAACGTCCGTTGTACGTGATGATACACAGCCCACTGCGAGGGTTGCATGGCCACAGGGAAGCACGTCGCCTACTTCCGCGTCTCCACGGTTCGTCAGGGCCGCAGCGGTCTTGGTCTCGAAGCGCAGCGTCAGTCCGTGCTCGACTACCTGAACGGGGGCCGGTGGCAGTTGTCAGCCGAGTACACGGAGGTCGAGAGCGGCACTAAGAGTGATCGCCCAGAACTCGCGAAGGCACTCGCGGCGTGCCGCATCTACGGAGCAACGCTGGTCGTCGCGAAGCTCGACCGTCTCTCGCGAGACGCACACTTCCTTCTCACGTTGAAGAAGGAGGGCGTTCGCTTCGTAATCGCTGACATGCCGCAGGCAAACGAGCTGACGGTCGATCTCTTCGCCGTCCTCGCCCAGCATGAGCGTAAGGTGATCTCAGAGCGCACCAAGGTTGCCCTCGCGGCTGCCAAGCGTCGAGGCGTGAAGCTCGGGAACCCGGACAACCTCTCCGACAAGGCGCGTTCAGCGGGCCAGCGCAAGAGTGCCGAGGTGCGTTCCGCGAATGCTGACCAACGGGCCCAGGACCTTGCAGCCGTCGTGTTGCCGCTCAGAGAGCGCGGAGCCTCGCTTCGGGAGATCATGAGGGACCTCGAGGCTCAGGAGATCCCGACACCGAGAGGCGGACGCTGGACAGCTGCAGCCGTGCAGCGATTGCTGGAGCGTCTCGCGGGTTGACTCTCCGCGTTCGCGTTCGGCCGTGCTATCGGTTCCGTTGCTTTCGATTCCGCTCATGAGCGGCCAAGTGGCACACCGCGCCGCGACGGAAGCCCTCGGGATCCTACGGGGCGCTGCTATTCGTGGCATCTCTGCCGACGCTTCGGACACCAACATCCCAAACCGTTGTCCCCATCACGGATTGGGGAAAGACATGCAACTGACATGAGGGGTGAACCCCATGTTGATTCTGCAGCCCCTTCCCCCGGTCCGGTGGGGTATCTTTCGCGCCTCTACGGTGCCTCCAAGGGGCAGCACGGGGCATCGTGATGCGCGCTTCCCTGCGCTGCTGAGCAAGAGCAGGAAATACGCGGAACATCGCTCTCTCGGATGGTCGCCTTCGACCCTCCTGCAGCGTCAGGCCTGATGCCTGTGAACCAGGATTCTGTCGATTCGCACAGGCCCCTCGCCAGTCGTGATGATATTCTTAAGACAGGGGGGATCCGAGGAAGCGTGACAGCGGATCCTGATGTTCTCATAGACACGGATCCACTCTGAGCGAAATGAGCGAGTCGAAGGCGCAAGATCGCGCGGGCAACTTTCTTCTCGACCTACTACTTCAGAATCTCTTTCGTCCGTGGGTGCCCGTTGCGCTGGTTGTCGCTCTTGCCGCCTATTCAGCGCATTGGATCTGGCCCGCGCAGCTCTGGAAGGTTGCGAGCATCTCTGTGTTGGGAGCCGTTCTCGGCTTGCTTGGATGGTATCTCGCTATCCGCGTTCCGCGCCCACAAGAAGGACACGTTGGGTTTCTTGTGGCCGTCGCGTGCGACAACGACGCCGAGCAAAAGCGGTTTCGCCAAGACTTCATCGACAAGCTCAGGCAGCAACTTCGAGGCGACGAGGATACCGTGCGGCCGTTTCAGGTGATCGAGTGCGGCCGCCTCAGGGCTGAGTCGTTGCGCTCCGACGAGGATGCCGCTGCGCTTCAAGCCAAGAACGGGTCGCAGTTCCTCGTCTACGGTCGCGTCAAGCGCCGAACCGACCAAGCCGGAGAACAGATCTTCGTAATGGAGACGACGTGCCTCGTTCGCCACGCGCCGATTCCTGCTGAGACGCAGGCCAAGCTCGGCAGTGAAATGGCGCAGGTCCTGCCGACCAAGACGATTCTCCCGGAACACGGAAGCGTGTTCGCTTTCGAGTTGGTGTCTGAATGGTTCGACTTGTCAGCGAGGTACATCGTCGCGCTGGCAGCTGCTATCACCCGGGACTTCGCGCACGCGGAACGGCTGCTTCTCCAAGTTCGGAAGCAACTGCCGACGCGCGGTCTGCGACACCCGAGCCTGAAGCAGATCAGCGCGAGGCTTCCCCTTCACTTGGCATCTCTGTACGACGCCTGGCTCAGTCAGTTGTGGCGGACGCACCATCTCACTCGCGATACCAGCCTTGTGGTGATGAGCGAGGAAGTCGCAGACAAGCTGCTCGAGCTCGATCCAAATCACTACGCCGCCTTACTGGCGATGGGCATCGCAGCGTTTGCGCTCAGACGTGATCTGGGAGCTGCGAAGAATCTCATGAGGCGCGCGAAGAAGGCTGCCAAAAGACAGGACCTTACTTGGCGGATTAACCTTGCATTCCTCTACGGCTACGAGGGGCGCCTAGACGACGCGGAGCGAGAGTATCGGATTGCGTGCAAGGGCCCGTTCCTTGAGAGCCAAGTACTCATCCAAACCGAGGAGTTCATCCAGCTCGTTCTCGCAACCGAGCCGGAACGCGCGGCTCTCCACTACTGCAGCGCGCTGGTCAATCTGCACGCGAAGGACGACCCACTCGCTGCAGCGCGCGACCTGAGGGCATTTCTATCCAGCCCGTCGAGTGGCGCCTATCCAAGCCAGCGAGCGACGGCGCTATCCATACTCGGAACCCTTCCGTCCGCCCCTTCTGATCCTGATGTCGCGGTAGAGTTGAACATGCAACTCAGGCCGATCCGGGAGGATCCAGGATAGAGGAGCAAAAAGCGGGAGGCCACCCATTGGGCGACCTCCCGGTGACCGTTCAGGCTACACGAGGTGTAGATCCTTGAGGAGTTTGACGATCACGGCGACAAGGGCAACGAAGTCCCTCAAGAGACGAAGAATCGTGGATATTCGAGGCTTCTCCTGATCCACGAGTTCGTTGGCTTCCTTGGAACCCTTGGAAACGCTGGAACCCTTGCAACCCTTGCAACCGTTGCGTTCCTTCGGTTTCTTACCCATCCATGTAGCACTCCTGCCGCAGAGATGCGGCACCTCGTCGCTCCGCTCGCAACGGAGTCTCGAGAGATAGGGGATCTGGTACGCGGCGCTTGGGGGCATCCTCCGGGCGCCGCGTCGTTTTGTGACCGGAGCGCCACAATGATCTCAGGGTCGATATTGCCGCGCAACTTGCCGATCGACAGCTTCGTGTCAAGAACTGTCTGCGCCGCGAACGTACCGAGCGCGAGGCGCACATCCGCACCGGAGAATCTCAGCAGTACGTCAGTCCGTGCGGTGGGTCGCGCTGCGTTCGGCTGATGCTTCGGGGCTCCGTCCTCTACCGACGCAAACAGCACAGACCCACACACCAAAGCCGAAACGGCAGCAAAGACAAAGGGTCCCCGAAGGGACCCTAAGTCGAAGCGATCAGCGCGACTACGGATGATTGATCCGTAGCCTGCTATTGACTTTTACTGCTTGATCACCCACACGCGCACTTCAGGCTTCACATCCGCATGCAGGCGAACCGGCACGCGATAGACGCCGAGCGCCTTGATCGGGTCGTGCAGATCGATCTGCCGCTTCTCGATGTGGAAGCCCTGCGCCTCCAACTGCGCCGCGATGTCCGACGCCGTAACTGAGCCGAAGAGCTTTCCTTCTTCGCCGACACGCGCCGAGAACGTGAGCGACACCTGCTCGAGCTTCTCGGCCAGACCCTGCGCGGTGCCGCGGCGCTCGTTCTCCGCGGCCTCGAGGCGGTCGCGCTCCTGCTGGATGCGCTTGAGATTGCCCGGCGTCGCCTCGTACGCGAGACCGTGCGGCAGCAGATAATTGCGGGCGTAGCCCGACTTCACTTTCACCACGTCGCCGGGCTTGCCGAGATTCTCGACGGCTTGGCGGAGGATGATTTCCATGTGTGAACTCCGATCGGTAAGAGCTTGAAAGCCTCAGAGAGGAGACCGCGCGCGGCGGCGCCAATCAGCCCAGGTATCCCCGAGCCCCAGGGCCAGCGCAGCGATTCCCAACATCATCAAGACGAGAGCGGCGAAGACATTGAGCACGGGTGCCCAGAGCATCACGAAGCCAACGGCCAGCGTGATCCCCAGACTGCCGGGCGCCATGAACCACGTCAGCACCCCGAACCCGCGCACGGCGTACAGCGCGCCGAAGAACACGAGCAGATTCTTGCCGGCACCGCGCAGCGTGGTGAGCGTAGGCAGCAGCATGATCGTGAGTCCGACGATCAACCCCCAGACTAGCTGGTCGTTGAATCGAAACTCACGCAGCGCCCCGAGCGGTGCCCCGAGCCGAGCGCGCGCGAGCCGGTGATACGACGCCCACGCGAGCGCGAGCGCGGCGAGCGATTCGAGTGCGAGCAGGGCCGGAAAGAGCGTGACGCCCCATCGCGAGAGCACGCCAAGCTCCTTGTCCGTCTCCGCGGGAAGCGACGCAAGCTGCGGCACCTTCTGCGAGAGATCGTTCCACTCCTTCGGATGCGCCGCGATCACGGCATTCAGCGTCGCCGACGTCTCCGCATTCCGCCGAGCGAATTCCTCGGCCACGGTCTTCGACGCGTGCGATGCGGTGACTGGTCCAACGAGACTCATCACTGCCGCGAGCGCGAGCGTTCCACCGAGTGCAATGAGGGCGCGCGCAAAGAACGGCCGCGCGAACCCGAGCAGACAGACCAGCCCGAACGCGCCCGCGAGCAGCAGACTCCACCCGCGAACGAGGTTCTGGAATGCGCTCGACTGCGCGGGCACCTGCGCCGTGAGCAACACGGCGACAGCGACCCATGCAATCGCTATGAATGCGCGTCCGCCGGCCCACCAGCCCACGAGCGTGCACGCGGCCAGCGCCGGCACGAACAGCAACATCGTCTGTTCGACCGGCAGCAGGGCACGCACCTGTGGAATGGTCGGAACGAAGAGAAACGCCGCCAGTGCGAGGAGGAGTCGTCCCCAGCCTCGCTCGGTTGCGGCGCCCGGTGCAACCGGGGCCGGGCGCTCCGGCGGCGCGCTATCGGACATGCTACGGCTGCGTCCCGCGGATGTACGGGATGATCGCGAGATAACGCGCACGCTTCACGGCCGTCGACAACTGGCGCTGATGACGCGCGCACACGCCGCTCAGGCGGCTCGGCAGGATCTTGCCGTGGTCGGTGATGAAGCGGCCAAGCGTGCGATCATCCTTGTAGTCGATGAAGCGGACACGCGTCTCGCAGAACGGGCAGGTCTTGGTTGGGCGGCGCATGGATTATTCCTCGTCCTCGTCGTCGTCGGCTTCGCGGCGACGGTTGGCCGCGGCCAGCTCCTCTTCCGACATCGGCGGCGCGCCAACCTCGTGTTCGAAGAGCGTGATCAGATGGCGAATGACGCCGTCGTCGAGCTTGATCGCTCGCTCGTACTCGGGAAGCGCGGCGGTGTCGGCGCCAAAGCGCGCGACGACATAATAGCCGGTCTCGGAGCGGCCGATCGGATACGCGAGCTGCCGACGGCCCCAATGGTTGAGCTGGAGATCAGCCGGCGTGCCGAGCAGGCCATGCAGGCGGCTGAGCTTATCGGTGATGGCGGCGTCCTCGAGCGTCGAGTCGAAGACGTAGACCGCCTCATATTGGCGCGTCATGCGTTGGCAATCCTCCCTTTGGTCGTGACCGCCCCCCGCTGGTTGCCGTGAGCAGGAGGAGGGGAATGTTGTGCGCCGAGCACATACGGCGACCGTGCGCGGCGAGAAAAGAACAGCCACTAAGTATAGCCACGCGGAGACGAGGGCTCAAGCTGGCACCTCACATGCGTTTGCATCCTCCCACGGCGCCGCGCGGTCGCGGCGGCCGCAGCGTGAATTCAGGGGAGGGGAGAGGAGATGCTAAAAGTACGCGCATTCATCGGGTCGCTTGCGATCGCCGCGACGTTGGCGGGCGCAGGCGCATGTCATCGCTCGAACGAGCTCGCCGGCGACATCGCGCCGTCGAACGCGATCGGCGTGCACGTCGTCAATCAGAATTTTCTCGATGTCGACGTGTGGGCCGTGTCCGAAGGAGTTCCGACGCGCCTGGGGACGGTGAGCGGCAACAGCAACAAGGATTTCGTGCTCGACGCGTCCATGGCGGCGACCAACGATCTCCGTCTCGTCGCGACACCGATCGGCGGCAACGGCCGCGGCAACAGCGGGCCGCTCGTGGTTGGACCGGGTCAGACGATCGAATTCCGGGTGGGATCGCTGCTGAGAAACAGCTCCGCGTTCATCAGATAGCCCGGGAACCTCGCGACGCGAGCGGCGATCTGTACGATGCCGCTCGCGTCACTCGCTCGGCGCGAACCGCGGCCGCTGGTCTGCGGGCGTCGCGCCCACGGAAACGCGATTCGCGATGTCGAGCATCACGCGCAGCACGCCGTCGGGAAGCTCATCCCAACCCGGTGGGATCGGCGCGAATCGCCGCCGTTCCTCGCCCGCCTGGAAGCAGAGCCAACCGCGTTCCAGCGCCGGGTCGAGCGGAATCGGTGCCACGCCATCGTCGGGCATCGGACGCGTTCGAACACGGCGATCGTACATGGATGTGCCAAGGGCGTCGCCAGGGACGACATCCCAGACGTTCCATTGCGTGCCGCTCGAGTCTCGGAACTGCCGTCGGGCCATCAGTAGAGGCGGTGGGCGCCGTGACGCCGAAATCACCCCGAGGCGTGCAATGGTCGTGCCCGGTCCTCCCGAAACCCGATGTTGTCCGACGCTGGAAACCGTCGCTCCCTCGCGTGTCAGGTTCTGACGCGAAGGAACCTGGGCGGCTGCTCGCCATGGGCGAGCGCCTGCAGGGTCGGGTAGACGGCGGCGGCGTTCGTGCGCCGCTGCAGGGGGTCGACGACGTTGTGCGGCAGGCCGAGCGAATCAGGAAACTCATATACTGAAACTGGCGAGCCGCGGCGGTTCCACTCGCGAGCGACGTCGAGCACGGGCGCGGTCTTCACCGTGTGATCGTTCGCGTTCACGAGAAACAACATCTCCGCCTGATACGGCGTGAGGCGATCCGCGTCTCGCCGCACCGCAATTCCGAGACGAAGGACCTGCGCCAACCCGCGCGTCGCGATGCCGGGCTCGCGATCGGGCCGCGTCGAGTCGGGAGCGACGCGGCGCGTCAGGTTCGGCACGTGGTTGCCGATGTTCGCAAGCATCTTCTCGAGCATCGATGGCACGTGCGTGACCTCGAACGCCGGCGCGATCATCACCGCGCGACGCACCTCGGGCCGATGCTCGGCGGCCCAGGCCGCCATGGTCGCGCCGACGCTCAACCCGAGCACCACGACCGAGTCGCCGAGCCCCGCCGCGATGTCGACGGCGGCGTCCGCGGTCCGGCACAACTCCGCCGCCGTGACGTGGGCAAGCTCTTTCGCGTTCTTTCCGAGCTCGCCGTGATGCGGGAGGCGCGGCACCAGCACGTTGTCGCCCGTTTGATAGAGCGAGTCCGCCAGCGCGGCGAACTGCCGGGGCGAATCGGTGAAGCCGTGAAACAACACGATGGCGCGAGGCGTGCGCGCGCCATGCACCATGAGAATGGTCGCTCCCCCTGGAGCGGCGACACTGTCGTCGGCGGAGATGATCCGCTTCGCGCGCGCAACCGCGTCCGAGTAGCCTCTCGATGGCAGGCTATGCGAGCGGACGTCGCCCGGCGACGCGGGAACGATCGCCGCGAGGCCCAGGGCGAGCATCGCACCACGCCAGACGGTGAGGAGGCCGGGGATGAACACGGGAGCGGGCTGGTTGACGCCGACAGCTACCATCGGAACGGCTACCCTGTATACGGTCGAGCCGCGTCGATGATTCACAAATCTTTCTGAATCGGAGCCAAAGCGTTTCGCGGCCCGCGCCGCCATCCCCTC
>Ga0207660_10001430_pt1 | contig 16025 bp, 17 predicted proteins | sample KBSC73BmetaG_FD_184335 | JGI IMG/M metagenome (GOLD analysis project Ga0207660, IMG submission 184335) | Corn rhizosphere microbial communities from Kellogg Biological Station, Michigan, USA - KBS C7-3B metaG (SPAdes) (version 2) | ecosystem: Host-associated > Plants > Roots > Rhizosphere ... | reverse complement strand
GCAGCGCATGCGCATTCCGGCGTGAGCGTTAGAATGCATCCATGACCATCACCGTACGCAAGCTTTCGCACCACCATCACCACGATGCCGCGGGCATCGTGCGCGAGGTGGAGCGCGAGTGCACGTCGCGCGGTTTGCGCCTGACGCCGCTGCGCCGCGAGGTGCTGGAACTGGTCGCGAAGGCGCGCAAGCCCGTCAAGGCGTATGACTTGCTCGAATCCTTGCGCGACAACCATGCCGGCGCCGCACCGCCCACGGTGTACCGCGCGCTCGATTTCCTGCTCGAAAACGGGTTCATCCACAAGCTGGAATCGATCAACGCATTCGTGTTCTGCCAGCACCCCGCCGAAGCGCACCAGGTGCCGTTCCTGATTTGCGATAAGTGCGAGAACGCGACCGAAGTGTGCGACGAAGGCGCGATCGCGAAACTGATCGAGCAGCAGGCACGCGGCTTCGGCTTCCGCGCCAAGGCCCAGACGCTGGAAGTTCACGGCGTCTGCATGCGCTGCGGCTCGGCCTGATCGAGCTGCGTTTCTCTTTTCCGTCCTGATCTGTCGCCCGCGCGCCCACGGGCGATTTCGTTCGTGTTGCGATCATGTATGAAATGTTATAACATAACAACTCATCGATTCGATCAGCCAAATCTCGACCCGCATGCACCGCAAAATCCTTGTCACGATCCTGGTGGCCTTGTCCGGCGGCCTGACCCACGCAGCCGCAATTGCCGACGAAATACCTCTCGGGCAGCAGCAGGGCCCGCCTACTGGCAAAGCGGCCCCCGGCGCGGTTTCGGCGCCTGCGGCTTCGAGTCGAGCGGATGCGCCACTGACGCTGGACACCGTACAAGTCAGCGCGAACCTCGACCGCGCACGCAACGCGCTTTCGCCGGATACCGGCACCAGTCAGACAGTGTTCGACCGCAAGGCCATCCGCCAAATGCCGCAGGGCGACAACACGCCGCTCAACCAGGTGCTGCTGCAGGCGCCCGGCGTGGTGCAGGATTCGTTCGGCCAACTGCACGTACGCGGCGATCACGCCAACCTCCAATACCGGATCGACGGCATCATCATTCCGGAGAGCATCAGCGGTTTTGGCCAGACGCTGGATGTGCGTTCTATCGAATCTTTGAAGTTCCTGACCGGCGCGCTGCCCGCGCAATTTGGCTATCGGACCGCGGGCGTGATCGACATCACCACCAAGTCCGGCGCGCAACTGGGCAACGGCGGCAGCGTGGGTGTGTACGGCGGTTCGCATGGAACACTGGAACCCGGTTTCGAACTGCACGGCAACCAGGGCCGCTGGTCGTATTACCTGACCGCGGATTTCCTCCAGAGCGGCATCGGCATCGAGAACCCGACGCCGTCGCGCGATGCCATCCATGATCACGCCAACCAGGTGAAATCCTTCGGCTACGTTTCCTACTTGATCAATGGTGCCACGCGCGCTGGCTTCTATTTCGGCACGGCCGACAACCGCTTCCAGATCCCGAACAACCCGGGGCAGAAGCCGCAGTTCGTGTATGGCGACATCAGCGATTTCGATTCTGCAAAATTGAACGAAAACCAGCGCGAGGTCACACGCTTTGGTGTGTTCAGTCTGCAAGGCCATGCCGACGGCATCGATACCGACTACCGGGTCGCGCTGGGCCAGCGCTACACCAGCGTCAACTTCCAGCCAGATGCAATCGGTGACCTGATGTTCAACGGCGTGGCCTCCACCGTGGGGCGCGGCAACCGCGCCGACACCCTGCAGGCTGATTTCTCGACGCCGCTGGGCGAATCGAATTTGCTTCGCTACGGCCTGTATGCGGACGCCGAGCATGCGATGTCGAACAACGACTCGCTGGTGTTTCCCGCCGATGCCGACGGCAATCAAACCTCGACGATCCCGTTCGCGATCGCGGACGATCATCGCAAGCAGGCCCGGACCTACGGCGTGTACGTGCAGGATCAATGGCAAGTCGCCGATGCCTTGGTGGTCAATGCCGGCCTGCGCGCCGACCGCGTGCACGCCTACGTCAACGAGGGCCAGATCAGCCCGCGTGCGGGTTTGGTATGGAATGTCGCATCGGGCACCACGCTGCACGCCGGTTACGCGCGCTATTTCACGCCGCCGCCTACCGAGCTGATCGCGCCGGCCGACATCATCCTGTACCGGGGCACCACCAACCAGTTGCCGAACGACGAGGCCGGCGACGTGAAGTCGGAACGTTCGAATTATTACGACGTCGGGGTGTCGCAGAAGGTCGGGCGACACCTGACCCTGGGCCTCGATGCCTACTACAGGCAGGTGAACTATTTGCAGGATGAAGGCCAGTTTGGCGCGGCGCTGGTGTTTTCGCCGTTCAACTACGCGCGCGGGCGCGTGCGCGGCGTCGAGTTCTCCGCCAATTACGAGGACGGTCCGTGGAGCGGGTATTTCAACCTCGCGCAGAGCCGGGCGATGGGCAAGGGCATCATTTCCGGGCAATACAATTTTGACGAAGACGAACTGGCATATATCGACACGCATTGGGTGCATCTCGACCACGACCAGAAACTGGAAGGCTCGGGTGGCCTGAGCTACGCGATCGATGCCGGCACGCGTATCGGCACTGACTTCGTGTATGGCAGCGGGCTGCGGCGCGGATTTGCCAATACCGCGTCGCTGCCGTCGTATTTCCAGTTGAACTTCAGCCTGACCCACGCGTTCAACCTGCCGGGTGTCGGCAGACTGGAAGGCAGGCTGGCCGTGATCAATGCACTGGACCGTGTTTACGAATTGCGCGACGGCTCCGGCATTGGCGTAGGCGCGCCCCAGTACGGACCCGGACGCGGCTTTTTCGTCGGTCTCGGCAAGGAATTCTGAACGGCACGCCGGTTTGAAGGCCGGTTGCCATCCCCGATGCATGGAAATGTTATAATGTTGCGTAATCAACTGAAGCCAAGGCTCGATTCCGAAGGTGCATGCCGTGACGCGGCCAGCATCGTCGGCGAGGTTTCCGCGCAGATGGACATGCCTTTCGTCCAACCCGTTTCCGTACCTGCCGTGCCGCCGCTGGCTCACGCATCGCCGCGACGCTTCGCCGTGGTGATCGATCGCGTCGGTGCCACGGCGTCGCTGTTGTGCGCGGTGCATTGCATGCTGCTGCCGTTCGTGCTGGCGCTGTTGCCATTGATCGGGCTGGAGTTTCTCGCCGGCCACACCTTCGAAAGGACTTTCGTCGCTTGTGCCGCGGTATTGGCCAGTACCAGCATTCTTGTCGCGTATCGGCGCCATCGGCATCCGCAAGCGCTGTTCGTGATGGTTCCGGGCATCGTGCTGTTGGTGCTCGGTGTGGCCATCGACATCAATGCGCACGTCGTGATCCATACCACCAGCGTCGTTACGGGCGGCCTGCTGGTCGCCAGCGCGCACGTCACGAACCTGGTGCTCGCGCATCGGCACACCGCAAGTTGTTCTCATGCGTAATTGTGTAACTGCAGCGTGAGCCTTACGCTGCGCGCATGGCGCATTCGCACGACCCCGCCCACCTTCACGAGCACGAGCATTCCCACGGCAGCAGCCGTGGCCGGCTGGCGTTCGCATTCGCACTGACATGCCTGATGCTCGTCGTCGAAGCGCTGGGCGGCTGGTGGTCCGGGTCGCTGGCGCTGCTTGCCGATGCCGCGCATATGCTGGTGGACGCTGGCGCGCTGGCGCTGGCATGGGCCGCGGCGGTATATGCGCTGAAACCGGCCGACGCACGCCGCAGCTTCGGCTACGCGCGCATGGAAGTGCTGGCGGGCTTCGTCAACGCGCTGGTGCAGTTGCTGTTGGTCGCCGGAATTGTTTACGAAGCGATCCGGCGCCTGCTGGCGCTCGACAGCATCCACATCGAATCGGGCGTGATGCTGATCGTCGCCACGATCGGCCTGGCCGTGAACGCCATCGTGTTGCGCAGCCTGCACGATCATGACCATGACAATCTCAATACCGCTGGCGCGCGTCTGCACGTGTTCGGGGATTTGCTCGGCTCCGTCGCCACCGTGTTCGCGGCATTGCTGGTGCGTTATCTAGGCTGGGAGTGGGCGGATCCCGCGCTGTCGCTGCTGGTGTCGCTGCTGATCCTGCGCGGCGCGTTCGTGCTGCTGAAACGTTCTTCGCACATCCTGCTGGAAGGCGTTCCTGAGGGCGTCGCGACCGAGGAAATCCGCGAGGCGCTGGCCGCGGCCGACCCCGCGATTGCCGAAATCCATCACCTGCACGTCTGGCAGATCGCATCCGGTTCGCGCATGGCCACGCTGCACGCACGGCTGCGCGAAGGTGGCGATGCACAGCAGGTCATGCGTTCGGTCCAACACGTCCTGCGCGAACGTTATTCGATCAGCCATGTGACGGTGCAGATCGAATCCAGCGATTGCCTCGATCCCGAGTCCGGTTGCCGGGATTCCGGGCACGGCGAGCGAGACGCCTGATGACAGATGTCTCGCAGCGTCGCGTGACTTCCGGCATTGCCGTGGCCCTCGGCTTGAGCGGATAGTGGATACCCCTGTGGTGACGCGGAGGCATTCCGATGAAATTTCCTTCCGGCCAACGTTTCCTGATGATCTACTCTGGCGTGCTGACGCTGGTATTCGCCGGCACCGTGCTGATGGGTGCGACGTCCAACGCCCGGCGCGCGACGTTCGACCAGATCACCGTGCACCGCATCAACGTGGTCGAGCCCGACGGCACGCTGCGCATGGTGATTTCCAATGCCGCGGATTCGCCGGGATCATTCTTCCACGGCAGGGAATATTCTCGGCCGGATCGCAAAGTTGGCGGCATCCTCTTTCTAAACGACGAGGGAACCGAGGACGGCGGCTTGCTCTATGGCGGACACAAGGACAAGAACGGCAAGGTATCGAGCTTCGGGCACCTCAGCTTCGACGCCTACGACCAGGACCAGACGGTGGTAATCCAAAACCTCGACAATACCGACGGAAAGTCCTCGTACCTCGAAATCAACGACCAGCCCGACTGGTCCGAGGAGGCTCTTGCCAAGCTCGACAATAAGGTCCGCGGCTTTCCAAAGGCACAACAGGACGCGGCCTACCACCAATTCTTCAAAACGCATCCGCGCGCCAAACATCGGATATATCTCGGCACCGACGATGATCGGTCTTCGGAATTGACGCTTACGGATCCTGATGGCCGGCCGCGCATCGTCGCCAAGGTGGGTGTCGACGGCAAACCCGTCCTGCAGTTTCTCGACGCCGATGGCAAGGTAACCGAGCAGTTTCCGCGGGCGTCGACGCACTGACGCAGACGTTGAGCGCTGTTACCATGCGGGCAACCGCGCGTGGTGCGCGGATTCCAAACCATCATCAGGAACCGACATGGGCAAGGGCGACAAGAAGACACGCAAGGGCAAGATTTACGCGGGCAGCCACGGCAACATCCGCCCGCATTCGGCGAAATCGAAGGCGGTGGTGAAGGGAACGGTTGCCAAGGCCGCCAAGCCGGCCACCCGCGCGCCCGTCAAGAAGGTGGCGGCAAAGAAGGCCGCGCCGAAGAAATCCGCGTAACCCGCGGTCAGGTGTTTCCGGAAAGGCCCCGCTTGCGGGGTCTTTTCATGTCTGCAGCCGCAGTTCCACCCCGCCGGCGAACACGCGTGATGCCAGCGCGCCGCCGATCCAGTAGGCCAGTTCGGCGGGCCGCCGTGCATTCCAAACCACGACATCCGCGCGTTGGCCGTGCGCGAGCGAGCCACGATCCTTGAGGCCCAGTGCGCGCGCCGCGTTGACGGTCGCGCCGCGTAGGGCTTCTTCTGGGGTGAAGCGGAACAAGGTGCAGGCCATGTTCATGGCCAGCCGCAGGGAGCGCAGCGGCGAAGTGCCGGGATTGAGGTCGGTGGCGATCGCCATCGGCACGCCGCGTTCGCGCAACGCCGCGATCGGCGGCACGCGTGTTTCGCGCAGCGCGTAGAAACTGCCCGGCAGCAGCACCGCCACGGTGCCGGCGCGCGCCATCGCGTCCACGCCCGCTTCGTCCGTGCATTCCAGATGATCGGCGGACAACCCGTCATGCGCCGCGACCAGCGCCGCGCCGCCGAGATCGGACAATTGGTCCGCGTGCAACTTCACTGGCAGGCCAAGCTTGCGTGCCGCATCGAAACAGCGATGCACCTCGCTGGGCGTGAAGGCGATGCCTTCGCAAAACGCATCCACCGCGTCGGCCAATCCCTCGTCGGCGATGGCGGGCAGCCACGCATCGCAAACCGCCGCGATGAAATCGGCGCGACGATCCTTGAATTCCGAAGGCAGCGCGTGCAGACCCAGAAACGTCGTGCGCACCGTAACGCCAAGCTCATTGCCAATCTGCCGCGCGACGCGCAGCATCTTCATTTCGGTATCGAGATCCAGTCCGTAGCCTGACTTGATCTCGAGCGTAGTGACGCCGTCGCGCAACAACCCTCGCGCGCGCGGCAGCGACTGACGCAGCAATTCATCTTCGTTTGCGGCGCGGGTCGCGCGCACGCTGGACACGATGCCGCCGCCCGCGCGTGCGATCGCTTCGTAGCTTTTGCCATGCAGTCGCATCCCGAATTCGTTGGCGCGTTCGCCGCCGAACACCAGATGCGTGTGGCAGTCGACCAGCCCCGGCGTCACCAGCGCGCCATGCACCGATTCGTGCGTGTTGGAAATGGCTTCCGGTTCGCCGGGGAGGACGTGCATCGCACCCGTGAACGCGATTGCGCCACCACGCCAGCCGATGGCACCGTGTTCGATCAAGCCGTAACCCGAATCGCCGGTGACGGTCGCGAGTGTGCAGTCCAGCAGCAGGTGGTCGTAGCGCGGCGTCATCGGTAACGTGAAAGGTGCGGCGTTCGGCGTGGCACAATGGCTTCATCCTAACAGTGGCGCCGCAACGGGCGGCGCGGAGCGCAGGCGCGATGGGCGAAAGGCCGGACGATCGTGTATGGACGCCCGCTGGCTGGACGAGCGGCGAAATGGCAGGGCAGGGCGCGGCGGTGAACGCACGCTTCGCGTTGCCGGGCATGCCCAACCTGCATTCGCATGCGTTCCAGCGCGCGATGGCGGGATTGGCCGAGCGGCGCGGCCCCGGTGACGACAGTTTCTGGACCTGGCGCGAGACGATGTACGGCTTTGCCTCACGCATCGGGCCCGATGAATTGCACGCGATCGCGGCGCAGTTGTACGTGGAGATGTTGAAGGCCGGCTACACCCGCGTGTGCGAGTTCCACTACCTGCACAACGCGCCGGATGGCGCGCCGTATGCGGATCGCGCGGCGATGTCGCGCGCGATCATCGAGGCCGCGCGCGAGACCGGCATCGGGCTGACCCTGCTGCCGGTGCTGTACATGACCGGCGGTTTCGACGGGCGGCCGTTGTCCGATCGTCAGCGTCGCTTCGGATTGTCCGTGGATGCGTACCTGCGCCTGCTCGAATCGTTGTCCGCGCTGGAGTCGCCCGGATTACGCGTCGGCATCGCGCTGCATTCGCTGCGCGCGGTGCCCGAAGCGGCGATGCGCGAGGTGCTGGATGCGCCCGTCGCACGCGGCCGGGTGATCCACATCCACATCGCGGAGCAGATCGGCGAGGTACAGGATTGCCTGGGCATCCGCGGCGCGCGTCCGGTGCAGTGGCTGTTCGAGCATGCCGAGGTCGATGCGCGCTGGTGCCTGGTGCACGCCACGCATCTGGACGATCAGGAGATGCGCGCGATCGCGAAATCCGGTGCGGTGGCCGGCCTGTGCCCGACGACGGAGGCGAACCTGGGGGATGGCTTGTTCCCGCTGGCGAACTACCTCGACGCGGACGGGACGTTCGGCATCGGCTCCGATTCGCACATTTCGGTGTCCCCGGTCGAGGAATTGCGCTGGCTCGAATACGGTCAGCGGTTGATGACGCGGCACCGCAACATCGCGGCCCGCAAACCCGGCGCAAGCGTCGGCGAAACACTTTGGGCCGGTGCGCTGCGCGGTGGACGACAAGCCGCGGGCATGCGCGAAGCTTCGGCGCGCGATGTCATCGTGCTGGACGACGCCTCGCCGCTGCTCGCCGCGCGTGACGAGGAAAGCGTGCTCGATACGTTCCTGTTCGCCGGCAATACGCCGCTGGTGCGTGATGTGATGGCGGGCGGCGAATGGGCGGTGCGCGATTTCCGCCACAAAGAGGAAGGCCGCATCGCAGGCGATTACCGCGCGGCGGTGGAAGCGTTGGCCGCAGGCTGACCTGCGGCTTGTTCGAACCTGAAGGTCTGGATTACCGCGCGCATCGCATCGAAAACTTTTGCATCGGAAAAGGGCGGTGTGGCGGGCGGGTCGTAAACCTGCGGATTCACGCCGAATACCAGCAGGTCGATTGCGTAGCAGGCGCCGCCGTGCACCACGCGGAAAGCGTGCACGTCGAGGTGGTGGCTCATGGCCGCGTCCGCGGCTTCGAACGTCGTGAAAGGAACGTCGTTGATGGGCTGGGTTGCGACGCTGCCCGCACGCACGGCGGACGGTGGCGTAGTGCAGCGTTGCACTTCTGCCGGCGCGCGGCTCACGCCGATGCGGATTTCTGCATCGGTGATGTGGTTGGAACCCGGCACGGTCAACGACACCACGGGCTCGCCTTGCGAACCGGGCGCGGCAAAGGTCTTCCACGCGTCGTTGGTCAGATAGCTGGATTGGAAATCGCGCCGCAGCGTCCAGCCGGACGGGACATCGATGCGGAAACCCCGCGTTTGGCTCACGAATGCATGGGGCGATTCGGACGCGCTGCTTGCTGGCGCCGACATGGCGGGTTGCGCTGGCGGTGAGCCGTTCGTGCCGCCATCAGAACACGCAAACAGCGCCATGCACGACGGCAGCAAACATGACAAACGGACGCCGGCATGCATCCGGCGTCCGCGTGTCATCGATGTCAACGCCGTTTGCCGTGTCACTGCGTCGCGGCGGAGGAAGCCGGCGCGTTGGCGTCGCCGCCTTGCGTGTGCGATTCACGCCACTGCTGCATCTGCGCTTTGTGCTCGGCGCGCAGGCTGGTGAGCTGGGTGCGTTGCGCGGGCGTCAACACCTGGTAGACCTGCGCACGCAAGCTGGCGCGGTTGGTTGTGCGCATGCGTGCCGCATCCGCTTCGGCCTCGGCCAGATTGCTGGCGGCGGTCTGGTAGCCGGCCGTGCCCGGCGTCGCGGACTCGAACGCCTGGCGCGCTTGCCGCAGCGCCTGCATCTGCGATTTGGCTTGTGCGAAGTCCTGTTGCGTCAACTGCTTGATCTGGGTGCGCTGGGCGTCGCTGAGGTTCAACTGGTCGTACATGTGGCCGCCCATGGCCATGCCGTGATGCCCGTGCCAGGTGTGGCCGGCTTGCTGCGCGAATGCCAGCGGCGCGCAGCCCAGGAGGGTCACGAGAGCGGCGGAAAGGATACGAGTCTTGCGCATGGGGAACTCCTGCGGGGGATGTAAGGTGCAGAACGCGCACACCCGCCCGGGCGTTGACGAACGAATGCGACCTCAGCGTGATACACGGCCCGCGGTACTGGCCGTGTTCAGTTTTCAGGCCTGCGCGTCAGTGCGATGCGGCGGGAGCGGCCGCGCGCTGCTGCTGCATTTCCTGTTGGCGCTGCTTGACCAGCGACGCCAGCTTGGTGCGCTGCTCGGACGTGAGCAGGTTGTAGATCTTGGTGCGCAGGTCGGCCTGGCGCAGGACCTGGGCGTGCGCCGCGCTCGATTCGGCCTGCGCAAGGTCGCTGGCCGCGCTCTGGAATGGGCTGGTTCCGGGCGTGGCGTTCTCGAACGCCATGCGCTTCTGGCCCAGCGCCTGCAATTCAGGGCGCGCCTGCTGGAGGCTCTGTTGCAGCAACTGGCGCACACTGGATCGCTGCGAGTCCGTCAATCCAAGCTCGTCGAACAGGTTGGGTTGACGCTGCTGTTGCGCGTGCGGCGCGGTCGCAGACGTACCGGGCGACGCCTGCTGTGGCGTCGCGGCGAAGGCGAGGGACGAGCAGGCGAGCAGGGCGGCCAGCAACGTTGAACGAATCATGGGTTTGCGCATCGTGGACTTCCTCTTCCTGGTGGGGGATTGATTCTGAAGGGAGCGGGGCACAAGTTGGCAATACTACGCGATGGGGGGAAGTGCGTCAGTTTGAAATGCGTTCGCCCGGGATGCGGCACTGCAGGCGCGGAGTCGAAGGGCGGGCGATCACGCAAGGTGCGCTTTCAGGAAATCGATGAACACGCGGAGCTTCGGCGGCATCTGGTAGCGGCTGGGGTAGTAGAGGTACAGGCCATCGTAGGGCGGCAACCAGCGATCCAGCACGCTTTCGAGCCAGCCGGCATCGAGGCCGGCCTGGACGGCTGGCGCGATCAGGTGGGTGAGCGCGACACCGTCGCGTGCAGCGGCGACGGCCAGCGCGTTGTCGTTGACGATCAGGCTGCCGCCGACGTCGATTTCGAACCAACGTCCACGCTGCGCGCCGGATGGGTGCGCGAATTCCCAGCGATAGATCCCGCCACTGGCGAAGCGGAATCGCACGCAATTGTGGCGCGCAAGATCACGCGGATGTTTCGGTTTGCCGTGCCGCGCGAAGTAGGCCGGCGCGCCCACCACCACCGAACGCATCGGACCGCCGAGTGGAATCGCGACCATGTCTTTTTCCAGCCGCTCACCCAGCCGGATGCCGGCGTCATAACCCTGCGCAACCAGATCCATGAGTGCCGTGTTGACGTTGATTTCGAGCGTGATGTCGGGGTACGCGGCCATGAACGCCGCCAGCGCCGGCGCCAGGATCGCCCCGGACGCGGTGGTGATGCGCAGGTTGCCGGCGGGACGTTCGCCGTATTGACGCGCGGTTTCCATGGCGTCGTCGATCACGTCCATCGCGGGTGCGATGCGCGCCAGAAAATCGCGGCCGGCTTCGGTCAGGCCGACGCGGCGGGTGGTGCGCTGGAGCAGGCGCACGCCCAACCGGCGCTCGAACTGCGCCAGCATCTGGCTCAACGCCGAAGCGGTGACGTCGAGTTCGTTGGCGGCACGGGTGAAGCTGCCGTGGCGCGCGATCGACATGAAGGCGCGCAAGGCGGGGCTGTGGTGCTGGGCCATTATTCAGTTTTTCTTCAAAGTACATGAAGAGCATGGGGATTTTTCGGAGGAAACGCAAGGCGCAGACTGCACGCCGTCTCCCCCACGCCATCAAGGAATCGAACATGTCCCTCGACCAGTACTTCACCCTCGGCCGCTCCGGCCTGCGCGTCAGCCGCCTTGCGCTTGGCACCATGACTTTCGGCAGCGGTTGGGGCTGGGGAGCGGACGAACGTACCTCGCGTGCGATGTTCGATCGCTACCTCGCGGCAGGAGGCAACTTCATCGACACCGCCGATCTCTACACCAATGGCGAAAGCGAAACATTGCTCGGCAAGTTCATTGCCGAAAGCGGCACGCGCGACCGCGTGGTGCTGGCCACCAAATTCAGCTACAACGCGGAAGCCGGCAACCCCAACGCCGGTGGCAACGGTCGCAAGAACATCCTGCGTGCGATCGAGGGTTCGCTGCGCCGCCTGAAGACCGACTACGTCGACTTGTACCTGCTGCACACCTGGGATCGCATCACGCCGGCCGAGGAAGTGCTGCGCACGCTGGACGACCTGACGCGCGCGGGCAAGATTCGATACGCGGGCCTGTCCGACGTGCCCGCATGGTACGCCGCGCGCATCCAGGCCCTCGCACAAGCGCATCACCTGCAACCGCTGGTCAGCCTGCAACTGCAGTATTCGTTGGTGGAGCGCAACATCGAACGCGAATACGTCGATCTTGGACTGGAGCTTGGTTACGGCATCACCGCGTGGAGCCCGTTGGGCATGGGACTGCTGTCCGGCAAGTATCGTCCGAGCGATGCGGGCACGGACGGCGGCGGCGAGGGGCGCCTGCAGCTTTTCAAACAGGGCGGCCTGCCGGCGTTGCAGGACAAGTTCACTCAGCGCAACTTCGCGATCGTGGCCGAGGTCGAAAAGGCGTCACAGCAGACCGGTTTGAGCATGGCGCAAGTGGCAGTCCAATGGGCGGCGCGGCAACCCGCGATTGGTTCGGTGATCCTGGGCGCGCGCACGCTGGAGCAGTTCGAGGATAATCTGGCCTCGTTGGACAAGCCATTGCCGGACGCAACGTTGCGCAAGCTCGATGAAGTTTCCGCGTTGCCGCAACAGTTTCCCTACAGTTTCTTCGACGCCGTGCACCAGGCCGGCATGTATGGTGGCGTGGGCGTCGGCGACAAACCCACTGGCTATGCGCGACAGGTTTGGATCGATGCGGCGCCACGTCCCGATTATGGACAGGGCGAAGCGAAACCCGCCTGATCCGCGTGCACACGATTTCCGGATTCGCACAAAGGAGAGAAACGATGCAAACCAGAACCCTGGGCCGGCACGGCTCCCAAGTCTCCGCGATCGGCCTCGGCTGCATGGGCATGAGCGAGTTCTACGGCGCCCACGACGACGCCGAATCGATCAAGCTGATCCATCACGCGCTGGACGCCGGCCTGAACTTCCTCGACACCGCCGACATCTATGGTCCGCACACCAACGAGGTGCTGGTGGGCAAGGCGATCAAGGGACGGCGCGACGAGGTTTTCCTGGCCACCAAGTTCGGCATCATGCGCGATCCGAATGATCCTTCGAAGCGCGGCGTGAACGGCCGGCCCGAGTACCTGCGCGCGGCGTGTGATGCAAGCCTGAAGCGCCTTGGTATCGATCATATCGACCTGTATTACCAGCACCGTGTCGATCCGGACACGCAGATCGAGGAAACGGTCGGCGCGATGGCCGAGCTGGTACGTGCCGGCAAGGTGCGTTTCCTCGGCCTTTCCGAGCCATCCACGCAAACCATCGAGCGCGCGCACAAGGTACATCCGATCACGGCGGTGCAGAGCGAATACTCCTTGTGGACGCGCGATCCCGAGGATGGCATCTTGCAAACCTGCGAAAGACTCGGCATTGGCTTCGTCCCATACTCGCCGCTGGGACGTGGTTTCCTGACCGGTGCGATCAAGAGTCCGGACGATTTCGCTCCCGACGACTACCGCCGCGGCAGTCCGCGTTTCCAGGGCGAGAATTTCGCCAAGAACCTGGCGCTGGTGGACAAGGTGCGTGAACTCGCGGCATCCAGAGGCTGCACGCCCTCACAACTCGCGTTGGCCTGGGTGCTGGCCCAGGGCGAACACATCGTGCCGATTCCGGGTACCAAGCGCGTCAAGTATCTGGATGAAAACATCGGCGCACTCGACGTGACGCTTGCCACCGACGATCTTGCGGCAATCGACACGGCGTTTCCGGTTGATGCCGCGGCGGGCGCGCGTTACGCCGAGGCGAGCATGCAGCGCTTGCTGCGCGGCTGAACCAACCATGATGGGTGCGCGCGTGCCGGTCAACGCGGGCGCGTCGCGATGCGTTTTTGCGTGCAGGTCCACGTGTGGAGAGCACGCATGAAAGGCAAATCGATGTTGTGCGTGGCGGCGTTGGTCGCCGGCGGTTGTTCACTGGTGGGCGGTTGCGTGGTTGCGCCTCCGCGCCGCGCGCACGTCGTTGCCGTCGCACCGGCGCGGGTGTGGGTGCCCGGCTACTGGCACGGCGGCGTGTGGTTCGCCGGCCACTGGCGTTATCGCTATCGCTGAGTCGAGGTGATCTGCGCATCGCTATGATGCGCGGATGCAAGCAGACAGCACGGGAATGCCGCGCGGGCCGGAATCTTCCGGCTACGTGCATCACGGCACGCCTGCCTTCAAGCGCATCAACCTTGCGCTGTTCGCCGCCGGCTTCGCGACGTTCGGCCTGCTGTATTGCGTGCAGCCGCTGCTGCCGGAATTCACCCGCGATTACGGCGTCAACGAAGCGGTCAGCGCGTTGTCGTTGTCGCTGACGACCGGCGTACTGGCGTTCGCGATGCTGTTCGCGGGGACGGTTTCGGATGCGTGGGGACGCAAGCCGATCATGGTCGGTTCGCTGCTGTCGTCCGCGTTGCTGGTGTTGATATCGGTGGCGATGCCGAACTGGACATCGTTCCTGGTCGTGCGCGCCTTGCTCGGCTTGTCGCTCAGCGGATTGCCCGCGGTTGCGATGACCTACCTCGCCGAGGAGATGGACATCGCCTCCATCGGCCTCGGCATGGGTTTGTACATCAGCGGCAATGCGATCGGCGGCATGAGCGGGCGGCTGATCGCGGGCGTGCTCACCGATTTCGTGGGTTGGCGCGCGGGCGTCGCGGTGGTCGCGGTGATCGGCATCGCGTGCGCACTGGCGTTCTGGCGGCTGCTGCCGCCGTCGCGGCATTTCACACCACAGCGCGTGGATCGCCGCGCACTGTTGGCGCGCTTCAGCGTGATCTTCCACGACCGCGGCTTGCCGTGGCTGTTCGTGGAAGGATTTCTTCTGCTCGGCGCCTTCGTCACGATCTACAACTATCTCGGCTATCGATTGCTGGCGCCGCCGTACAACCTCAGCCAGGCATTCGTCGGCGCGATCTTCGCGATCTATTTGATCGGTACCTTCAGTTCACCGTGGGTCGGGCATCTCGCCGGCAAGCTCGGGCGGCGCAAGGTGCTTTGGACGATGCTGGCGTTGATGCTGGTCGGCACGCTGCTGACGCTGATGTCATCGCTATGGGCGATCCTGCTGGGTGTCGTGGCGCTGACCTTCGGGTTCTTCGGCGGCCATTCCGTCGTCAGCAGCTGGGTCGGGCGGCGCGCCGGCGCGGCCAAGGCGCACGCGTCGTCGTTGTACCTGTTCTGCTACTACATGGGTTCCAGCATCGCGGGTGCCTGCGGCGGTTTGTTCTACGCGTCGCACGGCTGGAACGGCGTCGTGGTGTTCGTCGGCGTGATGGCGTTGCTGGGGCTGGTGATCGCGTTCGGCTTGTACCGCCTGCCGCCGCTTCCGCAAAACACCGCAACGCCGCCGACACCAATGTCGCGTGGAGCCATGCCGTGATGGAAATCGCGTCGCTCGACCATATCGTCCTCACCGTTGCCGACATCGACGCCACCTGCGGCTTCTACGTGAAGGTGCTGGGGATGCGCGTCGTCGTGTTCGGCGTCGGTCGCAAGGCGCTGGTGTACGGTACCCAGAAGATCAACCTGCACCAACGCGGGCAGGAGTTCGAACCCAAGGCCGCGTCGCCGACGCCGGGCTCGGCAGACCTGTGTTTCATCGCGACCACGCCGCTCGCGGACGTGATCGCGCATCTTGAAGCCTGCGGCGTCGACCTGTTGGAGGGCCCCGTGCCGCGCACCGGCGCGCGGACCGATCACTTCGGTGTATTTCCGTGATCCCGATTTGAATCTGATCGAAGTGAGCAACTACGCGCAGGGTTGAAGTGAAGCGTGCTCAGTGCGCGCGGCAGGCCGCCGGCGCCCGTATCCCCGTGATCGTCCACGGTGTCACCTTGCCGTCGGGCAGGTGCACGGCGTCGATGCGATTGGCGTCGCCTTCGGCCACCAGCAGCGTGTCGGGCGCCAGCGTGGCCACCGCGAGTGGGCTGCCGAGCAGCGCGGCCACGGTGCCGACCTGGTGTGTTGACAGGTCGAGTTTGCGCAGCGCGTTGTTGAAGGTGTCGGCGATGTAGAGGCTGCCCGCATTCCAGGCAATGCCTTCTGCGTGCTGCAGTTGCGCTTGGTTCGCGCTGCCATTGCGCATTCCGAAATCGAACAGGCCGTGGCCGATGAGCGTCGAGACCTTGCCGTCTGGCAGTGCAATCGCACGCACGGATGATGATTCGGGGTCCGTGTCGTACAAGGTATCGCCGTGCGCGCTCATGCCGCTCGGTTGCGCGAACTGCGCGTCGCCGCGCGCGCCGTCCTCAAGGCCTTCCTGCCCGGTGCCGGCCCATGGACCGATAGTTCCGGCCGCTGGGTCGTAACGCCAGATCTGGTGATCGCCGGCCATGGAAACGTAGAGTGCGTTGCCGCTCCAAGCTACGTCCCACGGTGAATTGAGCACGGCCGAACGCGCAGAAAATTGCCCCGCAGTGGCGAAGCCGCGTTGCCCGTTGCCCGCCATCGTCGCGACGGTCTTGTGCGCGAGGTCGAT
>Ga0207660_10001420_pt1 | contig 16075 bp, 18 predicted proteins | sample KBSC73BmetaG_FD_184335 | JGI IMG/M metagenome (GOLD analysis project Ga0207660, IMG submission 184335) | Corn rhizosphere microbial communities from Kellogg Biological Station, Michigan, USA - KBS C7-3B metaG (SPAdes) (version 2) | ecosystem: Host-associated > Plants > Roots > Rhizosphere ... | reverse complement strand
ATATTTTCGCGTCTTATGGTCAGCAAGCAGTTCTTTTTCGAGCGATATGACATACCGACCAGAATGAAGCTCACCCCCCGTAGCAATTTGTTTGGCGGCAAATGCTATCACACCACCCGTCATCATAACAGTCGAGCCTAATTGCGGGTGTGTAACAATGGTTGAACCTATTTTGAGCAAGGACTTCTGCATCTTGAGCGGCATATTTTGCGCATCAATTATATTTACCGCGTGTTTAGTCCATTCCCTATAGTTTTCAATGGGGGAGTCCAGCAGTTTTTCTACGCCCGGTACAATCCCATGGAACAGTTGCCTCTTTGGCTCTAAATCAAACCTTTCGACATCAAGCATTATGGTATCGCCAAGCTCAGTAGCCATAATAACTGGTATCTTTCGAGCCCGAGCTTCTGCTCGAATACGAACCTTCATCTCCATATCGTCAATTTCGTCCACCGCTAAATCGACGGGCCACGGCTTGTCGAGTATGTAAGCTATGTTGTCTGCCTCAACTTTGTCGAAATACTCTACAGAACTATAGGGGTTCATCTCGTATATTTGCTGGCCAATTACAGTTGCCTTGCCTTTACCAACACTTGATACACCGGTCAGTATACGGTTTAGGTTTGATCCACTTATGACAGCACCGTCTACCAGCTTTATTTGCCGGGAAATACCACTTATAGCTACTGCCAAGGCGCCGGCACTTCCCACACTCATACCAAAGGAAGCAACCTTGAAGTTTAACAACTTCTTTTGCTCGTCCTGGGTAATTAGCTCACGGTTACGAATAGTTCGCAGGTCTTCGAAGTCCTTCTGGGCAAGTATGTGCACTAGTTGATTCTTCCATGGAAAGTACACCCACGAACCAAGCTGCCAGGCAGGCTTGCCACTGTAATGAGTGTCGAGCATCTCAGCTATGGAAGCCACCTGTACTTCATACTTTGCTCTATATAGATGTGCATGCTTGCTCAGTAATAGCTCAGCATATTGCTCGGCATAATTATCAATAACATCGATGTTAGGATTTGCAGCAACAAGCACTTCTAACTTTTTTTGAGCTCCCGCAGTGTCCATAGGTATAAGCACGGGCGTGGTTGCCGTGCTCTCTATAGAATTTTTAGCTGCTGCTTTTTTAAGGTATGCCGGGTATTCTTTGCTGGCATCGCGTAAGACAAGTTGTTTATGGCCCATATAGGGCTACTATACACACACTTATCGTGAGCGTAAACGAGATGAGATTCTTGCTGTTGAGAGCAACTTCTCGTACGATTGTAGTAGTTATGGCAATAAAAGTAGCAATTGTTGAGGACGACCAGACCATAAGTCAGATGTACCGCTTCAAGTTTGAAGCAGAAGGCTATAGCGTAGAAACCGCCGAAAACGGCCGCTTAGGCTTAGCGCTGGCAGAGGCCATGAAGCCCGACATAATACTGCTCGACCTTATGATGCCGGAAATGACCGGCGACGAAATGCTTGCCGAACTTCGCAAAAAAGCCTGGGGTAAGGACATAAAAGTCATAATCCTTACTAATATGGGCGAACAGGAAATCCCCGAAGCCGTAAAAACACTTGGCGTAAGCGCCGTTATCCTTAAGGCCGACATGACGCCGCGCCAGGTCGCCGATTTAGTAAAGAAGCAATTAGCGGCTTAACGCTGTTAGAATAAGTTTATGAAGGTAGCTATTTTAGGTTACGGCGAACAAGGCCGGTCTGCTTATGAGTACTGGAAATCGCAAGGTGCCGAAATTACTATATGCGACCAAAGCGAAACACTCGAACTGCCGCTAGATGTCGACAAACACCAAGGTGAAACACACTTGAATCACCTCGACGCATTTGACCTTATAGTTCGCTCGCCTTTTGTGAAGCCGGCTGACATTGTAGCAGCCAACACACCCGAAATAGCAGAAAAGGTTACGACTGTTACTAATGAATTCTTTCGGGTATGCCCCGCCAAAAACATTGTGGGCGTTACCGGCACCAAGGGTAAGGGCACGACGTCTACACTTATTGCAAAAATGCTTGAAGCCGATGGTAAACGAGTACATCTGGGCGGCAACATTGGTATACCGCCGCTAGATTTGCTGAAAAACAACATTCAGCCAGATGATTGGGTGGTGCTGGAACTGGCTAACTTCCAGCTTATAGATCTGCAATATTCACCGCATATAGCTGTCTGTCTCATGGTAGTGCCCGAACACTTGGATTGGCACCGTGATGTTAACGAATACTACACTGCTAAAACACAGCTATTTCGCCACCAAACACCAGACGATTTTGCCATATATTATGCCGCCAACGAAGATAGCAAGCGCATAGCTAGTACTGGCAAAGGCTGGCTCATACCATACATGGAACGTCCGGGAGCATTTGTAGAGAACGAGCAGATAGTCGTCGATAACCAACCCGTCTGCTCAGTGCGTGATCTAAAACTACTTGGCCAGCACAACTGGCAGAACGCTTGTGCCGCTGTAACTGCTTTTTGGAAAGTAAGTCAAAATTTGGAGGCTATTCGGCAAGTTCTAACCACCTTTAGTGGGCTCGAGCACCGGTTAGAGTTTGTGCGTGAAGTAAATGACGTGAAGTATTATGACGATAGCTTTGGCACGACGCCCGAAACTGCTATGGTAGCTATCCAAGCTTTTGGTCAGCCTAAGGTTGTTATACTGGGTGGCTCCGACAAAGGCGCAAGCTATGATGAACTTGCAAAAGTAGTGGCTACTAGCAACGTACGCCATGCTCTTACCATTGGAAAAATGGGGCCTAAAATAGCCGAAGCACTTATAGCTGCCGGTTACGATAACGGCATGAGCGGTGGTGGGACCATGAAAGATATAGTCGACGAAGCAGCTAAGCTCGCCGAACCGGGTGATGTTGTACTACTATCCACCGCTTGCGCTAGTTTTGACATGTTTAAAAACTACAAAGACCGTGGCGAACAATTTAAAGCAGCTGTTTTAGCATTACCATAGGGGTCCCCGCGGGAATCCAGCGAAGCGAATCCCGTGGGGCGTGACCGTGGTGAGCAGTTTAGATCAGCCGTCATGGCACTTTAACGGTACGTGCTCGGGTCGGGGCATGGACCTTTATGGTAGGCACACTTCACAAGTTGCTCAAACTGCTTCTGACTTTCCTGTAGCTCTTGCTTGAGCACACTGTCAGGTAGTGGCGTCTGTGATAATTCTACCTGGCTAGGATATGGGCTTGGTTCAGCAGAAAAAGAAGGCGATGGTATTAGAGATGGCGTGGGAGTCGAAAAAATATCTGGGTTGGCATTTCTAAAATCTATATAGCTTTGGTCCAACCCTGCCTTCACTTTTTCGTAAAGGTAAATATAACTTGTACCGCTACCAATGCAAGCTAGAATACCCACCAAAGCAACACTTGTTCTTGTGGCCGCCGTTTCCCACCATCCCATATCTTCCTTGCGCCAATCGAAATCGTCTTCATCTTGCAAGCTTTCCAAAATAAATGGAGCTGTTGTGTAATGTTTTTCTTTGCTCATATAGCTTCGGATTGTAGAATGCGCTGTAACTGTTTGACAATGGCATTTTCCGGCTGCAACACTTTTGCCTTGCCCGCCGCCAATACTTTTATTTCATGTTCAATCCAGTGGTAGTGTGTACAAGCCAGCACTATCACATCCGCTTTTTTCTTGAGCACTTCATGAATGTGTACAGCTATTTTGCCGCCGTCTATTGTACTGTGTTCTATCATGTAAGCCCAATCGCTACAGTCTGGTTCTAGCACGGTTATACCCTTAGCAAATTCTTCTTTAAGCTCTCGGTAGCGCGGGCTAGCTAAAGTAGTTGGCGTAGCACACACAGCTATTACACCAGTTGTCGTTTGCTCTGCCGCCGGCTTTACCATCGGCACCATTGTAATGAGCGGGATGGAAAACCGCTGTTTTAATTCACCAGCAAGCGTCGTAGATACCGTATTACAGGCTACAACTATCACCTTGCAACCTTCGTCGATAAACTCTTGAAATATCGGCAATACAAAACCAAGTATTTCCTCCGGGGTACGGGTGCCGTACGGAACGTGCTCATGGTCGTTTTTAAAGATAATTTCGTAGTCTGGCAGCGCTTGTTCTATAGCTTGGACCACACTTAAGCCGCCTATGCCGCTGTCAAATACACCTATTTTCACAGCTTTTGCTTTTCGGCCACCTTTTGGGCACTGCGGATCACGTTTTCGAATAAGGCACATACAGTAAGTGGCCCTACCCCGCCCCTTTCGGGTGTAATGGTTATGTCTTCTAGCTCTCGCACTTCCGGCGCAACGTCGCCAACTAAACCGTTACTGTCAGTGGCCACACCTGCATCTACAATCACCACATCGCCGCGTACCATATCTTTTTTTATGAGACCTGGTACACCAGTTGCAGTTACTATTACGTCAGCGGTTCGCGTTACATCAGTTAGGTTATCTACTGATTTGTCGGCCACCTCTACGTCAAAGCCATTTTGTTTCCACAAGGCCGAAAGCGGTCTGCCTACCAATCGACCATGCCCAACTATTACTATGTGTTTCCCTCTAAGATCAACATTGTAGCCAGCAAGTAGCCAATCTATAGCTAGTGGCGTGGCTGGCTCAAAAGTGGTTCGTTCGGCTAAGCCATCTACATCTTTATCGGCCGCCACAGCATTAAGCGTTTCTGTTGTTCTGTTTGGGTCCGGCAACGGAATTTGCACGATTATGCCGTGCACACTCGGGTCAGAATTGAGTTCGCTAATCCGCTTGAGCGCTTCAAATTGGTCAATAGTATGGACGTCCACATCTATCAAAATGTCTGTACCGTAATCTTGCTTTAGCTTCATGTAGCTATCTACGACGGGGTCAGGGTTTGTGCGGATAATAGCAAGTTTAGGAAATACATTGTGCGCCTGCCGCAGTATCCGCACCTGCTTCGCTTGCCGCTCTTTTATATAGCCAGCCAGCTCCTTACCATTCAAAAGTTTCATGCCAGCTCCTCAAAATTAAAGGAAAAGAGCAGCCCGACAAAATGTGAACCATTTTGCCGGCGCGATGAGAAAAACGTAGTTTGTCTCATTAGGCGAAGCCAAAGTAATTTCATCAGGGGTATATTATAACGTAAAACCCCTCTTATGAGGGGGATGAATCTTGGAGGGCCAGGAGGGACTCGAACCCTCGACATTCTGCTTAAGAGGCAGACGCTCTAACCAGCTGAGCTACTGGCCCGAGTTGCAGTGCAACAGGGTATGATTTTAGCATCTTATATCTGTTATTTCAATGCCCGCGCATCATTTGTTGACAGGCAGGCGTACAATTAATACATAAGCTTTTTATAGGAGATAAAAATGTCATCAGCTTTAGAAACATTCACCTTCATGCCTGCTATTGAAACTGATTTTAGCCGACAAATGAAACGAGAAGGCTTGGTACCGCTAGATACAATGCGCATCGTGGGAGGTAAAATTCTCAGTTGCAGTGTTGAAGAATTCATTGCAGACGCCCCCCAACCAGAGTTGCCAGAAATACAAACAGCCGCTTAAGTTATAGCAAAGATATTGTCGGGGACTGGTTGGATAAACAGTTTGTTTGCGTGAACGGTCATGAACGATTGCAGAATTTTATATGTGTCCAGGTCGAAGGATTTTTGGTTCAGCTTCACTTCTGGGTCACAGTAAGGTTCTTGGGTGACACTGCCAAGCACACACCACTTGTCGACAATTATGCCGTGAGCTGTTTCGCTCTCTGACTTTTCCTGCACTAGAATGGCGTCTTTGTAAGGCCACGCCTGGATCCGCTGGCGCTCAAAGGCGGCATGCAGTCGGGAGTTATAGGCTTCGGCACTTTCGTGTCCAGCACAAGCACCCTGACATTTACGCAATTGGTACAAGAAGCAAGCGCCGGTAGATTTTTCTAGCCCCATTAATTTGGGACAGAGACAATTCACTTTTACAAGCTCGCTCAGTGCTTGCTTGGCCTTGCCGCGGTGTGCAAAAACAGCCAAGATTTGGTCGGCTTCATCTGGGTCGATGCCGCTAGCTTCTTCCAGGTTAACGGTAATGTAACCGCCCTGCTTAGCCTGCTTAGCCAAAATCAATTTTTCGGTTTTGCGCAGTTGCCGATTGTATAGCGGCTGCAGCTCTTTAACCATCTGCGATTCGAGCAGCAATGCCGCCAGCTCACCAGCCGTTTCATGCGTACGGATATGTTTGACTGTTTGGGCTATTTTAAACTCTTTGCTTTCGGCATGGTCGCGTCCAAAGTGCTGCAGCACCCGCTTTTTAATGTTTACACTCTTGCCGACATATAGCGGTCGTCCAATTTCATCTTCAAACACGTATACACCAGGTGTTTCCGGTAAGTTTTTAACCATGTCAGGTTCGAGCGCTTTTGGCAAAGCCGGCTGGCGTAATTGCCTAGAAACCGCAGTATCCACTTGTTCAGGCGGAAAATGCTTGCGCATGTGCTGCACGAACTGCCACAAAATTGCTGCGTCATCATACGCTCGGTGGCGTTTACTATAGGTAAAGCCATGGCGGTTAATAAGGTCCTGCAGTTTATGGCCACGCTCATGCGGATACAGCGCGCGCGAAAGCTTTACAGTACAAAGCTGTTTAGGCAAGAAGGGGGCACCAAGGCGGGCAAATTCCTGCTTTATAAACGAATAGTCAAAACGCACGTTATGGGCCACAAAAACAGCGCCTTCTAATATGTCCGCCAGGTCATCGGCAATTTGGTCAAAGGTAGGTGCACCCTTAAGATCGTTCGCTGTGATACCAGTAAGGTTCGTAATGTAATACGGAAGTTCGGTGAGCGGGTCAACTAATGTATTTAGAGTACGAGTAATCTTGCCGTCTTCCACCCGAATGGCAGCAATCTCTATTACTCTTCCTCGTATATGATTCAGCCCATTAGTTTCTATGTCCACAAAACATAGTGGGGAGTCCAAAACACTCATGGACCATCATTATATAACCTTAAGCGGAAACAAGCATAAAGAAATCCAACTAAAAAGCCCGGCTTTACGCCGGACTTTTGTGAATGGATTTGTTACTTTAGTAAGTAGTCGGGTGATGGCGGCGACCTTGGACAGCGTTCATAATCGCTACCAATATAACTGAGCCAATGAAGGCCCAAATAAGGGCACCCCAGCTAAGAGCTAATGCCGAACGGTCGCTGTTCGTAAACAAGCGTGATACGAAGCCACCAATGAATGAACCAATAATACCGATTACAATACTAGCAAGCACACCTTCGTCGCGGCCCATAAGACGCGCAGCTAACCAACCAACAATTCCACCTAAAATTAACCAAACCAATAAACTCATTGCTACCTCCTAAGCTTAATTTTTACAAATTACTAATCCAACTATGCGGCAAAGCCGTCTAGTTCTCTACCGCGTCCGCCAAAGTCAAATGGGGATGGCGCTACTGTGCGGTAGTGTGTCTCGTCTCCTCTGGACATATGTGCCTCCTTTAGCTTTGTACTCTACCAGCATACGTGAGCCAAAAGGTAACCACTATGAACTATTTCACAACTATTGTTACACCTGGATTAGGTCGCGGGCAAGAACTGCTCTATGTCGTATAGCATCTGGTCCTTCAAAAGTCCCAGCAATAGTTATGTGCCCTATTTTTCGTGCTGACCTTGCACCCTTACCATACAAATGTACTTTCATTTCAGGTACGGCAGCGTATGCTATTTCCAAATCCCTCGTAGTCAACCGATAGCCGTCTGGCTTTAACCCTTCGCCGAGTATATTTATCATTATGGCATTCCATGTACTACCTTCCATGCTCATTGGCCCAAGTGGTAAACCCATAACAGCCCGAACATGCTGCTCGAACTGCGATGTTTTGCTGCCTTCAATAGTCCAGTGTCCGCTGTTGTGCACCCGCGGCGCCATTTCATTAATAATGAGATCATCGCCGGTATCAAATAGCTCCAGCGCAAACATCCCGGCCCCTTCAAGACTTTCCACAGCCACACGTCCAATTTCATTGGCTTGCGCTATCTTAGCTACAGAAACATCCGGTGCCGGTGCTTCGACAAGGTGACAGATGCTGTCCCTGTGGGTTGTCTGTACAACCGGGTACGTATCGATATGACCTTGGCGATCACGAGCAACTATAATTGCCAGTTCGCGCTCAAAATCTATCATTTTCTCAGCATATGTATCGGCGTCTCCAAAATGTCCTAGCACATCCTCCCATATTTGCCCTTTATTGATAACCAGGTTACCGCGCCCATCAAAGCCACCTTTGCGTGTTTTTACGACCATGTCTCCAAACGCTCGCTGAGCTCTCTGATAATCTTCCCAGTTCGCCAAGTCTTGATACTCCGCGACTGGCAATCCTAATTTCTTAAAATGGTCCTTTTGCCTTAGCTTATCTTGAATAGTTCGGAGTGAATACGGGTTGGGCTGTATATCGAATCCCTTCTCTTGTAATTCAATTAATACATCAGTATTGATGTGCTCGATCTCCCAAGTAACAACATCTGTTGCAACCGCGAGTTTACGAATGGCATCCGCATCTTTGATGCTGCCCAGAATAACCTCTGCACCAGCTTGTGCTGCTGGGCAGTTATCATCTGTCTCAACCACCGTCACGTCGACACCCATAGGAAGCGCGGCTTCAGTGAGCATACGGCCAAGTTGGCCGCCACCTACAATGCCTAAACGATTCCCTATTTCACTCATGATTCGTTTCATTTTGCATGGCTGATTTGCTAATAGCAAGCATGAGCGCGAATGCTTGTTAATTTTCTCACTGCTTATGCCTAATAGCCGCGCGTACAGTAAGAGTACTTACAAACTTAAACGAGGGAGGTGCTTAATGGCAACGAACAGCGGTAAAAGTAAACGTGGATTTGCAGCTATGAGCAAGGAAAAGCAACGCGAAATCGCTCGCAAGGGTGGTCAGGCCAGCCACGGTGGCGGCCGTCGTCGTACAACTACATAGTTGATACCTTGAACCCAACTGTAGTAAAAGTCCCAGGTGTACAACCGGGACTTTTACTTTTTACGACGGTATATACAAAACGTAAAGGTAATGCCATTCTCGGTAATTGGTTCCGACTCGCTAGCAAGCTCAAACAATTGTTCGTACTCCGGGAAGAACTTGGTACAGTCAAAATCACCCTGCAGTTTCGTAATGTATAGCTCGTCATTTAAATCCAAGGTTTCGGTAAATAGCGCAGCTCCACCTATATTCCAGACATCTTCGGTTGTTTCTTGCAAAAACTTTCGTGCATCGGCCACCTTACTAAATCCATCACGCAAAGGTTCCGGCCGGTGTGTTGCCACAAAATTCTCACGACCATGCAATGGACTACTAAATTCAGTGTATGTACCGTAGCCCATTAGGATGAGACCACCGGTCATAGTTTTTTCACGAAACCAAGCTGCATCGCTTGGCACTTTGCCCTGCCATGGTATGCCATGGTCATCCGCAATGCCTCGTTTACTATCTGTGGCTACAATTGCTCTAATCATATTGTATTAATTATTAACGGTCGAAGGTTGTTTAACAAGTAAAATGAGCCCGCAATTACTAAGATTGGTTCTGACATCTTCAACAAGGTCTCTAGCGCACGCTTTTCATCTGGCTCGCAGGTCACATTTTCAAAACCCTTTTCTTTTACATGAGTAACTACTTTTTGTGGATCGACCGAGTTTTTTGGCACATCCTGCTCAGCTCGAAAAGAGGTAACGATAATGCTATTGGCCATACCCATTAACGCATCGATACCACCTTGCCAGCGGCTGTCGTGGCCTTCCACAAAAGCAGCAAGCACTGCAACATTTCGCATTGGGTACATAGCCGAAATACTTTTTGCTAGAGCACCCAGCTTTTGGGCATTGTGAGAACCATCGACTATAAATACCTTACCCTCTACTTGGAATTGTTCCATGCGCGCTGGAATATGTGTTTTGGCAGCATTATTAATTTGCCCATTGGTTATTGCCGCTTTATGGTCACGCTGGACAATAAAATTAGCTACTTGGACAGCCAATCCAAGATTACGCTGCTGAAAAAGTGGCAACGAATACTGAGCAGTGGCAGTATTGGGGATAATGCGTAAAGCCGCCTGCTTTTTTTCGCATATTGTACGAACTACGGTGGTTACCTTTGGCCCTTGGTCGTACAGGAATACCGTATTTTCCTGCTGGATGATACCGGCCTTTTGGGCAGCAATTTCTTCAATAGTGTCACCTAGGATTTCTATATGGTCTAAGCCTATATCCGTAATGATACATACCTTATCCTTACGACTGACTACATTTGTACCATCCAGCAGCCCCCCTAGCCCCACTTCTACAACTGCATAGTCCAGATTTTGCTTGGCGAATTCCCAGTAAGCAAAAGCTACCATGACTTCAAAGTACGATGGGGCTAGTCTACTTTTTTGCACCAATCCTAAAAATTCAGTTAGTTCCTGGCAAAACTGATTTTCTGACAATGGCATTAAGTTCACCTGCACCCGTTCGTTAACCTCATCGACATGTGGCGACACTGTAAGTCCAACTTTATAGCCAGCCTGCTGCAGCAATGCGGCTATATAGTAGGCTGTGGAGGTTTTCCCTGATGTCCCCGCTACATGCACTACCCATACTTCATCCTGTGGATTACCCAGGAAGTCCATCAATCGCCGCATGATTGTCAGGTCGTATTTGGTACGTGCATTGTTGTACAGTGGCCGCAAGGCGGCATGTGCCTCGGAAAAGTTAGTTATAACTGCCATAGCGACTCTTATTCTACACCTTAGAGCATGGTAAACTTATACGTGCAAATCGCGCACCCGTAGCTCAGCGGATTAGAGTGTCTGGCTTCGAACCAGAAGGTCGCAGGTTCGAATCCTGCCGGGTGTACCAATTTTTATCGACCAGTTTTATAAGTAAGCGTCTTTCAGTAGTTCAACATTTAGGATGGTGACCATTGGCCCATCCACTTTTATAATTTTGTGATTGCTAAGACTATTTAGAACGGCTTCCGCAACCTCCTTAGATATATTGAGCTGTTCAGCAAGGTCTACGGGTGATTCGGGTAGTGGCAAGGCAATGGTTTTCTTAGTATCACCCTTTTTAAGACCACCGAATTCATACGCTAAGCTCATAAGCTGGTGCGCTACTTTCTTATAATCGTCCTTAATAGAATTACTAGCCAACCGAAAGATATTTGAACGTAACTTCAGACCAGCTTCATAGAAGAAATCTTTGTACAGTATCGGGTCCTTTTCTAGCTCTTCAATTACTTGGTCTGCACTTATGCTTCGCATTTCGACATCGGTCATTGCTTGGTAAATGTATATGAAGTCGTCCTGGTTTTGGTCGATACCAAAAAGCATTTTGTATAACTGGGAGAGAGAAATAATATGCCCGGGCCCATATATAAGTTCTAGAACTTTACGCTCCGGCTGGGTGGCTTGATAGCGCTTTACATAGCCGCTTTTAAGGATAAATAGCTTATTGGGGAAGTCTTGTGCGTGAAATACTTGCCCCACACCGTACTTCTCTACTTTGCCATGTTTATCGACAAATTTAGTGAAACCATCTGGTATCATTGGCCTTATTATAGTTGTATAACTCCTTAATGCCAAAACAACTTTGCATTAATTGAATTTTATGCAATTTTAGGATATGGTATTAAATAACACATGTCAGAGGTCAGCCCGCTCCCACAACAACCCCAAGGGCCGAGTTTTAATTTTTGTTTAATTGATCCGGCTTTATTACCCGAATGGTTTTGGGTACCTACAGGCCATAAACTGCAGGAACAAGGGCATAATTATTACATTCCAGACTTACGGCGTGGTGATAGTTCCGTAGGTGTTGAAGCCAAAATTGACATTATAGAAGACACTATGAAAGGCCATGACATGCAGTACGTTGTGGCACTTTCTCGGGGGGTAGAGTTTGCTGTGCGCTACCTGGCCCGGTTACAGAAAAAACAGGAATTAAGCAGTGTGATCGGCTTCATGGTTATTAGCAGCGTCGGCCCGCGCGGTTATGAAAAAGTGTCCGGCCTCGCTGAAGGCGACCAGGTATCCCGTCACACAGTAATGCACAATCGTGGCCTTGTAACCAATGAAGACGGGCTAGAAGTAATCGACCGTACTATTGCAGAGCAGCATATGTTACACGACATTTCTGATAGCAAATTCCGGGGCATAATCTTAGACAACCTTATTAATGAATACCCCCTGCAAAATGACGAGATAGAGTCAGTACCACAGCTAGAAAAGAATGCCTTGCCAATGGCATGGTATATAGGCCTTCGTGACCGAGTAGATAACATAGCTCTGTCTGCAGCAGTAGCAAAAGAGCGGTTTGGCGTTTTGCCTACATTTCGTTCTTGGGGTCATGTGGGGCCCCTTTCGCATACACACGAAGCCGCTAACGACATTCTTGAAGAGGCCAACGCCGCCTACAGTCAGCGCAGAAAAGAGTCCACTGTAGTCATTAATGAAGATTCTTTGGTCGACCATCGTGACTCCATAGTACACATGACAATGCGCCGCATGATCAATGGCGAGTATGCCGAGGAACCAGTCGACTTCAACGCCGAGGGCTTTAAAGCTGCTGAAAAAATTCTAGGGAAAGATGTCTTGGACAATTCGGTAGTCGTGGACATTGGCAGCAGCACCGGCCAAATGATAGCCGAGGGCGCTTTGGCTACAGGCACCAAGGCACGCATAATATGCGTTGAGCCCCATCCTGAGGCAGTTGAGCTTCGCCGTTACGTGAATGAAGAGTATAAACGAAGGGTCGATTACATTGAAGGGTCTGGAGAAAATATTCCGTTAAAAGATAATTCTGTACGAGCAGCTTTCTTACACAACGTCATTTTCCGCTCAGACAATCGCGAACAAATGCTTTCAGAAGTACAGCGTGTAGTAGTTCCAGGCGGTGTAGTTGCCATAAGCTCTAATGCGAAAGGCCACGCGCACTGGCGGCATGAATTCGAAAAAAGAATTGCTGAAATCGTATCAACCAAGACGGGTCAAATATTTAGAATACCCCGGCCACCTGCTGAGGGTAATTACCTGGAGGATTTACCAGCATTGTTTGAACGAGTCGGTGGTTTTGAAGTGTGCAGCAATACGCTAGGCGACAAGCTATATGTTTCACAGGATACTGAAGCCATAATTACTCGTGGCACTCGACTTGATAATTATCTGCACGCAATAGAATTTGCAGCTATAAATACTGGCCTTAAAGATGAGTACTACCATGACTGGCGTGCAGCAGTTAATACTTGGCTTAGAACTTATATTGAATCTGAAATCGATAAGGTACAAGAGATTTATGAACAACAAGGTACTGACAAGGAGCCTTTTTTTGGCGATTCAATTCGCCGCGGTATGTACGTTCTAATCAACAAAAAAGACAATTAGTAGCTGCTCTTCTTGCCGACTTTCGCTATACTAGTAACGCCTTCAGCCCGTTAGCTCAACTATAGATAGAGCATCAGTTGGCTTGGAACATTGCGCGCGTGTAGCTCAGCTGGATAGAGCGTTGGTTTCCGGTACCAAAGGTCGGGGGTTCGAATCCCTTCACGCGTACCAAGCAGGATTGAATTAGTAGGCGTCAGAACGGCGCCTACTTTTATATTCAGCAATTCAGCGTTTAATTGTTTTACGCGCCGTGCGCCACTTCGTTGGATGGATAATAGCGTAGAAATTAATATCATACCCCCAACCCCACCATCGTGGGTTTATGAATGGAGCTTTTGAATTCCAGACTCTCGATTTAAACCTTTCTTTTGTTGGGCTGCGCCAATCATACGGAATACCCCATAACGTACCGACTCGTGATTTTGTGTTCCTTGTCATGCGTACATTATAAACTGTTACTAATCCATTACTAACGATGAACTTGGTTCTAACTTCGTTAATAATGCTGTACCACATAATATGAAAATCCCCCGCCCGACGGCGGGGGATTTTTGCTAGATAGCATTCAGTTTGCTATACGCCAGCTTTAACTGAACATACGGGCCACGCACCCCAGCCTTGCGATGCCTGAACTTTCTGCGCAATCGCTATCTGTTGGTCACGCGTAGCAAGATCTGCACGTGGGGCGTAACTACCGCCACCATAACCTAGCCAGGTAGACATCGTAAACTGCAAGCCACCGTAGAAACCGTTGCCGGTATTGATAGCCCAGTTACCGCCTGATTCACAGGCAGCTATACGGTCCCATACAGTTGTATCACCGCTGTAATACACTGGTGCCGTAACTCTTTGTGGAGCTGGTGCTGGCGCCTGGGCAGTGGTCTGCAGCGCCTGCGGTGCAGCCGCAATAGCAGCTTGGACCTTTTGTGGCAGTGGCCGGTCAGGCAACTGCTCGCTCGGAGCCGGTACACGGATGTTCTCATCCGGGTATATAAGATCCGGGTCGTTTATATTCGTATTAGCGTCGTAGAGCCGTACATAGGTCGTACTATTGTCAGTAGCTATTTTGGTGAGCGTATCACCCTCTTGTACGGTTACTGTTTTGTCGACTGGTTTGGCAGGAGCAGATGCTACCTTAACCGTCGGCTTTTTATGATTAGTAGCGGCAGAAGCAGAAGAACTTACTACCCCCGTCGAAAATGCAGTGACCAACGCCACTGCGAGAACTATGCGTAAACGCATTACACCTCCTTACCCCTTGTACCCTCGATATTTAAAGTTATTGGTTGTAATCTTTAGCTTTATTTATTTTTGGAGTACCTTGTGGGGCACGCATGTGCGGGTTCTCTGGTCCGCACACACAAGGCTTGATGATATCAAATTGACTGAGTGTGTCAAATCTTACAGAGTAAACGTGCTATAGAACCATAAGCGTTTTGTGTCAATGCTTTGATGAGTAATTAACAATGTGCAAAATCACACTTTTTTAAAGCGTAAACATCATTGACTTAGTCACTCATTAGTTGCATTACCGGGAGCTGCCGTGGAAAATGGTACCCATGGCTAATGCTGAGGTACTACGAGCCGCTACCTTTAATATTAAGCACGGTGCTTTGGCGGATGGCTACTTGGGTCGCCCAAAATTACTTCACGACGCGTGCGCCCAGCTAAACGTTGACATTCTTGCTTTACAAGAGGTGGATCGCTTTGTCTGGCGTTCAGGCTTTCGTGACCTTGCTAAACTTGCGGCCAAAGCCACTGGCATGCAGGCTTATTTTGAAAAAACTATGCATGACCAAGGTGGCCAGTATGGTAACGCCCTACTCGTACAAGGTGAACTGTATGATATAGATATCATTCGCTTGCAGCCCGATAACAAGTCAACGGTCATTTTCGGCCGACGCCTGAACTATGCTCGTGAACCGCGCAACGCCTTAATAGGTATAGCAAAAATCAATGACACTGAAATATCCGTAGCGGCAACGCATTTTGCTGGCACCAAGGAGCAGCGACAGGGTCAGTTTAGTGCTACTCTTGGTGCTTTAGCTTGCTATCCTCCTCCAAGACTTCTGCTCGGTGACCTAAATACTAGATATGAAGAGTTGCAAGCTTGGGACATGCCAGCCAGCATGAAATTTGCAGTAAATGATTCGACTCTGACTAATCCATCTCCTGTGCCCACAAGGCAAATTGACCATATTGCAGTTGACGGTTTACAAATAGTTACCGCATACACAAAGCTCCCACCAGTAAGCGACCACCTGGCGCTTATTGCCGAGCTAAGCATGTCTCCTGCTTAACTTTCTGTCAGAATTAATACAGCAATAGAAATATCGCTATAAGACAATAAGCTTATGGATCCTAACCATCGGTTATTTGACGTTCTACCCCCTGCCCGTCGAGTTTGGGCCATACCGGATTTGGCACTCGCATCCGTTACCTCTAAAGACCGTATGGCTGTATATGCTAGTTCTGATTCCTTATATAGGGGCGCTATTTTTGGCCGTGATTCATTAGAAGTAGCCGAAGATTTACTAACCGTAAAGCCTAAACTAGTCCATAACATCTTACTTACTTTGGGTCGTCTGCAAGGCACAAAGGAGAACGGCGCTAACGAAGAAGAACCTGGAAAGATAATTCATGAATATCGTAATACAAATGTCGATGGTGAGCAGGTTCGCGGAAAACAGCTGGAAATAT
>Ga0207660_10001418_pt1 | contig 16081 bp, 23 predicted proteins | sample KBSC73BmetaG_FD_184335 | JGI IMG/M metagenome (GOLD analysis project Ga0207660, IMG submission 184335) | Corn rhizosphere microbial communities from Kellogg Biological Station, Michigan, USA - KBS C7-3B metaG (SPAdes) (version 2) | ecosystem: Host-associated > Plants > Roots > Rhizosphere ... | reverse complement strand
CGGTCGCGCTGGGTGCGAGAACGCATTTCAAGACAAAACCTACGGTAAGGGCATGCGAGTGTTCACCGAGGCAAAGAACGCCAACAAGGAATTGGAGACGTTGCGTTGCACTGTGTGCAAGAACGAAATCACACGTACGCGTAAAGTAGTCATTCCTGACGACGACAAAAAAGGCAAGCGCGGTAAAGTTGAGAAAGCTGAGCCGAAGGTTGACAAACCGGGAGTCAAAAGTTGACGACCACGCTCTTATTCTGGTTGGCACTGGTCGGCTTAGCGTTCGAAACTAAGTACGCGTTGGCTGACTGGCTATTCCAAACGAGTTGGATGTCGAGCGGCAAGAGATTGCCGGGCTGGGCATCTGCTCCACCACTGCTCACTCATGCCGGTATTCATGGTGTGTTGACGCTGGTGCTAGTATTGGCGTTCGTGCCGAGTTTGTGGTGGATTGCAGCGGTTGATACAGTCGCACATGCGTTCATCGACAAGTCGAAAGCAGCCGTCGAAGTTGAAATGTCGCGACGAATTGATAACTCGGCTTTGTTCGCTCGGTACCAGTGGCGCATGTTGGTGTTTGACCAATTAGCGCACCACGCAACGTACGTTGTGTACATTGCGGTGTTGACAATTTATTTGGCGGGGTAGCTCCAACGGTAGAGCAGGCGCTTGGTATGCGTTACGTTGTTGGTTCAAGTCCAACTCTCGCCTCCATTTTAAGTGCACGTGTGGCTCGACCGGAAGGCAGTCGCGTCGTAAGCGACCAGATGCAGGTTCGAATCCTGTCATGTGCTCCAGTTGAAAGGGACGTATGGCTAACAAACGGGTAACAGCTAAGAATGTCGGCAAGGTGCTCGACAACATCAAAGCGCAGACAGCATCGGACGACTGGTATCGCGACTTGTACGTGAATGCGCTGAATCAGATGCTCGATGACCTGAACGGCGATGATGCGTTTGGTACCGAAGGACAGAACGACCCGCGTGGTGACCAGCGAGGTTGACATACGTAGCACAGTTGTGGTACGTTGACAATAACAGACAAGTGTTCTTGTTCGTGGTGATAGACTCGGTTACTTCTTGATGCTTAATCAAACCAAAGACCGAGTCGCTAGTTCCCGAACAGTATTGTGCGTCACCTGCCTTTGGAAGTGGTGAGTGAGTTCAGCGCTGGCTGACATTAAAGTTTGAGTGTGTCGTTAGTAGTGTTAGATTGGGATACTTCTTCTTGGAAAGAGAGGTTGCGAGTTCGAATCTCGTCGTCCCGACCATTTATTTGCCGGGACGTAGCTCAATGGTAGAGCGCTAACGTTTCCCTATCGCTTGTTCTCTGACGACCGTTTTTTGCCAATGGTGATAGAGACAGATACTTCGATGGTTCAATTCCATCTGTTCCCGCCACCGGCTTCCAGTGTTGGAAGTCGCTGATGGGAACAGCGCCGCGTTGGTGCGGCATTACGCTGTTTCGCATGTTCCTTGGCGATTAATTGTATGGCTAAACTCCGCTTGAAAAAGGACATCGTTATCAAAGCCGGTACCTTGTTTGACGATAAGGTACCTGAGAGCATTCAGTTCGGCAGCGATAATTTCGAACACGTCATCGGATTCGGAAAGAACGCATCCGGCAGTTTGTTCGTCGGCGCTGAGGAAGGCGACCCGGAGTTTGACCAGTATTTCGAGCGCGTAGGCAGTCGTCGGATTGCCAATAGAGCGCGTCGGTAATATTGAAAGCTTGCACGATAGTGTTAGCAGCGGATACTTCATTTGACTTAAAATCAAACGCGAAAAAAGCCGTTGTGCCTGTTCTTCGTGCTCGTTATTAACTGAAAGTGATTGGTCACAGGCGCGGTCACTTTCCATTACCTAGCTTGGGGGAAAAGCTATGGCACGCACAAATAAGAGAATTGTAGTTCCGGCACCGCGTTTAGCAGGCGGTGCAGGCGCAGAAGCATCTCGCATCACTCCGCTCCAGCGTCTACGACGCATCGTCTTAGCACACTTGTTGTGGGAAGATAACTTCTACTCGGACGGAGTTTCAACTACTCAGGCTATTGCCGATTCGGTGGCTAAGGTGTCTCCACAAGACGTTTTGAACCTTGCCGTCGAAGCGCGCGAAGTACAGAATCTACGTCACGTCCCGTTGTTCTTGCTACGTGAGGCTGCCCGGCACGACCACCTAAAGGGTATCGTGTCCGATGGCTTGGCTCGCGTGATACAGCGACCGGACGAAATTGGAGAGTACCTTGCGCTGTACTTTAAGGATGATGCCAACCAGCCGTTGTCGGCAGCATCCAAGAAGGGTTTGGCACGAGCCTTCAACAAGTTCAATGAATTCCAGTTCGCGAAGAACAACCGCGACGGTGCGTTTACGTTAAAGGATGCTCTGTTCTTAACGCACGCGCGTCCGAAGGACGAGGAACAGGCTGACATTTTCCGCGCTATCGCAGGCGGATTCTGTCGTGTATGTTTGCGTCGCTCTGACGCCCACACCGGCGTTCGTGGTGGTCGCTTGCGTCACGAATTCGATGAGCGTAAGTTGATGGTGCCGAACACGTGGGAGACGCGTCTGTCTGCCGGTGAGTCTGCTGCATCGACGTTCACTGACCTAATCCAGAACCGTCAGATTGGTGGTCTGGCAATGCTGCGCAACCTGCGCAACATGAAGGAAGCCGGTCTGTCCAAGACCTTGATTCGTCAGGGTTTGATGGAAGCCAACTACCAGCGTGTGTTGCCGTTCCGCTTCATCGCGGCGGCGCTACAGGTACCGGCATTCGAGGACATCATCGAGGAAGCATTCTTGTCCAAGGTAGACCAGTTCGACCGTCTATCAGGACACACGGTTGCTATCATCGACGTGTCTGGCTCGATGTCGCAGCCGCTGGCTGTGCGTGGCGGTGCTCGGTCGTACGTATCGCGCTCTGGCGCAGTGCGTACCAGTGAGCCGATGTCGCGCCTACAGGCTGGTATCGCGCTGATGATGCTGCTGCGTGAGCAGTCCGAGAGCATCAGCATCTACGCAACCGCAGGTAGCGATTCGCTGCGCCGTCACCGTACGGAGCAGGTTCGCCCGCGTCGTGGTTTTGCGTTGCGCGATGAATTGCAGCACGCCTACAGTCGTCTGGGCGGCGGTGGTATTTTCTTGACGCAGGTCATGGATGCTGTTGCCGAGGCTGAACGCGGCAATGTTGCTGACCGCGTGATTGTGTTCACCGATGAACAGGACACGTCTGGTTACGGTCGGGCATACAACCCGGCTAACGCCAACGCGTTTGGTCGCGAGAACTACATCATCAACGTGGCAGCCGAGCACAACGGTATCGGCTACAACAAGTTCCACAAGATTGACGGATTCAGCGAAGCTGCAATTCGTTACATCGCGGAAATTGAAAAGCCGGAAGTACCGGTTGAAAGTAAGTCAATGACTCGACGTTATCAACGACAATCGGCATCATCTTCTCGCCAGTAATGCTGGCGACAGGATAGATGTCTACAAACAGGGCAAGGGTGGAAACGCCTTTGCCCTTTACTGTGTCTGGCACGTCAGTTGCTGATATCACCCGGTATGATACCGAAGAATAGGAATAGTATCGGCACCAATTTATCTTCAACCGAGTTGGACGAGATTTGCGCAGCAATTGAGCAGTACCGGGTTGACTGGAACAAAGAAAAATCGTTTGTGTTTGCGGAGTTTGCATCCGGTGAGTTTGAGTTCGCCGGGAATCGTTATGCGGTCGATGAGTACGCAGAGTGCGTGACTCGCATTTACAAGATTTGATGCCTTGTCGTCTAATGGTAGGACAGCAGACTTTGAATCTGCGCATTGGGGTTCGAGTCCCTGCGAGGCAGCCATTTTTCGAGAGGGGATAGTATGCAATTTCCAAGAGACATTTTCGACGGCAGCATCGAGACGAATCTGAATGCGGTGCAGTTCATGAAGGTCTATAACGACCTGACTGGCGGCTTGGTGGCGGACATCCGCACCATCGATAAGCGCAACTGGTTCGTAAGTTACGAAGGACATCGGTTCGAGATTGTGACCAACGAGGACAACGTTGTGGTCGGCATGTTCGGCAGAGACGAATAGTCACAAAGAACAAAAAGGGACGGCATGACACACGAAGAAATGCAGGCGGTGGTCGAAGCCATCGAATTTCCTGAGTACACTTTTCGCATCCTGATAAAAGGTGGCGGCGAATTTCCGGTTTATCTGTTACAGGCGTACTACGACGAGCCGGACATCGTCACCGGTAAGGTTACCACGCAGTACACGCGCAAGTGGGTGCTATCGGAGCACGCCGTGCCAAGCGAGATTGTCCAGACCGCACTCAAGTGCATACTGACATCCATGGAGCATCGAACACGTGAGCACTTCAAGTACAAAGGCGAGCGAGTGTTTAGCCCACACTTCGACATCGATTTCTTCGTGCAAGCCGCCCGCGAACGTCGGCTCGACTACCGAGGGAAGAAAAAGTAGATACGACGATATCTTCCGCATCCGCGCCGCCTTCGCTGAATTTGAGCAGGCTGGTGTTTGTGGGTTGTGTGGTGCTTCGTTGTTCGGTGGTATCGATGCGTTCTTTCACGCGCGCCGCGCGCATCAGTTTTCCAACGAGGAAGCTAACGCGGCGCTAACAATAATTGACGGGTCGGTCGCATAGCGGCAATTGCAGGGCGCTGTAAACGCTCCGCACTTAATTGTGCTTCGTTGGTTCGAGTCCAACCCTTCCCACCATTTTGTATGGACACAGCAGCAGCAATAGCGGCGGTGCAACAAAATCTGACGCCGGATTTGCTTCGCGGCAGATGGCGGAAACAAACCAAGAGCGCGCACCCGCTCGAAGGGCATTGTTACGTTGCCGCAGAAGCGTTGTTTCATTTGCTTGGGTTTCAATGGAAACCTATGTGTGCTGTGTATGAGGATGAAGGTGGTAAAGCCACGCACTGGTGGCTAGTTAATAGATTCACCGGTGAAATAGCTGACCCAACGCGCGAGCAGTACTTACCTGATTCGCCGCCGTATCACCTCGGCAAAGGTTGTGGATTTTTAACGCGCACTCCATCGAAGCGCGCACAGATAGTCTTGAAGCGGATTTTAAGTTGACACGTGAAAGCTATGCGAGTATATTTGAAAACACTCGCCTCGCGGCAGCGAAGCCACTTCTGAGGCAATCAATCTGATTTCTAAAGGTAAACCAAAATGGTAAACGCAGGTAGACCTGTGTTCGCAGGTATTAGTGTCTCTCCGATTAGTGGCAACGCACAGGATGTTATCAACAAGCGCTACAGCGTCAAAGATGAGCACGGCAAGCCAACAGAGAGTTGGGGCGACATCGTCAATCGTGTCGTCAATCACGTAGCTCAAGCAGAGACTGACCCGGTAACGAAAGTATCGTTTCGCGACCACCTGCATGACTTAATGCTGGCGCGCGTGTTCTTGCCGAACACTCCCTGCCTCGTTAACGCAGGCAGACCGGGCGGGCAGCTTGCCGGATGTTTCGTGCTCGATGTCCCGGACTCCATCAAGGGCATCATGAAGGCAGCTACGGACGCGGCGGTTATTCACCAGACCGGCGGCGGCACCGGTTTCTCGTTCGAAACGCTTCGACCCGCCGGTTCTCTGGTAAAGAGAACCCATGGCGTCGCCAGTGGTCCCGTTTCGTTCATGGAAGTTTTTGACAAGGTCACAGACGTTGTTAAGCAGGGCGGCGTGCGCCGGGGCGCGAATATGGGCGTGATGCGCGTTACGCATCCTGATATTCTGCGGTTCATTCACGCCAAGAATAATCAGCACGCGCTGACCAACTTCAACATCTCCGTCACCATCACCGATGCGTTCATGAAGGCGGTGGAGAACAAGGAATGGATTCAAACCGAGTTTGATGGACAGCCATGGACGCATCCGATTTATGACCCGTTGGTGGATGGCGAGTACGACACCGAGAAGCCGGGCATGATTTACGCACCGGATGTGTGGAACCGCATTGTCAAGAGTGCGCACGAGTTTGCTGAGCCGGGCGTGATTTTCATCGACACTATCAACCGGCATAATCTTTTGCGCACCAGCATGGGCGACATCAAAGCCACGAACCCTTGCGCGGAGCAGGCACTACATCCGAACAATTCGTGCAACCTCGGCTCAATCGATGTGGCAAAGTTGTTCAAGCCTGACTGGAACGGGTCAGTGGCGCGTACGGGTAAGGACACGCCAGCCGCCAATTTCGATTGGGATGCGTTCAAAGATACCATCTACTGGTCAGTGCGTTTTCTCGACAACGTGATTGATACCGGTGATTGGGTATTGCCGGAGATTATGGACGTGGTATCGCGAACGCGTCCGGTTGGACTCGGCATTATGGGATTCGCTGACCTGCTGCTTAAGATGAAGGTCGCATATGGTTCGCCGGAGTCTATCGAGTTTCTTAGCCAGTTGACCTCAGCGTTTCAGCGCGATGCGTGGATTGCATCGTTGCGCATCGGCAAAGAGAAGGGTGCGTTTCCAGAGCATGCAGCAAATAAGTTGGCGTATGAGAATTTCTTTTTGGATGAAGTAGGAATTTGGGAACCTACAGGATTCCACCCGCGCAACTACGAGGTCACGACCATTGCGCCGACAGGCACCATCTCGCTTGTAGCAGAAACGTCGTCTGGCATCGAACCTAACTTCGCGTGGGAGTACACGCGGCGCGACACCGTGAGTACACGATACTACCTGCATCCGATAGCTGCCGAAGCGTTGGGCGTAGACCAGAACAGCAAGCAGTACAGCGTTGAGCAGCAACTACTTGGTAACAACGAGTTGCCGGACTACTTTGTAACTGCGCATGACATCAGTGCCGAACAGCACGTACGCGTGTTGGCGGCGGCACAGCGTTACATTGACAACGGCGTTTCCAAAACGTGCAACGGGCACGCCGAGGACACGGTCGAGAGCGTTGACCAGTTGTACCGGCTGGCGCACAGACTCGGTGTCAAGGCGGTCAGTTATTACCGCGACGGCTCGCGCGACGGACAGGTTCTGACGCGCGTAACTGCTGAGAAGAAAGAGGATAGCTGCCCTCAGTGTTCTTCGCCGCTGATTCGTAAAGAGGGTTGCGTAAGCTGCTCGTCGTGTGAGTTTGCCGCCTGCTCTGTTGGATAGAACTTGACTTTGGCACGTCACTTGCTGTACCGTATTACGGAAAGCTTAATGCCCCATAGTTCAAGTGGCAAGATGGACGGCTCTTAACCGTACCGACACGACTTCGATTTGTCGTTGGGGCAACCAATTCGATTTGAAGGGACAACACGAGGAAACTAACAATGAGAAACCGATTCTTTTCACTTCTGGCGCTCGTCGCCATCTTAGTAGCATTTACCGCGTTCACCGGTGTGACCGCATCGGCACAGGCAGTCAGCGATAACGTTACCGTCGAAGCAGGCGTGACCCACGTGGGCGCGAATGCGAACGTCGGCAACGGTCTGGTCGAAGTACAAAAGGTGCTGACTCAGAACAACAAGCTGATGTTCGACGGCACGCTATTCCTGAGCGACAATCCGGGCACCGGCACCGGTCAGGTTATCAGTGGTCAGGCATTACTGCGCGGTTATGCAGGCAAGTACGTGTTCGGCGCGGGCGGCGTTACGGTCGGCAAGTTGGTCAATACCAATTTCGATACCCAGACGTTTCTTAATCCGAGCATTCAAGGCGGCGTGACAGTGCCGGTCGGTAAGCGAGTGGTCATCGAGCCGTTTGTCCAGTTTGATACACCGGACTTACGTAGCGATAACCGAGAACGCAGCTTAACGTTCAACGTGACGACTTCAATCAGCGTCAACGAACGGTTCGGCTTTACCAGCGATATCGGCATTACCCAGACTCGCATTGACAATTCATTTTTGAAAAACGGGCGCGGTATTCCGTATGCGCTCGGCGGCATTTACGTAAACTTCTAATCGGCGGTCGCCGGTCAGATTTGTTTTTCTCGAAAGAGACGTAAGCCAGCCGCGTAAGTGCTGGCGTTTTTATTATTCTGTCCACTATTTCGATGTGTCCACGATTTGTGAACACCCCAAAATAATGGACAACCTTGAAAGAGGTTGCTCATGAGACTAATCACAGTTCGGCGCGCGTTGGCACTTGTAGTGCTTTCGCTGTCCCTGTTGCCTGTGTACGCATCGCCTATTTCTCAGGAAATGTTCTTGGCAACAGCATATTCGCTCCACGGTCGTACGGCGTCTGGTACGCCGGTTACCAGAGGCATTGTCGCTGCTGACCCGCATGTTTTGAAGCTGGGCACGAAGATTCACATCGACGCGCCCGGCGACGCGTTCGACGGCAACTACGTGGTTAAGGACACCGGTGTTCGCGGACGGCGCATAGACATCTGGGTGCCGAGCAGGAAATCGGCTATTAAATTCGGACGGCAGCGAGTGCAGGTATCACGACTATGAACGACGAGCCAAAGATTCTACTGCTGGAAGATGACCCAGCACGCATCGCGTGGTTTCGACAAGCAGCTTTGCACGCCGGTACGCCGATGCTCGAAGCTGTAACTGCCGCCGATGGATTGAAGCTGCTGCGCGAGCACACGTTCACGCAAATATTCCTCGACCATGATTTGGCTGACGCGCACTACCGGGTGTATGACGGCGTCACCTATGACGACTCGATCGAGGAAGAAACCGGCATGGCGCTAGCGAAGTATTTAGCCGAGAACCCGGACGCATCGCCGAACGCTGAAATCGTCATCCACAGTTTCAACGAACCGGCTGCCAAGGAAATGGCACGTCACTTGCATAAAGCAAGGCGACGCTATCGAATAGCGACATTCGGAGTCTTGCAGGCGTCGGTCAAATTATGAGATTCGTGGAAACAAGATACTATCCGCCGGGAGAGCGATGCTGGCTCGACAGCCTCTTGTGCCGCATATTTCACTGGCGCTTTCGCAGCACTGAGAGTTGGAATGCCCTGCGCGCTATCAAAACGTGCTCGAAGTGCGACTGGCGCTGGGTTGAAAAATTTTAGGGGACACCATGACGATTGAAACCAAGTACGATGTTAACCAAACTTTGTTCTTCATGAGCGACAACAAAGTTGCCAGCGGATTTGTCGAACGTATTTCCGCTACGGTTATTACCTTGGACAGTAAGCCTGCCGCTGATTTGCGTACGAGAACGGATGTTAGCTACAAACTGAGCGGCGGCGTGGAGTTAAGCGAGTTTCGACTGTTTCCTACTAAGGAAGCGTTATTGGCAACACTTTGAGCCGGTTTATATCAATGGCTAGATTGCTCACTCGATAGGTGAGAGATTGGGGTTCAAGTCCCTGAACCGGTACCATATTGAAATGAGAACTCGACCATGAGAATACGAGGCATCGGAAGCTTTAGCAGCATGCTATGCTGTCTGCTACATTACTATCGATTTTGGCAGCGCACCCGATTGATTTGCTGTCCGAGTGATAGTGTTGACCCGATTGCCGAGTACTACTGCCCAGCGTGCAATCGTTACCGACTAGCGCGTGTCGGCATTGGTCTAGCAGATATTGAACATTGCGTTTATGACGAAGGGGCACCAGATGATTGCGAGTCCAGAGAAACAGTTTGCACGAGCACTGGCGATAGCCAACGATGCACATACCGGGCAGTTCGATAAGGGCGGACAGCCGTACATTCTGCATCCTATTCGAATCATGTTGAGTTTGTCGCCGAGCGACAACGTTGGGCGCATCGTCGCATTGCTTCACGATACCGTCGAGGATACCAAGGTTACGCTTGCGGATATCAATGCCGAATTTGGGCAAACCGTGCACGATGCTGTTAACGCTATGACTCGCCGCATTGTGAAAGTAGACGATACGGGTGGATTTGGCGTTTCGCTGTTGGCTGATGGTAGAGTACACGACAGCACCGTTAAAGTGCCGGGTTCGAAGCCACCACGTGAGCGGTACATGGCATTTATCGGACGAGTATCACAGAACGAAATCGCAACGCGCGTGAAGCTGATGGACATCGCGGATAACATGCGCCCGGAGCGCTGGCACCGTGATATTGAAGGATTGAACGGAAGATACGAAAAGGCACGAGAGTTTCTGACGGCGGCGCTGTTCGAGTTTCGAACCATGGCGACGCTAGACTTTCTGGTTCATACGAAGATGATTACGCTGGAAGAACAGATAAAACGCTTGGGCGAGTTACAAAAGGCGTAGACGTGTGCGTTGCACCTGCGCCTGTTGGCGTCCTTGGTGTAACGGGTTAGCAGCGTGCCTTTTAAGCATTGCGGAACGGGTTCGAGTCCTGTAGGGCGCACCAATTCTACTCACGTAGTGTATGGAGCACCGAGGGATTTATAGCCCCTAGCGCACCAGATTAGTGCCGAGTCTCGGTTCGATTCCGGGCGTGAGTACCAAATTATGGCAGTCAGACGCTACGACATCAAGGCGCTGCCGGTGCAAAACTTCTTGCGCGCGGCTGATATCGCTGACCAGTCGCCAGACGAGTATGGCATTTCCGTAATACTGGCGGCACTGGTACGTGAGTTGCTTAGCAATGCAGTGTTCGCTACCGGTGTTGTAATAGCCAAGGCACAGGTGCTCGACATAACAGAGCGCGGTGCGTGGCTGGAGATAACAGATTCAGAAACCGGTGTGAACATTAAGGTGACGCCAAAGTGATTACATCAACCATAGCCGGATTTGGAAGCGCCGCAATCTTCACCTTGTTCATGGTGGGGATGCGGTTGTGGTTACGCCGACAAGATAAAGTTGTCATTGACGAGAATGGATACCGCATCTGTAGCGGGCATTCTGATATAGCTGACACGTACGCATGCGATGTGTGCAGCACTCGCGCAGCGGGCAATCTTCGAGATGGGCTGGCTGTGATAAATACGGTTGGTAGTATGATTGCCGGTATTATCGACGCGTACGCGCAGAACAAGATTCAGCGCCCGCAACTTCCGGCAGGCGATAACGGCACAGAGTTTGGTCGGTACCTCGACCACAACACGATGTGTTACGTCGATGGTTTGATTGACGCGCGCGTTCGCAACCTGTGCATTAACGACATGAACCCGGCGCTAGGTGATGATGTGGTCTGTCGCAAATGTCGTGACGAGGAACAAGCGTCGCAATCCTGTTCAGAATGCTCAGCCAGAGGTGTTGACATCAAACGAGGTGCGAATCCTATGTTACACAATTCATCTTGCAGCGTTCGAGTGAAGTACGAGCACGAACAACGGATAGCGCGCTACGAAAACACAGTTTACAGACCGGTAACTCCGCAGCAAGAATTTGCCGAGAATAGGCGAAAAACACAGGGACTTAATGATGGGCATCCAGTAGTAGTCGGTCGATGCGAGGAATGCGACGCCATCACCGTAGACCACGGCAGAGGCGGTATATCGGAATACCATCTGTCGAGTTGTTCGCGCAACAAGACCGTGTCTCGTAACGATAGCTTATGCACTGACTGCGGGCAGTTAAAACACGCCGTAGGTTATGGTTTGGCTGACGGTTGTGAGTACGGACGTGGTGGCAGGCTTGAGTCGATATGTGGTAGTTGCCATAACCGTAAGAATGCAGCGCCGGGCTATGGCTGCATGCGTACTGGCGAGCACGTCGAGCAGGTCTTGTTCAAGTCGGCGTCAGGTGAATATGTGCAGCGGTATTTGCCTTTGAAGCGAGACGTGGTAGTGCGGGTATGCACTGGTTGCGGCGATACGCGCGCGGCATCGAGCGCTACGCATTGTGAGAGTTGCGGCGGTAGTTTAGTGCCGATAAAACCGTCGCGTATTTCTTTGACAAATAGCTTGGGACCGATGTAGTATAACAGTTGTGGCAAAGCACATTGAGATAGGCGAGAACCTCGGCTGCGCGCTGGTCATACTAGCGGTGATTGCGGCTATTGTTCTGATTAGGATATTTGGATAATTGGCGTGTAGTGACGTTGGTAGAGCGACCCGGCTGTTAACCGGGGGTTCGTCGGTTCGATTCCGACTGCGCCAGCCAGTTCGGGGACAAACGATGCTCCGAAGTTATGGGTGCGCTGTACAGATTCGGTGAGCATCGATGTGAGATGCAGGGGCACAGGCAGATTAGTTCTGTGGGTGAAAAATAAGTAACCCGCTTCGCGTTTGTCTCCGATTAAGTGTCGTTCGAAGCAGTCTAACGCAGTTATCATGGACATGGTAATTATCATGGACATGTTAGCTGAGGAAACTCACGACTTCTCAGGACAGCCATTAGGGAGCGGTCATTTTATGAATCGCGTTTGAACCTTTAAGCTGAGCCGAAAATCTCAGCGAGGTTGAAGCAACCACAAATAGGCACCGGGCGTTGTCCTGCGCGTAACTGGTGCGGGTAGTGGGCATAGACGAATGTTAGACGCGCCGTGTCAATCTGGTAACCACTCCACGTAACTATCGGCTAGGAATTGCGCGACCATGCCGAGCGGCGAACAGAATCGTGGTTATGCTTGAACGACAGTTCTTTGGCACGTCGGTTGCTATAGATGGTGATGACCAGCCGGATATTAGCTCGTGACCGAGAGATGCCGAGCCGGTTGGCTGCTACGGTAGGCGGTAGCACACAGCGCGAGGGCATGAAGTAGTAGGGATGCCCGTCAACACTGGTAGCGGAACGTCGCGCGCGGCAATGGAGAGCCGCAAAGATATTTTGCCAGATAGTCTAACGGTACGATGCTCGGCTCTGAACCGATGCGATTCTAGGTTCGAATCCTAGTCTGGCAGCCAGTTTGCGATTCGTATGTTTGCACAAACACGTATCAGGCAACGCTAATGTGCTAAGCGCGGAATGAGCCTGAGCGAATCGCAGAGTTATTTGAATTGGGAAGTTGATTGCGCATCAATGACCCAGAACGCAGTGCGCGTAGCTCAGTTGGTAGAGCACCGGCGTTGAGCCGGGGGTCGCGGGTTCGAGTCCCGTCGTGCAGACCTTGACGAAGGGAACGATAGACGTACGCAGTTGCGCAACTGTGTATGGAACGCTCGTGAAATCCAGTGATGCTTCCTGCGTTCGAATTTTTTATAAAGTCGCGTGCCCATGAAAAAAGCACGGCATCTGGGTTGCTTGACCGACGAGCAGGGCAACTGCTCGCTATACAGCAGCAAGGCGAATGGCACAACGTAGTTGGAACGGCTGTTACGGCAGTACGCCACCTAATGCGTGGACGCGACTTTTCCGATATGCGCGATGTTACCTGTGGCGAAGTGGTTTAACGCTCCCGGCTGGGGTTCGGCAGTACACCAACCCGAAACCGGGAAGTTTCGCGGGTTCGAATCCCGTCAGGTTTGCAGCACAAAGTACACGTGCCTTCGCGCAGACATACACCAAAAGTGGCGTTGCATGTTCTAGCCACGTGATAAATGGACTGACGGTTACCGCGAACGAAGGCAACATAGTGACCGAGCCGTCAGCCACACTTTTTGAGATTGGGGACGACAGTGAGCAAAATTAACTCTGATTCCGTTGACGTTGTGTTTTCATTCGACACGACTGGTTCGATGCGCCCGGCGATTCGCCAAGTGCGCAGTAAGTTAGAATCGACCGTTCGATTCTTGTTGGCACAGATTCCAAACATTCGCATCGGCATCATTGCCCATGGCGACTATATCGACGGCAAGAACGCGCTGTCGAAGATTGATTTGACCAGCGATGTTAACGCACTCGTGAAATTCGTGCAGAGCGCACCGGACACGAGCGGCGGTGATTCAGATGAGTTGTACGAACTGGTGCTGCACGAAGCGCGCAACTTCTCGTGGACGAGTGGTCGCAACAAGGCATTGGTGCTGATTGCCGACGCAGAGCCTCACCGTAAAGGTCAGCGCTCCGGTGGCGTGCTGGTGCAGTACGATTGGCGTAATGAGTTGCAGTTGCTCGGCGAAGCAGGCATCTCAGTTTACCCGGTACAAGCATTGGCGCACTACGGTTCGTCAAGCTTCTACAAAGAGATTGCCAGTACGTCAGGCACACCGTATTTGAAGCTGGAGCAATTCGAGGACGTTAACGACCTGATTGCCGCCATCGGTTTCCAGCGTGCCGGTCGCATTGATGATTTCGAGTCAACCGTTGCGCGCCCGCTGTCGGTCGGTACTCAGCAGCTTATCGCCGCGTTGTCGGGCAAGACTTTCGTGCGCAAGCGCGCCAAAGTTGGCAAGCCGGGTTCTGAGTTGCGTTCGGTAGAACCTTCGCGGTTCCAGATTTTGCCAGTGCCGCACGACGTATCGATTAAGGACTTCGTCGTCAGCAATGGACTTCTGTTCCGCACTGGTCGCGGCTTCTATGAATTCACGAAGCCAGTGGTTGTGCAGGAATACAAGGAAGTCATTGTGCAAGACAAAGAAACCGGCGACATGTTCACTGGTGACGATGCCCGACGCATCCTCGGCATTCCAGTTGGTGTTCGCGCCAAGGTACGCCCGGAAGCCTTGGTTCAGTGGCGCGGATTCATTCAGTCAACCTCGGCTAATCGTAAGCTGATTGGTGGCACGAAGTTCCTGTATGAAGCTGAGCGATTCTAAGCGTGCAATTACCGGCGGCTTTCTACGCGAGAAGCCGCTTACGAGATTCAGGGTGTACGCGCCCGCATCGGTTTTGTTCTTTCACGTATACGTGTGGCGAACACAAGCTGAGTTAATACGGTCGCGTGAACGTCGTGGCTTAAAGCGAACGCAATGCTCAGCTTACACATACACGTACAAGCTGACCGACAAGAAAACTAGACGAGTCCTGCCGATTATCGGCGAGATTCATCTGTGGCGGGCGAAGCTATTTGCGGACGTTGCGGTAGAAGCTATCTCACACGAAGCATTCCATGCAGCACTGGCGTTACATCGTCGGTTTAAGGGTAACTTTACGCGCTGGGAAGATTGGAATACAGACGATACCAGCGAAGAATTGGTGGTATGGATTGCAGGGTTACTGGCTAAGTACGTGTACGCTGGATTGGAAAAGCGCGCACTCATTAACATGGATTGGCGACAGCTACGACCGGGACAGAAATATGTTCGCCGCTAACCCTATCACATGGTTTGTATTGTTTCTGTTGGGGCGTCACGAGCGTCCCGGCTGTTTCCAAGGCATGCTTCGATTAGTGCTGCTGGTGCTCATCTTTGGCGTTCTGGCGGGCGCGCTTTGGGCACTGGTAACAAAGCTTCTGGGTTCATAGTTCCGTGACTGGACTGGAAACGTACTTTCCTTACAAGAAAGGATATGAGAGTTCGATTCTCTCCGGGACTACCATTTCGATGGGCGATTAGCATAATGGACAGTGCTCGACGCTACGAACGTCGAAGGTGCAGGTTCGAGTCCTGTGTCGCCTACCATATCATGATAGACATTAAGGGGAAACTTACCGCAGCCATTGCAGAGAAGTTTGCTGTCAAAGTGCGCAACACCATCAACAGGTACGTTGACGATGGCAAGGAAGAACGATTGTACGCCGGGGAGTTTGCAGAACATATCGATGGTGTGACCGTTCGTGTTAAGGGTGCCAACGCACGCGAATGGGATAATATTCACCGGTACTTTTTAGATTTTAAGGGCGCGTAACTCAGCGGATATAAGAGTGCCTCGCTTCGAACGAGGAAGTCGTGGGTTCGAATCCTACCGCGCTTGCCATTTAAGCGGGCATAGTGTTTAACGGCTTAGCACGAGAGCCTTCCAAGCTAAAAGTCTCGGTTCGAATCCGAGTGTCCGTTCCATTTGGCAGCCACTTGTGGCGACCAAAGCATAGTTCAGCTTTGGCACGTCGGTTGCTTTACCAAACACCGGCACTTGACTAATTAGTCAAGCAGAGAGGACGATTACGACAATGGCGTGTGAAGAAACCAGAGACGAAGCAGTTGAGCGGTTGGTGCAGGCGAATGCGGATGTGCCGCGCGAAGTTATCGAAAATATCGTGGACGCGGTGGACTCGGCAGTTGCCGACGCTGCGAAAGCGCTGGCAGCCGAGGCAGCATCGATGCGAACCAATGCGATGCTCGGCAGCATGAATCCGAAGTGGCACTAATACTGCCGACTGGCTAGTGGTAAAATCAGATGACGTGCGATGGTTGGTTCTTGCTGCTGGATTTTAGACGACAGATGGCTA
>Ga0207660_10001414_pt1 | contig 16114 bp, 16 predicted proteins | sample KBSC73BmetaG_FD_184335 | JGI IMG/M metagenome (GOLD analysis project Ga0207660, IMG submission 184335) | Corn rhizosphere microbial communities from Kellogg Biological Station, Michigan, USA - KBS C7-3B metaG (SPAdes) (version 2) | ecosystem: Host-associated > Plants > Roots > Rhizosphere ... | reverse complement strand
AACCATGAAATGCGAATATCACCGGTTTGCGTTCGGTGAACAGGTCGATGAACCGGTGCTCGTCCATGCCGTGCGGATGCAGCGACGGCGCGAAGAGCGACATCAGGTCGATCACGTTGACGACGCGGACCCTCAGCTCCGGGGCGAGCCGCCGCAGCCACCATGCTGCCGCGACCGTCTCGAGGGTCGCCGTGTCGCCCGCGCACGCGAGCACCACGTCGGGCTCGGCCTCGCCGGGTGTGCTCGCCCAGGCCCACGTCGACGCACCCGCCGCCGCCTGCACACACGCATCGTCCAGCGACAACCACTGCAATTGCGGCTGCTTGTCGATGACGATGATGTTGACGTAGTTGTGCGACCGCAGGCAGTGGTCGGCGACGGAGAGCAGGGCATTGGCGTCCGGCGGCAGATAGATCCGCGCGACGCTGCCGCGCTTGGAGAGCATCACGTCGATCAGGCCCGGGCCTTGATGGCTGAAGCCGTTGTGATCGTTCCGCCAGCACGTCGACGTCAGCAGGATGTTGAGCGAGGCGATGGGCGCGCGCCAATGCAGCTTCGCCGCTTCCTCGAGCCACTTGGTGTGCTGGACGATCATCGACGCGCACACCATGGCGAACGATTCGTACGTCACGAACAGACCGTGGCGTCCAGTGAGCAGATAGCCTTCGAGCCAGCCCTCGCACAGATGCTCGCTCAGGACTTCCATCACCCGCCCATCCGCCGTCAGGTGATCGTCGATGTCGATCCGCCGTTCGACGAGGTTCCGGTTCTCGACGTCGAACACGCTCGTCAACCGGTTGGAGTTCGTCTCGTCCGGACAGAACAGGCGGAAGTTGCACGCTTCGGCGTTGCGCACGAACACGTCGCGCACGAGTTGTCCGAGCTGGCGCGTGGATTCGCGGCGCACGACGGCCGGCCGCGCGACGGCGATCGCGTAGTCCGGGAACTTCGGCATGAGCAGCGGCACGAGGAGCCGGCCGCCGTTGGCGTGCGGGTTCGCGCCCATGCGCCGGTCGCCACTCGGGGCGAGCGATGCCAGATCCTGAACGAACCGGCCGCTGTCGTCGAACAGCGTCTCGGGCTGATAGCTTCGCATCCATTGCTCGAGCGCCGCGAGCTGCTCCGGATCGGTGCGTGCGCGCGGGAGCGGCACCTGATGCGCGCGAAACGTGCCCTCCACGGGAACGCCGTCGACGACGCGCGGCCCGGTCCAGCCTTTTGGCGTCCGAAGCACGATCGCCGGCCAGCGCACTGGTTCGGCGTTCGCCGCGCCCCGCGCGCGGGCCTCGCGCTGAATGTCGCGAATGCGCGCAATGCTCGCGTCCAGAGCGGCGGCAAGTGCCTGGTGCACGGGCGCCGGCTCCTCGCCGGCGACGACGTGGACATCGTACCCGTGTCCCTCGAGCAGCCGGACCATGTCGTCATCCGACTCGCGCGCGAGGACCGTGGGGCCGCTGATCTTGTAGCCGTTCAGGTGCAGGATCGGCAGCACCGCGCCGTCGCGTGCGGCATTGAGAAACGCCGTGCTCTTCCACGATCCTTCCAGCGGACCAGTCTCCGCCTCGCCGTCGCCCACGACCGCGGCGACGACGAGATCGGGGTTGTCGAACGCGGCGCCGAACGCGTGCGCGAGCACGTACCCGAGCTCGCCGCCTTCGTGAATGGAACCGGGCGTCGGGACGCTGACGTGGCTCGGAATGCCGCCGGGTGTTGAGAATTGTCTAAAGAGCCGCCGAAGTCCCGGCGTGTCCGGCGAAACCTCCGGATAGATCTCCGAGTACGTGCCTTCGAGATAGACGTTCGCCACGACGGCCGGCCCGCCGTGTCCCGGACCGGCGAGATAGATCGCGTTCACGTCCTGCTCGACGATCAGGCGATTGAGGTGGACGTAGAGCAGACTCAATCCGGGCGACGTCCCCCAGTGGCCGAGCAGGCGCGGCTTGATGTGCTCCGGCCGCAGCGGCTCGCGCAGCAGGGGATTCTCCTGGAGAAAGATCTGGCCCGCGGTGAGGTAGTTTGCGGCGCACCAGTAGCGATGAATGCGCTGGAGCTGTTCATCGGACAGCGGGCCGCGCGGCTGTGCCGCGCGCTCGGCGGGCGCAGGCGACGCGTCGGACTGAACGACGCTCGAGACGGATGAATCGAAGACGAACATTCTCGTGAGGGACTAGGAACACGCGCTGACCTCTGGCAACTCCATCACGGACCACGGACCACGGACCGCGGACCACGGACCGCGGACCATGGACCACGGACCACGGACCATGATACGCTTCATACGTGCCCATTCTCGTTCTCAACGTCGGATCGTCGACGGTCAAATTTCAGCTCATCGACACCGACGAGCGCGCCATTCGCGAAGCGCGCGACCGGCGACTCGCGCGCGGCGTGATCGAGCGCATTGGTGGCGAAGCCATCATGACGCTCGAAGCCGAAGGCAAGCCGCCGGTGAAGCGCACGGCGCAACTTCGTGACCACGCGGCGGCGGCGACGCACATCATCGAGTGGCTCACCAGCAGCGAGTCGGGCGTGCCGATCACGACGGTGGCCGACATCAGCGCGGTCGGTCACCGCGTCGTGCACGGCGGCGAGCAGTTCACGCGCTCGACCCGGATCGACGACGACGTCATCCGCGGCATCGAGGAGCTGATCGATCTGGCACCGCTGCACAACCCGCACAATCTTCGCGGCATCGAGGCGGTGCGCGCCGTGCTCGGTCCCGGCGTGCCGCAGGTCGCTGTGTTCGACACCGCGTTCCATCATAGTCTGCCGGAGTTCGCGTTCCTGTACGCGATTCCGTATCAGTTCTACCGGCGCTACCGCGTGCGCCGTTACGGCTTTCACGGCACTTCACATCGGTACATCGCATATCGCTACCGGCAGCTCACCGGTCTCACACGCGAGCAGACGAAGATCATCACGCTGCACCTCGGCAACGGCGCGTCGGCCTGTGCGATCGTCGGCGGCCAGTCCGTAGACACGTCGATGGGCTTCACGCCGCTCGAAGGCCTGGTGATGGGAACGCGCTCCGGCGATCTCGATCCGGCGATTCTGGACTTCATCGGCGAGAAGGAAGGCCTGGCTCCGCGCGAGGTGGACTCGATGCTCAACAAGCAGTCGGGGCTGCTGGGCATTTCGGGCCTGACGAGCAACATGCGCGAGCTGCTCGCCGAGATCGACGAGAACGGCGATCGGCGCGCTCGACTGGCGGTGGACGTGTTCTGCCATCGCGTCCGCAAGTACATCGGGGCGTACCTGGCGGCGATGAACGGCGCGAATGCGGTGATCTTCGCGGGCGGCATTGGCGAGCACTCGCCGGCGGTTCGCGCGCAAATCTGCGAGGGACTCGACTGGCTCGGCGTTTCGGCGGACGCCGCGCGCAACGCCGCGCTCACCGGCAGCGAAGGCCGGTTCGACGCGGCCGGTTCGCGCGTGCAGCTGTGGGTGATTCCGACGGATGAGGAATTGCTCATCGCGCGCGATACGTGGCGCGTGGTGAACGGGAAGATGGCGGAGTGAGCGTGGTCGACATCGCTCATCCGGGCGCATTCAGACCTGTGCTCCGAACAGCCGGCCGACCGCGGCGGTCAGCGCGAGGGCCAGCGCGCTCCAGAAGGTGACGCGGACCGCGCCGCGGAGGCGGCTCGCGCCGCCCGCGTGCGCGGCCACAGTGCCCAGCGCGGCGAGACAGACGAGCGACGCGGTCGAGACCAGCGCGATGATGTGCGTTGGCGGCGCAAGCACGGCGACGATCAGCGGCAGCGCGGCGCCCACGGAAAACGTCAGCGCCGACGCGACAGCCGCCTGAATCGGGCGCGCCGTCTGCGTCTCGGTGATTCCCAGCTCGTCACGCGCGTGTGCGGCGAGCGCGTCGTGAGCTGTGAGCTGCTCGGCGACGCGCCGCGCGAGTTCGGGATCGAGTCCACGCTGGACGTAGATGCCCTGCAGCTCGTCGAGCTCGGACTCCGGCAATGCAGCAAGCTCCCGGCGCTCGCGCGCGATGTCCGCCTTTTCGGTATCTGCCTGCGAGCTCACGGAGACATATTCGCCGGCCGCCATGGACATCGCGCCGGCAACGAGGCCGGCGAGTCCCGCCAGCAGAACGGAGCTGCGCGTGCTCTCCGCGGCGGCAACGCCGACGACCAGCGCGGCCGTGGACACGATGCCGTCGTTCGCTCCCAGCACGGCCGCGCGCAGCCAGCCGATGCGTTGCGTGAAGTGGCGCTCGAGATGCGTTGCTCGGGGCATGAGCTGGATCACGCTCGTCCGATCACGGCGGCGCGCTGACGCCGGTCGCCGGCGTCTGCGCCGCCGGGGGCTGCGGCGCCTCGAGGATCGGCGATTTGTGAACGATCTCGCCTCCGAGCAACGACGTCCACGTGACGAAGCCGAGGCCGACGAGTGAGCTCACGACGACCAGCGCGCGAAGCCATCGCGGCGGCTCCGCCTCTGCGCCGCTCCGAACCGATCGCCACCAGGCATATGCGGCGATCGCGCCGACGGCGAGGAGCACCCACAGCGTGGCCTCCGCCGCCTCCTCGTGGGCGTCGATGCTCCCGCGCACGATGTACCATGGGCGAATTCCCCTGAACGTGTCCTTGGCTTCATCTCCGGTGAGGAACGTCGGATAGATCGACAGCCCCGCCAACGTCAGCGTGGCAACGGCGTACAGCCAGAGACCCCTGCGTCGTATCCACAACCCGACGACGGCTGCCGCAGCGCCAGCCACTGTCAAGATGATCGGAAAGTGGTTGATGAGCAGGTGGGCGTACGGCCAATCCATGACAGGCCTCCTGGCGATTGTGTCGTTCTCTGACCTCCCGAGTATAGGACAGTACAGCGCGCAGGGAGGGCGGAAGAATCGGGGAAACCTCGCCCGCGGTTCGGGATTCCGCTGACAGACAGGTACGGCGAACCGCCGCACGCACGAGTGACAACCGTCACGTCGACGCTGGCTCGACCGCGCGACCGTTCGCAACATGCCAGCAACTGCCGCGCGACCGGCCCTCGCCGACGTCGACTTCGCGAGCACGCCGTTCATCGTCATTTGGGAAATGACCCAGGCCTGCCAGCTCGCATGCCTGCACTGTCGCGCCTCGGCGCGTCCATTCCCCGATCCGGCCGAGCTGTCGACCGACGAGGCGATGCGTCTGCTCGACGCCATCCGCGCCATGGGGCGCCCGCTCGTCGTGCTCACCGGCGGCGATCCGCTCGAGCGTCCCGACGTCGTACGCATCGTTGAATACGGGACGTCCATCGGGTTGCGCGTCGCGCTCACGCCGTCCGGAACGCCGCTGATGACTGAAGCCGTGTTGACCGAGCTGCGCGATGCGGGACTCGCCCGACTCGCGGTGAGTCTCGATGGGTCGACCGCCGTGATCCACGATCGGTTTCGCGGCGTCGACGGCTCCTACAACTGGACGCTGCGCATGCTCGCCGCGGCGCGGACCATGGGCCTGACGACGCAGATCAATACCACGATCTCGCGCCACAATCGCGACGATCTGGAAGCGATGATCCGGCTGCTCGGTGGACTCGGCATCGCGCTCTGGTCCGTGTTCTTCATCGTCCCCACGGGACGTGCGCGGCCGAGCGACCTCACGACGCCGGCGGAGCACGAAGCCGTGTTCCACCGGCTCTACGATCTCTCGCGCGCGGCACCGTTCGACATCAAGACCACGGCGGCGCCGCACTATCGCCGCGTGGTGCTCGAGCGGCAAATCGCCGAGCGGCGCGCCGGATCGCGCGCCGCGCCGCCCTCGCCGCTCACCGCCGGCATCGGATTCAGTCTCGCCGACGGTCTCGGTCGCGCGAAGAGCGTGAACGACGGCAATGGGTTCGTGTTCGTGAGCCATCGCGGCGACATCTACCCGTCGGGTTTTCTGCCGGTGAGCGCCGGCAACGTGCGCACCGACTCGCTCGCCGAGGTCTACCGCGACAGTCCCATCTTCCGCGCGCTTCGCGATCCGGATCGACTGAAGGGCAAGTGCGGGGCATGTGAATACCGCACCGTCTGTGGCGGATCGCGCGCTCGCGCCTACGCGGTGACCGGCGACTATCTCGCCCCGGATCCGTCGTGCTCGTACGTCCCGGCCCGTCTCCGTTGAACCGGTGATCACATGATTGGCATTACACGACTCTATACAGGCCGCAATACGCCGTCCGACGGCCTGCGCTACGGCGTTCAGCGGACCGACGGCGTGCACCCGCAGGACATCGTCACGACGGCGCCCCCGCCGTCGGCGGCCGAGCGCAAGCCCGTCGTCGTGTGGAACGTGGGCCGGCGATGCAACCTCCACTGCGTGCACTGCTACTCGGATTCGGAGAATCGTGAATACGCCGGCGAGCTGACGACGGCCGAGGGCAAGGCGCTGATCGACGACCTGGCGGCGTTCGCGATTCCGGCGCTGCTGCTGTCCGGCGGCGAGCCGCTGTTGCGGCTCGATCTGTTCGAGTTGATTGCGCATGCGAGAGCGCATGGCCTGCGCGTCACCCTGTCGACGAACGGCACGCTCATCACGGATGACGTGGCGGCGCGGCTACGCGCGCTCGAGGTGAGCTACGTGGGCATCTCGCTCGATGGCATCGGCGCGACGAACGACCGCTTCCGCGGCCACAAGGGCGCATTCGCCATGGCGATGGCCGGCTTCCGGCACTGCAAGGCGGTCGGACAGCGTGTCGGTCTTCGAATGACGCTCACGCGGCGCACCTGCCAGGATCTCGACGCCATCTTCGACTTCATTGAAGCCGAGTCGATCGACCGCGCCTGCTTCTATCATCTGGTATATAGCGGGCGTGGAAATGCGGCCGACGAGCTGACGCCGGCGGTTGCGCGCGCGGCGGTCGATACGATTCTTCGGCGCACGCGAGATTTCGCCGATCGCGGGTTGAACAAGGAGATCTTCACCGTCGACAACCACGCGGACGGCCCATACCTGTATTTGAAATTGCGCGAAGAAGACCCGGCGCGCGCCGAGGAGGTGCTCGCGCTGCTGCGCTGGAACGGCGGTGGGTTGAACAGCTCCGGCGTCGGACTCGCCGACATCGATTTCCTCGGCAATGTCCACCCGGACCAGTTCTGGATGAGTCACACGTTCGGCAACGTGCGCGACCGGCCATTCAGCGAGATCTGGCAGGACGTCTCCGATCCGCTGCTCGCCGCGCTGCGCGACCGTGCACCGCGGCTGCGCGGTCGTTGCGCGTCCTGTCGATGGAAGGACGTGTGCGGCGGGAGCTTCCGCGTGCGCGCGCTGCAGGCCCATGGTGATGCATGGGGCGAAGATCCGGGCTGCTACCTCAGCGACGAGGAGTGCGGACTGACGGGGGACGTGCACTGATCGGTGTTCGAGTCATTCTCGCCCGCGACGCTCGCCTGGATTCACCGTGGCGCGCTGCTCGTGCACGTCGGCGGCGTCGTCGTGTGGATGGGCGCGGTGGCGTATCATCTCTTCGTGCTCACGCCGGCGATGCGCATCGCCGGACTCGATCGGCCGGCGCGCTACGCGCTGCTCCGCGCGGTGAAGCGGCGGATACGGGTGGTCGTCGGCATCGCGGTGGCGGCGATTGTCCTGTCCGGCGTCGTCAATGCGGAGCTTCGCGGACTGTGGGGGCGGGGCGTTGCATCGGCGAACGTCGCGCGCGTGTTCCAGGTGAAGCTGGCCGTGGCGGCGCTGCTCATTCTGATCTTCCTCACGGCGCTTCCGCTGCTCAAACGGGTGAAGCGGCCGCGCGTTCGCGGGCGACTCTTCACCGCCGTGCACGTCGCGGTGCTCGCTCTCGGCACCGTAGCGGCGGCGCTCGGCGTCTACCTCGCCGGATGATCGGCGTGTCGGCGTCGCTCAGCGATCGTGTGGGCATCACTCCTCCGCACGCGGTGCTCAGGCAGCGTCCCACCACGGTGCGGAATGTCGAGACAGCATCGATCTTGCAGCAACCAATCTGCTGATGCAAACGATGACACCAGGCAACGTCAGGAGAATTCCGTGACACGCAGACTCGACTACGCGCGCGTTGCACCCGGCGCGGTGCACGCCATGTATGCGCTCCAGCAGTATACGCAGAGCTCCGGCCTCGAACACTCGCTGCTCGAGCTGGTGAAGCTGCGCTCGTCCGAGATCAACGGGTGCGCCTACTGTCTCGACATGCACAGCAAGGACGCGCGGGCGGCGGGCGAGACGGAGCAGCGCATCTACGTCCTGAGCGCCTGGCGCGAGGCGCCGTTCTACACGCCGCGCGAACGAGCGGCGCTCGCCTGGACCGAAGCGGTGACGCTCATCCCCAATGGCGTCACGGACGAGCTGTACGAGAGCGTGCGCGAACATTTCGACGAAAAGGAGCTCGTCGATCTGACGCTGGCGATCGTGACGATCAACGGCTGGAACCGGCTCTCCATCTCGCTCGGTGCCGACGTCGGCAGCTATCAGCCGCGAGCGCACGCTGCGAACCGCGCCGAGACTGCGCCGGACGACCACGAACCAGCACCCGCGCGATGACAAACGAGACACGCATTCCCGAGCTGTGGGAGTGGGCGGAATACTACTGACCCTGGTGCTACATCGCGGCCGTGCGCCTGCGACAGGTGGAACCGGAGTACGCAGGCCGCGTTCGCGTGCGCACGCGCCCGTTTCCGCTCGAGCTGCTCGGGCGGCCGGCACCGCGCGCGCTACTCGCTGAAGAATGGTGGCTCGCTGCCGTGCAGGAACCCGCAGCCGAGTTCAAGGTGTTCGATGGGGACGACTGGCCGGCGACGACGCTGCCGGCATTCGTCGCCGTGCGCGCGATAGCGGACGAAGACCCGCAACTGGCACACGCCCTCGACCTCCGCGTGCGGCGGGCGTTCTTCGCCGAGAGCCGAAATATCGGCAAGCCCGACGTCTTGCTCGATCTCGTCCGCGAGCTGGGCGGCGACGTTGCGCGCGTGCAACGTGCACTCGCGGGCAGCGTGGTGCGCCAGCAGGTGCAAGCGGAGTTCGAGCTTGGCCGCACACGCTACGGCGTGCGCGGCACTCCGACGTTGATGCTGGAAGACGGCACGCGCGTTCATCTGCCGATCGCGATGCCGCGCATAGCTGGCGGCCGCATCGTCGGTGTGCGCCCACAAACCTGCCTCGGTGAAAGTTGCCGGACCGCGACGGGCGAGCTGTTCGAGCGCGTGCTTGCGCTTGGGCAGGCGGGCGGGGGCACGGAACCAACGACGCGCGAGGCGTGATCATGGCGAAGCGTTTCAAGATCGGTGATCACGTCAGTTGGAACTCCGAAGCCGGACGCGTGTCGGGCCACATCGTCCGCGTGGTCACGTCGGAGATCGAGTTCAAGGGCTACACGGTGCATGCGAGTCAGGATGAGCCGCAGTACGAGATCAAGAGCGATCGCACCGATCACATCGCCATGCACAAAGGCTCGGCGCTCAGAAGGCTGAAACGGTGATCGTGCGCGTCAGGACGCCGGCGAGCTCGGGACGTACCTGAGCGGGCCAATGCTGGAAGGCGCGATGAACCCTTGACTCTATACTCAGGTATAGATGTTATCGTCCAGACGTGATTTGGACGGAGGCGCTGGTGCCGAGGGTTCGTGAATGCTGTGGCTGGACGGCGTGGTTCGACATGGCGGAACTCGACGCTAACGGACGCCGCGTACCGCGCGGCACCGTCACTGCTCGAAATCCAATGACCATGCCCACACTGGCTGACATCCAGCTCGCGCGCCAGCAGATCGGCGGCGTCGTCGTGCGCACGCCGCTCGTGCCCGCGCTCGCGTTGCGCGATCGAGTGTCCGGCCCGCTGTTTCTGAAACTGGAAAACCTGCAGCGCACCGGGTCGTTCAAGGATCGCGGCGCGCTGAACCGGTTGCTCGCGCTCACGCCGGAGGAACGCGCGCGCGGCGTCGTCACGGCGAGCGCGGGCAATCACGCGCAAGCCGTCGCATACCACGGCGCGCGGCTCGGCATTCCGGTGCAGGTCGTGATGCCGGAGCACACGCCGCTCATCAAGATCGCCAACACCCGCCGCTTCGGCGCCGACGTGCACTTTCATGGCGCTACGCTGGACGAGGCCATCACCGAAGCGCGTCGGATCGAGCGCGAGGAGTCGCGCATTCTCGTGCACGCGTTCGACGACGAGCGCGTGATTGCGGGCCAGGGCACGATCGGCCTCGAGCTGCTCGAGCAATTGCCCGATCTGACGACGGTGATCGTGCCGATCGGCGGCGGCGGTCTGATCTCCGGCATCGCCATCGCGATCAAGGAGCAGCGCCCGTCGGTGAGAATTTTTGGCGTGGAAGCGGCGGCAGCACCGTCGGCGCTCGCGTCGCGCCGCGCCGGTCACATCGTGAAGCTCGAGTCGGCGGACACGCTCGCCGACGGCATCGCGGTGAAACGCGTCGGCGAGCGGACCTTTCCGATCATCGAGCACTATGTGGACGACATCGTCAGCGTCGAGGAAGACGAGATCGCCGCGGCCATCCACCTGCTGCTCGAGCACGAGAAGGTGCTGGCGGAAGGTGCCGGCGCCGTGTCGCTCGCGGCGCTCATCGCGGGCAAGCTGCCGATCACCGCGAACGACGTCACGGCGATGGTGCTCTCCGGCGGCAACATCGACATCAACATGGTCGAGCGCATCATCGCGCGCGGGCTCGTGAGCGACGGCCGACTGGCGATGCTCGCCGTCACCGTCCCCGACCGCCCAGGAAGTCTCGCCCGTCTCACCGCACTCGTCGCGGCAGCCGGCGCCAACGTGCTCCAGCTCTCGCACGGCCGCGCATTCGCCGACATCTCGGTGCGCGACGTGGAGATCGTGATGCAACTGGAAACGCGCGGTCCCGATCACGTTCGCCAGATCATCGCCGAGCTGGAACGACACGGGTTCGGCGTACGCGTGGAGATGAGGACCCTATGAAGATCGGCGAGCTGGCTACGAAGGCGGGTGTATCCGTGCAGACCGTCAGGTATTACGAGCGCCGCGGATTGCTCCCCGAGCCTGACCGGCGCGCGTCCGGTTATCGCGAGTACGATCCCGCGATCCTCACGCGGCTGCACTTCATCAAGCGCGGCCAGGAGCTCGGCTTCACGCTCGGCGAGATCGGTGATCTGCTCGCGCTCCGGCTCGATCCGCACACCCCGGCGTCCGCCGTGAAAGCGCGCGCGGAAGCGAAGATCGCCGACATCGATCACAAGCTGCACGACCTCGAGCGCATCAAGCATGCGCTCGTTCACCTGGCCGGACATTGTCACGGCGGTCGCGGTCCCGTTGGCGACTGCCCGCTGCTCGATGCGCTCGGCCACATCGACACCACCCATTCGACTTCAGGAGTCATCCCATGACCCGCGACGATTCTCCCCGTGGCCAGGCGTCGCTCGATGCCGCCCAGGCCGATGATCTCGACTGCTCGCTGACGATTACCGCGATGCTCGAGCGGTATCCGGCGACGCTGGATGTGTTCAACCGCTTTGGCCTGGACAGCTGTTGCGGCGGCGGTCTGAGCATCGAGGCGGCGGCGAAAGCGCACAAGATCGACAGCGCCGTGCTGTGCAGCGCGCTGCGCGACGCGGCGTTCGCCTAGTATCAGAGAACGCTCAGGCAGGAGGAGCCTCAGCGATCCGTTGGCGCCAGCGGCGCGAGATCGCCGGTCGACAGCGCGCGATCGGCGAGCGCCGAGAGCAAATCGTCGCGGTTGCGGTCGACGCCGCGGATGTTGCGCCGCGCCCGGCGGTACGCCATCGAGATGAACGTGCGGGCGCAGTCGAGCGTCGCCGCGCTCGACTCTGCATCGCGCGCGGTCTCGAGCTCCGCCGTCGCGCGCGACAAGACACACGTGGCGACAAAGATGTCGATCATGGCGTTCGCCATGCGCTCCTGCAGATACTGCCGGTCGATGATCGACTTGCCGTACTTGATGATTGCCCGCTCGACGCTGAACGCGAGCCGTCGCACGAGGCGCGCGACGAGGTCGGCCCCGTGCTCGAGCGCGGGATGCACCCGCGTGAAGCGCGGCGAGGCGAGCGCTCGCTTCGCGCGGCCCGACAAGAAATGCGAGATGGCGCCAAGGGAATGAATCGGATCCTTGAACGCCGCGCCGAGGGCGCGCAACCGCTCGCCGGGTTGCTGCAATCCGCTGAGCGCGATCAACGCACGTTGTATTTCGTTGGTCCCCTCGAAGATCAGGTTGATGCGCGAGTCGCGTACCGCCTGCTCGTACGGGAACTCCTTGCTGTAGCCGATCCCGCCCGCAATCTGCAAGGCATCGTTGGCTGCACGGTACGCGAGCTCGGAGGCGAACACCTTGCACGCCGCGGTTTCCAGCGAGAAGTCGACATCGCCGCGGTCCACCATGCCGGCGGCGACCATCACCGCGGCGTCGATCGCGTAACAGTCCGCGGCATTGTGCGCGATCTTGCGCTTGATCATCTCGAACGTGCCGATCGGCCGCCCGAACTGCTCGCGCTCGGTGGCATGCTTCAGCGCGGCGCGCATGACCTGACGCGCGCCCCGCGCCGAGGCGGCGGCGAGTCCGAGCCGGCCGGAGTTGAGCGTCTCGAGCGCGATGTGGAATCCCTGGCCAACGGTTCCGAGCCGGGCCTCGACGGGAACGACCACGTTGTCAAAGAACACGGCGCGCGTATCGGACGCCTTGATGCCCATCTTCGATTCGGGTGAACCGAGCCGCACGCCCGGAGCGTGGGCGTCGACGATGAACGCGGTCACGCGCTCCTTGCGCATTCCGTTCACGTCGATCGCGACCTTGGCGAAGACGGTGAACAGGTCGGCGTACCCGGCGTTCGAGATCCAAATCTTCGTGCCATTCAAGGTGTAATGCGCGCCATCCGCGCTGAGGACCGCGGTGCTCGCCATCGCTTGGGCATCGGAGCCTGACGTCGGTTCGGTGAGGCAGAACGCCGCCACCAGCTCGCCGCTCGCGCAGCGCGGCAGATAGGTCTGCTTCTGCTGCTCGGTGCCGAACAGCACGATGCCCTTGCACCCGATGGATTGGTGTGCGCCGAAGTACACGCACAACGCGGGATCGGCCGCGCCGATCTCGCCAAACACGCGATTGTAGACTTTCGCGGATGCGCCGAATCCGCCGTATGCCTCCGGAATGCTCAGGCCCATCAGCCCGAGTGCGTGGAGACCCTCGCGCACGCCGTCGGGGAACTTGCCGTCGCGATCGAATCGCGCGCTGTCGACATGGTCGGCGGCGAATGCGTGGAACGCGTCGAGCACGGCGTCGAGCGACTCGCGCTCGTCCGTCGACATCGTGGGAAATGGAAAGACGAGATCCTCGTGCAGCTCGCCGAGGAACACGCCTTTGGTGAACGACGGATTGACGTCAGGGGCGGCCAGGTGTGGACCGGTGCTTGCCGCGGCGGCTGTCGAGGTGCTCATGGACGTGGATCAGCGGGAGCGTTGCGCGTTCGTATTCAGAATGAGCAGCGGTGTCGAACTGCCGCGCAGGAGCTTGTCCGCGACGCTGCCGATCACGAGGCGCGACGCGCCGCGGCCACGTGACGTGATCGCAACGAGGTCCGCGTGGTGCGAGCTCGCGAGCTCGAGGATGCGTGCGGCGATGTGCGGCGCCACGTTGACCGTCTGCTCGATGCTGGCCGCTTTGCGGGCGACGAGCCGCTCCGCGACGCCGTGGATGTACCGGGTCGCCGTGGCGACGACCTGCGCGGTGGCCTCCTCGTCGGGCATCGCGGTCGTGATCATGTACGGGTCGCTCGAGGGAATGATCAGCGGCACCGGCTCGACGACTTGCGTCACGAAGTAGCTCGCCTCGGCGCCCCCGAGCGACAGTGCCGGCTCGATGATGCGCTCCGCGTTCGCGCTGCCGTCCAGCGGCAGCATGACCTTGTGAAAGATGCCGCGCCCACCGGCCGGGGATGCAGCGGCTGCCGAATGCAGCATGAGCACCGGCACATCGACGAGGCGCATCAATGCATCGGCGACGCTGCCAAGCCACGCGCGGCTCACGCCCGTGCGTCCGTGCGTCGTCATCACGACGAGGTCGGCTCGCCGATCGTCGACGCACCGGGCCAGCACCGTCGCGGGCACACCGGTGGGGTGCGCCGTCGAGACGCGGATCTTGTATCGGGCTTCGAGATCATTCGCCCGCGCGTCGAGATAGGCGCGTTCGCTCGACAGGCGCGCGCTGTTCCACGGCGCGTCGGGATAGCCGCCTGCGGCCACGGCTTGATGAACGAGAACGAGCGTGACCGCGGCCCCACTTCGTTCCGCAATCGCGCCCGCCGCCGGCAGCGCCCGCTCGGCCAACGTCGACTCGTCGAGAGGCACGAGGATGTGTGAGAACATGGGTCCAGGGCGCTGAGAGTTGTTGCATTCGAGCACTCTCATATGGATACCGCGGCCCGTAGCGAGATGCCATCGGGACAATTACAAGAGGCATGTCCGACAATCCCTCACGATGGTCGTCGGTCGAGCTCGCTGCTAGCCAACAGCGATCATCGCGGACGATTTTGCCTCTGGACTTTTCATCGTCCGCGCACAATACTGGTGTCGCGTTCACGTGACGAGCGTTCGTGAACGGAGTCCTCTCGCGAGACGTCGTCGGAGGGCACGCGTGCCGGCAGTTCGGTGTTGGCATGCAGGTTGTGGGGTCGCTGGCCACAATCGACGCCCGGGATCACGGGGCACCTGCGTCGGGCTCGTCCGACAAGGGAAAGATCGGCAGTCGGCCGTGCGTTGGGAGTTGGCAACAACATTCGATCACGGCACCGAATCGAAAGATTGACGATCGCCAGCGAGCACGAACCCTCGCAGTCGGCAGCAATGCCACTGCGGGGGTTCTTTCTATTCGGGCCACTGCGTTTCGGACGACGGCGATTCGGCGCTCGAAGAGTCTTTCGTCATCGGTGCGGGTTTTCCCGACGCAAGTTCCGATGAGTCGCTGACGGTGGACGGCTTCGGCGCGGACTAGCCTTCGCGACAAGCCAACGAATGCCGGCGTCTCCGCCACCTTCGACCCGCTTCCACACCATCCATGTCAGCCCACGCTTTGCGCCAGACGCGCTCGAGGAGCGAGGAATCGCTCAGCGAGTACTTCCAGGCGATCAGCCGCTATCCGGTGCTCACGCGCGAGGAGGAGCTTGCGCTCGCCCTTCGTGCTCGTGAAGGCGATGCCACTGCACTCGACCAGCTCGTCTGCGCGAACCTGCGATTCGTCGTTTCGGTCGCGAAGACGTATCAGCATCGCGGCGTCTCGCTTCCGGACCTGATCAACGAAGGAAATCTCGGACTGCTTCGAGCGGCCGAACGGTTCGACGAGACGAAAGGCGTCAAGCTGATCACGTACGCGGTGTGGTGGATTCGACAGGCGATGATCCAGGCAATTGCCGATCAGGGGGACACCGTTCGTATTCCTCTCGGACGTACCGGCGAGGTGCGGCAGGAGCGTCGCGTGCGAAGCGTATCCATCGACACGCCGCCCGAGTCGGGCACCGACATCAATCCGCTCGAGCTGATGGCCGATGAGACGAGTCCCGCACCCGACGCGCAAATACTGGAGTCGGAGCAAGTCGAATCCCTCGCCGCGCTCATCTCCACATTGAACCCGCGCCAGGCGACGATTCTCCGCTCCCACTATGGAATCGACGGCGGCGAACCGATGACACTCGAGCAGATCGGCGAACGGCTCGGCATCACCCGGGAGCGCGTCCGCCAGATCGAGAGCCGCGCACTGTTTCAACTCCGGCGTGCCGCGGCCCGAATCAGGATCTCCGCCCTCCGGAGCGACTGACCGCGGTCGACGCTTGCCCGCTCGTGGCCGCCGAGCTGCTGACGCGCGTGCCCATCCCGCAGGTCGCCGTCGCGGCGGAGCCTCGCGCTACCAGCCGGCGCCGCCGCCGCGCCCGCGCTTCGACGGCGGCAGCGTCCTGACTGGTGTGACCGGCACGGTTCCGCGCCGGCGCGTGCGCTGCTCCGCCGTGCGGCCGGTGATCCGGTCGATGTGGATGCCGTACACGTGCGTGCGCGACGGGGCGGGGTCGTGCGCGGTGAGCACCGTCGGCATGACGGAGCGCAAGGTCTTCAGCGCCTTCTCGTAGATGGCGCGGTCGACCGGGCTGCCGCTGTCCGCCATCATGTACACCGTGCCGCGGGCGACG
>Ga0207660_10001398_pt1 | contig 16217 bp, 12 predicted proteins | sample KBSC73BmetaG_FD_184335 | JGI IMG/M metagenome (GOLD analysis project Ga0207660, IMG submission 184335) | Corn rhizosphere microbial communities from Kellogg Biological Station, Michigan, USA - KBS C7-3B metaG (SPAdes) (version 2) | ecosystem: Host-associated > Plants > Roots > Rhizosphere ... | reverse complement strand
GACCATGGCCCGCACATTGGAGAGTGAACCCGCTCCCGGATTGTGGATGCGCGGGAGCATGTCCCTGGCAATATGTTCGCGGATTCTCCGCGACGACGACCTTCATCGGCCTGAGGCCGGCGGGGAGGCCCGCCGCAGCGTTCGAATGAAGGGCCGACAGCGCGCGATCGCGGCTTTGCCCGGGACTTCGAAGATCGATACGTGAAAAGTAGGTTGCCGCAGCAGCGATCAAGATCATCATCGCGATTCCCATCCCGAAAAGTCTTCTGGATGGCTTTGGCTGCACCACATCGGCGGGATCCGCTTCCCCTGAAAATCTGTGCACATCGAATCTGGGGCCGGATTCGCCGGTCGCGAACGTTCGTGCAGCTTCGCGGCTGGTCGAGACACCGAGCTTCCGCCTGGCATGACGCAGCCGGTCGGTCACTGCGGCCGTGGACAGGGAGAGCTCCCGGGCAATGCTCTTGATGTCGTGCCCGTTCGCGAGCAGCCGAAGAACTTCGCGTTCGCGTTCGGTCAGGTTGCTCAACTGCTGACGGGTCAGATCGCTGTCTCCCGGATCACCGCGGGCGAGGATAGAGCGGCAAGATCGATGAAATCAACGAAGGCTTCCGAATAGGCTCGCAGACCAGCGCCGAAGCACCGAGCGGCTCAATGCACCACCGGCAATCCGATCCACGTCCCCGCCGGGCCGGTGAACACTTTCTGCGTCGCCGCCTGGTAGTCGCCTGGCTTCGCGAAGAAGATGTTGGGGACGAAGGTCTGGGGGTTGCGGTCGTAGAGGGGGAACCAGCTCGACTGGATCTGGACCATCAGCCGGTGGCCGGGCTCGACGACATAATCGACGTTGGGGAGCGCGAAGCTGTAGGTGACCGGCTGGTTGGCCGGGAGCGGCCGCGGGTTGGCGGGGTCGGCGTGATAGCGGCCGCGCATCACGTCCATGGCGATGGCGAGCTCGTACCCGCCCATCTCGGCCTTCTGCGGATATTGGCCGGGATAGACGTCGATCAGCTTCACCACCCAGTCGCTGTCCGTGCCGCTGGTCGAGGCGACGAGGTGGACGAGCGGCGCGCCCTTGAGGCTGAGTGGCGCGTCCAGCGGCCCGGTTTCGTAGGTTAGGACGTCTGGGCGCGCCTCGGCGAAGCGCTGGTCGTCCTCGAGCCAATAGCGCCAGGTCGAGCCCGACGAATAAGGCGCGATGTTGGGCCGCTGGCGGTAAGTGACGGGCTTGGCGGGATCGGAGACGTAGGAATCGAAGCTCGGCGCCGCCGGCGCGTCGAAGCTCAGCTGGCGATCCGGGCGGACGAACAAAGGCGTGAGCTTCGCCGAACAGCCGCTGAGGCACGCCGCCGGCCAGTCGGGCAGGCGCTGCCACTGGTTGGGCCCGACCTCGAACGCGGTGACTCGCGCGATGTTCGCGGGCGGGCCGTTTTTGAGATGCTCGTTGAGGAAGGGCATCAGCACATTCTGCCGGAACCACTTGCCGGTGTCCGAGCCCCAGTCGAGCGGGCCGAGGGTCGAGGCCGCGCCATTCTCCTCGCCGTGATACCAGGGACCGAGCACGAGATGGGCGTTGTCGCTGCCCTTGACCGCCGCGAACACCGCGGGCGCGCCGTAGATGTCCTCCTGGTCCCACTCGCCGCCGACGATCAGGGTGGGAACGGTGAGCGGACGGCTGGCCAGGATCCTGTCGACCGCCTGGTCCTGCCAATATTCGTCGTAAGCCGGATGCTCGGTCAGGCGCAGCCAGAAGGGCAGCTGGTCCATGCCCATCGCCTGCCCGTAGGCGCCGGCCGAGCCGTAGCGCATGTAGGTGTCGTAATCGTCATAGGCGTTGGAGAACCAGTCCTCGTCCGACCTCTTGGTCGCCGTCTGGCTGTAGACGTAGCTGATCATCTCCTGCCGGAAGGCGCCGTTGTGGAACCAGTCGTCGCCCTTCCACACGTCGACCATCGGGTTCATCGGCACCGAGGCCTTGAGCGCCGGGTGCGGGTTGACGAGGCTCATTAGCGTGGTGAAGCCGTCGTAGCTGGTCCCGAACGTGCCGACCCGGCCGTTCGATTCCGGCACGTTTTTCACCAGCCAGTCGATCGTGTCCCAGGTGTCGGTCGAATGATCGACCTGCGTCGGGTTGAGGGGCCCGCGAAGCGGGCGGTTCATCACATAGTCGCCGCCCGACTTGTATTTCCCGCGGACGTCCTCGTAGGCGACGATATAGCCCGCGCGGACGAGCTCGGCCGCGAGCGGCGAGAGGATGTTCTCGGGCAGCGGCCCGAACGTCCCGCGCGACGTCGCCTTGTCGGCGGAGTAGGGCGTGCGGTCGAGCATGATCGGGAAGGGGCCGCGGCCCCTGGGCAGGATCAGCACCGCATAGAGCTTGACTCCGTCGCGCATCGGGATCGTGACTTCGCGGCGGACGTACTGGAAGTCCGCGCGCGGCGCGGTGAAACGCTGCGGAATGTCGCCGCCCCTGGGGATCGGCGGGACGGCCGGATGGAAGGTCTGCGGAATGTCGCCGCCCGGCTGGACCGCCGGCTGGACGCGCGATGCTGCCAGCGCCGGCGCGGCGAGCGCAAGCGCGGCACTGAGAACCGCGACCTTGTTGAACTTCATCCGATTCCCTCTTTCGAGGCTGCAAAAGCCCAAAAGGAAGGAAACTACAAGGCGGCGGCCGGACCGCGTCCTTGCCGGCTCCGTCAGTTGCTGAATATCCCGCCGAGGAATTTGACCTTGCGCTCCTGCTTCTCCCTCGTCTTCGCCTCGAGATAGGCACGGTAGGCATCCTGCTGGGTCTGGAAGGCGTTGCGCCAGTCGTCGCCGTCGAGCGCCATGGCCGCGGCGCTTGCGGCAACCAGCGCCATTCCGATCACCGGGACGACGCCTTTCGAGTCCTCGCCGCACTTCGGACCGACACAGCCTTCGGGAATGGAATCCGCCGTCACCGGAGGCTTGATCGGCGGCGCGTCCAGCGCCCTTTCCGCAGCGAGCACGTTCGGGTCGATGCGGTACGGATGGACCGTGCGACCGCAGACGATCACCGCCGTGGGTTCGTTGCTCGTGCAATCGGGCGCGGAAAGCGCGGGAATGGCGGTACGCGCATCTTGAGCCGCGGCCGGCGAAGCAGCGGCGCCGAGGAGAAATATCAGGATCACAGCTCTCGTCGCATGTCCACCAAAGACGCGCTGGAGGCCCGCTCCCCCAGTCGCGACGCTTTGTGGCACGACATGCGGGGCCGGTTCAAACCTTCCCACGACCACTTTCGGGCCTCCGGCCGATGTCCGGAATCGTCGGAATTTCGTCATTGGCCTGCTTCAAATGTAGCGCTACGTGTGTAGCGCGACTCTTCGCCGCGCGCTTTGGCGGCGATTGGCGAATGGCCCATGCATCGGAGCCGGCAGAGATGGATGAGCAATGCCGCGGGGTGCCGCGCCACGTTGTGCAGGGCCGCGCCGCGGCAATCGTCGCCGCCCGCCTCGGCTTCCTCGCTTTGACCCTCGCCGCTGCCGTTCCCTCGCGCTCCGCGACGCCGCCGCAAACCTGGGCCGGAGGCTATCAGCTGAACGGGCATCACAGCTCGCTGTCGCTCAGCGTCTCCGGCTCCGGCGAGTCGCCGTCGATCAAGGCGAACATGTTGATCAAGGGCGTGTCGGATGTCCCGCTGACAGACGTCTCGTGGAAGAACGGCAAGTTCCGGGGCAAGTTGAACGAAGGGGATGGAACCGACAGCTTCGACGGGCGCGTCACCGGCAACCAGATCGTCGGCGTGGTCACGAAGGGCGGCTCGAGCGGCCCCTTCCGCCTGATCCGCCTCGCCGACGTCGGCGATCGCCAGCTGCGTTCGATCGAGGGCGCGTACCGCGGCCAGCGCGGGACCTATCTCGTGGAGCGCCTGTGGGTCGGCCACTGGATCATCAACATGGCGGAAGAACGATCGGGGGAATTCCGGGGGATCTTTCCCGTCGGACCCAACCACTTCGTCGCGGGACCGCTGCTCCTCACGCCGGCGCCGGTGCAATGGGACCTTCGCTTCAGCCGGAACGGCATGACGGTGAAGCATTCTGGAAAGACAGATCTGGCGCGCAAGGTGCCTCTGCACAGCGAGGACATTTCCTTCATGAGCGGCGACGTCCGGCTCGCCGGAACGCTGGTCGAGCCGGAAAGTCCGGGGCCTCATCCGGCAATCGTCTTCATGCACGGATCCGGTCCCGCTCCGCGGCAGTCGAATTTCGGCCTCGGCTACTGGCTCGCCGCGCAGGGCTTTGCGGTCCTCAAGTACGACAAGCGAGGTTCCGGCGAGTCCGGCGGCGACCTCGCTGGGATAAAATACGAACAGCTGGGCGAGGACGGAGCGGCCGCGGCGCGATGGCTGAGCAATCGTCCCGAGATCGATCGCGGGCGCATCGGCTTCTGGGGCATCAGCGAGGGCGGCTGGACCGCGCCGCTCGCCGCCACGCGTTTCCGCAACGCCGCGTTCGTCATTATCGCGTCCGGAGGCGGGCTGAGCCCGGCAGCGGGGGAGTTGCTCGACACCGAGGACCAGTTGAAAACCGACGGTCGATTCACGCCGGCGCAGATTTCCGACGCGCTCAATTTCCAGCGGCTGCGCGATAATTATGCACAGAGCGGACAGGGCTGGGACGCCTATTCCGCTGCTTTGGCAAGCGCGGTGAAGCAGCCGTGGTGGAACTATCCATCGACCGATCTCTACGGCTGGTCGAAGCCGGATTCCGCCGGATGGAAAATGAAGGCGGCATCCTATTTCTACGACCCCGCACCGACGTTGCAGGTATTGCCATGCCCGATCCTGATCCTCTTTGGAGGGCTCGATACGCCGGCTGGGGTGCGCGCCAATCTTGCCGCGATCCACGAGGCGCTTGCCAGAAATCGGAAGGCGCAAGCCACGTTTCGCGTCTTCCCCAAGACCAGCCACAACCTGTTCGTCGCGCGCAGCGGAAACGAGAACGACCTCGACGAAACCACGCGCTTCAGTCCTGCTTATTTCCCGACGATCACCAACTGGCTGCTGGAGTACGTTGTGGCGTCGGCTCGGCAGGAACGTGCACGATGATCAACAGACGAAGCGCTATTGCATTGACGCTGGCATCGCCGCTCGCCCTCGGCGCGGCACTCGAACGGCGTCCGCAGGGCAAGTCGAGACCGATTGCGCAATTCCCGTTCGAGCTGCTCGCCAACGCAATATTCATCCAGGCGAAGCTGAACGGGAAGGGCCCGTTTCTGTTCTCGCTCGACACGGGGTCATCGAATAGCGTGATCGCCTCCGAGCTCATCGGCGAGCTGGGGATCGGGACCGGCTCGACATTCGCGTCGACCGGCGCGGGCTCGGACAGCAACACGGCAGCGACGATCGACAGGCTGGAGTTCGAGTTCCCCGGCGGGATAAGGCGCACCGTCACGGACGGCGCGGCGATCTCCATGTCGGGCCTGTGGCAGCTCCTCGCCAGGCGCTTCTACGGCAGCATCGGCTTCGACGTTCTTCACCCCTATGTCGTGGAGATCGACTATGCCGGGCGGACGTCGAGCCTGTTCGACCCGGCGAGCTACAGCCCGATGCTCGCGTTGCCGGCGCACATGTACGGAAGCTACGATCCGCAGGTCGACGGCGCCATCGAGGTGCCGGGCCGACCGCCGATCCCGGTGCGGTTCACGCTCGACACGGGCGCCGGGGGCACGATCGTCTCCTCGCCGCTGGTCGACAAATACGACCTGGTGAACGCGACCAGAAAGGTCACGAAAACACAGGACAAAGGGGTCGGCGGCGCAGAGCCGAGCGAAGTCATGGCGAGATTGTCCGCAATCCGGATCGGGCCTTACCTCCTCGACAAACCGCTCGTGGCACTGTCGCGCGACAAGATGGGATCGCTCGCCAACGAGGCGATATCCGTCAACCTGGGCGGCAACATCCTGCCGCGCTTTACGGTGATAATCGATTATCCCAGCAAGAGAGTTGGATTGCGGCCGAACCGCCATTTCGCCGAGCCGTTCAGGAGCGACGCGAGCGGGCTGCTCTTGTCGGCGGACGCGAACGATTTCCACAAGTTCACGGTGGATTCCGTCATTCCGGGTTCGCCTGCGGAGGGGCTTCTGACGCCAGGCGACATCATTCTATCGGCGAACGGCAAACCGGCGGCAGACTATGCTCTTTGGCAACTGGAAGAACTACTCAAGAATGATGGCTCGACTGTTCACCTCTCCGTGCAAAGGCGCGGCCAAACCGCCGCCATGACGTTGAAGCTTCGGTCGCTTCTCTAGATCGCCGGTTCCAGGATGTGGAGCGAACCTCGCATCCCGTCGTACCCAATCGCGCGTTTGCAGAAAGGCTTTTGCCTGCGGTTCCGACGCAGTCGCCAATCCGGCCGCTCGCTTGTCCAATCAATTCGGGGGTCCGCATTCGTGATGAAGACTGTTTTCCTGAGCTTCGTGGCGCTGGGACTGATCGGCGCCTCACCGGCGAGGGCGGATACGGTGCGCCTTTCCGTCGGCCAGAAGCTGCAGCGCTTTTCGCTGCTGACGCCGGGGGCCCATCGCTACATGCGCTACCTCGTCAACAAGGACGGCTCGCGCCAGCTGGTGGACATCTGGGACCGCCGGGTCAGCTTCGCTCCGGAGCCGGACGGAAGCGGCCAGGGAATGCACATCGTCCAGCGCTGGGACCGGGCGGACAAATCGAGCGTGCTGATCCAGGACAGCTGGTTCGAGCCGGGGACCTTCAGGCCGCTCACGCACGTTCGCCGCACCGAGAAGGGCGGCAAGACGACGCTCTGGGGATTCCGTTTCACGCCCACAGCCGTCGTCGGCCTGCCGAGCCTTGCCGGGAACGAGCGAGCGGACTTCTCGATGGCCCAGAGCGAGCCGCACTATAATTTCGAATATGACATGGAGCTGCTGCAAACGCTGCCGCTGGCGGCGGGGCGCACGTTCGACATTCCCTTCTATGACGCGGGTATCGACTCCAAGCCCGACCGCTACAGGTTCACGGTCGCCGGCTCGGCGCGGGTGACCGGGCCCGAAGGCAGGCCGATCGACTGCTGGCTGGTCACCGCCGACTACAACACGGGCAAGGTCCAAAGCCGCTTCTGGTTCGCGAAGAAGGGGCAGCAGCTGCTGCGCGAGGAAGAGCCGATGGACGACGGCCGTATCCTCCTCAAGGTGCTTCTGCCGCCCGAGCCGCTGGACGAGGGACCGGCCTAAGCGCAAATCAGCGAAATTCGGCGCTCGTCCGCACGGTTGCGCGGGGCGGGCATTGCGTGTCCCATCCAAACGCTGTTTGTTGTAAGGCGTTGGCTTCACTGTCCGTCGGGGGCAGCATGCGTGTCTGACATCGCGGAATGGCTGTCTGCCCACGGGCTCAAGCGCTATGCGCCGGCGTTCGAGGCCGCCGAGATCGACGTCGCGACGCTTGCGCTGCTGACCGACGAGGATCTGCGCGAAATCGGCCTGCCGCTCGGGCCGCGGCGCCAGATCCTCGCTGCCCGAGACGAAACCGGCACTGACGGGACCGAGCGCGAGCCGGTGGGCGAGCGGCGGCAGATCACCGTCATGTTCGTCGATCTTGTCGATTCCACCAGCATGTCGACGCGCATCGATCCCGAGATCATGGGCGAGCTTCTCGAAGCCTATAAAGCGGCGGTCGCGGACGAAATCGCGCACGCCGGCGGGACGGTGGCCAAATATCTCGGCGATGGCGTGCTGGCCTATTTCGGCTGGCCCAAGGCGCGCGAGGATGCGGCCGAGTGCGCGATCCGCTGCGCATTCCACATTCGCGACCGGGTGAAGCAGGTCCACGATCCCGCCGGCGCGCCGTTGCGGTGCCGGACGGGCGTCGCGACTGGCCTGGCGGTCGTCGGCGGCACGACCGGAACCGGCAATGCGCGCGAGGATGCGGTGGCCGGGGAAGTGCTCAACCTCGCCGCGCGCCTCCAGGCTCTCGCCGAGCCGGACGGGATCTGCGTGTCGCAGCGCGTTCACGAGCTGGTCGGCCAGCTGTTCGAGTTCGAGCCCGCGGGCGAGCACAGCCTCAAGGGGTTCGACGATCCGATCGCCGTCTGGCGGCCGACGCGCGAGGCGCTGCACACCAATCGCTTTGCAGCCAAGAGGTCGATCAAGACGCCGCTGGTCGGGCGTGAGGGCGAGATGACGTCGCTGATCGCCCGCTGGTCGGATGTGGTGGCGGGGGACGGCCGGGCAGTCCTGATCCTCGGCGAGGCGGGCATCGGCAAGTCGCGCCTGCTCGCCGAGCTCCATTCGAACGTCAGCACGACGGCGCACGCCTTCGTCGGCTGGCAGTGCTCGGCATTCCACCAGACCAAGCCGCTCTACCCGGTGATCGAATATCTGGCTCGGGAGTGCGGAATTGACGACAGCGACGAACCTGCTTCCCGGCTGGCGAAACTGGCGCGCCTGCTGGACGCTGCCGAGATGCCGCTCGACAGCGCGCTGCCGCTGTTCGCGGCATTGCTCGCGCTGCCGCCGGAGGCCGGTTATTCGATGCCCGACCTGCCGCCGGCGCAACGCAGGTCGGCGACCATCGCCGCCCTGGGCGACTGGATCCGGCGGATCGCCGAACAGAAGCCGCTTCTGCTCAACCTCGAGGACGCGCACTGGGCCGACGCGACGACGCTCGAGCTGATGTCCCTGCTGATCGGCGGGATCGCGGGCGTCCCGCTGCTTGCGGTGATCACCGGGCGGCCGGAGTTCGCGGCGCCGTGGAGCGGCCGAGCCAAGGTCAGCGTCATCGGCCTCGACCGGCTGAACGCGGTGGATTGCGAAGCGCTGATCCGCGATATCATGCCGGTCGAGCAGGTCGGGCGAACGACAATCCAGACAATCCTCGACCGAAGCGACGGCAATCCGTTGTTCGTCGAAGAGCTGAGCGCCGCGGTGCTGGAAGCGGGCGCGAAGAGCAGCGCGAACGTTCCGGATTCGCTTCAAAGCTCGCTCATGGCCCGGCTCGACCAGCTCGGGGAAGCCAAGCGCACGGCCCAGCTTTGCGCGGTCCTCGGGCGGCAGTTCGCGCGCCCGCTGCTGGCCCAGGTCGAGCGTTCATCATCGGCCGCGGCGCTCGATTCGAACCTGGCGCTGCTGGTCGCTCACGACGTCCTCAATCGCCTCGGCCGAGCCAACGAGGGGCGCTATGAATTCAAGCACGCGCTGCTCCGCGACGCCGCCTACGAAAGCCTCCTGCTCGCCGAACGCCGCCGGATCCACGAGCGGTGCGGGCGTCAGCTCGAAGAGAATTTTCCCGAGGTGGTGGAAAGCGAGCCCGAGCTTCTCGGCTATCATTTCAGCGAAGCGCGACTGCCGCTCGAAGCCGCGGACTATCTGGAGCGGGCGGGGGACCGCGCGTCCGCCGGCGCCGGCTATGTCGAGGCGATCGCGAGCTACCGCGAGGCGCTGCGTCAAGCGGCGCAATTGCCCGAAGGCGAAGCGCGCGAGCGGCGCGAGCTTCGAATCCTGCTCAAGCTCGGCCCCGCGCTGACCATCATCGACGGGGCGCAGGGCGCGACGGTCCGCGAAGCCTATCAGCAGGCCGAACAGCTCGGCCGCAGGGTCGATGACCTCGACGGGCGCTTCAAGGCGCTGTGGGGGCTCTGGTACAATGCGAATGTCGGCCGCGATTATTCGCGGGCGAGCGGGTTCGCCGAGGAGTTGGTCGCGCTCAGCGGCCAGTCGGGCGACGACGGCCACGTGCTCGAAGCGCTTCACTGCCGCTGGTCGTCAGCCATGTTCCGCGGCGAGGTCCCGGGGTCGATCGCCGACACCCAGCGGGGGGTCAAGATTTACGAGCGCGATCGACATCATCGGCTTGCAGCGCTGTTCGGAGGCCACGACCCCGGCGTGTGCGCGCACGGAGTGGCAGCGTCGTCGCAGGTCACGGCCGGCCAGTTCGAAGCCGCGATGCGGAACGCCATCGACGCAGTGACGCTGGCCGAAAAGCTTCGCCATCCCCACAGCATCGCCCACGCGCTGATGGTCGGGCTGTACGTCGCGGGCACCGCGGGCGATCACGAAAATCTGAGGAAGTGGACCGAGCAGCTGGCGGTCCTCGCCGACACGTACAATTTTCCCCCGCAGCGCGCGCACGCCGCCTTTTTTCGCGAGTGGCAAAAGGCGCAGACAGGCGAATGCGAGCTCGACCGGCTGCGCTCAACGTTCGACGCGGTCATCGCCATCGGCCCGATCACGCTTCTCTACATTGCCTATTTCACCGAGGAGCTGGTGAAGCAGGGCGAAACCGAAGAGGCGCTCTCGGTGATCGATCGCCTGCTCGGCACGCTCAAATTCCCGTTCGGCTATTTCCTTCCCGAAGTGTACCGGATTCGCGGCCAGTGCCTGGCGGCGCTCGGCCGCCACGGCGAGGCCAGGGATCAGTTCCGCCAGGCCATCGAGCTTGCAAGCGAACAGGGGTCCGGGCTGTTCGCCTTGCGGGCGTCGATCGCTCGAACGCGGCTGTGCGGCGAGGACGGAACGGCGAGAACGGACATCCAGAGTTCCCTGGCGGCGATCGGCGAAAGCCAGTGGCCGGAGATCGCCGCGGCGCGGGAGTTCGCGGCGGCACTGTGAACGCGCCCGCTCAGTCGAGCGTCGCGGCAACCAGCAACCAGGCCCACGGGACGAGCGAAAAGATCGCCGCCAGGGTCGCCTGCTTGAGATAGGCGAACTTCTTCGCCGCGATGACCGACGTCTGCCAGGTCTGCCGCGCAAGATCGCGCTTGAGCTCTTCCTCGCTCGCGCTCGTGAATCGCTCGACGAAGGAGTCGCGGTCGAGCTCGGCGATCGCGTTGAAATAGATCAGCGAATCCGGGCCTCGCTTCACGTGCGGGAAGGTGCAGCGGTAGAGGTTGTAAACCGTCCACGCGACCGCCGCGAGGAACAGGCAGGCCGGGAGCAGCATCCACCATGAGCGCAGGTTCTTGAGCGAGACGAAGGAGGCGACCGCGATCTCGCCCGACGTGATCGCGAATATGGCGGAGACTTTCGCGTCGATCCGCGGGAAGAAGGTCTGGATCCTGTCGAACTGCCGTTCGACGGCCTCGAGAGACACTGCGCTCGGCGCGTCCTTCGTCATGTCGACCCTCCCCACGCGGTAGCCGAGCTGAAACAGCCGCACCGCTGTGATGAAATCGCGCCGGTAAGTCAAAGCAGTCAGGAACCCTTTTCGTTCAGCCGGATTGCAGGTTGCTCGACGTAACGGAGCTGAAATGGCCGACAGAGACGCTTTCGACACCGCCACCCGGATCGCCGCCGGCGACGTGGGCACGAACTATGACGACGTCACGGTCGGGCTCCATTGGGCAACGGCCATCCTGGTCGTCGTCCAGTTCCTGCTCGGGGTGACCTGGGACTATTTCCCGGACGCGATGACGCGGCAGATGCAGAGCCTGCACATCTCGCTCGGCGTGGCGCTGACGACGGTCGTCGCCGGACGGATCGTCTGGCAGCTGATGCCGCGGCACCAGCGGCCGGCGATCGTCGGCGGATGGGAGAAGATCGCGTCCAAGGGCGTGCATTATCTGCTCTACGCGCTGCTGGTGGTGCAGGCGGGGCTCGGCTGGGCGTGGCGCTGGGCGCAGGGGCACGACGTCGGCTTCTTCGGCCTGTTCGCGATTCCGGGGCCTTATGGCGCGCTCGCCCGGCCGACGCGCCACCTGATCTCCGAAGCACATGAATATATCGCCTGGGGAATCGTGGTGATCGCCTTCGGCCACGCGCTGGCGGCGCTTTATCATCATTACAAGCTGCACGACCGCGTGCTCGGGCGGATGCTTCCAGCCGCGAGGACTTAGGTTATGAACCCCTGACTTCGGCGGCAGCACGAAGCGGAGGAGGTCTCATGATCGAAGCGCCAATGTTCACGCGGCGAACGTTTATCGGGGGCGCGGCCGGACTCGGCGGCATGATCAGCGCGACCGGTTGCCGCTCCGCGGAGGCGTCATTCCCGACAATGGCGACATCGAACGGGCGAATGCCCTGCGGATCCTGTGCGCAGCCCGCTGCAATTTCCTCTCAAACGAACATCGCGGGGCCGCACGAACCGGGTCAGCCGATCCAGGTTTCGGGCGTGATCTATCGCGAGCACGACCATAAGCCGGCCGTGGGCGCGGTTCTGTTCGTGTTCCAGACCGACGCGAGCGGGCGCTATAACCCCCAAGTCAGCGGCTACCGGGGCGAAGTCAATCCGCGGCTCCGCGGGTGGATGAAGACCGGCAGCGACGGGCGCTACGAATTTACCTCGATCAAACCCGGGCAATATTCCGGACCGATTCACATCCACGCGCACCTTTACGCGGCGGGGAGGGCGGAGTGGTTCATTCGTGAATTCCTGTTTGCCGACGATCCGCTGATCCCGGCGCGGGAGCGCGCGGAGTTCGCAACCTACGGCCGCTTCTCGCCGATGCTCCATCTTCGGCGGCGCGGCGACGGAGTCCTGGTGGGCGAACGCGATATCCTGGTGACGAGCGACCCGCGACGGCCGTGGCCACCGGCCGCTTGAGAGTGCGCGTCGCGACGGCTTCGCCTCGCCCGGAAGTCCCCACGGAAGTTGCTGCTGTAGGTAAAGCCGGTTAGCATTCCCGCGGCTCTGCGGGGGCGGCATGGCGCACGTGTTCTTATCGTATAAGCGCGAAGATGCCGTCCGCGTGCGCAAGCTCGTCAGCGCACTTCGCGGTGCCGGGCTCGAAATCTGGTGGGACGAAGACATCCCTCCGTCCGCGCCATGGGAGCATACGATCGAAAAAGCGCTGGCTGACGCGGCGGCGGTGATCGTGTGCTGGTCGCCGGCGAGTGTCGCGAGCGACAACGTCCGGTCGGAAGCGCGGGTCGCGCGCGAGGACGGGCGGCTCATCCAGGTGTTCGTGAAACCGTGCGCTCCGCCGCTGTTCTTCGGTGAGCGGCAGGGTGTGGATTTGTCCACCTGGCGAGGCAATCCCGGCGACGCGCGAATCACGACGCTCGTCGAGTCCATCCGACAAATCGCTTCCGGCCGTGTGGTGAGCGACATCGACCGGCGGAAAAGCCTGCGATCGAGGCGATACGTGCTTTCGGCGACGCAAGTGCTCGCGGTCACCGGCGCGCTCCTGCTGCTCGCCGGTGCGGCCGCGTTCATCGCCTGGCGCAGCGCATCGGCGCATCAGGCGCCCGAGCTCGCGGTGCTGCCGTTCGAGGACCTCTCGCCAACTCACGACAAGGCTTATTTCGCCGAAGGGGTCGCCGAGGAGATCCAGAGCACGCTCGCAGCTCAAAGGAACATCAAGGTGCTGGCACGCACTTCGGCAAGCGAGATCGCGCGCGACAAGGACCCTCAGGCGATCCGGGCGTCGCTCGGAGTCACCCACCTGCTCGAAGGCAGCACGCGCACGTTCGGCAATGATCTTCGCGTGAATGTGCGGCTGATCGATACGAAAGACGGCAGCGAGCTGTGGGAGGAGGAGTATCGCGGCAAGCTGTCCGACGTGTTCTCGGTCCAGGACCATATCGCGCAAGCCGTTGCGCAGCGATTGCGGGGGACGCTTTTCGGCGGTGCCGTCGTGGCCGCTCCGACGACGGCAATCGACGCCTATGAAGGCTATCTCGCGGCGCGGGCGCTCATTCGGCAGAATAAGCGCGCTCCAATGACGCAGGCGTGGCAAATCGCCCGTCAGATCGTCCAGACGCACCCCGACTATGCGCCCGGGCAGGCGCTTTATGCCGAAGCCACGCTTTTGCTCACCGAAGGGACGTATACCTACGGCACGATCCCGCCGGCCAAGGCGCTGCCAGTCGTACTTGCGCATGCGCGCGAAGCCATCCGGCTCGCTCCCAACCGCGCCGACGGTTACGCGCCGCTTTGCCTCGCGCTTCCGCCGCAGGAAAGCATCGAGCCTTGCGAAAAGGCGCTGGCGCTCGATCCCAGCAGGTCCGAAGTGCGCGATGCGCTTGGAATCGTGTTCAACCTGCTCGGCCGAAACGACGAGGCGTTCGAACAATATCGGCTCGGCGTGGAATCCGATCCGCTCGATGCGGAACCGCTCAACCGCTACACCCAGATGCTCGCTGCATCGGGCAAGGCGGACGAAGCGATGCGGGTCATCGACCAGTTTGCCGCACGCGGCGGATCGCAGGCGCAGGCGTGGCGGTTCCGCGGGAACACCTATCGTTATCTCGATGACGAGGTGCGCCACATCGCCGCCCGCCGACGCGCTCTCCAGATCGATCCGGGCCTGCCGTATCAGGACGAGTGGCTCGTCGCGGCATTGCACCTGCTGGGGTTGGACGACCGGGCCGCGGAATACCGGCTGCACGTGTCGCTCTATTACCAGCTGTTCGCTTCGAATGATCGCGGCGGATTGAAGGCGGCGGTCGCCAAGGACGGTCCTGCAGCGTGGAACACGAATGCCATCGCAACTGCGATCTTCTCGATTGCGCGCGACAGGGATTGGGCCGCGCTGGTGCGGTTTTACGACGTCCGTCCTGCGGATTACCGCGATATTTGCGTTACCGCGCCGACATTCACGCCATTCCTGATCATGGCGCTGCAGCACCAGGGCCGATCGGGCGAAGCGCAGCATTTGCTGCATTGCATGCAGTCGCAGGTCACGAGCCAGCTCGCTCAGCACTATCGCAATCCCGACGATGCGCCGGGCGAGCTGGAGGAGCTGCAGGCGTCACTGCTCGCGATCCGCGGTGACAGAAGTGCGCTGGATTGGTTGACGAAGGCGGTCCAGCGCCACTGGCTCGGACAATATTATTCCGCCGATCTGAATGACTGGCCGCAATTCGACGGCTTGCGCATTGATCCGCGCTACGGAGCCCTTCGGCAGCAAATCTTTGGCACCATCGCGCGGCAGCGAGCTCAGGTGCTGGCCGAGGCGCATTGAAGCCGCCTCAACGGCAGTTGCGCCGGGCCGCGAATGGTGATTGGTTCCGACTCCTCTCAAGGAAGAGGGGGGACAGCAATGCGATATTCGATTTCGACCGCGCTGCTCGCGAGCGCGGCGGCGCTGATGCTCGGCGGCTGCGCCAAGGACAATAACGGCACGTCGGCCAGTCCGGACAGCGTCAAGCAGGCGATCCAGGCCGACCAGGCGAAGTGGAACAAGCAGTTCAAGGACAAGGACACCGAGGCGATGGTCGGCCACTATGCCGACGACGCCTATTTCGTCGCTCCCGGCGTCAAGGGGACCGAAGGTTCGACTCCGATCCGCCAGGTCTATGCCGATGCGTCGACCGATCCGGCGTTCGACGTCCAGTTGACGGTCACCAAGGTCGATGTCGCGCGCTCAGCCGACATGGCTTACGCCCGGGGCAAGTTCACCGAAGAATATACCGACAAGAAGACCGGCAAGGTGATGACCGACAGCGGCTCCTACCTCACGGTCTACAGGAAGCAGGACGACGGGAGCTGGAAGGCGGTCGAGGATTTCGCCGCGGCCGATCCGGATTCGGCCAAGCCGGTTCCCCCCGCCAAGCCCGCGACGCACGCGAAGATGACGTCGTTCGGCTAAAAGTCTGATTCAGCCAGGAACCGGGCGCCGGCGCTTCCGGCGGTGGCCCAGCGCACCTGCGCCTTGATGTGGCCCATGCGCGGGATCGCGATCTGGAGCCGCTCGCCGATATGGAAATCGGCCTCGGCGTCGATCCGGCAACCTTCGTCGGAGAAGTTGCTGAGCTTGACCGGCTGCTTGCGGCCGTCGGTCCGCTGAACAACCGCGTCGATCTCGACGGGATGACGGTCCTTACGCCGCGCCCATGCCTGCGCCCGCTGCATCACGATTGCTCCCACTCGGCAGCACCCTTGTCGCAGCGGCCTGTAAACGAAGAATTAATTTGCGGGGAGCGGGCGCCGAAATCAGGCGGCGATGGCGTAGGGCTGGATTTCGCCGCTCAGATAGAGGCTGCGCGCCTTGACCCGCGACAGCTTGCCCGAACTGGTGCGGGGCAGGGTCCGCGGCGGGACGAGCTCGACGACCGGCGTGATTCCGGTGATCGCCCGGACTCGCTCGCGGATCTCGTCGCGAAGCCGGCCGCGCTCCTCATCGCCGGAGATCCGGCAGTGGACGAGGACGGCAGGGGTCTCCTCGCCGCTCGGCCCGGTGATGGCGAAAGCGGCGATGTCGCCGGACTTGAAGCCGGGCAGCTGCTCGACCGCCCATTCGATGTCCTGCGGCCAATGGTTGCGCCCGTTGATGATGATCATGTCCTTGGCGCGGCCGACGATGAAG
>Ga0207660_10001394_pt1 | contig 16238 bp, 10 predicted proteins | sample KBSC73BmetaG_FD_184335 | JGI IMG/M metagenome (GOLD analysis project Ga0207660, IMG submission 184335) | Corn rhizosphere microbial communities from Kellogg Biological Station, Michigan, USA - KBS C7-3B metaG (SPAdes) (version 2) | ecosystem: Host-associated > Plants > Roots > Rhizosphere ... | reverse complement strand
CTATCGATCGCGTGTTCCTTGGCTCGTGCACCAACGCGCGGATCGAGGATCTGCGCGCGGCCGCCACCGTCGTACGGGGCCGGCACGTGGCGCCCCGCGTGCGCGCGATGGTCGTGCCCGGATCGCAGCGTGTCAAAGCGCAGGCGGAGCAGGAAGGGCTCGACCGCGTGTTCCGCGACGCGGGCTTCGAATGGCGCAACGCCGGCTGCTCGATGTGCCTCGGCATGAACAGCGACGTGCTCGGTCCGGGAGAGCGCTGCGCGTCGACGTCCAATCGCAATTTCGAGGGACGGCAGGGCAAAGGCGGGCGAACCCATCTCATGAGCCCGCAGATGGCGGCCGCCGCGGCCATCGAGGGACACCTCGTGGATGTGCGCGGATGGTGAAAGCCTTCGTGCGCCACCGGGGTCGTGCCGTTACGTTGCCGCGGCGCGATGTGGACACCGATCAGATCATTCCGAAACAGTTCCTGAAAGGCGTCGATCGGACCGGATTCGGGCCCGCGCTGTTCTTCGATTGGCGCTATCGCGCTGACGGCTCGCCCGATCCCGCGTTCGAGCTGAACAGCCCCGCCGCGCAAGACGCGACGATCCTGATCACCGGCCAGAATTTCGGCTGTGGGTCTTCGCGCGAGCACGCGGTGTGGGCATTGATGCAGTTCGGCTTTCGGGCAGTTATCGCGCCCTCGTTCGCCGATATCTTCACCTCCAATTGCTATCGCAACGGGCTGCTCCCGGTGCAACTCGCGGCGGCGGAGGTGGACGCGCTGATCCGCAGCAGCGAAGGGGGTATGCGCGAGATCGTGGTGGATCTCGAGACGCAGGTCGTTCAGGACGACGGTGGATTCTTCGCGCGGTTCCGCGCCGACCCGTACGGGCGAGAGCTGCTGCTGCGCGGACTGGACGAAATCGGGCGCACGCTGCTCGAGGAGACCAGTATCGCGGCATTCGAACGCGAGAGGGAGTGAGCGCATGAAGACCTACTCGATCGCGGTGCTTCCCGGCGACGGGATCGGTCCGGAGGTCATCGCGCAGGCGGTGCGCGTGCTCGAGGCCGTGGCCCAGCGCTTCGAGCTTCGCTTCGCGCTGCAGACGCTGCCAATCGGCGGAGCCGGCGTGCGAGAGGCGAAAGAGCCGCTGCCGCCCGCAACGCGGGCGGCGGTGACCCGCTGTGATGCGGTGCTGCTCGGCGCCGTGGGCGACCCGACGCTCGACGGCGCGCCACGGGAGCTGCGCCCGGAGACGGGGCTGCTGGCGCTGCGCAAGCTGCTGAATGTGTACGCCAATCTCCGGCCCGTCTCGGTGCATCCGACGCTGACCGCCGCGTCGCCGCTCAAGCCGGAGCTGCTCAGAGGCGTCGACGTGCTCGTCGTGCGCGAGCTCACGGGTGGGCTGTACTATGGCGAGCCGCGGGGCCGCAACGGCGACCACGCAGTCAACACGCTTTCCTACGCAGTTTCCGAGGTTGAACGCGTCGCCCGGGTCGCGTTCGAAGCGGCACGAGGCCGCCGGAGGCTGGTGACGTCAGTCGACAAGGCAAACGTGCTCGAGGTCTCGCAGCTGTGGCGCGAAACCGTCACGCGCCTCGCGCGCGACTATCCCGATGTGCGTCTCGAGCATGTCTACGTCGACACGGCGGCGATGCGTCTGGTCAGTGATCCGGTGTCGTTCGACGTCCTGCTGACCGAGAACATGTTCGGCGACATTCTCAGCGACGAAGCCGCCGTACTCGCGGGATCCCTGGGGATGCTGCCCTCGGCGTCGCTCGGCGCCGGCCCCGGGTTGTTCGAACCAGTCCACGGCTCGGCGCCGTTGCTCGCCGGTCGCGACAGCGCCAACCCCATCGGCGCGATCGCGACTGTGGGCATGCTGCTGCGCCACGGCTTGAACCTGCCCGAAGCGGCCGCGGCGGTGGACGAGGCGATCGCGATCACGCTCGACGCCGGCGCACGGACCCAGGATCTCGCGACACCCGGCCACCCGTATATCGGCACCAGTGCGATGGGCGGACGCATTGCCGACGTGATTCTCGCCGAAGCACTCGAGGGGCTCGCGTGAGCGACAACTTTCGCAGCAAGGCAGTGACCCAAGGGCTGGAGCGCGCGCCCAATCGCGCGATGCTGCGCGCCGTGGGCTTCGGCGACGGAGACTTCACCAAGCCGATCGTCGGGATCGCCAGCGCGCAAAGCACGATCACCCCCTGCAATTCGGGTCTCGACCGTCTCGCGCGGCGCGCCGAGCAGGTGCTGCGGGACGCCGGCACGATGCCGCAGACGTTCGGCACGATCACGGTGAGCGACGGCATCTCGATGGGGACCGAGGGGATGCGCTACTCGCTCGTGTCGCGCGAAGTGATCGCCGACTCGATCGAGACCGCCTGCGGGGCGCAGCGCATGGACGGCGTCCTCACGATCGGCGGGTGCGACAAGAACATGCCGGGGGCGATGATCGCGATCGCGCGGCTCAACATCCCCGCGATCTTCGTGTACGGCGGCACGATCAAGCCGGGGCGCCACGCGGGCCAGGATCTCACGATCGTGAGCGTGTTCGAGGCGGTGGGCGCGTGCGGCGCCGGTCGCATGGATGCGAAGGAGCTGCTCGAGATCGAGCGGCGCGCCTGCCCGGGCGCGGGATCGTGCGGCGGCATGTATACCGCCAACACGATGTCCGCCGCGATCGAGGCGATGGGGATGAGCCTTCCCGGCAGCTCGACGATGGCGGCCGAGGATCAGGAGACCGTCGACAGCGCCGCGCGGGCCGCGCAGGTCCTGGCGGACGCGGTGCGCGCGCGCCGGCTGCCGCGGCAGATCCTCACGCGCCAGGCGTTCGACAATGCGATCGCCGTCGTGATGGCGATCGGCGGCTCGACCAACGCCGTCCTGCACCTGCTCGCGATCGCGCGGGCCGCGGGCGTGCCGCTCCGGCTCGATGATTTCGAGGCCATGCGCGAGCGGGTTCCCGTGCTGTGTGACCTGAAGCCCTCCGGCCGCTATGTCACCACCGATCTGCATCGCGCCGGCGGGATCCCGCAGGTGATGCGGATGCTGCTCGATCACGGCGTCCTGCACGGGGGCGCGCTCACGATCGACGGGCGCGCCGTGGCGGATGTGCTCGCGGATGTGCCGCCGCACCCCCGCTCCGATCAGGACGTGATTCACCCGTGGGAGCACCCGCTCGCGGATCATGGACACATCGTGATTCTGCGCGGCAATCTCGCCCCCGAAGGGGCGGTCGCCAAAATCAGCGCGCACGAGAACGCGGCGCACGACATCACCGGGCCGGCGCGCGTGTTCGACTCCGAGGAGGCGTGTCTCGCCGCGATCATGAGCGGCGCGATCAACGACGGTGACGTCGTGGTGATTCGCTACGAGGGACCGAAAGGCGGCCCCGGCATGCGCGAGATGCTGGCGCCGACGGCGGCCCTGATCGGGGCGGGGCTGGGCGACTCGGTCGGGTTGATTACGGATGGGCGCTTCTCGGGCGGGTCGCACGGGCTGGTCGTTGGCCACGTGGCGCCCGAAGCAGCGACGGGCGGGCCCCTCGCGCTGGTCCGCGAAGGCGACACCATCACGATCGATGCGCGCCGGCGCGCGCTGGAGATCGATGTGCCCGAGCGCGAGCTCGCGACGCGCCGGGCATTGTGGCGCGCGCCCGTGCCGCGCTACACCACCGGGGTGCTCGCCAAGTATGCGCGACTCGTCTCGAGCAGCAGCATCGGGGCGGTGACCGATGGTTGATCGCGTCGCAATTCAGGGCGAAGCGGGCTCGTTCAGCCACGCCGCGGCGATCGAGACGTATGGGCCCGACCTCCGCCTGGTGCCGTGCCCCACGTTCGTCGACTTGTTTCGCTCGGTCGAGACCGGCGTGGCCTCGAGCGGCGTCGTGCCGATCGAGAACACGCTGGCCGGCTCGGTGCACGAGAACTACGACCTGCTGAGCGCGCACGAGCTGCACGTCGTGGGCGAAGCCGAGCTGCGCATCCGGCATTGTCTCATCGCCGCGCCGCGCACGAGCCGGGCGGAGGTCCGGCGCGTGGCGTCGCATCCGGTCGCGCTGGCGCAGTGCCGCCGATTCTTTCATTCGAATCCGGACCTCGTCGCGGTGCCCGCGTACGACACCGCCGGCAGTGTGCGCGACTTGATGGCGGGGACGGCGGAGGCCGAGGCGGCGATCGCCTCGCGCCTGGCCGCGGCGCTGTATGGTGCCACCGTGCTGCAGGATGGGCTCGAGGACAACAGCGAGAACTACACGCGCTTCCTGATGGTGACGCGCGAGCCGCTCGCGCTGGCGCGCGGGCAGACCGGCAAGACATCGCTGATGTTCACGCTGGGCGCCGGCCCCGGCACGCTGCACCGGGCGCTCGGCGTGTTCGCCGAGCGAGGCTTGAATCTGACGAAGATCGAGTCTCGGCCGCTGCCGGGGCGGCCGTGGGAATACCTCTTCTACGCGGACGTGGTGGACACGACGGTCAGTCGCATGGACGAGGCGCTCGAGGCGCTACGTGCCGTGGCCTCTGGGGTTCGCGTTCTGGGAACGTACCCGATTCGCCAGTAGCCCGTGCAGGGCCGCGGGATCCACCGGCTTCAGCAACCGGTGGTCGATGCCCGCCGCCTCGGCGTGCCGGTCGGCTTCCAGTCCCCAGCCGGTAATCGCAATGACGAAGGTGTCGCGGGCCCACTCCTGCTGCCGCAGCCGGCGCGCGACTTCATACCCATGCAGCTTCGGCAGTCCGACGTCGAGCAGGACGACCTCCGGCTTGAACTCCTTGGCCATCTCCAGCGCCGTCGCTCCGTCGTGGGCGATCCGGGTGTCCTGCCCCCATTCGGTGAGCATCAGGTTCATCATCGTCGCGGTGTCCCGATTGTCTTCGATGATGAGCACGCGCTGGCGGGTGAGACGCGCCGGCGCGCTGCCGCGCGCATCGGGCTTCTCGAGGTCGCTCACGGCGAGGATCGGCAGCTGCAGCGTGAACTCCGATCCCTTGCCGGCCCCGGTGCTGTAGGCCGTCAGCGTGCCGCCGTGCATCTCCGCGAGGCGCCGCGCGAGCGGCAGGCCGATGCCGAGTCCGCCTTCGCCGGCGAGCGGCGGCTTGCTCCCCTGCACGAACAATTCGAAGACCCGCGGCATCAGGTCGCGCTCGATGCCGGCGCCCTGATCGCGCACCCGGATCAACACGTACGGACCGGAGACCGAGACGGTGAGATCGATCTTCGAGCCTTCGGGCGAATAGCGCGCGGCGTTGTCGAGCAGGTTGGTCAGCACCTGCGACAGGCGGACGGGGTCGCCGTCCACGAGCAGCGCGCGTGGCGGCACCTCGCTCTCGATCTGCTGATTGCGCCGCCCGACCAGCGGCCGCACCGTTTCGACCGCGCTGTCGATGATTTCCGAAATCGCCACGCGCTGCCGCTGCAGCGTGAGCTTGTCGCGGGTGATGCGGCTGACGTCGAGCAGGTCGTTGGTCAGGCGCGTCAGCTGCAGCACCTGCCGCTGGAACACGCCCTGCAGCATCTGCAGATCGGCGTTGTCGGGGGCTTTGAGCCGCAGCGCCTCGCAGGCGGTGCGCAGCGCGGAAAGCGGATTGCGCAGCTCATGCGCCAGCATCGCCAGGAACTCGTCCTTGCGGCGATTGGCCTCGGCCAGCGCGGCAGTCCGCTCGCTCACGCGCGTTTCCAGCTCTTCGTTGGCCGTTTCGAGCTGTTCGCTCACGCGCTGGCGCTCCCCAATCTGGCGCTGCAGCTCGAGGTTTACGCGCGCGAGCGCGCGGCGCTTGCGGTACAGTTCGACGAACACGGCGATCTTGGCGCGCAGGATCTCGGGCTCGAGCGGCTTCGTGAGATAGTCGACCGCGCCGACGCTGTAGCCGCGCAGCTCGTCCTGCTTGTCCAGCATCCGCGCGGTGAGAAACAGAATCGGCACCTGTTTGGTCCGCTCGCGGCGCTTGATCATCGTGGCGAGCTCGAAGCCGCTCATCCCCGGCATCATCACGTCGAGCACGATCGCGGCAAAGTCCTGATCGAGCAGCGCGAGCAGCGCCTCGTCGGCGGAGCGGGCGAGCACGAAGCGGCAGCCGCTCGTGGCGAGCGAGGCCTCGAGCGCGTCCAGATTCGCCGGCTGATCGTCCACCAAGAGAATCGGCACGGCGTCGTCCCCCCCCGGCAGCTGAGGAGGAATCGGTCCGGCCGTCACCGGCAGGCGCGCTTTGCCCGTGACCATCAGCGGTGCAACCAGACGCGCAGCAGCGACAGCAGCTGGTGCGCGTCCACCGGTTTCGCGATGTAATCCGAGGCGCCCGCGTGCAGGCAGCGCTCGCGGTCACCCTTCATGGCCTTGGCGGTCAGCGCGATGATCGGCAGGCTGCGGAAGCGATGGTCCAGCCGGATCTGCCGCATCGTCTCGTAGCCGTCCATGTCGGGCATCATGATGTCCATTAGCACCGCGCTGAGGCCGGGCGTGTGCTGGATCAGCTGGATGGCCTGGCGCCCGTTGGTCGCGCTCAGCACCGACATCCCCTCGTTTTCGAGCAGGGTCGTGAGCGCGAAGATGTTGCGCGCGTCGTCGTCCACGACGAGCACGCGGTGATCGCGCAGCATCTCCGTCGAGGCGTACAGCGTGTCGAGCATCTGACGCTTCGACTCGGGCAGGTCGCCGATGACGCGGTGCAGGAACAGCGCTGTCTCGTCGAACAGCCGCTCCGGGGAGCGGACGTCCTTGAGCACCACGCTGCTCGAGAGCGACTTGAGGCGGTCCTCCTCGTCGGGCGACAGATCTTTCCCCGTGAAGACCACCATCGGCACGTCGCGCAGGCGCTGATCGGCCTGGACCCGCTCGAGCAGGTCGAGGCCGCTCATGTCGGGCAGCTTCAGATCGACGACGCAACAATCGAAGCTCGACTCGAACAACATGTGCAGCGCTTCGCCGCCCGTCCCGACCGCGGTGATCTCGATGTCGTCGTGCGCCAGCAGCTCGACGATCCCCTGGCGCTCGATCTCGTTGTCCTCCACGACCAGCAGCCGCTTGGTGTGCGGCTTGACGTAGGACTTCAGACGCTCGAGCGCATTCTCGAGATCGTCCGTGGTCGCGGGCTTCACCAGGTAGGAGAACGCCCCCTGCGACAGTCCGTGCTGGCGGTCTTCGACCACCGAGATCATCTGCACGGGGATGTGCCGCGTCGCCGGATCGAGTTTCAGGTTGCTGAGCACCGCCCAGCCGAGCGTGTCGGGCAGGAACAGGTCGAGCGTGATCGCCGTCGGCTGATATTCCTTGGCGAGCGTCAGTGCCGTCTGGCCGCGGTTGGCGACGATGCCCTTGAACCCCTTGTCGCGCGCGAGGCCCAGCAGGACGCGGGCATAGTGCGGGTCGTCGTCCACGATCAGCAGGACATTTTCGCCCGCGCCCTTCGCGATGCTGTCGCGGTCGTCCGGCACGATTTCTTCGGAGCGGGCGACGCTGAGCACCGGCGCATTGGCGAAGGCGCCGCTCGCGACGGGATCGCGCGACGGGACCGGGGCGCGGGATGGGCCGGCGTACTCGAGCGGCAGGAACAGCGTGAACGTGCTGCCGTGACCGGGCGCGCTGACCAGCCGAATGTCGCCGCCCAGCAGCCCCGCGAGCTCGCGGCTGATCGCGAGGCCGAGGCCCGTGCCGCCGTACTTGCGGCTCGTGCCGGCGTCGGCTTGATGGAACGCCTCGAAAATCAGCTTCTGCTTGTCGACGGGAATGCCGATGCCCGTGTCGCGCACGGCGAACGCGACCACGCCGCCGGGCTGCGCGCCGCTGAGCACCGGATGTCCTGGCGCCCAGCCTTCCGACACGCGCTTCACCGTCATCGAGACCTCGCCGCGCTCGGTGAACTTGAAGGCGTTCGAGAGCAGGTTCTTGAGAATCTGCTGCAACCGCTTCGAGTCGGAGCTGAACGTCAGCGGCAGGTCTTCGGCCAGGTCGAGGCGCAAAATGACGCCCTTCGACTCGGCGACGTGGTGGAAGGTGCGTTGCACGCTCTCCTTGACCGAGGTGAAGGAGACCTCGTCCACCTCCACCGTCACCGTGCCCGATTCGATCTTGGACAGGTCGAGGATGTCGGTGATCAGGGTGAGCAGATCGGTGCCCGCCGAGTGGATGTTGCGCGCGAACTCGACCTGCTTGGACGAGAGATGGCCGCCCGGGTTGTCCGCGAGCTGCTGGCCCAGCAGCAGAATCGCGTTGAGCGGCGTGCGCAGCTCGTGCGACATGTTGGCGAGGAACTCGGATTTGTACTTCGACGTGAGCGCGAGCTCGGCCGCTTTCTCTTCCAGCGCGCGCCGGGCCTGCTCCACTTCGGAGTTCTTGCGCTCGACCTCGGCGTTCTGCTCGGCGAGCTGCTTGGCTTTCGTCGCGAGCTCTTCGTTGGTGTTCTGCAGCTCGGACTGGCGGGTCTGCAGCTCGGTGGTGAGCTGCTGCGACTGCACCAGCAGGCTCTCCGTGCGCATCGTCGCCTCGATCGTGTTGAGCACCACGCCGATCGACTGGGTGAGCTGCTCGAGGAAGCTCAAGTGCGCCGGCGTGAACGGATACAGCGACGCCAGCTCGATCACGGCCTTGGTCTCGCCTTCGAACAGCACCGGGAGCACGACGACGTTCGTCGGGAGCGAGCTGCCCAGCCCCGACCCGATCCGCACATAGTTCTTCGGCACATCCTGCAGCACGATGCGCTGCTGCTCGACCGCGCACTGGCCCACGAGCCCTTCGCCCAGCGCGATCGGGCGCAGCCGGCTGGCGGCGCGCGCGTACGTGGCGAGCGGCAGCAGCTCGTGCGTCGCGCCGTCGCCCGCTTCGGCCGTCCGCATCTGGTAGATCGCCCCCTGCTGTGCCTTGACCAGCGGCACGAGCTCGGTGAGCAGCGTCTTGCCTACCGTGACGAGGTCGCGCTGGCCCTGCAGCATGCGCGTGAACTTCGCCAGGTTCGTCTTGAGCCAGTCCTGCTCCTGGTTCGACTCGGTGGTCGCGCGCAGGTTGCGAATCATCGTGTTGATGTTGTCTTTCAGGTCCGACACCTCGCCGCGGGTCTCGACCTGAATCGACCGCGTCAGGTCGCCCTTGGTGACGGCCGTCGCCACTTCGGCGATCGCGCGCACCTGCGTGGTGAGGTTGGCGGCGAGCAGGTTCACGTTGCCGGTCAGGTCCTTCCAGGTGCCGGCCGCGCCGGGCACGTTGGCCTGGCCGCCCAGTCGCCCTTCGACGCCCACCTCGCGCGCCACGTTCGTCACCTGCTCGGCGAACGTCGCGAGCGTATCGGTCATGCTGTTGATCGTTTCGGCGAGCGCCGCCACCTCGCCTTTTGCTTCGACCGTCAGCTTCTGCCGCAGGTTGCCGTTGGCGACGGCGGTCACGACTTTCACGATGCCGCGCACCTGGTCGGTGAGGTTCGCCGCCATGACGTTCACCGAGTCGGTGAGGTCTTTCCACGTGCCGGCGACGTCGGACACGACCGCCTGGCCGCCCAGCTTGCCGTCGGTGCCCACCTCGCGGGCCACGCGCGTCACTTCGGCGGCGAACGAGCGCAGCTGGTCCACCATCGTATTGATCGTGTTTTTCAGCTCGAGGATTTCGCCCTTCACGTCGACGGTGATCTTGCGCGACAAATCGCCGCGCGCGACGGCCGTGGTGACCGCGCCGATGTTGCGGACCTGGTCGGTCAGGTTGGACGCCATCAGGTTCACGTTGTCGGTGAGGTCTTTCCAGGTGCCCGCGACGCCGGCCACGCGCGCCTGGCCGCCGAGCTTGCCGTCGGTGCCCACCTCGCGCGCCACGCGCGTCACTTCCGACGCGAACGCGTTGAGCTGGTCCACCATCGTGTTGATCGTCTGCTTGAGCTCGAGGATTTCGCCGCGCACGTCGACGGTGATCTTGCGGGAGAGGTCGCCGCGCGCGATCGCTGTGGCGACGTCGGCGATGTTGCGCACCTGGCCGGTCAGATTGCCGGCCATCTGGTTCACGTTGTCGGTCAGGTCTTTCCACGTGCCGGCGACGCCCGGCACCTCGGCCTGGCCGCCCAGCTTGCCTTCGGTGCCCACTTCGCGCGCCACGCGCGTCACTTCGGAGGCGAAGGCGTTGAGCTGATCGACCATGGTGTTGATCGTGTTCTTCAGCTCGAGGATCTCGCCCTGCACGTCGACGGTGATCTTGCGCGACAGGTCGCCCGTCGCGATGGCGGTGGCCACGTCGGCGATGTTGCGGACCTGGCCGGTGAGGTTCGACGCCATCGAGTTCACGTTGTCGGTGAGCGCCTTCCAGGTGCCCGCGACGCCCGGCACCTCGGCCTGGCCGCCCAGCTTGCCTTCGGTGCCGACTTCGCGCGCCACGCGGCTCACTTCCGACGCGAACGCGTTGAGCTGGTCCACCATCGTATTGATCGTGTTCTTCAGCTCGAGGATTTCGCCCTTCACGTCCACCGTGATTTTGCGCGACAGGTCGCCACCGGCCACGGCCGTCGCCACTTCGGCGATGTTGCGGACCTGGCCCGTCAGGTTCGACGCCATCGAGTTCACGTTGTCGGTGAGCGCCTTCCACGTGCCCGCGACGCCCGGCACCTCCGCCTGGCCGCCCAGCTTGCCTTCCGTTCCCACCTCGCGCGCTACGCGCGTCACTTCCGACGCGAAGGCGTTGAGCTGGTCCACCATCGTGTTGATCGTCTGTTTCAGCTCGAGGATTTCGCCCTGCACGTCCACCGTGATCTTGCGGGACAGATCGCCGCGGGCGACGGCCGTGGTCACCTCGGCGATGTTACGCACCTGCGCCGTGAGGTTCGACGCCATCGAGTTCACGTTGTCGGTGAGCGCCTTCCACGTGCCCGCGACGCCCGGCACTTCCGCCTGGCCGCCGAGGTTTCCTTCCGTTCCCACTTCGCGCGCCACGCGGCTCACTTCGGACGCGAAGGCGTTGAGCTGATCGACCATCGTATTGATCGTGTTTTTCAGCTCGAGAATTTCGCCCTTCACGTCGACGGTGATCTTGCGCGACAGATCGCCTCGCGCGACCGCGGTCGTCACTTCCGCGATGTTGCGGACCTGTGACGTCAGGTTCGACGCCATCGCGTTCACCGAGTCGGTCAGGTCTTTCCACGTGCCGGCGGCGCCGGGGACGACCGCCTGGCCGCCGAGCTTGCCGTCCGTGCCCACTTCGCGGGCCACGCGCGTCACTTCGGCGGCGAAGGAGCGCAGCTGGTCCACCATCGTGTTGATGGCTTCCTTGAGCTGGAGGATTTCGCCGCGCACGTCGACGGTGATCTTCTTGGAGAGGTCACCGCTCGCGACGGCGATCGTCACGTCGGTGATGTTGCGGACCTGCGCCGTCAGGTTGCCGGCCATCTGGTTCACCGACTCGGTCAGGTCTTTCCACACGCCCGACACGCCCTTCACCTTCGCCTGGCCGCCCAGCTTGCCTTCCGTTCCCACCTCGCGGGCGACGCGCGTCACTTCCGCGGTGAAGACGGAGAGCTGCTCGATCATGTTGTTGACGAGTCGGGCCGCGAGCAGGAACTCTCCTTCGAGCGGCCGTCCGTTGGACTCGAGGCCCATCGACTGGCTGAGGTCACCTTTTGCAACGGCGCCGACCGCGCGCGTCACTTCGATCGTGGGCCACACGAGGTCGTCGATCAGGGTGTTGATGTGGCCGACCTCATCGGCCTGCGTGCCGATCAGGTCCGGCAGATTCAGCCGCTCTTTGAGGATTCCTTCTTTGCCCACCATGCGGCTGACGCGCGCCACTTCGCGCGCGCGGCGATCGGCGTTGGAGGCGATGTCATTGAAGGCGTCGGCGAGCTTGCCGTCGAGCCCCGAGAGCCCGGAGGGGAGGCGCGCCGCGAAATTGCCGTCCCGGAAGTCGAGGAGGGCGGAGAGCAACTGGCGCGGGAATCCGTTGGGATCGTAATGCTCCCCGGCGTCCCGCGCCGTTCCCATTGGGCGTTCCGTGTACGTCATGACATCTCCTGTGGCAAACCAGCGACGGCTCGGGGTAGGGCGGCCTTCAGAAGCTCCACTTCCTGAAGTACCCAACAATCGAACTTTGGTTTGGACGGCGGTCGAACGAAAGGATTAGATCTTCCGGAGTACTAACCCCTGGAGGCATAATTGGCGCTCAACCATAAACCCAGGGGAAGCACCCATGAAGAGCCCGACCTGGACCCGCCGTGAATTTCTCGAAGTCAGTGCCACTGCGAGCGCGGCGATCGCCGGCGTTCAGCCCCTCAAGTTCCGCAAGGTTGCCGCCAGCGATACGCTGCGCTTCGGCATGGTCGGTGTCGGCATGCAGGGGAACGGCCTGCTCGGCACCTCGATTGGCCTCCCGGGCGTGACCTGCGCCGCCGCCGCCGACCTCTATGACGGCCGCCACACGCTCGCGAAGGAAATCGCCGGCGCCAACCTGCCGACCACCCGTGAGTACCGCCGCCTGCTCGACGACAAGACGATCGATTGCATCGTGGCCGCCGTGCCCGATCACTGGCACAAGCGGATGGTCGTCGAGGCGGTGAGCGCGGGGAAGGACATCTACATCGAGAAGCCGATGTCGCATTCGGCGGCGGACGGCGTCGCGATGGTCGATGCGGCCAAGAAGAGCAATCGCATCGTCCAAGTCGGCTCGCAGCGCGTGAGCTCGCAGATCTGCGCCAAGGCCAAAGAGCTGATCGGGCAGGGCGCGATCGGCGACTTGATGATGGTCGAGGCCCGCCTCGGCCGAAACAGTCCGACCGGCGCGTGGGAGTATCCGCCGCCGCCGGATCTCTCACTCAAGACGCTCGACTGGGATACCTGGCAGAACGATGTCCCCAAGCGTCCCCTCGACCCGAACGTGTTCGCGCGCTGGCGCTGCTTCAAGGAATACGGCACCGGCGTCGCGGGCGATCTGCTCGTGCACCTCGTCAGCGGGCTGATGTTCATCCTCGGCGTCAACGAGCCGCCCAAACAGGCGACCTCGGTGGGCGGAATTCGCCGCTGGAAAGACGGGCGCAACATGCCCGACGTGCACATGGTGCAGTACTACTTCGGCGATCTTCCGGTCTCGATGCGGCTCAATCTCGGCACCGAGATTCAGGAGACGTACTGGTTCCACGGATCGAAGGGCGTGCTCGAGCTGACCGGCTCGCGGATCACGGTCACGCCGCAGAGCGGGAAGGATGATTGGCCGAGCTATTACACGGGCAGCTATCCGAGCGCGCTGCGGCAGGCGTACGAAGCGCAGTGGCACAAGGAGAACGATCCGAAGCTCGGCCAGAGCGCCGTGTTCTCAGAAGCCACGACGTATCAGGCGCCCGACTTCGACGACACGCGCGTGCACCTCTGGACCTACTTCGAGGCGGTGCGCTCGCGGAAACCGGTGGTCGAGGATGTCGTGTTCGGCCACAACGCCGCGCTGGCGTGTCACATGGCGAACGAAGCCTACGCGCGCCGCAGCGCGGTTACGTGGGACGAGGCGTCGAAGACGATTAAGGGTTAGGCGTCGCCCGTCAGCGTGACCTTGAAGCCTTTGGCTTTGAGGCTCGTGGTCAGACCGGACTTTTCGACGGATTTCATGTAGGCCTCATCGGGCTCGATCAGCTTTTTCTCGACGAGCTCGATGAGTGCGTCGTTCAGCGTCAGCATGCCGAGCTTCTTGCTGGTCTGGATGATCGACGGGATCTGGAACGTCTTGCCTTCGCGAATGAGGTTCGAAATCGCGGGCGTCGTGAGCAGAATCTCGCGCGCCGCGACCCGGCCGCCGCCGATCTTCTTGCACAGCGTCTGCGAAATTACGCCCTTCAGCGATTCCGACAGCATCACGCGGACCTGCGCCTGCCGGTCGGCGGGGAATTGGTCGATGATGCGGTCCACCGTCGACGCCGCGGTCGTCGTGTGCAGCGTCCCGAATACGAGGTGGCCGGTCTCGGCCGTTTCGATCGCGATCGCGATCGTCTCGAGGTCGCGCATTTCGCCGACCAGCACGATGTCGGGGTCTTCCCGCAGCGCCGCGCGCAGCGCGGTCTTGAAGCTCTCGGTGTGGACGTGCACTTGGCGCTGCGTGATCAGGCACTTTTTGTTTTCGTGCACGAACTCGATCGGATCTTCGATCGTGATGATGTGATCGGACCGGGTGCGGTTGACCAGATCGATCAGCGCGCACAGCGTGGTCGATTTTCCGGACCCGGTCGGGCCGGTGATCAGGACGAGCCCCTTCGTGAGATAGCAGAGGCGCTGCACCTCTTCGGTGAGGCCCATCTCCTCGACCGTGACGACCTTCGCCGGAATGACGCGGAACACCGCGACGGGCCCCTTCCGGTCGCGAGCCGCGTTGACGCGGAAGCGGGCTAGGCCCGTGATCTCGTAGGCGAAGTCGGTATCGCCGGACTCTTTCCATTCCCCGCGGTTGCGCTCCGGCATGATCGAGAGGATCAGCATCTCGAGATCGTTGACGCTGAGCGGCGTGGCGCCGGTGAGGCGCTTGATCTCGCCGTGCGTCCGCAGCATGGGCGGCTCGCCCACGCGCAGATGCAGATCCGAGCTCTTGGACTCGACCAGGTTGCGCAGCAGCTTGCCGAGTTTCTGCTCGGCGACCTGGTACTGATTGGTCGCGAATTCGCCTCCCGCGCCGACGGCGTCGACCATTGGCGACGCCGCGATCGTGGACGCGCGGGGCGCCTTGGGCGCGGGGACGGCCACGGCGGCGCGCGGGGCGGTGGTTTCCGCCGGCTTCGGCGTCTCTTCGACCGCCGTCGCCACTTCCTGGGACGGGCGCCGCACCGCCGAAATCACCGCGGTGAGCCGACCCCCTTCCGGTACGATCCGGACGCGGACCAGCCCTTTGCCGACCGCATAGTCGAATTCGGTTTCGGACTGATGGTCGATCTTATCGGCCGCTTCCGGCGGCGCGACTTCGACCATCAGCGCGTAGATGTGCTGATCGGTGAGCGGCTGCTTGGAGACTTTCCGCGGCTTGCCGTCCTTGACGAGCGTGACGGGCTCGTCCGGCAGCAGGTAGAGCTGGTCGGCGCTTTCGCGCAGCAACGCGTCAACAAAAGGGTCGAGCCGGCTCGGCATGAATCAGTCCTCGGGGCGCACGTACAGCACGTGGGCGCGGTTCACGATGTGCGTCTGGTCTGCCGTCGCGAGCGCGAAGAACGCGTCGCGCGATGCGTTGAGATAATCGAGCAGCCGCGAGTGGTGCTGCGGCAGCTCGAGCGTGGCCCAGCCGCTCAACTTCGAGCCGTCCGCCAGTGTCACCTCGAGACTCGCTTGCTTCGCCGCCGACAACCGGTCGCTGTCCTCGGGACCGGTCCGCGACACGCTCACCATCACCGTCCGTGCTTTGGCGATCAGCAGGACGCCCGACCCGTCTTTCGTGGAACGAAACGGGAAAAACGCCTCAGGACGATTGAGCAGGTCCAGCGGCGTTTCGGCGCCGGCGTGCTGAGGGACCCGCTCCATCACAAAGATCTCCCCTTCACGCTTGCCGCCATTGGTCTGCAGCAGCGTCGCGCGGACGGCGACACTCGGGAGAGAGAAACCGGTCACCGGCGTTCTAACGGGTCCGGCACTGAACTGAAACCGGCTCGCGATTCTCACAGGCGATCGTCTCGTTCATCCCGCTGACGATCGGACCGCAGGCGGTGCGATGCGCCGTTTCCGTCGCTTCGGCGGGTGTGCTGCCGGCCGCCGTCGCGCAGTTGGACCGGCCCTGGAATTCCATGCAGACGTTGCACTCCTCGTTGGCGCGCGCGGTCGACATATAGAAGAAGAGGGCGACGATCAGCGCCAGCACTGTCAGAGTGATCACCGTCGACCGCTTCATGCGTCTCCCGAGGTGGGGAGTCACGAAGGTGGTATGCAGGCCCAATTCGCGCCAGAGGCCGTCTTCGTTTAACGTGTAGGGAATGACTGGCATCGTGAGCATCCTCACGTTGCTCGCGGTGATCCTGCTCATCGCCGCGAGGTCGGCGTGGCGCCGGCGCGCGCGCGTGCGCGGCACGATCTGGTTGCTCGCCGGGGTGCTCGCCCTCTCGCTCGGGTTGCTGTGCGGCGCGATCTCGATCGGGACTCGCGGCTACCGCGCCTTCACCCACGAGACGGTGGCGGCGACCATCAAGACCGAGCCGTTGGGACCGCAGCGCTTTCGCGCGACAGTGACCCTGTCCGACGGAAGCTTGCACATGTTCGATCTCGCCGGGGATCAGGTCTACGTCGATGCGCACGTCCTGAAGTGGCGGCCCATCGGCACGCTGCTCGGCCTCGAAAC
>Ga0207660_10001390_pt1 | contig 16261 bp, 14 predicted proteins | sample KBSC73BmetaG_FD_184335 | JGI IMG/M metagenome (GOLD analysis project Ga0207660, IMG submission 184335) | Corn rhizosphere microbial communities from Kellogg Biological Station, Michigan, USA - KBS C7-3B metaG (SPAdes) (version 2) | ecosystem: Host-associated > Plants > Roots > Rhizosphere ... | reverse complement strand
TCACGCGGCCCGGCATGATCGAGCCGCCGTAGAGGAATACGCTCGGCACGTTCAGGCGCAGCATCGCCATCATCATGCCCGGCAGGCTCTTGTCGCAGCCCGCGATGCCGACGAGCGCGTCGTAGCAATGGCCGCGCATTGTCAGTTCAACCGAGTCCGCGATCACTTCGCGGCTGACGAGCGAGGACTTCATGCCCTCATGGCCCATGGCGATGCCGTCAGTCACCGTGATGGTGCAGAACTCACGCGGCGTCCCGCCGTTCTCTTTCACGCCCTTCTTGGCCGATTGCGCCTGGCGCATCAGGGCGATGTTGCAGGGCGCGGCTTCGTTCCAGCACGAGGCGACGCCGACGAAGGGGCGATGGATTTCCTCTTCCGTCAGCCCCATCGCGTAATAATAGGAGCGGTGTGGGGCGCGCTCAGGGCCCTCGGTGACGTGGCGCGAGGGCAGCTTGGATTTGTCGAACTTCGGCATGGCGAAACCTGAAAACTTCTGCTGAAACTTTCATGCCGCGCCGCAGCATTTCACGCAACGGAATTGTTTGTCTTTTTTTGCTCTGCCGAATTGTCCAAATCCAACATCTGGCAGTCTACCAAATTATTCCTACATCTATTTGTTTTTCAAAATTAGGGGTACCCTCATCATTCTACGGAAATGCCGGGGTATTTTCCAAAAAATCTCGGACAGAAAGCACGCGCCGAATCGGTGTGTAGCATCGAGATATGATAATTATCCTCGGTAGAGATTCAAGCGTTCCGCTCCCTTTGTTGAACTGGCAAGCCGGTGACAACACATCATCAGCGACAGGGAGATTTCATGGCGGGCAAGTTCATTCCCGGCGATAGCGTTGGAGCGCGGCTGCTGATCGACATGTCCGGCCGCTCCGTGGCTGTGCCGGATCCCCAAAAGCTCGTCCATCTTTCGGCGCTTCGCGGGATGCCCGATCTGTAATCTGCATTTGCGCTCCTTCAGCAATCGGCTCGACGAGATCGAAGCGGCAGGCGTGCGAGAGGTGGTGGTGTTCCATTCGACAGCCAAAGAAATGGCGCGGTACGAATCCGAACTGCCTTTCATCGCCATCGCAGATCCGGACAAGCGGCTCTATGCGGAATTCGGAGTCGAAGCGCGATTGCGCGCCCTGCTCGATCCGCGCGCATGGACCGGCATCTTGTGCGGCGTGGCGAGCGCGACGGCGGAGAGCCTCCGGCGCGGCAAGCTGATGGGCAACACCAATCCCCATGGCGGGCGCATCGGCCTGCCAGCCGATTTCCTGATCGCGCCGGACGGCCGCGTGCGCGCCTGCAAATATGGTACGCACGCGGACGACCAGTGGAGCGTGGACGAAATGCTGGCGCAGGCGCGCTAGCTATTCCGCCGCGACGGATTCCAGTGCGGGATAATCCGTGTAGCCTTGCGGCCCTGCCGAATAGAACGTCTTGGCGTCCCATTTGTTGAGCGGCGCGTTCTTTTTGAAGCGCGTCTCAAGATCTGGGTTGGCGATGTAATCCTTGCCCCAGGCGACGGCATCGGCCGCGCCGGATGCGAGAGCGGCTTCCGCACTTTCTTTGGTGAAGCCTTCGTTGGCGGCATAGACGCCACCGAATGCTTCGCGCAGCAACGGTCCGATGCTGTCTTCCGCCTGCCGCTCACGCGCGCAGAGGAAGGCGAGCTTGCGCTTGCCCAATTCCTTCGCAACATAAGAGAAGGTACCTTTGAGGTCGCTGTCGCCCATCGTGTGCGAATCGCCACGCGGCGCCAGATGCATGCCGACGCGATCCGCGCCCCACACATCACACACCGCATCGGCGACTTCGAGCATCAGCCGCGCGCGCTTCTCGCGTGAGCCGCCATAAGCGTCTGTGCGCTGGTTGACGCTGTCCTGCAGGAATTGATCGAGCAGATAACCGTTCGCGCCGTGGATTTCCACGCCGTCGAAGCGGGCCTTTTTCGCGTTCGCCGCGCCCTTCTTGTAGGCGGCGATAACACCGGGAATTTCGCTCGTTTCGAGCGCGCGCGGCACGCCATAATCGCGTTCGGGACGCAGTAAACTCACATGCCCCTTCGCGGCAATGGCGCTGGCGGATACCGGCTGCTTGCCATCGAGGAAATACGGATCGGAAATGCGGCCCACATGCCAAAGCTGCAGGAAGATGTGACCGCCCTTCTTGTGAACGGCATCGACAATCGGCTTCCAGCCTTCCGTCTGCTCGTCGGACCAGATGCCCGGCGTGTTGGGATAGCCCACGCCTATCGGATCGACAGACGTGGCTTCGGTCATGATGAGACCTGCACCCGCGCGCTGCGAATAATATTCGATAGCGAGCGGCGCGGGCACGCGGCTGCCTTCTAACGCGCGTGTGCGCGTGAGTGGCGCCATCCAGATGCGATTGGGCAATGTGAGAGCGCCCACTTTGATGGGATCGAACAGTGTCGGCATTGTGAAATCTCCGGATGCGGAATAGCGATCCGTGACAGTTAAGCAGCCTTGCGCGCCACCGCAACCGCTGGACAGAAGTGCCGCGCGCCCTGAAATAAAAAAGCCCGGCGGATTTCTCCACCGGGCTTGTCTCATGCTGAGGCTCTAGGCCTTAGCGATAGTAATGCCAGCGATGATGGCGGTCGTAATAACCGCGGCTATGGTGGCGATAATAGTGGCTGCGGCAGCCGCTGGCGCCGATGGAGTGACCGGCGAGACCGCCGACGACCGCGCCGCCGACGATGCCAACCGGGCTACCATGCGTGATGGCGGCGCCCAGAAGGCCGCCGGTACCAGCACCAATAACAGTGCCGGTCGTCTTGCGGCTATGGCAGCTGGCATCCGCGGCCGTTGCAGCCGTGCCAAGCGCCAGAATGGATATTGCCGCGATCTTCGCGATTTGTGTGAACATGATCTCTCCTCATCTGCCAGGCCCAATGCCTAGGCACTCCCCGTCCGAGTGCACAACGGGCAAGTAATTCAAAAGTTCCTTAAGCTAGCCGAGCCACAGCCTCTTTCAACCGGGCTGCGGTCGCGACGTATTCGGCACGCTTTTCCCGTTGTTCGGTGAGGACATCTTCCGGCGCGCGGGAGACGAACTGCTCATTGGAGAGCTTCGAATCGATTCGGCCGATCTCTTCCTCGGCCTTCTTCAATTCCTTTTCGAGTCGCGCACGCTCTTTCGCAAAATCGATGACGTCGCCAAGCGGCAAACCAACCGTTGCTTCGCCGAGAACGAATTGCGCGGAGCCTTTCGGCAGGGCATCCGCCACATCGGCGGAGGACAGGCGCGCAAGCGTGAGGATCACGTCGTGATTGGCGGCGAGCGTGGCTTTGCTCTTCGCGTCCGCGTCCTTCAGCACCAGCGCGACTTTCGCGGCCGGCGGCACATTCATTTCCGAACGCACGGAGCGGACGCCTTTGACGAGGTCGATCACCCAATTCATCGCACGGCTGGCGTCTTCGAATTTCGGCAGCGCCGATAAATCCGGCCACGGACCTTCGATCAGCATCGACGCGCGCGGCGTGACGGCCGTGCGCGCCCAAAGTTCCTCGGTGACGAAGGGCATGAAGGGATGCAGAAGCTGGAAGATGGTGTCGCGCACCCAGGCGGCGGTGGCGCGGGTTTCGGCTTTGGCCTTCTCGTCGCTGCCGTTAAAGATCGGCTTGGCGATTTCGAGATACCAATCACAGAACACGTCATAGATGAAGTGATAGGCCGAGCCCGCCGCTTCGTTGAAACGCAAGGCTTCGAGTTTAGTGGTGAGTTCGCTCGCTGTCGCAGCAGTTTCCGCGACGATCCACTGGTTCGGCGTCAGGGTAACTTTCGCGGGATCGAAACCGGCCACGATCTCGCAGCCATTCATTTCGCAGAAGCGCGTGGCGTTCCACAGCTTCGTCACGAAATTGCGGTTCACTTCCACACGCGAGGGGCCGATGCGCATGTCGCGCCCCTGCCCGGCCGCCAGTGCCAAGGTGAAACGCAGCGCGTCCGCGCCATATTCATCGATGAGATCGAGGGGATCGACGACGTTGCCCTTCGTCTTCGACATCTTCACGCCCTTCTCGTCCAGGACGCGGGTGTGAATGAAGACGGTATGGAACGGCACATCCTCCATGAACCACAGGCTCATCATCATCATGCGGGCGACCCAGAAGAAGATGATGTCGAAACCCGTGACGAGAACCGAGGTTGGATAGAAGCGCTTCAGCTCCGGCGTCTTGTCCGGCCAGCCCAGGGTGGAGAACGCCCACAGCGCTGAAGAAAACCACGTGTCGAGAACATCAGGATCGCGCGTCAGCGTTTTGCCACCGGCATGCGCTTTCGCTTCGTCTTCGGTTTCGGCGCAATAGATTTTGCCGTCGGCATCGTACCAGACTGGAATCTGGTGACCCCACCACAGCTGGCGCGAGATGCACCAAGGCTGGATGTTGCGCATCCAGTGGAAATAGACGTTCGACCAGTTGTCCGGCACGAATTTCGTGCGGCCGTCTTCCACCGCCTTGATCGCCTTGTCGGCCAGTGGTTGGACGTTGAGATACCACTGCTCCGTCATCATCGGTTCGAGCACGACGGTCTTGGTTTTCTCGTCGTGCGGCACCGCATGGGTGATCGGCTCGATCTTGTCGAGCAGTTCGACAGCTTCCAGATCGGCGACGATCTGCTTGCGCGCGACGAAACGGTCTAGGCCGCGATACGCTTCAGGCACCGTGTCGTTCAGCGTGCCGTCCTTGTTCAGGATGTTGAGCACCGGAAGGTTGTGGCGCTTGCCGACTTCGAAGTCGTTGAAGTCGTGGCCCGGCGTGATTTTCACCGCGCCGGTGCCCTTCTCCGGATCGGAATGCTCGTCCGCGACGATCGGGATGTGGCGATTGGCGAGCGGCAGAATGGCGAACTTGCCGATCAGATCCTTGTAGCGTTCGTCATCCGGATGCACGGCGACGGCGGCGTCGCCCAGCATCGTTTCCGGGCGCGTGGTGGCGACGGTGATGAAACGGCCGGCCTGCCCTTCGATGGGGTATTTCAGATACCAGAGATGCCCCTTCATCTCGATGCTTTCGACTTCGAGATCGGAGACGGCCGTCTGCAGGCGCGGATCCCAGTTCACAAGGCGCTTGTCCTTGTAGATGAGGCCCTGCTTGTACAGTTCGACGAAGACTTTCAGTACCGCGCGCGAAAGGCCTTCGTCCATCGTGAAGCGCTCGCGCGACCAATCCGCAGAGGCACCGAGGCGGCGAAGCTGCTGTGTGATCGCGCCGCCGGATTCATTCTTCCAGCGCCAAACTTCCTCAAGAAATTTCTCGCGGCCCATCGCGACGCGGCTCTGCTGCTTCTCGGCAAGCTGGCGCTCGACAACGAGCTGCGTGGCGATGCCGGCGTGGTCCATGCCCGGCTGCCAGAGAACGTCCTTCCCACGCATGCGCTCGAAGCGCGCGAGCGCGTCTTGCAGCGTGTTGTTCAGCGCGTGGCCGATATGCAGGCGGCCGGTGACATTCGGCGGCGGAATGACGATGGAAAAGGCTTCGGCGTCCGGGCGGCGGCCCGCGCGGAAGGCGCCGGAGCGTTCCCACTCCGCATAGATCCGGGTTTCGACCTCGCCGGGATTGAAAGTCTTGTCGAGCATTTAAGCGTGTTCCTCTGAGCGCCGGTTCTGGGCAAACCGCCCGGAAGCGTCAAGAGGAGGCTTTCCGGGGAGGTTCTCGCCGCCCCGGCCTGCCTGGATCAGGTTACGAGACTAGCGCTTGCCGCGCGCTTTTACGGCGCGGGCTACTTCTTCCCGTACAGCGCCTTCCAGGATCGACGGGAAATGCTCGTCCATCCATTCGCGGATCAAGGGCTTCATGGCGGCGAGCAGATCGTTCTTCTGCGCGCTCATCCACTGGTCAATATGCGGGCCGACGGCGTCGCGCACGGCGCGTTCGAACACCGCTTCAACGGAGTCGCCATCAACCTTGGTGCTGCGGAATGTCGAAGCCATGGGCGCTGGCGCGGGTTCGTCCGCAGCCTCCTCTTCGCTGTCGAGCTTGTTGAACGCGTCGTCGATGGCGCGGCGGGTCTTGTCGGAGAAGATATCGGAGTTCGATGCGGATACGCTGGTTTCCTCGATAGTCTGGAAGACGACTTCCTCGACCGGCTCCGGCGCTGCGGCCACGGGTTCGGGAACCTCATCCGTCAATTCCAGCACATCCTCTTCAGGCGCTTTCACCGCGGGAGCTGGTTCCGGTGCGGGAGCTGGAGCCGCCGGTGCAGCAGCCACGGGTGCCGCGGTTTCGGGCGGCGCCGCTTCTGTGGAATCCTCCGAAATGATCTTCCGGATGGACGCCAGAATCTCTTCCATCGTCGGTTCGTGCTGGGGGCTGCTTGCCATGGATTTCGCTCCGGCCGCTCGGGCGCGCGGGTGACCTTAAGAACCTAAGACAGTTACCTAAAGAAGGAAAGACGGAGTTAACAAACAGCGCTTCCTTCGCCCGCAAATATGCGCGTTCTTAACGATTGGATGACGATCTCAGTCGCCGAAGCCGATCCAGCGCGCGTGATCGCTGTCGTAGTGCTCATGCGCATTGTAATACTTCACGTTCAGCTTGAGGTATCGCGCCGTAAGTTGCCCGGTCGCCTGCAAAAGTTGATAGGCGGCCACATAGGCGTCGCGAATCGAAGACACGACGGTGACCTGGGCGTTGAGAAGCTCCTGCTGCGCGTTCAGCACGTCCAGGATGGTACGCGCGCCGACTTCCTGTTCCTTCTTCACGCCTTCATAGGCGATCTGATCCGCATCGACCTGCGCCTGGTTGGACGAGATGGCGGCCTTTGCCGCGACATAGGTGTTCCATGCACTCTGGACGTCCGCCTGCACCTGCCTGTCGGCGGCCACGACCTGCAACTGCGCCTGGCTGTGCAACTCCTTGGCCTGGCGGATGTCGGCGTATTCGGCACCGCCCTGGTAGATCGGCACCGTCACCTGGCCGAACACAGTGGTGACATGCGCGGTGCCCGGTTGGCCGAACTGCGAGGCCGCCGAGCTTTGCTGATACTGATACTGCCCCTGAACCGAGAACTGCGGCGAAAGACTCCCCAGTGCATCGTCAACCGCCAGATCCGCGGCGCGTTCCGCATCGCGGGCGCCGACAACGATCGGATTGTTCTTGGATCCCGTCGCCGCGGCTTCCTCTTCCGTCTCCGGCAATTTGGGCAGCGCAGGCTGCTCCTCCAGGGCTTCCACCGGACGACCGATCACCTGCTCGAACACGGCGCGATCGGACGCAAGCTGTCCGCGCGCGAGCGTGAGCTGCGCCTGCGCGCCTGCAAGGCGGGCCTGGGACTGCGAGACGTCGGTCTTGGTGAGTTCGCCCACCTGAAATTGCTTGGTCGTCGCATCGAGTTGTTTTTGCAGAACCGCGACGTTGTTCTCGCGCAACTTCACCGTCGATGTGTCGCGCACGACATTCATGTAGGCGGCAACCGCATTGAGCAGCGTCTGCTGTTCGCTGTCGATCAGTTGTGCGCGGCCCTGCCGGACCAGCGCCTTCGCACGGCCGACTTCCGCGATGGTCTTGCCGCCGCGAAAGATCGGCTGTGTGACGGTGAGCTGCCCCTGAAGCGGATGATCGGTGATCGCGCCACCCGGAAATACGCCGCCGCCCTGATGGATATCGCCGAACTGCTCGCGCTCGTAACCGTATTGGCCATTGATGTTGGCCGTCGGCCGCCAGCCGGCATTGGCCTTGGCGACATTTTCGTCGGTGGCGCGCAGCTGCGCCCGCGAGGCATCGAGGTTTGGATTGGTTTCGTAGGCCAGGCCCAGAGCGTCGTTAAGCGTGATGGTCTCGGCCTGCGCGGCCATGCCCATCGTTGCGAATGCGGCAAAGGCCGCCCCGAGAAATACCCTCGACATGCTGAAACCGCCCCAAACTCTTTGTCCTGAATCCCATGTGGGGATTCTAGAAAACAAATCCAACCTTCTCCCGGAAACCTGGAAGAATTGGTGCATGGGCGTCGAAAGCCGGACGGCGCCCGATCTTGCCCTGCTCCTTGAGAAAGACGGTCGCGTGCCCCTGGGCACCGGATTTCACGATCGCGACCAACCGGCCGCCTTCCGCCAACTGTCCCAGCAGCGCGTCCGGGCGGGCCTCGACGGCTCCGTTGACGAAGATGACATCATAGGGGGCCCGGGCTTTATGGCCCTCCGGCAGGCTGCCCTGCACAACCACTGTATTCGACGCGCCCACGGACGGCAGTGTCTCGGAGGCAATGCGCACCAGATCGGCGTCTTGCTCCAGCCCAGTCACCCGCGCCGCGATGCGCGCCAGAACCGCCGACGAGTAGCCGGTGGCACAGCCGACATCGAGGACATTGTCGGTCGGCGCGATTTCCGCGAGCTGCAGCATCTTGGCGAAGGCGCGCGGCTCCAGCAGAAACCGGCCTTGCACCACTTCGAGCGGGGCGTCGGCATAGGCCGTCGCCTTGCGGGATGTGGGCACGAAACGCTCGCGCGGGACGTCACGCATTGCCTGGATCACGCGGGCGTCGGTGACGTCGTTCACGCGCACCTGCGATTCGACCATGTTGAGGCGTTGGGCGAGATAATCGGGCATCGGAGCGACTCGCGAGGAAATGCTGAATTGCGGCGGCTTATACGTTGCCGGTTCGGCCCTTACAACGCGGCAGGACTTCCTTCGAAGCGGTTGTTATTGGCGGACGATCTGATATAGCCCGCTCCCCGGCCGAAACGCTTGGGCTGGCCTCGTGGCGGAGTGGTGACGCAGCGGATTGCAAATCCGTGAACCCCGGTTCAATTCCGGGCGAGGCCTCCAGCCTTCGTTCCCGGAGGTGACGAAGGCCGTCGGGCCGCACCCGAAGGGTGAAGGAGGACTGATTGCGGCGAGCTACGGCTCTGCAGGCCCGGCTTCGCCCCCCAAATTTTCCCCCACTATTCTGGGTTACGACTAGATTTTCTTGTGGATCGTATCGGTCATACCAGACTTGGTAGTGTTGTTAAGGTTTCGTTAACCTTACTGTGGCAACCTCTGATCGTCTTCCCTTGAAGACACCCCACCATTACCCAACGCCTTGGGGCCAAGCTAACCGCTTGGCCCTTTTTTCTTGTCCGCAGCCCTACTCCATCTTTGTGACAGGTGTTCCACGCGACGCCGGAGCCAGGAGTGTCCGTACCAAGCAAACATCCGACGCCGAAACCGGCGCACCGGGGGCAAATCGATCGACAGGATGAAAACACCGACCGGGATCATCCAAAGCCCCAGTACAGGCAGAATCGCAAACATTCCCCCCAAAATGAATGCGATGCCGAGCGCTATGCGCAGCGGCTTCCAATTGGGCAGCGGGATCTCATGTTCACCGAAACGAAGCTTGTGGCGGGCGATGGAGGCGTCCTCTTTGTTGGGCGTCGGATAGACCCGCCGCATCGGCACGGGTTGTTTCGCTCGCGAAACTTGATATAGGGACGCCCCGAGCGCAGCGCCACCAGGCGCACCAATGTTCCGCGGTAGCTCAGTGGTAGAGCAGCCGGCTGTTAACCGGCTGGTCGTAGGTTCGAATCCTACCCGCGGAGCCATTCTTTCTTTTCCGCCCCCACTCCCTCTCTGCTGACGATCCACGGCGCAACCTTGTTCGTGGACAAAGCTCATTCCCTCGCAACAGCCCAGAACTGTAAAATACAAGATAAAGTGGACAGCTTTATCAATACTCACTGCTGGATTTACTTGAAATAAATCGACTTCGCCGTTGAATAGTACGCAAAGTTACAGTGAGTCATTTCAGATTGCTGCCCAGCACCGTAGGGGGCTCCGCAATGTTGAAGAACATCCACAGCGAACCACGCACGCCGATGACGCAAGTCGAGCTGAACGCGGCCATGGCATCGCATGAAAAATATGTCGCCGCGCAAGGTGGGCTGCGCGCGCAGTTCAATCTCAAAACGCTAGACGGACTGAATCTTGCCAACCGGAATCTTGCCGACGCGGATTTCAGCGGTGCATCCCTGATCAACGCCACCTTGTTCGGATCGAGCCTGACACGGGCCAATCTCTATTGTGCCGATCTGCGTGGCTGCAATCTGCGATGCGCCAATCTCGTGCGCGCCGATCTTCGCGGGGCGTCCTTCAAGGGCGCGAGCCTGTCCAACGCCATGCTGGACAACGCCGACATGCGCGCCGCGACCATGATGCTGGTGAGGCCCGACGGCGTCTCCCTGCTCGACCGCAACAAGGCGGCGCATGACGGCAACATGGCGGTCGGCGTCGATTTTTCGAATTGCTCGATGAAAAACGTCTCTTTGGGCAATGCGAAGTTGAACGGTGCGAATTTCAGCGGCGCGAATTTGCAAGGCGCCAATTTCAAAGGTGCGCAACTGCCCAATGTGAAACTGGATGGGGCCATTCTCACGGGAGTTTCGCTGAAAGATCTCGTCGTACCGTCAGCCGCGCTCCAAAACTGCATTAAGGACGCGTCCCCGGAAACCATCGATCGCGCGAACGCACTTAAAGCCGATATCGAAGCACATGAGCGTTGGATTGGCGGCCACGCGCAAGCCGGAAAGCCGGCGGTGCTGGATGGCGAAGACTTGCGGCCCTTGCAGAGTTTCTTCGCCGGCCGCCCGCTTTCCGCTCTCTCCGCGCGCAATGCCGTGGCTATCGGTGTGGATTTTTCGGGCTGCCAGCTTCAAGGCGTGCGTTTCGACGGCGCCGATCTTCGCGACGCGAATTTCACCGGCGCCGATTTGCGCGGTGCGTCCTTTGTTGGCGCGAACTTACACCATGCGCGTTTTGACCGCGCCGATATGACGTCTCTTATGCTCGCGAATGGAACCGCACTCGCGCCCAACCTTGCATCGGCGCAGGCCACCGCCGAGCAGTTTTTTGGCGCGATCCTGAGCGGCGACATTTCAGCGCTTGGACTCCGCGTAGAATTCGCCCATCGGTGATTTCCGGTTTTGCCGGTGCGCTGAGAACTACCCAAGACTGTTTGTGGATTTGCGGAAATTGGGCGGCTCTTGAAGCCCTGCTTGCGGGCCTTTAGCTTCCACCCGAACACATCTTCTCGGTCCAATGGACATCAAGCACGATTCCCTTGCGGCAATCGGCAACACGCCGCTTATCCGCCTCAGGCACGCTTCCGAAATCACCGGCTGCGAAATTCTCGGCAAGGCCGAGTTCATGAACCCCGGACAATCCGTGAAGGATCGCGCCGCGCTCTTCATCGTGAAGGACGCGATTGCGAAGGGCACGCTCAAACCGGGCGGTGTGATCGTGGAAGGTACTGCGGGCAACACCGGTATCGGTCTGGCCGTCGTCGGCAATGCGCTCGGCTTTCGCACGGTCATCGTCATTCCCGATACGCAAAGCCAGGAGAAGAAAGACGCGCTGCGCCTTCTCGGCGCCGAGCTGATCGAATGTCCGGCGGTGCCGTACAAAAATCCGAACAATTATGTGAAGCTGTCGGGACGTTTGGCCGAGCAGCTCGCGAAGACGGAAAAGAACGGCGCGATCTGGGCCAACCAGTTCGACAACACCGCCAACCGCGATGCCCACGTCCAGACAACCGCGAAAGAGATTTGGGAACAGACCAACGGCCGCGTCGATGGCTTCACCTGCGCGGTCGGCAGCGGCGGCACATTGGGCGGCGTCGCCATTGGCCTGAAGGCCTTCAATCCGAAGGTTCAAATTGCCGCCGCCGATCCGATGGGCGCCGCGATCTATTCGTGGATCAAGACCGGTGAACTTCATTCCGAAGGCTCCTCGATCACCGAAGGCATCGGCCAAGGCCGCGTGACGGCCAATCTCGAAGGCGCACCGATCGACGACGCCTTCCAGATTCCGGATGAAGAAGCGCTGCCCATCATCTTCGATCTGCTCGAACATGAGGGGCTGTGCATGGGCGGATCGACGGGCATCAACATTGCCGGCGCGATCCGCATGGCCAAGAAGATGGGACCGGGACACACCATCGTCACGGTGCTGTGCGATTACGGAACCCGCTATCAGAGCAAACTGTTCAATCCCGAATTCCTGCGCGCCAAGAACCTGCCCGTGCCGCACTGGTTGGTGGACAAGCGCGAAGCGATAAGGGTCCCCTACGAGTCATGAAGCCCGCCTCCCCGCTTGTTTCCACCGAATGGCTTGCCGAGCACCTGAACGCGCCCGATGTGCGTGTGGCGGATGCGTCCTGGTATCTGCCGCAAGCGGGGCGCAACGCGAAAGAGGAATATGAATCCGCGCATATCCCCCGCGCGGTGTTCTTCGACATCGACGATCTATCGGACGAGAAATCGCCCTACCCGCACATGCTGGCGCCGGCGCCGAAATTCGCCAGCCGCATGCGCAAGCTTGGGCTTGGCGACGGCAATCTCATCGTCGTCTATGACGGCGCGGGGATTTATTCGGCGGCGCGTGCGTGGTGGATGCTGCGCGCGATGGGTCATGAAGATGTCGTCGTGCTTGATGGCGGCTTTCCGAAATGGAAGGCCGAGCATCGCCCGATCGAGGACATGGTTCCCGCACCCTATCCGCGCCATTTCACGCCGCGCCCGAACAATGCGCTGTTGCGCAGCTTCGATCAGGTGAAGGCCAATATCGCCAGCAAAGCCGAACAGGTCGTGGATGCACGAGGCGCCGGAAGGTTCGGCGCGAAAGAACCGGAGCCCCGGCCGGGCACCAAGGGTGGGCATATCCCCGGCAGCACCAACACGCCCTATACCGAATTCACGAACCAGAACGGGACACTGAAATCCGCCGCAGAGCTCACCAAGATTTTCGCGGCGCGCGGCATCGATCCAACAAAGCCCGTGGTGACCACTTGCGGCTCCGGCGTCACCGCTTCCATCGTTCTTCTGGGGCTGGCGGTTCTAGGCGCGAAGAAAACGGCGCTCTATGATGGATCGTGGAGCGAATGGGGTACGCGCGCCGACGCGCCGATCGAGACATGACCATCCAGCTGAAGCCGGGACAGAAACGCATCCCGACGGTTGTAACCTTTCTCGACATGGACGCGAAGCCGGCCGCGTTGCCGCCGCCCATGCCCAAGGGAAAGATCGCGATCATCAAGGCGGAGAATCCGCCGGTGCATTTCTACCGCTACCTCTACGACACCTGTGGCCGCGATTATTATTGGGTGGATCGCAAGAAACTCACCGATGCGGCGCTGGGTTCCATCGTGCAGCATCCGAAGGTCGAGCTGTTCGTTTTATACGCCGAGGGCAATCCCGCCGGCATGGCCGAGCTGGACTTTCGCGAAGACGATGCCGGGCAGCTTGCCTATTTCGGATTGCTGCCGGAATTCGTCGGCCGTCATTTCGGCTATTACTTTCTCTACCATTCGGTGATGAACGCCTGGGCCCACAACATCCCCAAGTTGAAGGTGAATACCTGCACGCTGGATCATCCGCGCGCTCTGCCCCTCTATCAGCGGCTCGGTTTTGTTCCGTACTCGCGCGAGGACCGCTATATCGAATTGCCGTGAAACATCCGGCAAGCGCCATGGTGCGTGCCCGATAGATTCCGCGTCTGTTCCTAACCCATTGCTTTAGTGTGGAGAAACGGCACACTCCCGCCGTCATAAAAGAAATTGGGGGAGCCGGGGGAATGGCAACGACGGATACGGCGGAGAAGACGCCGCAGCTTTTCGGTCATCCACGCGGACTGACCTATCTCTTCACCACCGAAATGGCCGAGCGCTTTTCCTATTACGGAATGCGCGCCATCCTGGTGCTTTATCTCACCAACTATCTTCTGCTGCAGCCGACGGTGGATAGCGTCTGGGGCTACGGACCCATCAAGCATTTGCTTGAACTGATATTCAACGGCGGCGGCACGCTTGGTGTTCAACCGCTTTCCTCGACGATCTATGGCGCCTACACCGCGCTCGTTTACCTGACGCCCTTCTTCGGCGGCATTATCGCCGACCGCTGGCTCGGCCAGCGCTACAGCGTGATTGTCGGCGGTGTGATCATGGCCATCGGCGAATTCGTGCTGATGGCGCCGCAGGCGATGTTCCTCGGCCTGCTCATGCTTATCATCGGCAACGGCTTCTTCAAACCGAACATCTCCACGCAGGTCGGCAATCTTTATAAGGCCGGCGACAGCCGCATCGACCGCGCCTATTCGATCTTCTATGTCGGCATCAATGTCGGCGCGTTCTTCTCGCCGCTGATCTGCGGAAGTCTGGCCGAAGATCCGGCCTATGGCTATCACTGGGGATTCTTCGCCGCCGGTGTCGGCATGGTGCTGGGCCAGTTCATCTACATGTTCGCGCTGCGCACGCTTCCGCCCGATCGTATTGCGCGCGTGAAATCCGCGACCGAAACCAAGAAGCCGCTTACACGGCAGGATTGGGGCGCGGTGATTGCGCTCGTTCTGCTCTGCATTCCGGTCACCTTCTTCTGGGCGACCTATGAGCAACAGGGCAACACGATGAACCTGTGGGCGCAGGATTTCACCAATCGCCATCTGATCCCCGGCATCATCGACTGGGAAATTCCGGTGACATGGTTCCAGGCGTTCAACCCGTTCATGATCTTCGCCTTCACGCCGCTGGTGGTCAGCCTGTGGGGCGTGCAGGCCAAGCGTGGCAGGGAGCCTTCGACAGTCACGAAGATGGCGCTGGGCCTGTTTCTTGTTGCGGCGTCTTATCTCGTCATGGCGTTCGCCGCACATATTACCGGCGTGCATGAACAGACGAGTTGGCTGTGGCTGCTCGTGTTCTTCGCGCTGATCACGCTGGGCGAGCTTTATCTGTCACCCATTGGACTGGCGTTGGTGGCGCGCGTCGCACCGCCGCAGATTCTCTCCGCGCTGATGGGCCTGTGGTTCATCACGAGCTTCACCGGCAACTTGTTGCAGGGCTATATCGGCACGTTTTTCAGCGTGATGACCAAGCAGGACTTCTTCCTGCTCTGCGCCGCCATCGCGGCGGCCGCGGCCGTGGTGACATGGCTGTTCAACTTCCCGCTCAAGCCGATCCTGGATGCGCGGACGGCGGAAGTTGGAAAGGGACCTCAACTTGCCGAGCCGCAAGCAGATCCGCATCTGGAGCCGCCCCCGGCGCTCTGACGCTTGTCATCGCCCGCGCGGCGGCGATAGATGTTCGCCGCCGCACGGGAATGACATGTTGTGAGTGACGACAAGAAGCTGAAGCCGGAAACCATCGCGACCCATGCCGGGCGCATGAGCGACACGCATTTCGGCGCGGTGAACACGCCGGTCTATCGCGCCTCCACGATCCTCTATCGCGATCTCGCTTCGCTGGAAGCGGGGAACACGGCCTATCGATACGGACGCCTGGGCACCCCCAGCTCCAGCAGCTTCGAAGATGCGGCGAATGAGCTTGAAGGCGGCGCGCGGACAATCGTCGCGCCGTCAGGCCTTGGTGCCATCGCGCTGGCCATCCAGGCGGTGTGCGGCGCGGGCGATCATCTGCTGATGGTCGATAGCTGCTATCACCCTACCCGCCTGCTTTGCGACCGCACGCTCAAGCGCTTCGGCATCGAGACGACCTATTACGACCCGTTGATCGGCGCGGGCATCGAAAAGCTGATGAAGCTGAACACGCGCGCGGTGTTCTGCGAAAGCCCCGGATCGTTGACCTTCGAAGTGCAGGATGTTCCGGCGATCGCGGCCGTCGCGCACAAGCATGGCGCATCCGTCCTGCTCGACAACACTTGGGCCACGCCGGTCTATTTCAATGCGTTCGACCATGGCGTCGACCTCTCAATTCAGGCGGCGACGAAATATGTCGGCGGACATGCGGACGTAATGATCGGTTATGTCGCCGCCAATGAATCGCATCGCGAACGGCTGGAATCTGCGCACCACGATCTGGGCCTCTATGCCAGTGGCGACGATTGCTATCTCGCGTTGCGCGGATTGCGCACCATGCCGGTGCGTCTTGTACGGCACCAGGAAAGTGGATTGAAGCTTGCGCACTGGCTGGCGAAACATCCCGCCGTGGAACGTGTGCTTCACCCCGCCCTCGAAACCGATCCCGGCCACGCGCTGTGGAAGCGCGACTTTAAAGGCGCGACGGGACTGTTCGGCGTGGTGATGAAGGATACGCCGCATAGCCGCTTCGCCGCGTTCATGGACAGCCTGAAACTGTTCGGCATGGGCTATTCCTGGGGTGGGTATGAGAGCCTGATCGTGCCGTCGAAAATCCATCGCTCGGCCGCGCCGTTCGACGCCAAAGGCCGCGTCGTCCGCATTCACGCCGGTCTCGAAGATGCGGACGATCTCATCGCCGATCTCGATCAGGCGCTGGCGAAGCTCGCATGAGCGAA
>Ga0207660_10001389_pt1 | contig 16267 bp, 16 predicted proteins | sample KBSC73BmetaG_FD_184335 | JGI IMG/M metagenome (GOLD analysis project Ga0207660, IMG submission 184335) | Corn rhizosphere microbial communities from Kellogg Biological Station, Michigan, USA - KBS C7-3B metaG (SPAdes) (version 2) | ecosystem: Host-associated > Plants > Roots > Rhizosphere ... | reverse complement strand
GGTACGCGACGCTGCCCGCGCTGGGACACACGGTCACCGAGGCGGTCATCGCCGCGGAGCTGGTGAAGCTGGACCCGTCGGAGTTCGACCGGGCCTACCTGAACCGCACCCGCAAGCCGACTCCGCCCACCGACCCGAACGTGCCCAAGGCCAAGTGGCCTGGGCTGGTCGACGCGAAGAGCAAGCCGGTGGCGGACAGCGTGGCGCTTGCCGTCGACGTTTCGAAGGACCGTTCGTACGCGTCCATCGCGGCCGCGTCGAAGCGTGCCGACGGGCTGGTCCACCTTGAGGTCGTCGCCCGGCGCCCGGGCACGGACTGGGTGGTGCCCGCCGTCGTGAAGCTGCGCGAGTTGTGGAAGCCGGTGGCCGTGGCCATCGCGTCCTCGGGTACGCCCGCCGGATCGCTCATCGACGACCTGGTCGCGGCGGGCATCGAGTCGCCCAAGGACAAGGACCATCCGCAGCGCGGCGACCTGGCGGTCATGCGCTCCGGCGACATCACCGAGGCGTGCGGGCAGCTGGCCGACGCCATGAACCAGGGCACCATCCGGCACATCGACCAGGTGCCGCTGACCGCCGCGGTGAACGGCGCCAGGACACGCCGCAACGGCGACGCCTGGCAGCTGGACCGTACGGCCTCGCAGGTCGACATCAGCCCGCTGTGCGCCGTCACCTTCGCCCGCTGGGCGCTGCTCATCCGGGGCCCGCAGGTCGAAGAGGACTACGACATCGGCGACTCGTTCCTGTAAGGAGGCCTTTGCATGGGTGTCTGGGACAGGATCCGACACGCCTTCACCGTGCGCGATGCGAACATCACCAGCCCCGAGGACCTGCTCAGTCTGGCGCGCGAGCAGCGCACCGGCGGCAAGGGCGTGTACGTCTCCAGTGAGACCGCGCTCCGGCACAGTGCGGTGTGGGCTGCGCTGCGGCTGCGCGCCGACCTGATGTCGTCGTTCCCGATCGACGTGTACCGAAAGGTCCAGGGTCTCCAGGTGGAGGTGCCCAAGCCTCCCGTCCTGGTCACTCCGGGCGGTAGCGAGGTCGGCGCGAAGGAGTGGGTGTACTCCACCGAGTTCGACCTGGACCGGTCGGGTAACTGCTTCGGCATCATCACCGAACGCTCCGGCGTCATCGGCCCGGACGGGCGGGGCCTGCCCGGCCGCATCGACCTGGTCGAGCTCGGTGAGGTCACCGTCCGTGCCAACGGTTCCCAGATCAAGAAGTACAAGATCGGGGGCAAGGAGTACGACCCGTGGGACGTGTGGCACGAGAAGCAGTACACCGTTGCCGGGCTGCCGCTCGGTCTGTCTCCGGTGGCGTTCGCCGCGTGGTCGATTGAGGAGTCCCTGAACGCGCAGCAGTTCGCCCGCGACTGGTTCGCCGGCGGCGCCGTCCCCTCCGGCACGCTGAAGAACACCGGCAAGGCGATCGACAAGAGGCAGGCCCGCGAGGTGCGCGACGCGTTCCGGGCGGCCGTCTCCAACGGCGACCTGTTCGTCCACGGTGTCGACTGGGAGTACAGCCCCGTCCAGGCGGTGGCCGCCGCGTCGCAGTTCATCGAGGCCCGCGAGTTCACCCTCGGCGACATCGCCCGCTTCTTCGGCGTCCCCGGGGACCTCATCGACGCCGCGGTGTCGGGCAGCAGCGTCACCTACGCCAACATCAGCCAGCGCAACCTCCAGTTCCTCATCATGAACCTGGGGCCGGCCGTGTCCCGCCGTGAGGACGCCTTCAGCCGAAAGCTCGTGTCGGGCCCGCGCTACGTGAAGCTCAACACGGACGCGATGCTGCGCATGGACCCCGAGGCCCGTGCCCGCACCCTGGCCACACAGATCGACTCCCGGACGCTCACCCCGTCCGAGGCTCGCGCCCTCGAGGACCGGCCGCCCTACACCGAAGACCAGTACGCCGAGTTCGACCGGCTGTTCGGCGCGCGCGCCACCACCACGCCCACCCCGACCGCCGCAACGGGAGCAACGTCATGACCACATCCACGTTCGCCGCCGCTGCGGCGGAGCGAGCCCAGAGCATCCGGCAGCGCGCCGACCGTCCCTCGCAGCGCCGTTGCGCGGAGCAGGCGGGATCCCGTGCCACGGTGCGCGCCTCCCTGTCCGGCGTCCAGGTCCGCGACAGCAGCGGCGGCGGGGGAACCCTGGAGTTCCGCGGGCACGCCTCCGTGTACGAGCGCGGCTACGAGATGTGGGACATGTTCGGCCCGTACACGGAGGTCGTCGCCGAGGGCGCAGGATCGGACTCCCTGCTGCGCGCCGACATCGACGTGCCCCTGGTGCTGGGCCACGACCAGCTTCGGCGCCTGGCCCGCACGACCACCGGCACGCTGTTCCTCACCGAGGACGCCAACGGGCTGTCCGTCCACGCACCCGCCCTCGACCCCGCAGACCACGACGTCGCCTACATCGCCCCGAAGCTGAAGGCCGGACTCATCGACGAGATGTCTTTCGCGTTCCGCATCGAGGCCGGCCAGTGGTCCCCGGACTACACCGAGTACCGCATCACCCGGTACGACATCCACCGCGGCGATGTCGCCATCGTCGGCTACGGCGCCAACCCCCACACCGGGGCGAGCCTGCGCACACCCGCGGCCGCGACCACCAGCCGGGCCCGCGCGCTGCTCGAACTCGGCATCGCCGGCGCCTGACCCTCACACGTCCCCGTCATCCGGCGGGGTCTTTGCCCTGCGCTCTGCGCGCACGAGCCCACCTGGCGCACTGCCTCGGGTGGCCGTCTGACCTGGACACGGGGCGTCTGGAAACTCACGACACAGGAGGCACGAGTATGACGCTCGCCGACCTGATCGCCCAGGCGCGCACCGCGCTGGACACGGCGATCACCAACCGCAGGCAGGAGCAGGACGCCCTCGTGGCGCTGCGCTCCGACGACAACCTGACCGAGGACGCCGTACGCGCGCAGATCGAACGGCGCGACGCTGCGGACACCGAGGTCACCCGCCGCCAGACGGCGCTCGCCGAGCTGGAGACGGAGCAGGCCCGCGAGGAGGAGCTGGCGGCACTGTCCGCACGCACCGCCCCGGCGGCCACCCGCGCCCCGGCGTACGACCAGGTCGCCCGCGTCGGGCAGGAGGAGCGCACCTACCGGCCCGACCATGACCGGCGCGGCGCCCAGTTCGAGCAGGACGTTGCTGGCGCGTTCCTCGGCGACTACGCGGCGCAAGCCCGCCTCGCCCGCCACATGCAGGAGGAGCGCACCGAGCGCGGCGAGCTGCTGCGCGCCGACGGCCAGCAGCAGCGTGCCGCCGGTACGGGCGCGTTCACCGGCCTGGTCGTCCCGCAGTACCTGACCGACATGTACGCGCCGGCGGCCGTCGCCCGGCGGCCGTTCGCGGACGTCTGCCGGCCGCACGACCTGCCCGCGCAGGGCATGGTGGTGAACATCTCCCGCATCACCACGGGGTCCTCCACCGCCCTCCAGGCCTCGGAGAACAGCGGGGTGTCCGAGACGAACATGGACGACACGCTGCTGTCCCCGGCCGTGCAGACGGCGGCCGGCCAGCAGACGCTGTCCCGGCAGTCCATCGAGCGCGGCGCCGGTATCGAACCGGTGGTGCTGGATGACCTGTTCCGCCGGTACGCGACGACGCTGGACTCCACGCTCATCAACCAGGCCACCACCGGCCTGAGCGCGGTTGCCACCGCCGTCGCCTACACCGACGCCGACCCGACCGCCGCCGAGGCCTACCCGAAGATCATCGAGGGTCTGGCCGGTGTCGAGGCGGCGCTGCTGGACCAGGCGTCCGGCGACAACGTCGCGGTCATGCACTCCCGTCGCTGGTACTGGATGCAGAACGCCATGTCGGACAAGTGGCCGATGATCAGCCAGCCGGGCATCGTCGCGCAGACCCTGGGCCAGAACTACGCCACCGTGTACGGCAGCGGCGTGCGCGGTGTCCTGCCCAACGGCACCCCGGTCATCGTCGACAACAACATCGCGACGAACCTCGGCACGGGCACCAACGAGGACGAGATCTACCTCGTGGACCGCAACGAGTGCCACCTGTGGGAGGACCCGGACGCCCCGATGTTCATCAGGGCGGAGCAGACCGCGGCCGCGAGCCTCGGTGTCCTGCTGGTCGTGTACGGCTACTTCGCCTACACCCACGCCCGCTACGCGCAGGCCCGCAAGGTCGGCGGTACCGGCCTGGTCACGCCGACGTTCACCGGCGTCTGATCTCCCCCACCTCGGGCGCCCGCTACGTCCCCTGCGGCGGGCGCCCGAGCCCCACCCACGAACTCCGGGAGCGAGCCATATGGCTACCGAAGACCCGATGGTCGCCGCCCTGCTGCGCGAGCGCGAGGGCTACGTGACGCACGGCCAGGCCGACCGTGTCGCCCAGGTCGACGAACAGCTGAAGCTGCGCGGCGTAGAGCCGCCCACCGACGACAAGCCCGCCAGCTCCAAGCCGACGTCCCGCACGACGCCGCCCAAGGGCCGCCGGGCGCGGGGCACGGAGACCACCTGACATGGCCACCGAGTACGCCACCCGCGCGGTGCTGAAGGAACAACTCAGCATCGAGACGGACGACACCACCCGGGACGCCAAGGTGGACCGGGCGCTGAAGGCCGCGTCGCGCGCCATCGACCGGGCCACCGGCCGGCGCTTCTGGCTGGACGAGACCCTGAAGACGCGCACCTACCGGCTGGAAGACCGCGTCGTCTGCGAGCGTGACGGTGACGTACTCCTGGTCGACGACATCGGCGACATCACCGCCATGGTGGTGGAGTCCGGATCCGGGGCCTCGTTCACCGCCGTCACCGGCTACGAGACGACTCCCGACAACGCGCTGGCCGACGGCTACGCCATCACCGGCCTGCTCCGCACGAACGCCAGATGGGGCACGTCCAGCACCCGCATCCGGGTCACCGCCAAGTTCGGGTGGCCGGCCGTCCCGGACGACATCGCCGAGGCCTGCCTCATCCAGGCGGCCCGCCTGTACAAGCGGGCGGACAGCCCTGAGGGCGTCATGGGTTCGTCGGAGTGGGGCGTCGTGCGGCTGTCCCGCCGCGACCCGGACGTGTGGAACCTGATCGAACCGTACGTCCTTCCCGGCTTCGGATAAGGGGGCGCCATGCAGATCTCCCTCATCCGTGACGCTATCGCGGCCGCCGCGAGCACGGTCGTCCTGCCCGCTGGTATCGGGAAACTGAAGTGCACCGGCTACATCCCGGACAGCGTGGTGACGCCCTGCTTCTACGTGGGCGAGGTCGAGGTCAACTACGACAAGGCCATGGGCCGCAAGCTGGATGAGCTGCTGATCACGGCCCGTGTCTGCGCCAGCCGCTCGGATGACCGGGCTGGCCAACGCATTGTCGACGCCCTGCTGTCCGGCGGCGGGCCGGCCTCCCTGAAGGCGGCCATCGAGGCGGCGCGCGGCGCCCCCGGCGAGCTGGCCCTCGGGGGCCTGGCCGACGACCTGCACGTACAGCGCGTGCAGGGCTACCGCTGGTTCGAGCACGCCAACCTCACCTACGTGGGAGCCGAGTTCGCCATCAAGGTGATCGGAGACGGGAGCACCTGATGAAGATTCGCATGCTCGTCAGCCAGCCCGAGGGTGCCCTGTTGAACGGTCGGCCCTGGCCCACCGAGGGGACCGAGGTCGACGACCTGCCGACCGCGGTGGCCGCCCACCTGGTGGCGTCCGGCGTCGCCGAGGAAGTCACCGAAGAGACCCGGCCGCGCGGCCGCAAGAGCAGCAGGAAGGCGGCCGCCAGCGATGAGTAAGACAGTCCTGGTCAACGTGCGGTGCTTCGCTGTAGGCGTCGACCTCACCGGCAACTCCAACAAGCTGGAGCTGTCCTCCGAGGTGGAAGCCAAGGAGGCCACCAACTACGGCTCCGAGGGCTACAAGGAGGTCGTGGGCGGGCTGGCCTCGGCGGAGATCTCCGGCGAAGGGCAGTGGGAAGCCGAGGACGACACCAAGGTCGACGACGGCGCCTGGGCAGGTCTGGGCGGTGTCGGCCCCTGGTCGATCAGCGCCAACAACGGCGCGGCCGTGGGAGACCTGGCGTACTTCACCAAGGCCCTGCGCTGCGACTACAAGCTTCTGGGTGAGGTCGGCGAGGTCGCCCCCTGGACGTCCATGGCCAAGTCGGCGTGGCCCCTGGTGCGCGGCCAGTTCGCTCACCCGCCCGGCACCGCCCGCACCGCGTCGGGTACTGGAACCGGCCTGGAGCTCGGTGCGGTCGCCGCCGACAAGCGGCTGTACGCCGCCGTACACGTCCTCTCGGTGGCCGGCACCACGCCGTCCATCACCGCCCGCGTGGAGTCCGACGACAACAGCGGCTTCACCTCGGCAACCACGCGGCTCACGTTCACCGCGACCGGCGCGGTGGGCGGGGAGGCCCTGCGCACCGACGGCACCGCCATCACAGACACCTGGTGGCGCATCGCCTGGACGATCAGCGGCACCACGCCGTCGTTCCTGTTCGCCGCTGCCCTCGGCATCGGCTGATCCACCCATCCCCCGGCCCGGCCCGCCTCATGGGTCCGGGCCTCTCGTCATGCCTGAAAGGGAGGCCAGCCGTGCCGAAGATGGTTCTGCTTGCCGAGTACCTGTCCATCAACTCCAACGCCCTGCACGAGTACACGAAGAAGGCGGAGCTCACCGTCGAGGTGGAGGAGAAGGACGTCACGAACTACGCCAGCTTGGGCTGGAAGGAAGTCATCGGCGGCCTCAAGTCCGGTGAGCTGTCCTGCGAGTTCCTCCAGGACTTCGCCGCCACCGAACTCGACTCGATCATGTGGCCGCTGCTGGGCACGGTCGTACCGTTCGAGGTGCGCGCCGACCAGGCCGCGGTCGGCGCGTCCAACCCGAAGTACACCGGATCCATCCTGATCAACGGGTGGAACCCGCTGACCGGGTCGGTGGGCGACGAGGCCACCGTGTCGCTCGGCTTCCCCACCTCGGGGGCCGTGGCCCGCGCGGTGTCCTGATGGCCACTGGCGGACCGCCGTTCTCCCTCGGCGTAGAGAACATCGAGGGCCTGGATGCCCTGGTGCGCGCGATCCGCGCCGAGGAGGACGGCAAGGCTCTGCGTAAGGACCTCGCGAAGAACATGCGTGAGGCCCTCAAGCCGGGTTCCCAGCAGGCCAAGAGCTCCATCATGGGCATGGTCTCGGTGCACGGTGCGACGCCGGCGCTGCGCACGTCCATCGCAAAGAAGATCCGGCCCGAGGTCAAACTCGGTGGCCGCTGGTCCGGGGCCCGCGTGAAGGCCTTCAAGACCAAGAACATCCGGGGCTTCCCAAACGCGCCCAAGCGCACCAACCGTGCGTCCGGCTGGCGTCACCCCGTGTGGGGCAACCGCGAGAACTGGGTGCAGCAGCGCGGCAAGATCGAGTGGTTCGACCGCTCGTTCCGGGGCCGTGAAGGGATCTACAACGAGGCCGTAGGCCAAGCAATGGAAGACATGGCCCGGCGCATCGCCGACCGGACCAGATAGGAGCGGGGGAACCCCATGTACCTGGTGTACACGCCCGAGGGCAGCGAAGAACCGAAGCGCTGGAAGTACCAGCCCAAGAAGCTCATGAGCGCCGAACGGGAGATGCTGGAGCGGCGCACCGGCATGAACTTCACCGAGTTCACCCAGGCCGTCGTGAAGGGCAACAGCCAGTGTCGTCGCGCGCTGCTGTTCATGTACCTCAAGCGCGAGCACGCGGGCATCAAGTACGACGACGTCGACTTCGCCTGGGATGAACTGGTGCTGGAGCACTCCAGGGGCGAGCTGCTGGAGATGCGCAAGAGCGTCGAGGACACGGTGCCCGCCCACCTGCGGGAGTCCGTCCTGGCCAAGCTGGACGAGGAGATCGGCGAGGCCTACGAGGACCCGGACGAAGAGGGAAAAGCGCAGCTGCCGATCGCCGTCTGAGGCGACTCGGCGACGCCGCCCACCTGCTCGGCATCATCGGCAGGGCCTGGGACACCCTCACCGTCGAAGAGACGGACGCCTATCTGGACTGGCTGGACGCCTACATCGAGGCCCAGAAGAAGGCCAACGAGAAGCTGAAGTCGGGGCGCTGACCGCCCCCTGAACAAGGGGGGCGGGATGAGCGACACCTCGCTCGTGTTCAACCTGGTAGCCCGCGACAACGCCACCGAGGAACTCGGACGGGTCCGGGAGAAGTTCGATGCGGCGGCCGCGGGCATCGCAACCGGCGTCGCGGCCGGCCTCGGCGTCGGTGTCGCGGCCTCCTTGGACATGTCGGCGGCCAACGACAAGCTCGCTGCGCAGTTGGGCGTCGGCCCGGCCGAGGCAGCCGAGCTGTCCAAGGTGTCCGCGGACGTGTACGCCAACGCGTGGGGCGACAGCACCGAGACCGTCAACAACGCCATCGCGGGCGTCTACCAGAACATCGGCGACGTCTCCCAGGCGGAGGGCGGCCTGGAGGGCGTCACCACCAAGGCCCTCGCCCTGTCGCAGACGTTCAACCAGGAGGTCGGCCCGACCACCGCCGCAGTTGGTCAGATGATCAAAACCGGACTGGCCGACAACGCCGACGAGGCGTTCGACATCCTCACCCGCGGCTTCCAGACCGGCGCCAACAAGGCCGACGACCTCCTCGACACCATGGGTGAGTACGGCACCCAGTTCCGCAAGTTCGGGCTGGACGGCCAGACGGCCACTGGCTTGCTCACCCAGGGCCTGAAGGCCGGCGCCCGCGACGCCGACATTGTCGCGGACAGCATCAAAGAGTTCTCCATCCGGGCCATCGACGGTAGCCAGACCACCGTGGACGGCTTCAAGGCGATCGGCCTGAACGCGTCCGACATGGCCTCGAAGATCGCCAAGGGTGGCGACTCGGCGACGAGCGCTCTCGACCTCACCCTTGACCGGCTCCGCGGCATCGACGACCCGGTCAAGCGGTCCGCAGTCGCCGTCCAGCTGTTCGGCACCCAGAGCGAGGACCTCGGCGACGCGCTCTACGCCCTCGACCCGTCCTCCGCGGTCAGTGCGCTGGGCGAGGTCGGTGGCGCCGCCGACAAGATGGCCAAGACCGTCGGCGACAACCCGGCGGCCGCGCTGGAGTCCTTCAAGCGCAAGGCCGTGGAGAAGCTGGCCGACGTGTCCGGCACGTTCGTCCAGTTCGCCACGGACAACTCCGGGGTGTTTGAGCCGCTCGCCTACACCCTCGCCGGGATCGCCGGCACGGTGCTCGTCATCAAGGGCGCGATGATGGTGTGGACCGCCGCTCAGGCCGCGTGGACCGCGGCCACCACGGTCGCCACCGGCGCCCAATGGCTGTGGAACACGGCGCTGTTCTCCAGCCCCATCACGTGGATCGTCCTCGCCATCGTCGCCCTGGTCGCCTTGATCGTGGTCATCGCCACCAAAACCACGTGGTTCCAGCAGCTGTGGTCCTGGGCGTGGGACGGCATCAAGTCCGCGTTCGACTCGACCGTGGAGTGGCTGAAGGGCGCCATGGAATGGTTCACCGGGCTAGGAGACAAGTTCTCCGACTGGTGGGGCGCGGCCAAGGACGCCACCGTCACCAAGCTGAGCGAGCTGGCTGGCTGGGTGGGCGGCCTGCCCGGGCGTCTGTGGAACGCCCTGTCCGGGCTCGGCTCCGACATGTACAACACCGCCTGGGACGCCTTCCAGTCCATGAAGACTGCCGTAGTCAATCGGGCCGTGGCGACAGTGGACTGGATCCGGGGCCTGCCCGGCCGGCTCGTGGGAGCGCTGAGCAGCCAGACATGGCGCCTGTACAACGTGGGCGTCGACTTCGTCGTGGGTATCTGGGACGGCATCAAGTCGGCAGGCGGCTGGCTGTGGGACCGCGTGTCCGGCTTCGCCGAAGACTTCGTACTCGACCCGATCAAGGGCTTCCTGGACATCGGATCCCCGTCCAAGAAGGCCGCCGACGAAATCGGCCAGTGGATCCCGGCCGGTATCGCCGTGGGCGCAGAGGACAACGCCGGCGTCCTCGACAGGGCAATGCGCGGCTTGGTCGACCCGTCCGTCTACCGGCCCGCCGGAACCGTCAGCACGGGCCTCGCCCCGTCCGTGGGCGCGGCCGCCGCCCTGGCCCGGGGGCGCGCCGCACAGCACGTCGTGTTCGAGATCGTGGGCGGCTCACGGGCCTTCCGCGACTTCTTCCAGGAGTCCGTCCGCGTCACCACCGGCGGGGACGTCGACAAGTTCGCAAGGGGGTAGCCACATGCCCAACCTGCCCCCGCCCGTATGGGGCGAGCTGTTCCACAGCGGCGCCTGGGACGACGTCACGGACGACATCCGGGTCACCACCTCGCCCGTGACCATCACCCGGGGGCTGTCGTCGGAGTCGGCGTCTGCCGCGGAGCCGACGACGTGCAGCTGCGACCTGGACAGCCGCGACGACCGGTACGCGCCGCGTAACCCGACCTCGCCCCTGTACGGGCTGATCGGGCGCAACACCCCGTTCCGCACGGGCTACACCGTCGGATCGCCGTGGGCGGTCATGGCCGGCGGTCTGGGCAGCGACGCCCTGGAGACCCCGGACGCGGCCGCCCTGGACGTGAGCGGGGACCTGGACCTGCGCCTCGACGTGGCCCTGGAGGACTGGTCCGAGTCGCAGATGCTGGCCCTGCGGTACGTGCCCAGCGCGAACGACTGCTGGGCGCTGGAAATCGAGGACGGGTTCCCGCTGCTCATCTGGTCCACGGACGGCACCCTGTCCGGCCGCATCAACCAGACGTGCACCGAGCAGCTGCTGGCGTACAACGGGCAGCGCCTCACCCTGCGCGTCACCCTGGACATCAACAACGGGGCGGGCGGCTACGAACTGCGCTTCTACACCGGGCGCACGGTCGATGACACCGAATGGCACCTGCTCGGGGACCCCATCGTGGGCGGCTCCACCACCAACGTGTTCACCGGCACCGCCCCGCTGGAGATCGGGGAAGGCTCCGCGTTCAACGCGCTCCCCAACGGCGGCGTGCTGAACCGGCTGCGCGGCAACGTGTACGCGCTGAAGCTGCTGGACGGCACCACCACCAAGGTCAACATGAAGGTCAGCGCGGCCACCGCGGGCGGCACGTCGTTCGTTGACGCCACGGGGCTGACGTGGACGAAGCAGGGCGGGGCGTTCTTCACGAACAAGCACGTCCGTATGTCCGGCGAGGTGCCCGCGTGGCCTCCGACCCGGGACATCTCGCTTCAGGACAACTACGTCAGCGTCACCCCGTCCGGCGTCACCCGGCGCATGGACGCCGGCAACAAGCCCGCCGACTCCGCGCTGCTGCGCTACATCCAGGCCAACAACCCGATCGAGTGCTGGCCGCTCACCGACGGCATCGACGCCGACGGCGCGGCCTCACTGGTCGGCGGCCGCGACATGACCGCCTACCTGGACACCGGTTTTGGCGGCGACCAGCCGGTCCGGCAGGGCGGCAAGCTGAAGGACTGGGTCGAGAACGTTCTTCTCTTCAAGGCGGAGACGATCGGCGTACTGGCCGGTGGCGTGCCCAACAGCACCTCGGCGGCCAGTGCCTGGTCGGTGGACTTCTTCCTCGCGGGCGGCGGCGAAATCGGCGGCGGCGTCTTTGAGATCACCGACCGGGGCGCGGGTACGGACAGCGACAACCGCTACCGCCTTCAGCTGGCCTTCTTTCCCGACGACGACGAGATCACCGTCATCCGGGGCGCGTTCGGTGAGACGTCGTCCTCGGGCGCCATCCTCACCGACATCGCCAGCCCTGGCATCTACGACGAGCGCGGCCACCACATCCGGGTGACCATCGACCCGCTGGCCACCACGACTGACTGGTACGTCTACGTCGACGGCGTGCAGCGCGCGAGCGGCAACATGAGCGGCATCGTCTTCAAGGCGGTCCGCGACATCCGCTTCAACTGGTCGCTGGTCTCAGGGGGCGGCCTTACCACCACCGACCTGTCCATGGGCTACATCACCTATTGGGACGGCAACGGGCCTACGGCCGGCGACATGTACGACGCGTTCACCGGTTTCCAGGGTGAGCTCGCCGGGGACCGCATCGTGCGCCTGGCCACCGAGGCCGGGTACACGGCGACCGTCGCCGGGGAGTCGGTGTTCCAGCAGCACATGGGCATCCAGGGGTCGAAGAAGTTGCTGGAGCTGATGAACGACGCGGCCCGCACGAACTTCGGCTACGTACTGGACGCCAGGGACCGGGCCGAGGTCATCCATCGCGGGCAGTCGACGCTGTGGAACCAGCCCCCCGCTCTGACGCTGGACTTCTCCGCGGGCCTCATCTCGCCGCCGTTCAAGCCGGTGGACGACGACAAGCTCACCGAGAACGACGTGAGCGTCCAGCGGGAGTTCGGCTCCGTGCCCGCGCGGGAGGTCCTCGAGGAGGGCGACCTTTCCGTCCTGTCCCCGGAGGACGGCGGTGTGGGCCGCTACGACAAGGCCTTCACGTACAGCGTCGAGACGGACGCTCAGGCCCGCCAGGTCGCCGGGATGCGGGTGCACCTCGGCACGTACAACGGGGTGCGCTACACCCGCATCACGCTGAACCTGGCCAACGAGCGCGTCTACGCGATGGTCGACGACATCCTCCGTATCGACGTGGGCGACAAGATCCGGCTGACGGACCTGCCCGCCGACCACGGGCCCGATGACGTCGACGTCCTGGTCGCCGGATACACCGAGGAGGCAGGCCCGGACGCGTGGCTGATCACCTTCAACTGCCTACCGGGCGAGCCGTGGACTGCTGGCGTGGTGGGCTCCACCACCTACGGGCGCGCGGACACGGCCGGGTGCGAGCTCGCCGGGGCTCTGGATGCCTCGGAGACCGGGGTGGACGTGTTCACCACGGCGGTCGCCCGGTGGGTCGACTCGCCCACCTACGCCTCGGATTTCCCGTTCGACGTCCGCACGGGGGGCGAGGTGCTGCGGGTGACCGCCGCTGACAGCGCCATCAGGGACACATTCACCCGGTCCGTCACCGACGGCTGGGGGACAGCAACGGTGGGCGGCAGCTGGACGCTCGCGAACGCGCCTGCGGCGGACTTTGACGTCACCGGCAGCGTGGGCACGCACACCCTCGGCTCGGTCAACGTGTCCCGGTACGCGGTACAGGCGTCCCCTTCGGCGGATGTGGACCTGGTCGTCGACTTCGCCACCAGCGCGCTCGCCACCGGTGGATCGCACTACGGGGGACCGGTCGCCCGGTACACGGACGCCAACAACCTGTACTTCGCGAAGGTGTCGTTCACGACCGCTCAGGCCGTAACGGTCACCCTCCAGAAGCGGGTGGCGGGCACCCAGACGGACATCACGACGGCGACCGCTGTGGGCATCACGCATGCGGCCGCAACGTTCTTCACGGTCCGGTTTCAGGTCGTCGGATCCACCCTGCGCGCCAAGGTGTGGTCGGCGGGGGGCCCGGAGCCGGCGGCGTGGCAGGTCACCACCACCGACACCGCGCTCACGGCGGCCGGCTCGGTCGGCGTGCGCTCGGTCCTGGACGCGGCGAACACCAACACGCTCCCGGTGACGGCGTCGTACGACAACTTCAAGTTGCTGAACCCGCAGACGTTCACAGTCACGCGGTCCATCAACGGGGTCAGCAAGTCCCATTCGAGCGGCCAGCCAATCAGCCTGGCCCATCCCGTCTATGTGGCGATGTAGGAGGCGGCTGTGACCCTGTGGCTATCCGGCATGCTGATGACAGCCGACCGGCTGAACGACTACTCCCTGGACGACGAGACGACCAGCGGTTTCGTCATTGGGTCGGGCTGGACCCTGAACAACTTCTGGGCCAACCGCAGCCGTTCCACGATCGAGATGAACATCTATGTCCTGCGGTCCGGCGCGGACATCACCGCGACCAGCGGCAATATCTCCGATACAGCCGTCGGCACCGCGCCGTCTGGGTGGCGGCCCAACAGTGCCTCCACCATCAACGGGCACTGGGACGATGGCACCGCGTCCGGCGGCTGGGTCATCGGAACGGACGGCATCTGCTCCCTGCGTACCGCGTCCAGCAACATCATCACGAACCGGAATCTCAGGCTGCACATCGTCTTCAACAAGGAGCCCTAGACCATGCCTCTCGGTGACCCTGGAGACCCTTCCGCGAGCCAGTGGAAGATCACGGCGCAGAGCCTCGACTCGGCCGGTGACTACCCGGTGACGTTCAACGTCGAGGCGACGACGGACAACCCCGATGCGCCAGCCGTGCCCGCCATCGTGCAGAAGTTCGTCGACGTGATCGAGGCCTCGCCGGACTTCCGGCTGATGTCCGCGTTCCGCACATACACACAAGCGCAGCCCATCACCCCCACCGACTGAACTGTCGGCACACAGAAGCGCCCCCGCGCGGTCCCTGACGGGCCGTACGGGGGCGCTTTCGGCGTCTGCGGCTACTTGGGCAGCTGGTTCCTGGTGTGGGCCCACACGCCGCGCGTGGTCGTGTTGACGGTGCTGTAGTCCTGGTGCACGTCGCCGTTGTAGTGGTGGTTGTGCACGTCCGGCGCCGCCTGCTTCGCCCGCTTCACCAGCCGGGACAGGGCGAGGATCGGCACGGCGAGCGCGGCGGGGGCGAGCGCCCCAACCGTGAGACTGACCGGGTTGGCGTTCCCCAGCGTGTAGATGACCAGGGCGGTCATGCCGCCGATCGGCAGTGATGCGGCGCCGGCGGACAGCATCAGCACGCTGGCGTCCGTCGCCTTCTGGGACATCGGGGGCCGACCCGGCTGCACCACCGGGAGGGCGTTGCCGACCGCGGGCACGGGGGTCTCGTCTCGGAACGAAGTGGGGATCTGGTCCAGGGCCGCGAGCAGGCGGGCCGCCTCTGCGCGGTCCTGGGCGCTGGGCTGCCCGGCCGCCTCGGCGGTGGGCTGCATCGGGTCGGGCAGCGCATTCATGGGGTCTCTCCGGGGTCGTGACGGGGTCTGACGTCAGGCGGGCCGTGACACCCATCTCCCTAGGCGGGAGCGGGTGTCACGCGCCCTGACAGTGGTGGCTGACGTGCGCTGATGTCAGGCGTTGGACATCTGCGGGACGATCCGCCAGCGGCCCCGGCCGGCGTCCGCCAGGCGGCCCTCGAGATACGCCTCCTTGAGGCGCTCGGACACCCACGGGCGAGACAGCTGGTACTTGTCGCACCAGTCCCGGAAGTCCTTCGGACCGACGACCATCGTCCCTTCGGCCTCGAACTCCTCGAGAGCCCGCGCGAACAACTGGCGGGCCTCCTCCGGGTCCGGCTTGTAGCCGGTCTCCTGCACCAGCGGCACGTCGTCGCCCTCGACGACCTCGGGAAGTTCCTGCTCGGGGTCGATGTTCTCGTCGTCCTCGTCGACCAGGGGCTCGTTCTCGTCGATCATGTCGTCGTCCTCGATGTCGGTGGCGTCCACGTCTACGCGGCGCCGGTCGGTGTAGGCACGGCCGGCCACGGTTGCGGCTGCCTTCTCGGTGACCGGGTCGACGGTGGAGCCGTTGCGGGCGAACCACTGCGCCACGGTCTCCATCAGCGACACAGACTCCTCGGTGAACCAGCGGGTGCGGCCTGGGTCGGCGTGCCGCTCGTCGGAGAGGCCGGGGGCGACCAGGTAGCAGTAGCCGGGGCGGCGGTTGGCCCATCGCTCTGGTGCGGCGCCGGCGTCCAGGACGGTGTCGGGCAGCATGAACCCGGCGGCGGTGGCGTTGGGGACGCCGAAGCACAGCCGTCCGCCGAGGGCGTCGCGGGTGGTGGTGCTGATCTGGTCGTGGCTGGGCCGCTGGAGGGACACGATCAGTGCCATACCGGCGGAGCGGGCCAGGTTGGCGATGGAGTTGAACGCGTCGTCGCCGAGCAGGCCGAGGGACACGCCGGCCTCTTCGAACCAGGCGACGTGGAAGGGCAGCCCGGTGCAGCCGCACGCGGTGCCGTCGTCGTGGCAGGAGTGCTTGGGGTCGGTCTGCTTCTTCGCGGCCGCGGCTTCCCACTGCCGGTACTTGTGCTGCCCCAGCCACTTGGTGCGGGCGGGGATGACGGCCTTGACGGCCTCCACCATGATCTCGGTGTCGGCGCCTCCGCCCACGGCCCAGTCGTAGGCCGGGAGCAGCGGCCGGAAGTCCTGGAACTCCTTCGGGTCGGACAGCCAGACGATGACGTCCTTCCTGGTCAGGATCTCCGTCATGATGTTGAGGGCGCCGTCACCCTTACCGGATCCGGTCATGCCCGCGATCAGCAGGTGAGTGGCGTTGCGGCCCTGCTTGGCGTCGCCGGGCAGCCACAGGGCCAGCGGCGCCCCGTCGTCGTACACGCCGAGGATCAGCGGGTCCGTG
>Ga0207660_10001388_pt1 | contig 16269 bp, 16 predicted proteins | sample KBSC73BmetaG_FD_184335 | JGI IMG/M metagenome (GOLD analysis project Ga0207660, IMG submission 184335) | Corn rhizosphere microbial communities from Kellogg Biological Station, Michigan, USA - KBS C7-3B metaG (SPAdes) (version 2) | ecosystem: Host-associated > Plants > Roots > Rhizosphere ... | reverse complement strand
GCTTCGGCCCGGAGGGATTGCAATCCACGCGGTACCGACCTCGCTGTGGCGATTCTGGACCTTTGCGAGCGGGCCGCCCGCTTCGCTGCGAGCGTTAGCGCGGCTTGTCAGCAATCCGCGCGCCCCTGTTGGTCACGGCGGCCGGCCGCTGACCGCGTTCCAGCATTTCAAGGCAATAGTGGGCCCGGTCGTCCCCGTCGGTCACGGGACTTCGTTCGAAGGCATAAGCGAACTGTGGACATTTTCATCACGCGCGTGGCGACGGACGTTCCGACGCAACGGCTGGGACGTGCAGCACCACGAACCGATGGGAATGTTCTATACCGGCAACGCGATCTTTGGCAGCAAAGTGCCGTTTCCGCGGCGAGAGAAGCTAAGTGCGTTCCTCGGCAGTGCTGTCAACGTGTTCGTCGTGAGGCCGTCCGAGTTGAAGTAACCCATCAGCTGTCGCGTGAAGACTGTCGCACAATTCGTTGCCACAGCTCCTCATAATTCTGGACCATCCGTTCAAGCGAAAACTTCTTAGCGATCCTCTCGCGAGCCGAATTGCGGCGCCGCGCCCACGCTTTCGACACCGAGGCATGCTCGTCATTGGCTTGTGCGATCGCGTCGGCGAGTGCCGGGGCATCCCTTGGAGGAACAATCCAGCCGGCCTCGCCGACAATCAACCTTGAATCACCGACGTCCGTTGCAACGTTCGGCGTCCCCGACAGCATGGTCTCGGCCACCACGTTCGGAAAACCCTCGCTGCCGACGCTGGGGAGGACATGCAGATCAAGTGCCGCGGCAAGCTCGGGAATATCTGATCGGCCGCCGAGAAGCTGGACCGTCTCAGCGCAACCGGACTGTCGAAGAAGTGTGGCGAGATCCACATTCGCAGCGTCCAGCCCGCGTCCTATCAGCAAAGCACGGACTTTGATGCCTCGGTCGCGCAGCAACTCGATCGCGCGCACAAGCACAGGGATCCCCTTCTGCGGATGCCACCGGGCGATTGTCCCGACGACGAATTCCTCATCCTCGATGCCAAGCCCCTTACGTACGCGTTGGCGGGCGGCATCGTCAGGACGGAAAACCTCCGGATCGTATCCGTTCGGGATCAGCACGTTGTCGACGAAGCCGTATCCCCACCGCGCGTGCAGCTCCGCCGAGCTGGCAGAGCAGTTGATCACTGCAACAGGAATGAGTCGCGTCAGAGGTCCGCCAGCGTACACGAGTAGCCTCTGGCGTGCCCGGAGCGGCTTAAGCGACGACCACCGGATGTTCCAGACGACTGGGACTCCTGCAAGCCTTCCGGCGATCCCGCCCACCAGGTTTGCTCGCTGCATCCAGCATTGGACCACGTCCGCGCCGCTATTGCGGACCAATCGGGCCAGCTTCGGGATAGCGGCGAACTGTGCGGTCGCCGATTTTAGCTCCAGGTGGTGGACAGGAATTTCATGCTCTTCGAGCAACCGGCTGTAATAGTCCCGTCCGCCGAGACACACGATCTCGTGCGCGACATGTCGGGAATTCGTGGCGAGGCGAAACAGCACGGTCTCCGCACCGTGCGGAGGCAATCCCGGAATGATGTGGATGACACGCATGTCAGCGACTGCCGTTCGCGCACTTGCCGATCAACTGAGGCGGCTCCTCAGGCGCGAGCGCAACCAAACCATGGACGATTGGAAGCGGTCGGCACTCGCGACGATCACGGTAGCCCACGTATCACTTGACGGTACCAGAGCGGTGGCCCCTGGTCCTTGCCCGGCTGCCAAAGATAGCTTGAATATGGAAGCCACGCGTCTCCCCACCTTCCGAAAGTGAGCCACACCACCTCGACGGCAAGCGAGTAAAGGAGAATGCCGGCAGCGACGAGAGCGTTTGGGCGAAGACGCGTACCAAGCGCAGCGGGCAGACGCGACAAGACAAAGACTTGCAGTGGGCCGAGGTAGATGCCGAACCGGTCAACAATGGTTGAAGAGCGCACCATCAGCAACAGCAGAGCGGAGAAAAAGGCGAGCAAGGAAAATACCGTCCACAAGCGCAATTCGCTTTCGTTCGTCGCGAGCCGCTTGCGCATCGACAGGAAAATCATTGCCGGAAGGATGTTCATCAGAAGCCGAGGAAGGGCTCCTCCGGCAGTGTAGCGTGCTGCCGAGTACCGAGTGAGCAGCAATTGGATCGTGCCGAGAAACTCGTAGGCGAGGAAGCCTCCCATGAACAGCAATATCACAGCAATCAGGAAGCCTTTGCGAACGGTTGCCAACCCGAGCACGCCGACCATGACGATGGCGGAAGTGTGGAAAGTGGTCGCAAGGACGAGACAGATCAGCATCTTCACGATCTTTCCTTGACCGTAAAGGTGTATCGCGAGGAAAATGAAGCCCAGCGCGGCGCTCTGGCGCGTGTAGCCCATTGCAACGCCGATCACGAGGTAAGGGACGGAGACCGCAAGGGCCAGCGATGCGTTCGATTGGTCTCGACAGAACTTCAGCAGCCCGTAGGTGAAGATGGTGGCGCATACCAGGTCCGGGAACCAGAGGCCCCAGTGCATTTGGGCGGCCGCCATGTTCAACAACGAATAGGCTGGCTCCGCCTTCCGCAATCCCTGCATGAAGCTCGCCACCTCGACGTATCGAATGAGGTACACATAGGTCCACCAGTCGGCGCCAATTTCGTACCGCAGCCCGATTACGACGATGAGCAGCAGACCAGCCAGCAAGAACCAGAGCTGTGAAGATGGCGAGGGCGCAATTACTTGCTTCATCGCAGGCACGGCGAACACTGCAAATAGAAGCAAATAAGGGACGAGATTCAAATCGAACACTGGGCCGTCGCTCCGTTCTAGCGTTTCCGGATGAAGAAGCGGAGGGACACATCAAACACAGGTGGAGTAAGCCTGTGGACAAGCTGGAGAAGCCGCATGACCGGCATGCTTCCGAAATGGTACGACGGCACCCCGGACACAGAATAGGAATAAACATCTGCTGCGTTTCCGAAATAGCGCCTGACGTCTTTCGGCCGATTTAGCTTGTAGGCCGTCGGGAATACGTCGCGCTCAAGTCGTCCGGGCTGCACCTTCGTGAGTGTTGCCGAGTGCATCCGGTTCGGGATGAACCGCGCAGCCAGCCCCAAGTAGCTCCATTTGTTCGGAGTCATCGCGCAAATCCAGCCGCCGGGTTTGAGCACCCGCAGCAACTCGCGCGCGGCCCAATCCGGGTTGGCGATGTGCTCGAACACATAACGAGAAACGATGAGGTCGAAATGGTCGTCAGGGTATGGGAGCGCTTCGCCCACCTCGATGACCGCAGCCGAATCCAGCGTCGGGTTCTTGAGCACAACGGGGTCAGGATCGCACCCGTGCACTCTTGCACATCGCCCGCGTAAGTTCTGAAGCCAAACGCGGTACGTGCTTGGGTCGGTTTCCATGAATTCCCCGCGCCCAGCGCCAAAGTCGAGTACCACGTGCTCCGGGCGCAACAGCGCCGCGACCTGCACAAAAAAGCCCACTTCCTGGTCGTTGTGCGCAAATCCGGAGACGTTCATCTCGGGATAGGCTCGTCGCTCGAGCCGGTGCCGCGGACCTTCCTTAGCCGAATCGTAGATCGGCTGCGGCGCCTGTCCGACCTGCTTTGGAGCGGCGCGGGTTTTGCGCTTCGACTTGGCTCGGGTGGCGGACACAGGAGGCTCCCATCTGTGGGCCGAAGCCTGAAGAATCGGGTTCAAACGAGCGTCACTTCGACACAATTGCGTCGAGCGCCGCAAGATAGGCGTCAATCACCGTCCGCTCGTCGAATTCGCGTTCGGCCTTCGCCCTTGCCCGCTTGCCCATTGCCGCCCGCTCGCGCGGCGTCAGCGCCAGGAGCCGCAGCATCGCCCGAACCAGATCGTCGGCCGAGCGCGGCTCGCAGAGGAAACCCGTTTTCGCCTCATCGACGACGTCGCGGCATCCTGGCGTGTCGGTCGTGATGACGGGCTTCGCCATTGCCGCCGCCTCGATCAACGCGCGTGGCACGCCCTCCGGATAGTAAGACGGGAGCACGATGCAGTCCGCGGCGTGGAAATGCGGCCGGACGTCTGCGGCGGAGCCCAAATATTCGACCCCCTCCCCACGCCAACGGTCGATCTGCTCTTCAGGAATGCCGGATTTGTTCGACGCGGGCTCGATTGCGCCGAGGAGCTGGAAACGGATCCCCGGCCGGTCGGAATGGAACCAGCGCGCGGCTTCGCAATATTCGGCCACGCCCTTTTGCCACATCAGCCGCGACGGCAGCAGGAACGTAAACGGCGCGTCGTTGCCAGACCTTTGGCGCGAGGCGGGAGCGAATTGCTGCAGATCGATCCCCGAGCCAGGCAACAATCGAGCCTGATCTTCCCGGACGAATCCCAGCGAGAGAAACAGATCGCGGCTCTCGCGGTTCTGGAAGAAAATCCGGTCTGAGCGCCGAAAGGCGACCCTGTACATCGCCCCGACGATCTGCCGAATGAGACCGCCGCTCGTGAACACGATGCCGAGCCCGGTGACGTTGTTGACCACCGGCACCCCCATGACGCGACCGGCGAGCGCGCCGTAGATATTGGGCTTTATCGTGAAGCCGAGGAAGGCTTTCGGCCTGAGCTCGCGAAACAACTGCACGTATCGGAGCAGAAGCATCAACTCGCCAGCGACGGAGGTTCCGTGCGGGTCGATTGGCACGGACCGCACGTCGATGCCTTCCTCGAGAAGCTTCGAAGCGCCTTCGTCGTTCGGAACCGCTGCGACGATTCGATAGCCGGCATTCTGCAGAGCCTTGAGGAGGCCAAGCCGGTAGTTGGTCAGCGCAAACGACGAATTCGCCGCGACCACGACAACGTCATTGCTCGAACGGCCGCGGCTGCGGTCGCGATCAGCCGCGACGGCGCTCTCACTGTGCATCGGAGCTGTCCCGAACCCGCAGGTGACTATCGCGACCCGAAGCCGGTCAGCATCGTCTTGATCGTCCGGAAGAAGATCAGCAGGTCGAGCCACGCCGAGAAATATTTGATGTAGTAGAAGTCGTATTGAAGCTTGCGGTGGACTTCATCCATCTCCGCGACATGGCCCTGGTTGACCTGCGCCCAGCCGGAAATCCCCGGTTTTACGACGTGCCTGTAGCGATAGAATGGCAGCTCGCTCGTGTACCAGTGCGATAGAATCTCCGCTTCCGGCCGCGGGCCGATCCAGCTCATTTCCCACCTCAGGATATTCACGATCTGCGGGAGCTCGTCGAGGCGAAGCTTGCGCAGCAGGCGGCCGACGCGCGTGATCCTTTCGTCTCCTTCGGTCGTAATTGCAGCGCGCCTCTCGTCGGATGTTTCGACGGGACGCATCGTCCGGAACTTGTAGACCGTGATCATCCGGCCGGCGAATCCCACCCGCTGCTGCCGGAAGAGCACTGGGCCCCGGCTGTCGAGACGGATAGCGACGGCAATAACCGCCATCAGCGGCATGACGATGGGGAGCAACACAAGCGCAAACACGAAGTCGATCAGGCCTTTGAGGTGGAAATAGCCGCGCGCAGGAAGCAGCGAGCCGAAGCTGTTCTCCGACAGCTGTTCGAGCTCGACCCGGCCGGTCAGTGACTCGCTCAGCTGCTTGTGTTGATAGACGATCGAGCCGGCAAGCGCCGCATCGGCAAGGAATGCCTCCCACTTGTCGGGCAGGTCTGCGGAGAAATCCGCGACGATCGCGTCGCAGCCCCGAGTGTCGCGGAGCTGCGGCCGCTTGAGCGAAAGCCACTGCACGCCGCTGATTTTGAACAGGCGGTCCACGGCGCCGAAGGGGACGACGGCGATCCGCGTCACGACCCGCCGTTCGGCATAGATATAAAGGCCATAGAGCCAGACCACGTGAAGCAAATATCCGGCCGCAAGCGCGACGCGGTCATAAGGAAAGCGCGTGAGAAGAAACCAAACGATGACGATTCCGTGGGCGGTGGAGGCTGACGGGAGAATGAAATAGCTGCGCCGGATGCCCGGGTAGGTTTCGACCGACAAGCGCATCCACAGCGCGATCGTCACTGCTATCGTGTTCGCGGTGAGCGCATTCGTCGCCGCGGCTTCAAAAAGTCTGCCGGCGAAGATCGTGCGGACGAGCCACGGCAGTAGGACGGCAATGATCAGCGCTCCCGCGAACTGGAAGCGCTTTCGTACCAGGATCGAATGCTGGCGCTTCTCCTGGGCGAATGGTTGCTGAGCCATCGGCCGGCCCACAAACGTCACAAGCCTGCCTCCCGTGAACACGAAGCCGCGATCGCGCGAGCCGATCTTACGCGCGGAACGGGGGTGAGCGCCAGAGCGGCGGTGCTTAGCGCCAGGGAACGGAACGGCCCAGCGCCAGCAGCCCGCGGATTAGCAGCGCGACTGCAAACATCGGCAATATGAGTTGCCAGGTCTCTGTGCCGAGCCTGTCAATGACCTGGCTGAATCTTTGGGAGGGCCCGATCGGGCCGCTTACGATCGGCCGCCAATCCGCGAAAAAGCGCTGCGAGCTCAACGGCCAAAGATAAGCCACGGGTACGCCTCGGTCTGTAAGCATGTCGAGGATACCATGGGTGGCCATCGCTCCGCCGACGGCGACGGCGGCAAACAAGGGTCCAGTCCTCAGTTGCCTGTGCAGAGCTGCCGCGACGAGGCCGGCGCCAATCGCGACGAACAGCGAGTGTGTCGCACCTCGGTGCCACCAGGCGGGCAGCGGCGAGTCTCGAAGCGGCATTCCCCAAATCGCGCTCGAGAAGGCGTCGATATCGGGCAGCGCGGAGGCGATCGCTGCGGCAGCGACGAGCCGCCAGTGAATGGGCCGGCCCGGCCTTACGAGCGCAGCGGCAACTGGAACAAGTGCATGCGTTATGGGCAGCGGCATCGGCACCCCCCGTATGGGCGCTCTTAGGCACCATTTTCGGGTAGCTTTGCAACGCCACTGCGCCCTCGCAGCTCAATAACAGAGTGGCGCCATATTCGCGGGACCGCTGCAGGCTACTGTGTGTTCGCTGACTCGGCGGGCTCGAACGACCACCCCGCAGGAACCCTCCTGTTCGCCGCGGCGTTTGGTCTTTGATCTCCATCAAGCCGGTATTTGTGCCCGATCAGCGGAATGAAAAACCGACCGAAAGCTTCGAGCAAGTCAACGACGAGCTGACTCGCGGTCTCCAGCTCTGTCATTCGCTGATTGACGACTATCGGTCAAAAATCGGCAGTCGTCTGAGTGAAAATGAGGAGTCGGGCGAGGCAAGTGATGATGGGGCCGACCGCGGCTGAGGCAATTCGCGCCGCCTAGGCCGCCTTAATTCTTCCTGCGAAGCATGAAGCCCGCGTCCGCGCGGCGCTTCAATTGCGCCTCGTAGTCCTCGGCCAGGTGACCGAGCGCGCTTCGCATCTGCTCATCGGTCAGGGAGCTCGCAAGGCGGCGGCAGCGCTCTATCTGTTCCTCGAGATCAATCGAATCCTGTTCCATGGTCACCGTCAACGGTTTTACGCGACAGCTCCCACGCTAATCCCGGGCAACGTTGGCCTTGAGAGCGGAGTTCCCTCCGGTGCGGGGCCGTAACGGCTCAGGCCTTCACCGCGCCAACCGGCGTTCGGCCTGGGCGAGTACCTTTTTCACGTCGTTGCTCGGGATGGCGAAGCCGATCCCCACATTGCCTGCAGCAGCTTCGCTCTGGCTCGGGCTGAACAGTGCCGAGTTGATGCCGACGATATTGCCGTGAAGGTCGATCAGCGGCCCGCCTGAATTGCCCGGATTGATCGGTGCATCGGTCTGGACAAAGCGCCGGGGATCGCCCTGGCCGAGCGGACGATCAAGCGCGCTGATAATCCCGCTGGTCACGGTTTGGCCGAGATTGAACGGGTTGCCAATCGCCACGACGAAGTCGCCGACCTGGAGCTTGCTGCTGTCGCCGAGGTCGAGCGCTGGGAGGTTCCTGGCGTCGATCCGAAGGACCGCGAGGTCGAGGTCCGGCGCAAGCGCGACAGGGTCGGCGGGAAGCTTGCGACCGTCCTTGAGACCCACTTCGACGGCCTGCGCATTCTGGACCACGTGGAAGTTGGTGATCACGAGCCCGTTCTTGCCGTCGACGATCACCCCCGACCCGGCCGCGATTGCCGGCTGGAGCGCGGCATCGGGGATTCCGAAGTAGCGGCGGAAAAACGGATCCTGGAGAAGCGGATTCTGCTGGGCGGGCGACTGCTGCAGCGTGGCGATGTTGACGACAGCAGGAGCGGTCTTCTTGACCAGTGGCGAGAGGCTGTCTTCGGTCGGTACGGCGAGTGCCCGCGGTTCGACCGTGCTGCTCATCCCGACCGGCAGCAACCTTGCGACGATTCCGCCAGCCACTGCGGCGATGATCAGCAACAGGAGCAACGCCAGGAAGTATATTCCCCGGCTCGCACGACGCGCTTCGGCCATCTCTTGGTTCTTATCCTTCGACCAGTTCACCTTCGGGCGCGCCGCGGCCGAGCTTGTCGGGCAGCCGCTCTCCCGCCGGGGTGAACGCGAGGCTGACCGAATTGATGCAATAGCGTTCGCCGGTCGGCGGCGGACCGTCGGGGAAGACATGGCCCTGGTGCGAGCCGCAGCGGGCGCAGACGATCTCGGTCCTCACCATGCCGTAGCTCGTATCGCGGATGGTGCTGAGGTGGCCTTCGGCGAAAGGCTGCGTGAAGCTCGGCCAACCGGTGCCGCTTTCGAATTTGGTGCCGCCGCGGAATAGCGGGAGGCCGCACAGGCGACAGGTGAAGACTCCCGGGCGCTTCTCCTGCAGGAACACGCCGCAGAACGGCGCCTCGGTGCCATGTTCGAGCAGCACGTGGCGCTCTTCGTCGCTGAGATCGGCGACGAGTTCACGGAACTGTTCGTCGGTCGGAGGAGTCAGGTCGAAGGTGGTGGCGCTGGCGGCGAGATCCTGGGGCATATGCTGGTCCTTTGCGTTCGCCGCCGCCCTTATCACGGGAACCGCTCGCGCGCAGCCGGTGCAAAGCCGCGACGAGGCGCTCGCCCAGGATGCGGCCCAATATGCAGCTCGGTTCGGCGTCACCCCGGCCGAAGCGCTGCGGCGGCTGAGGGCGCAGCAGGAAAGCGTCGCCGCGACGGATGCTATAGCTCGGGAGTTTGCCGATCGGCTCGCGGGCATTTCGATCGAGCACGCTCCCGACTACCGGATAGTGGTCCTGCTGACCGGCTCGGACCCGGTCCCTCAGCGATCGGCGGCGGGAATCCCAATCGTTTTTGGGACAGGCGCGAAGGCGACCTATGCGCAAGCAGTGGACGCGATGCGCAGGCATTTGATCGACCTCAGGATCGACCTCCCGGGCGAGCGAGGCGTGGGATACGACCAGAGAACGGGCGAAGTCGTACTGCTCGTCACCCCCGCCGACGCTGCCCGCTTCGGCGTCGACGCCATCCGCGAGAGGGCCGAGCAAGTCAGCGGAGTCCCGGCCCGGGTGGTCGTCAACGAGCTCCGAGAGTCGAACATGGCCGTCGCCGGCGGCGAGCGCGTGGTCGGACTGAACAAGCTGACGAACCGGCGCAATGCCTGCACCACAGGATTCGTCGTCACCAACGGCGAGGTGAACGCTATCACGACGGCGGCGCATTGCCCCGACGATCTGACGGTCGGATCCGGCAGCACGAGCATTACGCTGCCGATGATCGGATCCTGGGGCGCGGCCTATCGCGACGTCCAGATCAACGGCAGCGCCGATTCCAGCGCTCCCTATTTCTACAGCGACGCCGCCGGTTCGCTGCGGCAGGTCGAGACGTGGCGCAATGTCGGGAGCACGCGGGCCGGCGACTTCGTCTGCCATTACGGCATCAGCTCAGGCTACAGCTGCTCGACCGTAGAGCTCACCGATTATGCGCCGCCCGGGGATTTGTGCGGGGGCCCCTGCTCCCCGACATGGGTGACGGTCAGAGGGCCGTCCTGCGTACCCGGCGACAGCGGCGGACCGGTATTCGTGGGCGGCGTCGCATTCGGAATCGCGAAAGGCATCAACCGCGACGAAGCCGGCCAGTGCGAATTCTATTATTACATGTCGACCGATTATCTGCCGCCGCCATGGCGGCTGCTGACCGCGGGCGACGTCAGATCGCGCGGGTCAGGTCGCCCCGCTCCTGATCGGTAGCGCCGGGCACCGGCTGGGCCGGATCGTTGTCGAGCTTCACGATAGCGTTCTTGCCGTCGACATGGACGACCCGCGGGTCGAGCGTGCGTGCCTCGCCGTCGCTCACGACCGCGTAGCTGATGATGATCACCAGGTCGCCGGGTTGGACGAGATGCGCCGCGGCCCCGTTGATCCCAACCACGCCGCTGCCGCGCTCCCCGGCGATGACATAGGTCTCGAGGCGAGCACCGTTGGTCACGTCGACGATCGCCACCTGTTCTCCTTCGAGCAGGTCCGCGGCGTCCATCAACGCCGGATCGAGCGTGATCGAACCGACATAGTGAAGATCGGCCTGGGTCACCGTCGCGCGGTGGATCTTGGACTTCATCATCGTTCGCATCATTGCGCCGTCTCCTGATCGACCCGGCGCTTTCAGGGCGCCGCTCGTCGAATAAGAATGCTGCACTGCAATATCGCACTTGCGGTAGCGGCGTAAATTCCCAAATGTCGGATCTGCGACGTGGCGACTTTTGCGAACTCGCCTACTGTCGCCAAAGGTAGCGCGTTGATCTAGAACGATTTTCTATTTTGGCACGGCTCTTGCTCAGCAATGGGCACGAAGATTTTGCCAATTGGAGTGAGCAATGGAAGCGCAAGAAAAACAGCCCGCCCTGCCCCTTCGGTCGCACACGATCCTGGGCGTCTGCGAAGCGATCGGCGAGGATTTCGGGTTCAACCCCACCTTCCTGCGCGTCCCGCTTGCCGCAACGGTGCTCTACAGCCCGATCTATGCGATCGCGATGTACCTGGCGCTTGGCGTCGCAGTACTTGCCTCGCGTCTCATCTTCCCCAAGCAAAGACTGGAAGTCAGCAACGAGGCCGACCACGCGGCGACGGCGGAAGACTGCCAGGAATTGCAGAAGGCGGCCTGAGCCGCCCGGGGCTAGAAGTCGCCGCGGGCTTCCGCGCGCGCTTCGAGGAGATCGAACAGCGCCCGGTGCTGGAGGAGCAACTGCTCCCCCCCGAACGCAAGGGCCCGGCCGCTTCCGGCGCCGGTTGTTGCGCGATCGACGATCGCAACGACCGAACTTTCGTCCGGCAAGGAAGGAGCCGGCGCTTCGGTGCCGACGCGCGCCGCCGCGCGGTCCAGCAAGCGCCGCACCGGCCACCAGTCGCATACGAGCGCAGTCGCGGCGCCGAGAGCGCAGCCGTCGCGCTCCGACGTCGCAAGCGTCTCCAGCGCGTGGCGGGCAGCGACGAGGCTGGCTTCGGTCTCGGCCGCGCCTGGCGTGCTCGGCAGCGGCCCGACCGAAGCGGTCAACCGCACGAGGTAGAGCCGCTCGCGCTCGAACGAGTCCGACGCACGCGCAAGCCATTCGCGCACCGCACCTTTCGGGCAGCGCTGAAGCGCGATTTCGATGAGTCCGGGATAACGGCCGTGAAGGCTGCACAGGAGGTGCACCGCATCGGAGAGGTCGCGGCCCGAATGCGGACCGGTCCCTTCGAGCAGTGAAAGAAGATGGGAATGGCGCGCGGACCCTTCGCTCGCGACGCGCGCGAGCTGGGTGCTGGCAACGCTAACCGGTGCCGGGGCACCCATCAAAGTACTACTTTGATGGGATCCCTGTCCGACTGACCGGTTACTCGCCATCCTTCTCCCCTTGTGCGTCAGTGTCGCGGCTAAGCCTCATTGGCCCAGTCCTAGCCCAAGGACGTAAAGACGGCGTTTATGGGCCGGTAAGCTTTCGGGAACTCTGTTTGCCGCGACCGGAACAGCTCAATCGTCGCGGTAGGCGAGCTCGAAGTTCCCCCACCGGCGCCCCTTGATCCACAGCGGGACGAAGACGTTCTTTACGGGAATGAACTTGTCGCCCAGTTCCATCCGGTAGGTGGCGAGAGTCGCCGGCTTCTCGCTGGCGAGCGCCATCCGCGTCGTGTCGTCGATGAGGATCCGCTTGTTGCGGCAATGCTCGTCGTTCCAGACCGGGTCGGAGCCCTGCGGGTGGCTGCGTTCGCTGAGGTGAGTGGGCAGATAGCCGTTCATGTCGCCGATGGCCGAGCCGATGATACGGCTGTCGCTCCCCTTGGTGCGGTCGAGGATCGGGCGCACGAGCCTGTCGGCGGCGGCGTTGAAGCGAACGTCATATTGAACTGGGTTCGAGCCTTCGACGATCTTGTAATCGCGGTCGAAGACTTCATCGATGCCGACCTCGCCCGCCTCGATCGCGCGCTCGATCGCGCTCTGGATCTGACGGCAGGCTTCCTGGGCCTTGAGGATGAACGGCGTGTCGTCGATCTCCGCGCCCGAGTTCGCAAGCGTGTCGAGCATGGTGTTCGAGAGCATTTCGAGATGGTTGAGCCGCTTCTGGGCCGTCTGCAGCTCGCTCCCGTTGTCCCTCGCGTCGCCGGCAAATTCCGTAAGACCCGCCTTCACCCGGTCGACGCTGGTCTGGATCATGCTGGTCGAATGGGCGATGCCCTCGGTCTGGCGATCGACCATGCCGACGATCTCGCTGACCTCGCGGACCGTGTCACTGATGGTTCCGAAGCCCGATTGAGCGGCGCGGCTGCGCTCGACACCGGTCTTGATCTCGGTGGTGACTGCACCCGCCTCGCGGGTCAGCTCGCCGATCGTCGAGGCGATCTGGCTCGTTGCGGCCCGCGTGTCATGCGCGAGCTTCTTCACCTCCGCCGCGACGACCGCGAAGCTGCGCCCTGCATCGCCGGCACGCGCCGCCTCGATGGTCGCATTGAGCGCGAGCATGTTGGTCTTGCGAGCGATGGTTTCGATCGTCGAGGACACGGACTGCACCTGGTTCATCGCCGAAGCGAAGCCGGCCATGCGCTCGCCGAGCTGAACGACGAGGTCGGTCAGGCCCTTGAAGCCCTCGATCGTGCCCTCGATCGCTTCGCGGCCAGCCTCGAGCTTGGCCTTGGCCTGCTCCGAAAGCAGCCGCGCCTCATCGGTTGAATCGGAAACCCGAGCCTGATCGCTCAACAGCCGGGTGGTGACTTCCTCGAGCTGGTCGAGCATCTTCAGATGCTCGCCGATACGGTCGCCGACACCCTTCACGTAGCCGGCGACGTCGCTGCATTCCATGGACAGTGAACCGCAGTCGCGCGCGACGGCGCGGATCGCACTTTCTGTAACTTCCTCGATCCCGGCAGTGGCCATTGACGAGCCTCGTTTCCCCACAAACTCGAGGATCCGAGATACGAAGAACCTCCTACTTCTTCGTTAACCAACGCGAGCGGACTATCGGCTGTAGCTGTCGACGGTCTCGAACAAAGCGGTGATCGCGCGCCGCTCCGTCGGATCGACCTCGGGCCGCCACACGTCGAAAATGAGGATGATGCGGTCGGCACTGCCGTTGTTCCACGCTTCATGCTCGACCGTGTCGTCGAACACGAGCAACTCGCCTTCGTGCCACTCCCGGACCTCACCGCCCACGCGGAAACCGCAGCCAGGCGGTACGATCAGGGGCAAATGACAGATCAAACGCGCATTCATCACGCCGTGGTGCGGGGGAATGCGCGCACCGGGCGCGAGACGGGAGAACAGGATCGACGGCGCACGGACCGTGATCCGCGGGAGCTCGAGCTTCTCGACTACTTCCATCGTGGTAGGGAAGCGTTCGGTCAGACCGGGCACGGCCGCGCCTTTCGACCAAATGTAGAGCGTGCTCCAGTCCGGATTGTCGAGGAGCCCGTGGACGTCGCTCCGCGGCCGGCTCGGATCGCTCACCATATAGGGTGAAAAATGATCCTCGCCCCCTGCCAGATAGTCGAGCAGCTCGGCTTTGATCGCTGGAGCAGCCGCTTCGACCGCCGCCGCCCACGGCAACTCGCTCCGCTCGTAATAACGACGCTGGGGGAGCCCAGGCAAATAATAAGAAGTCGGCTGCTGAAGCTGGAGGCTAGTCTGCTTGCGGCCGAGCATCAGGTCGAGTGACTCCTGGAAGCGCACCGGCCGCTCGCCTTCGCCGAAGCCTAAATCCGCAAGCGAGCGCTCGAGATGCCGCTCGAACAGGGTTTGAGCTCGTGCAATTCCTTCCTGCGCGCGAATTAGCAACGGGCGAAGCGAGGAGGGAAGCGGTTGCGCCGCTGCCGCGGCGTTTAGAGCCGCCGAGTAGAAGGCGTTCGCCGCTCGGTCGTCCCCTGCCTGCTCGCGCAGTTCACCCTTGCGGATCAGCGCCTCGATATTCTTCGGTTCGCGATCGAGGATTGCATCGATGGCGGCCTCGTCGCTCACCCTCCGTAGATCAGGAACGGCTTGCGCTCCTCCTCCCACGCGCGTTCGTCGGGGATGGTGATCGAGTCGAGGTCGGCAGGCGCTGCCTCGGGATCGTCGACCCACTCGCGCAGCAGCGTCGAGCCATTGATCACGTCGATCGCGAGCTTGTCGAACACATATTCATAAGCGAAGTCGCGCCACAGATCGTAGTCTGGATAAAGGCGGCGGATCGCCTTGAAGGCGATCGATTGCAGGCGCCACGGCTTGAATGCCTGATGATCGTAGAACTGGCCCTCGGCGTGGATGAAGAGGCCACGGCACATGTCGCCGACGTGCTTGTGGAAGGTCGGCTGAAAGGTGACTTCGCGAAGCTTGCAGCCGGCGAGCCATTCGGGCGCGAGCTTCTCCATTTCCGCCATGATCCTCTGCGGCTCCAGGTCGGGAGCGCCGAACAGCTCAAGTGGGCGCGTCGTGCCCCTGCCCTCGCTCAGCGTCGTGCCTTCGAGCATCACCGTGCCCGCATAGTCGCGCGCCATGTTGAGATTCGCCGCGTTGGGGCTCGGGTTGATCCACACACGCTCGGGCGGCCAGCCGAAGCCCGGTCCCTCGCTGGGCTTCCAGCCGTCCATCTCGATGACCCGATAATCGACGTCGAGCCGGAAATGCTCGACGAACCACTTGCCGAGCTCGCCAAGCGTGAGCCCGTGGCGCATCGGGATCGGGCCGGCGCCCACGAAACTTTCCCAGCCGGGGCGAAGCGACAGCCCTTCGACAGGACGTGCGGCAGGGTTTGGCCGGTCGAGCACCCAGACGCTCTTGCCGTGCTCCGCGGCTGCTTCGAGCACATAGAGCAGCGTGGTGATGAAGGTGTAGATCCGGCAGCCGAGGTCCTGCAGGTCGACGAGGATCGTGTCGAACGTGCCCATCGACTGGCCGCTCGGCCGCCGAACCTCCCCGTAAAGGCTGAACACCGGGATGTGGTGGACGGGGTCGGTGAAATCGTCCGATTCCACCATATTGTCCTGCTTGTCGCCGCGAAGCCCGTGCTGCGGACCGAACGCGGCCATCAGCTTCAGTCCGGTCGCCGCGAGCGCGTCGAGGCTGTGCGTCAGGTCGCGCGTGACCGAGGCGGGATGGGCGAGCAAGGCGACGCGCTTGCCCTCGAGCGGGCGGCGAAGTTCAGGGTCGGCGAGGAGCCGGTCGATGCCGAACAAGGTCATGCCTCGTCTCTACGGAAGCGTCGCGGCGAAGCAATCGCGCGCGTGAAAGTCGGGCTCATCGGACCGATGCGCCAGCGCCCAATAGGATTTCGTGCCGTCTTTCTCCTCGAGCACTGCCGACAGACCGAGGTCCCATTGTTTTTCGGCGTCGACGGCGATGGTTACGCCGACGGTCCACCAGGTAAAATTGTCTTCCATCCGGATATAGGGTGGCGATCGGACCTCAGCCTTTTGCATGGAATCGCGGTAGCCGGAGAAGTCGTACGCGGCCCAGTTGCCGCGGGCAGCGAAGTTCCACTCGCGATAATTCTCGTCTCCGGCTGCAGCGAAAAAGGCTTCGAAGCAGGTCGTGCGCCACAGCTCGTCGGCGCGCCAGGGCTCGGTGACGGCGGGGATCACGAAGCGCTCGGCCGGCGCGCTCACGCCGAACCAGATGTTGGTGGTCGCAACGGGACCCAGCGACGCCACATGGTCGACGCTCGCCCATACCTTGAAGGGCGGCTCCGCCGGCGGCGTCGTGGGATGCGGAACGAGATCGAACTGCATGGCGACGCAGTAGCAGCGCGAAAGCCGAGACGCTAAGCGGCACTCATGAGTGATTACCGTTCCTCACTGATGCGCTTGCTCGACGAGCGCGGTTACATCCACCAGGTCACCGAGCCGGGCGAGCTCGATGCCCTGGCGGAGCGCCAGGTCGTGCTCGGTTATATTGGCTTCGAC
>Ga0207660_10001378_pt1 | contig 16297 bp, 15 predicted proteins | sample KBSC73BmetaG_FD_184335 | JGI IMG/M metagenome (GOLD analysis project Ga0207660, IMG submission 184335) | Corn rhizosphere microbial communities from Kellogg Biological Station, Michigan, USA - KBS C7-3B metaG (SPAdes) (version 2) | ecosystem: Host-associated > Plants > Roots > Rhizosphere ... | reverse complement strand
CGCGAGATCGTATTCGTCGACGATCGACACGAGCGTCTCCAGCGCTTCCAGCGTATCGAGATCCTCCGGGTGCTCGTAAAAGCGGTCCGCGGTCCGCTCGATCGCACGCTTGAACGTCAGCAGCGTGGCCTCGGTGAGCGTGACGCTCTCGTCGCGCGTTTCACGCAGCCGCGACTCGACTTCCGGCAGCGGCAGAAATTCCTGTTCGAGCGTGCGGCGGATCTGCAGATTGAGATCGAACTCGGCGGCGATCTGCAGCACTTTCGGGACGGGGATGCCGAGGCGCATGTGAAAGCGCATCAGCGGATCGTAGCGCTCGTGCAGCTGGCGGAACGCCGACTCGGCCTCTTCGAGCGTCGCGTTCAGCAGCTCGTGAAGGATGCGCCGCTGCTCGTCGCGGAAGAGCGAACGGATCGAGACCGGAATTCTGCCGAAATTCTGATCGAGCAGGCGGATCACCGCGGGGATGCCGCCCGGCTCCATCGTGTTCGCGAGCTCGCGCTTCAAGCCTTCGTAGTCGCTGTCGCCGCGCGTGAGGCGGACGCCGCCGGAGATTTCGGTTTCGCCGAGATGGAGGACTGCGAGCTCGAACTCCTGCGACTCGCGGGTGATGACCGAGCGGACTTCGATCGCGCCGATCGCGAGACGCGCGCGGCCCGCCTTGTGGATCTCGAAGTCGCGGCGCGTGACGTCGTAGCAGTAGACGCGCGCCTCGTCATCGAACGAATCGAACAGCGACAGCACCGCGTAATGCGCCGCGACGCGGCTGAGGTCGAGACGGGCGGGCATCACCTCGCGCTCGTAGATCGCGCGCGCGTTCCCGCGGTCGGGATGATTGCTGCGCGCCGGGGAAATGCGCTCGACGAACGCGCGCTCGAGATCCATCCCCGAGAGCCGTTCGGCGAGCTGGATCACGCGTGCGGCGTAGTGCAGCACCTGCACGGTCTCGATGCCGGAGATGTCGCTGAAAAACCAGCCGCAGCTGGTGAACATCAGCATCGCGTTGCGCTGCATCTCGAGCAGCTCCAGCGCCTGCTGCGTGCTGAGCGACGCGCGCGTGCCGTGCGCGTGGAGAAAGCGCTTCACGCTCTCGTCCGAGCGATCGAGGATCACGTCGATGTAAGCGTCCCGCGCCTTCCACGGGTCGTTGAAGAGCGGACGCGCGAGACGCTCGTAGAGCGACGCCGCTTCGTCGCGCAGCCAGTCGAGCGCGTTGCGCAACGGCGCGCGCCACTGCTGGTTCCAGCCCGGCGACGAGCTCGTGGTGCAGCCGCAGTCGCTGCGCCACCGCTCGACCCCGTGCGCGCAGCTCCACGACGTTCTCTCCGCGATCTGCACCTCGTGCACAGGCGGGTGGTGCTCGAGGAACTCCACGTAGTTCGTGATCTGCGCGAGGTGGCGCTCTTCGATGAACTGGATCGCGTAGGCGAGCGCCATCTCGCCGAAACGGTGATGGTGGCCGTACGTCTCGCCGTCGGTGGCGATGTTGACGAGTTGCGCGTCGACGCGTCCGTCGCTGAACGCGCCGATGAGGCGGTGCGCGAAGATCTCGCCGCGCGCGAGCAGCCGCTCGAACGCGACGGCGCGCGAGATCGGTCCGTCGTAGAAGAAAATCGTGATCTCCGCGCCCGAGGGGAGACGGCAGAGATACGGCCGCGTCGGATCGGGATAGCCGTCGTGCCACTGCTCGCTCCCGATCGCGCGCCATCCCGCGGCCTGATGCGGTTCGAGGATCGTGAACGCGATTCCCTCGGCCGCGAGCGCTTCGAGCGACGCGACGTCGACCGCGGTCTCCGGCAGCCACATGCCCTCCGGCTTGCGCCCGAAGCGATGCTGAAAATCCCGGATCCCCCAGCGGACCTGCGTCCGCTTGTCGCGATCGTTCGCGAGCGGAAGGATGATGTGGTTGTACGCCTGCGCGATCGCGCTGTGCGACTTGCGGTCGGCTTCGAGGATCGCCGCGTACGTTTCCGGCGCGTGGCCGGCGAGCCAGCTCAGAAGCGTCGGTCCGAAGTTGAAGCTGATCGTCGCGTAGTTGTTGACGATGTGGCGGATGCGCTCCTGGTCGTCGAGGATGCGCGCGGAGGCATTCGGCTCGTAGCACTCGACGGTGATGCGCTCGTTCCAGTCGTGATAGGGAAACGCCGAGTCCTGCGTCTCGACCGCCTCGAGCCACGGATTCTCGCGCGGCGGCTGATAGAAATGGCCGTGGATCGTGAGATAGCGGGCTGCGGGCATTCGGGAACGAATCCTACATGTGATCCCGTCTCAGAGCAGCGCCTCGACGCGCGCCGCGAGCGCGTTCACGTCGATCGGCTTGCGCATCACGCCGCGCACGAGCGACGGGAAGCGCTGTTCGATCTCATTGCTCGAGATGGTGTCCGGCGGCGCGGCGGTGATCACGAAGACCCTGGGCGGCCGCTCGATCGCTTTCACCGACGGATCGGATGTGAGCGCTTCGAGCGAGGTGAGGAAGTCGATACCGCTCATGTGCGGCATCATCAGGTCGAGCACGACGACGTCGTACGGTTTCGTCGACACCTGGTGCAGCGCTTCCGCGCCGTCACGCGCGCCGTCGACCTCGACGTGCGCGTGCTCGCGAAAGTAACGCACGAGCAGGCCGCGGATCGCATCGTCGTCCTCGACCACCAGCAGGGTGTGATGCGCCATCCTCAGCCGGAGGCGGCAAAAGTCAGGCCCGGTTACAGCGATCGCACCATTTCGAGCTGCCGCACGAATCGCTCCGCGCCGTGATGTTCGAGGAACGCGGCGATGCCGCGGTCGCGCTCGTCGACGTTCATGATCCGCAGCGGCTTTTCCGCGCGCGCCGCGGCCGCTTGCAGCAGTCGCGTTCCCACTCCGCGACGCCGTGCCTCACGCCGCACCGCGAGCTGCGGCACGTCGCCGGTGTTCGGGAAGACGATGACGTAGCCGTCTTCATTGGCGAGCGTCACGTGTTCGTCGGTTGCGCGTGCGATCGACGCGGTCGTGTTTTGCCAGGCGGGCTGGATGTCCCACCAGAGTGGAGAGGCGGCCGCTTCGGCCGCCGTGTCCATTTCCGGCGGCCGAAGCGGCCGCCGCTCCACGGCCTCGATCCTCCAGCACTGCAATCCCCTCGTAATCACGAATCCTTCGGAAACGTACAACGCCGCCGCGCGCTCGTTCGCGTCGATCACTTCGAGCACGTACTCCGTGCAGCCGTGATCGCGGAGAAGCGGATAGCACGCCCGCGCGCCTTCCACCGCGTTCAGCGTGAACGCGACCAGTCTCTCGTCTTCGAACGCCCCCGCCGACGCCTCCGGCGTCCAGCCGCGGCGCGTCATCATCTCCTTCAATTGCTCGCGCGTGAGCGTGAGCGGAACGACGTAGTCGCTGAACGCGTCCACGAACGCGGCGAACACCGCGTCGAAATCGGCGTGGGTGAGCGGGCGGATCACCATCCCATGCGCTCGCGCAAGGACGTGATGTGCGCGACGTGATGCCGGCTGTGCCACTCGTACATCGCCACGAGCCAGTCGAGCGTCTGAATGCCTTCGTGGTCCGGATGGCGGAACGTGCGGCGGAAGTCTTCCGGCTGCAGCGCGCGCAGGAGCCCGACCCATCGCTCGTGCAGCGATTCGAGCAGCGTCAGCGAAGTCTCGACCGGCGTGATGCGCACGTCGTCGAGCTTCGCCCAGAGCGCCTCGTCGTACGGCCGGATCACCGGCTGCTCTTCGGTCAGCGCGAGCTTCAGCCGCGTGTAGGCGTTGAGATGGCTGTCGGGGACGTGGTGCACGACCTGGCGCACGGTCCAGCCGCCGTCGCGATACGGAGTGTCGAGTTGCGCGTCGTCGAGTCCTGCGACGGCTTCGCGCATGCGCGCCGGCGCGGCGGCGATGACGTCGATCATCGCCCCGCGCTCCCCGGCGGAAAGCTCGTGACGCGGTTGAAAGGGCCCGACCGGATACCGCGGATCGCTCATGATCCGCGAGTCTATCGCTTACAGCGCGGCCAGTGCCGTGGCGTAATACTTCTTGATGGTCGCCACGTACTCGATCGCCTCCTCGGTCGCGTTCGGCCCGACTTTCGCGACGAGCGTCGGCCCGGCGTTGTACGCCGCGAGCGCGTAGTCGACGTTGCCGTTGAACTGGTCGAGCAGTTTGCGGAGGTACTTCACGCCGCCGAACACGTTCTGACGTGCGTCGAACGAGTCCGCGACGCCGAGGTGGCGGGCCGTTTTCGGTTTGAGCTGCATGATCCCCTCGGCACCGATACGCGATACCGCACGCGGGTTGTAGCGCGACTCCTTGAACGCGACGGACGCGATGAGATTCGGATCGACGCCGTACTGCGCGGACGCGTCACGGATGATCTCGGCGAGGTACTGCGGCACGGGGAGCGGCAGCGCGTGCGCGGCAAGCGGGCGCGGCGTGAGTGCCGTGGTTTGGGCAAACACGGGCGCGCCGAGCGCGGCAACCATCAAGAAAAACGCGGACAGGCGAAGCTTCTTCACGAGGGCGTCCTTTCCGGTCACGGAGAACGTCCCTCGCGAAGAAGCGAAGGATCACGTTCGGTAGTGCGGCCGCCTGTTCAGAATCGAAGCAGGCCCGTCACTTTGCGCCCTCCCGTCGCCGGGAGTTTGCCTTTGTCGCGTGACCACTTGTGTTGTGTAGCTTAGGAAAACACCTTGCGGGCGGTTGCTAGTCCCAGTCGCGCCCGCTCTCGCGGGATCCGTTGTTGTCGCTGTTTTCCGGTTTCTCGGCGCCGAAGCTCTTGCCGCCGGAGCGGCCCGCGCCCATGTTGCCGCCGTGCTTGTGTTTGCGCTCCGGCTCAGCCGGCGTGTTGCTGTTGTCCACGCCGGGGTTGTCGCGAATGTGTTGTTTGGCCATGTTGCGATTCCTCCTGCATCGAAGGAATCGCAATCGATGTGCCGCAGGCTACAGTCTGCACAACCCGCTATACGTCTCCGGCCGCCGGTCGCGATAGAACTGCCACGTGTTGCGCACTTCGCGGATCTTGTCGAGGTCGAGCTCGGCGGTGACCAGCGCGTCCTTGTCGCGATCGGCGATGGTCATGATCTGGCCGCGCGGGTCGCAGAAGTAGCTCTGTCCGTAAAACTCGCCGATGTTCCACGGCCCTTCGTAGCCGACGCGGTTGATCGCGCCGACGTAGTAGCCGTTCGCGACCGCGTGCGCCGGTTGTTCGAGCTTCCAGAGGTACTCCGACAAGCCCGCGACGGTCGCGGACGGATTGAAGATGATTTCCGCGCCGCCGAGTCCGAGCTCGCGCGCGCCCTCGGGGAAGTGGCGGTCGTAGCAGATGTAGACGCCGATCGTTGCGTACTTCGTCTTGAAGACGGGGTACCCGAGGTTGCCGGGGCGGAAGTAGAACTTCTCCCAGAACCCGGGCGCGACGTGCGGGATGTGGTTCTTGCGGTACTTGCCGAGGTACGTGCCGTCGGCGTCGATCACGGCGGCGGTGTTGTAGTACACGCCGGTCGACTCTTCCTCGTAGATCGGAACGACGATCACCATCTTGTAGCGCGCCGCGTACTCCTGCATCAGGCGCGTCGTCGGACCGTCGGGGATCTGCTCGACGGAGTCGTACCAGCGCGTGTTCTGCTCGGCGCAGAAATACGGGCCGGTGAAGATCTCCTGGAAGCAGATCATCTGCACGCCTTCGGCGCCCGCCTGATCGAGATACTTCAGCGTGCGCTCGGTCTGCGCTTCACGAATCCTGTCGATCGACTCGTTCGTGTCGATCGCGAGTGAGGTCTGAATCAATCCGGCTTTGACGGTGCGGGGCATGGATGTCTCCTGTCTGATGACGTGGGCGGAAGCTTACCGCAGATCCGGCGGAACGTCCCGGCCCTGACGCTCGCTCTCAGTCTGGTCGCAGAAGTGATCATCGCGGCGAGAACGCCAGCCCTCGCTTCAGAAACTCGCCCCGCCCCGGCTTCGCAACGTACTTCCCTTCCTCGATGACGACGTCACCGCGCGAGAGCACCGTCTTCGTCACGCCGCGCACCTTCATGCCCTCGTAGCACGAGTAGTCGACGTTCATGTGGTGCGTCTTCGCGCTGATGGTCATCTCTTCATCCGGATCGAAGATCACGATGTCGGCGTCGGAGCCGACGGCGATCGTTCCTTTGCGCGGGAAGAGGCCGAAGATCTTCGCGGCCGCGGTCGAGGTGATCTCGACGAAGCGGTTGAGCGAGATGCGTCCCCCCGCGACGCCGCCGTTGTAGATGAGGCTCATCCGATGCTCGACCCCCGGGCCGCCGTTCGGGATCTTCGAGAAGTCGTTCAGGCCGAGCTCCTTCTGTTCCTTGAAACAGAACGGGCAGTGATCGGTGGAGATGACCTGCAGGTCGTTGAACTGCAGTCCGCGCCACAGCTTTTCCTGGTTCCACTTCTCGCGGATCGGCGGCGTCATGACCCACTTCGCGCCCTCGAATCCCGGCTGCTCGTAGATGCTGTAGTCGAGGAAGAGATACTGCGGACACGTTTCGGCGTACGCGGGCGTGCCCATGTCGCGCGCGCGTGTGACTTCTTCCAGCGCGTCGCTGCAGCTGAGGTGGACGATGTACACCGGCGATTCCGCCATCTCCGCGAGCGCGATCGCGCGATGCACGCCTTCGGCTTCCGCCTTCGTCGGCCGCGTCAGCGCGTGGTATTTCGGCGCCGTCTTCCCCTCGGCGATCGCGCGCTTCACGATCGCATCGATCACCACGCCGTTCTCCGCGTGCATGCAGATCAACCCGCCGTAGTTGCCCGCGGTCTGCATCGCTTTGTAGATCGTCGCGTCGTCGACGAGGAACACGCCGGGATAGGCCATGAACAGCTTGAAGCTCGACACGCCCTGATCGATCATCGACTTCATTTCCGGAAGCCGCTCGTCGGGCAGATCGGTGCAGATGAGATGGAAACCGTAGTCGACCGACGTGCGTCCGTCGGCTTTGCCGTGCCACACGTCGATCGCTTCGTTCAGCGATTGCCCTTTGTACTGCACGGCGAAGTCGATGATCGTCGTCGTGCCGCCGTGCGCCGCGGCGATCGTGCCGGTCTCGAAGTTGTCGGAGGACGACGTGCCGCCGAACGGCAGATCCATGTGCGTGTGTGGATCGATGCCGCCGGGGATGACCAGCCGCCCTTTCGCGTCGATGACCTTGTCCGCCTCGGCCTCGACCGTTTTCGCGATCATCGCGACCTTGCCGTCTTCGATGAGGATGTCCGCCTGGTAGTCGTCGACCGCGGTCACGATGCGGCCGTTCCGGATGACTGTTCGCATGCGGCGCATTCTATACAGGTGCGCCCGCGCGTGGTTCAATGTCGCCCGTCCAATGACTCCGGTCTCCGTGATGGATGTCGTTCCCCGCTACGTGCGTTCTGCGCCGTCCGATGCTGCCGGCGTCGTTTCGTTCGGCGACCGCGTTCTCGGTCCCGAGCCGCTGCTCGAAGTGTGGCCGGCGATGGGCGACGTGATCTTCGGCTCGGTGACCGTGGATGAGACGAAACCTCTCGAAGAACTGACGCGCGAGGTGTACGCGCGCATGATCGAAGACGTACGCGCGCAGGGCTATCCGTATTTTCTGCGGATGTGGAACACCGTGGGCGGCCTGAACGAGATCGAGCGCGGGCTCGAGCTCTATCAACACTTCTGCGCGGGGCGCCACGACGCGTTCATCAACGCGGGCTATCACCACGACGTCGATCTTCCCGCCGCGAGCGCGGTCGGCATGCGCGGACGCGGCCTGATGGTCCACTACCTCGCGGCGCGCGAGCCGGGTGTGCAGATCGAAAATCCGCGGCAGGTGAGCGCGTATCACTATCCGCGGCAGTACGGCCCGAAGAGTCCGTCGTTCTCGCGCGCCACGATCTGGCGCGACACGGTGTTCCTCTCCGGCACGTCGAGCGTCGTCGGCCACGAGACGCTGCACGCCGGCGACCTCCTCGCACAACTCGACGAAACACTGCGCAACATCGAGATGCTGGTTCCGCTCGACTCGATCGTGACGGCGAAGACGTACATCCGCCGCGCCGCGGACTACGACGTCATCGCGCCGCGGCTCGAGCGCGTGTTCCGCTCGAACCTCGTTCTCGAGGCCGACATCTGCCGCGCCGATCTGCTGCTCGAGATCGAAGGCGTGGCTAAGCCGTCACCGCGGCGTCCGTGATCTCCAGTCCGCGATCGATCACGTCAAACGCCTCCCGCAGCTGCTCCTCGGTGATGCAGAGCGGAGGATTCGTGAAAAGGTTGTTCCAGTTGAGGAACGCGTACATCCCCTGATCGCGCAGGAACGCGCCGAGTTTCTGCATCTCCGGACTCGTTCCGTTGAACGGCGCCATCGGCTCTTTCGTCTTCCGATTGCGCACGAGCTCGAGCACGCCGAAGAGACCGATCGAACGGACGTCGCCGACCGAGGGGTGCTTCTCTTTCATCTTCGCGTGCAGTTGCGCGAGGACGCGTCCCATGCGCTGCGTGTGCTCCATCGTGTTGTCGTCGATCATCACCTGAACGCATGCTTCCGCGGCGGCGAGACACATCGGATGCGCGTTGTAGGTGAGACCGCCGTAGAACACATTGCGGTCATAGTAGGCCGCGATGCTGTCGCCGACCGCGACGGCGCCCAGCGGCAGATAGGCCGAGGTGAGGCCTTTCGCCATCGTGATGATGTCGGGGACGACGTTCCAGTGATCGACGGCGAACCAGCGGCCGGTCCGGCCGAGGCCGGCCATCACTTCGTCGCAGACGAGCAGGATGCCGTGGCGCTTCGTGATCTCGCGAAGGCCTTGCAGGTAGCCGTCCGGCGGGACGATGAGTCCATTCGTGCCGGTCACGGTTTCGACGAACATCGCCGCGATCGTCTGCGGTCCTTCGTACGCGAGGATCTCTTCCACTTCCTCGAGGCAGCGCTGCGTGAACGTTTCGTCGCTGTCGCCTTCACGATAGAGGTGGCTGCGGTATTTGTATGGATCGAAGAAGCGGACGACGCCGGGGATCCCCGGCTCGTTGGCCCAGCGGCGCGGATCGCCGGTGAGCGTGATGCCGCCCGCGGTCGCGCCGTGATACGAGCGATAGCGGGCCATGATCTTCTGCCGCCCCGTGACCGTGCGCGCGATGCGGATCGCGTTCTCGTTGGCCTCGGCGCCGCCGAGGGTGAAGAAGAAATGATTCAGATCCCCGGGCGTGAACTGCGCGAGCATCTTCCCGAACCGCGCGCGCACCGCCGTGGCCATGCCCGGCCCCGCGTACACCAGCTCCTCCGCCTGCCGCTTGATCGCCTCGATCACGCGCTTGTCGCCATGCCCGATGTTCACGCACATCAGCTGCGAGTTCATGTCGAGGTAGCGCTTCCCGTTCGCGTCCCAGAAGTAAATACCTTCCCCGCGAACCATCGGAATCGGATTCACGCTCCCCTGCGCCGACCACGAAAAGATCGTGTGCTGCTTCGTGAGCGCGACGATTTCTTCGGCGGTGAGGGAGGGGGTGGTGGTGTCGGTGATCGTCATTGCCGTGTCCTTACGAAGCGGCACCCGCGCCCACCGCGTAGCCTTCCACTTCATATCCACCGTGATAGTCGGCGGTGTCCGGTCTCTTGATCTGGGAGTGGGGGACGACGCGGTCGCGGCGAAGGCCGCGGAAGTCGTCCAGCGTGTTCCAGCCGCGCTCCGCGTTTTTGTCGAGGAACGCGCTCATGCCGTCCTTCAGCGTGCGGATCACGTTGGGGCCGATCGCGGAGTCGAGCATCGCGGCGGTACAGACCTGGACGGTGCCGCAGCCGAGGAGGAAGTAGCTGAGCGCGTGATCGAACGTGGCGATCCCGCCGATGCCGGAGAACGACTTGTCGGGGAACGCCTTCGTCATCTGCGACATCTTCGCCAGCGACATCGGCATGATCGCCGGTCCGCCGAGACCGCCGGAGGAAACGAGACCCTCGACGTTCATCTCGAACTCGAGCGTCTCCGGATCGATCAGCGGCAGCGACGGGAACGTGTTCGACGACGAGATCGCATCCGCGCCGCCGCGGAACGACGCCTCCGCCTCCTCCGCGATGTTCGCCGTCGCCGGCGTCAGCTTCACCCACACCGGCACGGTCGCGACTTCCTTCACCGCCATCGTCACCACCGAGCAAAGCACCTTGTCCTTGCCGACGTTCGAGCCCATGTCGATGCGGTCCATGTGCGGACAGGAGAAGTTGAGCTCGAGGCCGTCCGCGCCCGCTTCCTGGACGGCTTTGGTGAGGTACTGCCAGTTGTGCAGCTCCTTGTCGCTGCCGGAGCCGGCCATGATCGAGGCGATGTACATCTTTTCCGGGAAGGCCTTCTTGATCTTCTCGATGCGGGGGAGCCACCAGTCGATTCCCTTGTCGGAGATCAGCTCCCAGTTCCACGACGCGACCAGCGTCGTGTCGGGGCGCTTGTTCATCGAGAGGCGGTAACCGCTGTTCTCGGCGCGCAGGAACTTGGTCTTCGGCCCCTTGACGTTCACCACCGGGTGCATGCCGATGGTCTTGCAGACGATGCCGCCCCAACCGGCTTCGAAGGCCCGCATGATGTTCGAGTCGGACTCCGTCGGAGGCGCGGATGCCAGCAAGAACGGATTCTCGAACTTCAGGCCGGTGAACGTTGTCGACAGGTTCGCCATGGTGTCTCCTTTTCGGGAAGCCGTGATTATGCGCCTCCGCTTACAATGCCGCAAACCCGTTTCGAGAGAGGATCGTTCATGCCGGAATCCGCGGAAGTGATTCGTCACGAAGATGGCCGCGTCGAGCTGCGCGACGTCTCATCCATCGAGCACAGCAGGCTTTACAGCGAGGACCTCGCGCCCGTGCCGGTCGCGAAACGCAACTGGACGACGTACAACTACGCCGCGCTCTGGATCTCGATGGCGCACTGCATCCCGACCTACATGCTCTCCTCGGGACTCATCGGCAATGGGATGAACTGGTGGCAGGCGCTGCTGACGATTCTCCTCGGCAACACGATCGTGCTCATCCCGATCCTGCTCAACTCGCATCCCGGCACGAAGTACGGCATCCCGTTTCCCGTGTTCGCGCGCGCGAGCTACGGCACCGTCGGCTCGAACCTGCCCGCCATCCTGCGCGCTCTCGTGGCGTGCGGATGGTTCGGCATCCAGGCGTGGATCGGCGGACAGGCGCTTCACGTCTTCTTCCGCTCGGTCATTCCCTCCTGGCCCACGCTCCTCGGCGGTCCGATCGGCGGACACACGCCCACGGAGTGGCTGTCGTTCCTGCTCTTCTGGGGATTGAACATCTACATCATCTATCGCGGCATGGACCTGCTGCGGATGGTGGAGAACTGGGCCGCGCCGTACGTGCTGGTGATGACCGCGGCGCTGCTCGCGTGGGCGGTATGGCGCGCGGGCGGATTCGGACATCTGCTCGCGCACGGCGGGAAGCTCAACACGTGGGAGGCGTTCTATCCCGTGTTCATTCCGTCGCTCACCGGCATGATCGGATTCTGGGCGACGCTGTCGTTGAACATGCCCGACTTCACGCGCTTCGGGCGCAGCCAGCGCGAGCAGGCGATCGGGCAGACGGTCGCGCTGCCGACGACGATGACGGTGTTCGCGGCGATGGGCGTGATGATCACGTCCGCGGCGATGCTGATCTATCCGAACGAGCCGATCAGCGAGCTGTGGGACCCGGTCAAGCTCGTGGGACATTTCACGCAGCCGGTGATCGTGGCGATCTCGATGTTCACGGCCGTCGTGGCGACGCTGTCGGTGAACATCGCGGCGAATGTCGTGTCCCCCGCGAATGATTTCGCGAATGCGTTTCCGAAGTTCATCTCCTTCCGTACCGGCGGCCTGATCACGGGCATCCTCGGCATCGTGATGATGCCGTGGCGCCTGCTCGCCGATCCGAAGCTCTACATCTTCGACTGGCTCGGCGGCTACAGCGGCGGGCTCGGATCGATCGCTGGCGTGCTGATCGCCGACTACTGGCTCCTGCGCGACAAGGAGCTGAAGCTCGGCGACTTGTATCGCGAGCACGGCATCTATCGATACAAGGGCGGCTGGAACTGGCGCGCGGTCGTCGCGACATTGACGGGCTCGTTCCTCGCCTTGATCGGATTCTTCGTGCCCACGTTCAAGCCGCTGTCCGACTACGCGTGGTTCGTCGGCTTCTCGGTCGCGCTGGTGTTGCACTACGCGTTGATGAAGATCTCGAAGCCGGAGATCGTGGCCGTCCCCGCCTGAAATCCACTTCCTCCTCCCGCCCGTAGTTCGCGGCAGGAGGAGGAAGTACATGCATTCGATCAACGTCCAGCCCACGGAAGGCGCGCGGTTTCATGTCAACGGCGACCTCATGCGCGTGCTCGCGACCGCGGAGCAGACCGCGGACGCGTATGAGATCTTCGTGATGGAAGCCGTCGAAGGCAGCGGTCCGCCGCCGCATGCGCATCCGTGGAGCGAGGCGTATCTCGTGCTGGAAGGGGAGGCCGAGGTCTTCGTGGACGGCGCGCACTCCATCGCCGGCACCGGGTGCTTCTTCCAGATTCCCGCGGGGACCGTGCACGCGCACCGCGTCCGCTCGAAGTCGGCGAAGTTCGTCGTCGTGACCAGTCCGCGGGGAGCTCGCAACTTCTTCGAAGAAGCGCACGATCAGACGGATTTCGACACCGTCGTCGGGATCGCCATCAAGCACGGGTTCACGGTTCCGTCACCGGCCGGCGCGTAGCCATTTGCGGCAAGGCGCGTCTCAGGGAATGCGCTCACAGGAATGGTGTGCGCAATCTCCGTCGTTAGGGTGCCTTGCTATGCGCTTTTTGCGAATCCTGACTTGTTTTCTGCTTGCGGTGCCGGTCCTCGCCGACACCGTCGTCTTCCGTAACGTCAACGTCGTCACGATGACTTCTCCGAAAGTGCTGGAGAAGCAGAGCGTCGTGGTGCAGGACGGCCGCATCCTGTCGGTCTCGAAGAATCCGAAAGTCGCGGCCGGCGCGACCGTGATCGACGGCAAGGGCAGGTACCTCATGCCCGGCCTCGCCGACATGCACGTGCAGATCCCCGGCTCCGAGGCCAAGGGCGGCCTGATGATGGACGTGCTGACGATGCTCGTCACGAACGGCGTCACGACCGCGCGCGGCATGTGGGGGCTGCCGGGACATCTCGAAGTTCGCGAGAAGGCGAAGCTCGGACAGGTCGTCGCGCCGAATCTCGTGCTCGCCGGCCCGATCTTCAGCAGCGAGACCGTGGTCACGCCGGAAGAGGCGGCCGCGCGCGTGCGCATCCAGAAGAAAGAAGGATGGGACCTGCTCTCGCTGCACTTCTCGCTCACGCGCGAGCAATACGACGCGGTCGTGAAGACCGCGCGCGAGGAAGGGATGCGCTTCGCCGGACAGGTTCCGGACCTGCTCCATGCAATCGAGATGAAGCAGGAGACGATCGACAGCATGGACATGTTCAACGGCGCGCTGCAGACGCCGAAGGGTCCGGTCGATGACGCGAAGCTCGCGGACCTGGCGAAGAAGATCAAGGACGCGGGCGTGTGGATCGTTCCGACGAACGCGATCACGGAGATCACGTTCGGCGCGACGCCGCTGCAGACGCTGAACGCGTATCCGGAGAACAAGTACGCGCCTCAGGCGGCGGTCGAGTTCTGGACGAATTCGTACAACCAGCGCATCGCCGGCATCTCGCGCGATCAGGCGGCGAACGTGGTGGCGAACAACCGCCGCATCATCCGCGCTCTGCACAAAGCCGGTGTGAACCTCCTCCTCGGCACGAACGCGCTCGAGCAGTACACGCAGCCCGGCTTCTCCGTCGCCCGCGAGATGACCAGCCTTCGCACTGCCGGTCTGCCCGCGTACGACATCCTCCGCATGGCCACCGTGAACCCCGCCATCTACCTCGGCAAGCAGGACTCGGTCGGCACGATCGAAGCCGGCAAACGCGCCGACCTCGTCCTGCTCGACGGGAACCCGCTCGCCGACGTCACGAACGTCTCGAAGGTCTCAGGCGTCATGATCGGCGGCCACTGGATCGACCGCGGCCAGATCGATTCGGCGCTGAAGCGGGTTACCGAGAAGTACCGGCACTAACCGCCCGCCCGCCCGGTTACGCGGTTGCGCAGTCACGCGGTTACGCGGTCCTCGGAACGCCGGCGTCCCCGCCGGCTGATCGCGCAGGCGTCCCGCCTGCGCTAACGGGTTATCACGGTGATAGCCCGGGCTATCAATTTGATAGAGCGTGGTATCACCGTTGATCCACTGGTCCATCAATTTGATTGAGGGAGGTATCACGGTGATAGGGCGGTCAATCAATTTGATAGGGGGGTGGTATCACCGTTGATCAACCGGCAGTCAATTTGATTGAGGGACGTATCACGGTGATAGCCCGGTCAATCAATTTGATAGAGGGTGGTATCACCGTTGATCCACCGTCGATCAATTTGATAGGGGGCGGTATCACGTTCATCGTCTTCCACTTGAGTAGGATAGGCGCTATCGAGAGGAGATAGCTCATGCGCCTCGTATTCGTCCTTCTCTGCCTCGCCTCCACGGCATCTGCCCAGACCTACGCGCTGCGCGGCACGCTCATCACGCCGGATGACGTCATCGAGAACGGCGTGCTGCTCGTCAAAGACGGCGTGATCGAGGCGGCCGGCGCGAATGTCGACGTGCCGGACGGGGTCGAGGTCACGGACACGAACGGCTTCATCTATCCCGGTCTCATCGATCTGCACAATCACCTCACGTGGAACGCGCATCCGCACTGGTCCCCCGGCGCGCTCAAGGGGAATCGCTACGAGTGGCAGGCGACGGATAGCTATGCCGCGCGGCTGAGCGGACCGCAGGCGAAGGTGCGCAGTCTCGCGTCGTGCGACCTCGAGCGCTTCGCCGAGGTGAAGGCGATGGTGTGGGGAGCGACGAGCGTGACCGGGAGCCTGTACGACGTCTGCACGAAAGGGCTCGCGCGCAATCTCGACTACTACTCCGGTCTGTTCGGCAATGAGGTCAACAAAGAGCCGCTGCAGTACCGCATCTTTCCGATGGAGCTGAAACCGGACGACGAGAAGAGCGTGCGCGACGCGCTCGCCGCGAACAAGCCGGTGATCGCGCATCTCTGCGAGGGAATCGACGCGAGCGCGGCGCGCGAGCTTCGCATGGCGCGCGCGCACGGCTTTCTGACCAAGGGCTTCATCATCGTGCACGGCGTCCCGCTTCTCGAGAAAGACTTCGCCGACCTCGGCAAGAACAACGTCGGCCTGATCTGGTCACCGCGCAGCAACATCGAGTTGTACGAAAAAACCGCGGACGTCGCCGCAGCGAAGAAGTACATGACCGTGGCCATCGCGCCCGACTGGTCGCCGTCCGGCAGCAGCGGCATGCTCGACGAGATGCGCTACGCCGCGATCTGGAGCGATCAGCAGTTCCCGGCGCCGGCGCTCACGAGCAAGGAGCTCGTGCAGATGGCGACGTCGAACGCGGCGACGCTCGCGCGTATCGACGACAAGGTGGGCAGGCTGGCGAAAGGCCTGATGGCCGACTACGTCATCGTGCGCCGCGGAACGCGCGACCCATACCAGACGCTCATCTACGCGGCCCCCGAGGACGTGCTCGCGGTGTCGGTATCCGGCCGCCCGCTCTACGGCGACGCGACGGTGATGAAGTCGATCAACCCCAACGCACGCGTCGAAACCATCTCGGTCTGCGGTGTGTCGAAAACCGTCGACATGAGCGACAGCGACAATGGGAAAGGCATCTCCTTCGCGGACACGATGAAGAACCTCACCGCAGCGTTCCACGCGTTCGGCTTGCCGATGGCGGGACTAGCGGACTGTCCGTAAGGCACTCAAGGGACAGGACAGATGCCATGAAGCATTTGCCATCCGAACGATGCGACGATCGCGAGGATGACGACTGCATAGGCCAGAACGATGCGTCGTGAACGAGTCCGCATAGGAGGGATAACAGCTCTCGGGACGCCGGCGTTCCACGTGCTATTCTGCGAGCACCGTGTCTAACAACTCATTCCGGGTCTTTTTCGCTGTTGCCGGTGTGTGGTGTGTACTCGGGGTGAGCGCTGTTGCCGCGGCGGACGACCAGGTTGCCGAGGTCGCGGCGGTCAAGCAAGTCTTCTCCGAATATAAGACCGCGTTGCTGGAAGGCAATGGATCGGCGGCGGCGGACGTGGTGAGTGGCGGGACGATCCAGTACTACGGCGAGATCCTGGAGCACGTGCTCCATACGCCACGCGAGAAGTTGGGGGAGCTCGACCTGATCTCGAAGTTCATGGTGCTGAGGATCCGGCACGAGTTCACCAAGTCGGAGATCGAAAAACTCACCGG
>Ga0207660_10001373_pt1 | contig 16319 bp, 19 predicted proteins | sample KBSC73BmetaG_FD_184335 | JGI IMG/M metagenome (GOLD analysis project Ga0207660, IMG submission 184335) | Corn rhizosphere microbial communities from Kellogg Biological Station, Michigan, USA - KBS C7-3B metaG (SPAdes) (version 2) | ecosystem: Host-associated > Plants > Roots > Rhizosphere ... | reverse complement strand
CGCCTTCGCGTCCACGGAAGCAGAGCTGGCCGCCGCCGCGCGCGACGTGACCGGCTTCCCCTGCTTCGTGAAGCCGGTGATGAGTTCCTCCGGCAAGGGCCAGTCCTATGTCGAGGGGCCGGACCAGATCGCCGACGCCTGGCGCTATGCCCTGGCAGGCGGGCGAGTCGAGCAGCCGCGGGTCATCGTCGAGGGCCGCGTGGACTTCGACTTCGAGATCACCCTGCTCACCGTGCGCAGCCTGTCGGGCGGCGAGGTCGTCACCAGCTTCTGCGCGCCCATCGGCCACCGCCAGGTGAAGGGCGACTATGTGGAAAGCTGGCAGCCGCAGGCGATGAGCGCGGCCGCGCTGACCGCCTCACGCGACATCGCGCGCGCGGTGACCGACGCCCTGGGCGGCCTCGGGATCTTCGGGGTCGAACTGTTCGTGAAGGGCGACGCGGTGTGGTTCTCCGAGGTCAGCCCGCGGCCGCACGACACCGGCCTCGTCACCCTGGCCAGTCAATACCAGAGCGAGTTCGCCATCCACGCCCGCGCCATCCTGGGCCTTCCGGTGGACGTGTCCCTGCGTGAGCCGGGCGCGAGCGCGGTGATCTATGGCGGGCTGGAGGCCAGGGGCATCGCCTTCGAGGGCGTCGCCGAAGCACTGGCCATACCCGGCGCGGACCTGCGCCTGTTCGGCAAGCCCGAGAGCTTCCTGCGCCGGCGCATGGGCGTCGCCCTGGCGCGCGGCGCGGACACCGGCGACGCCCGCGCGCGGGCCGCCGAGGCCGCTGGCAAGGTGAGGCCGGTGGCGGAATGATCGCCCTCGAACCGGTGGCTCTCGGTGAGAAGGCCGCGCTGCGGGCAATGTTCGATCGCTATCTGGTCGCCCACGCTGATCTGGCGGACCCGCAACGTCGCCACGGCGATCCGAGGGACGAGCCCTACTTCGACCTCTACTGGGTTGATCCGCAGCGTGAGCCGCTGTGGATACTCGCTGAGGGCATCCGGGCCGGGTTCGTATTGCTCAACACGTGGTCGCCTTCCGGCCTGGGCGCCGATCACGCGATTGGCGAATTCAACGTCGAGCCGATGTGGCGGCGTCAGGGCATCGGGTCTGCCGCCGTCCGCGCCGCACTGGCTGGCCGGGCGGGCCTCTGGGAACTCCAAGTCTACCGCGCCACGCCTGACGCCATGCACTTCTGGCCCAGCGCCCTGCGTCGCGCCGGCGTCTACGATCATGCCGTGATCGAGCGCCCCGACCGCGTCATCCACCGGTTCCAATCGCTCTGACCGGGAGTGAAACGGGTTGACTTGCCCTCCTTCGGCCTCAAAAACCGCCGGCAATTCAGCCCGCTCGCCTTAGGAGACCCAGCTCATGACCGTTCGCGTCGCCATCAACGGCTTCGGCCGCATCGGCCGGCTGGTGCTGCGCTCGATCATCGAGCATGACCGCCGCGACATCGAGGTGGTGGCGATCAACGACCTGGGCCCGGTCGAGACCAACGCCCACCTGCTGCGCTACGACAGCGTGCATGGCCGCTTTCCGGGGACGGTGACGACCGGCGAGGACTGGATCGACGCCGGCCGTGGCAAGATGAAGGTCACGGCGATCCGCGATCCCAAGGAGCTGCCGCACAAGGACCTGAACGTCGACATCGCGCTGGAGTGCACCGGCCTCTTCACCTCCAAGGAAAAGGCCTCGGCGCACCTGACCGCGGGCGCCAAGCGCGTGATCGTCTCGGCGCCCGCCGACGGCGCCGACAAGACCATCGTCTTCGGCGTGAACCACGAGACGCTGACCGCCGACGACCTGGTGATCTCCAATGCGAGTTGCACCACCAATTGCCTGGCGCCGGTCGCCCACGTCCTGCAGCAGCTCTGCGGAATCGAGCGCGGCTACATGACCACCATTCACGCCTACACCGGCGACCAGCCGACGCTGGACACCCTGCACAAGGACCTCTACCGCGCCCGCGCCGCGGCCATGTCGATGATCCCGACGTCCACCGGCGCGGCCAAGGCGCTCGGCCTGGTGATCCCCGCCCTGGCCGGCAAGCTCGACGGCTCCTCGATCCGCGTCCCCACGCCCAACGTCTCGGTGGTCGACCTGACGTTCGTGCCGAGCAAGGCCGTGACCGTCGAGGCGATCAACGCGGCGATGGAAGCCGCCGCGGCCGGCGGCCCGCTGAAGGGCGTCCTCGCCGTGACCAAGGATCCGCTGGTCTCCGTGGACTTCAACCACCACGACGCCTCCTCGACGGTGGCCCTGCCGCAGACCCAGATCGTCGACGGCGGCCTTTGCCGCGTGCTGTCGTGGTACGACAACGAATGGGGCTTCTCGACGCGGATGAGCGACGTCGCGGTCGCCGTGGGCAAGCTGATCTGACGCGGACCTGATGACCTTCAAGACGCTCGACCAGGCGGACCTCCGGGGCAAGCGGGCCCTGGTCCGCGTCGATTTCAACGTCCCCATGGAGGACGGGAAGGTCACCGACGACACCCGGCTGCGGGCCGCCAAGCCCACCATCGACGAGCTTCGCGCGGGCGGGGCCAAGGTGATCCTGCTCGCCCATTTCGATCGGCCCAAGGGCAAGGTCGTGCCAAGCATGAGCCTGCAGCCCATCGTGGCGCCGCTGTCCAAGGTGCTGGGCGTGCCCGTGGCCTTCGCCCCCGATTGCATCGGCCCGAAGGCGCGCGAAGCCGTGGACGCCATGCAGCCCGGCGACGTGCTGCTGCTGGAAAACGTGCGATTCCACGAGGGCGAGGAGGCCAACGACGGCGCGTTCGCCGACGCGCTGGCCGCCAACGGCGACCTCTACGTCAACGACGCCTTTTCCGCGGCGCACCGCGCCCATGCCTCGACCGAAGCTCTGGCCCACCGCCTGCCGGCCTATGCGGGCGAGCAGATGCGCCTGGAGCTGAACGCGCTCGACCGCGCGTTGGGCCACCCTGAGCGTCCCGTGCTGGGCATCGTCGGCGGGTCCAAGGTGTCCACCAAGCTCGACCTCCTGCGCCACCTAGTGACGAAGCTCGACAAGCTGGCCATCGGCGGCGGCATGGCCAACACCTTCCTCTACGCCCAGGGCCATGACGTCGGCGCGTCCTACTGCGAGAAGGACCTGGCCGAGACCGCCCGCGAGGTGATCCGCCTGGCCGGTCAGAACAACTGCAAGCTCTTCCTGCCGCTGGACATCGTGGTGGCGGAGAAGATGGCCCCCGGCGCCCCGGCGCGGGTGCGCCACGTCGGCTCGATCGACGAGGACGAGCGCATCCTCGACGCCGGCCCCGAGACGGTGGAGCGCCTATGCCGCGCCATGGCCAACTCCAGGACCCTGATCTGGAACGGGCCGCTCGGCGTCTTCGAAATGAAACCCTTCGACAAGGGAACCGTTGAAGCTGCGCGGTGCGCCGCATCACTGGCGCGTGACGGCAAGCTGGTGGCGGTCGCTGGCGGTGGTGATACGGTGGCGGCGCTGAACGCGGCCGGGGTTGCTGACGACTTCACGTTCGTGTCGACGGCGGGCGGCGCGTTTCTTGAATGGATGGAGGGCAAGACGCTGCCTGGTGTTGCAGCCTTGTCCCGATAAGAAGCGATAGGACCGATGGCCCGGATCACTCTGAGACAACTCCTCGATCACGCCGCCGAGCACAGCTATGGCGTGCCGGCTTTCAACATCAACAACATGGAGCAGGGCCTGGCGATCCTGGAGGCGGCCGACGCGGTGGACGCGCCCGTCATCATCCAGGCCAGCCGTGGGGCCCGCGCCTACGCCAACGACATTGTCCTGAAGCATCTGATCGACGCGCTGGCGGAGATGTATCCGCATATCCCGATCTGCATGCACCAGGACCACGGGAACAACGAGGCGACCTGCGCCACCGCGATCCAGTTCGGCTTCACCAGCGTGATGATGGACGGTTCGCTGAAGGCCGACGGCAAGACGCCCGCCGACTACGGCTACAACGTCGCCGTGACCAAGGGCGTGGTCGACATGGCCCACTGGGTGGGCGCGAGCGTCGAGGGCGAACTCGGCGTGCTGGGCAGCCTTGAGACCGGAATGGGCGAGAAGGAGGACGGTCACGGCTTCGAGGGCAAGCTCGGCCACGACCAGCTGCTGACCGATCCCGACCAGGCGGTGGACTTCGTGAAGACCACGCAGGTCGACGCGCTGGCCATCGCGATGGGCACCAGCCACGGAGCCTACAAGTTCACCCGCAAGCCGGACGGCGACGTCCTGGCCATGAACGTGATCGAGGAAATCCACCGGCGCCTGCCCAACACGCACCTGGTGATGCACGGCTCGTCCTCGGTGCCGCAGGACCTGCAGGACGTCATCAACAAATACGGCGGCGAGATGCCCCAGACCTGGGGCGTGCCGGTCGAGGAGATCCAGCGCGGCATCAAGCACGGGGTGCGCAAGATCAACATCGACACCGACAACCGCATGGCCATGACCGGCGCCATCCGCAAGGTGTTCGCCGAGCACCCGGGCGAGTTCGATCCGCGCAAGTATCTGAAGCCCGCCATGGACGCGATGAGCGCGGTCTGCCGCCAGCGCTTCGAGGAGTTCGGCACGGCGGGCTGGGCCAGCAAGATCACGCCGTTGCCGATGACCGTCATGGCCAAGCGTTACGCCTCGGGCGAGCTCGCCCCGAAGATCGGCATCACGCGCCACGCCGCCGAATAGGCTCTCTGGGGCCGCACGGAACCTTGCGCATCGCCGCGGCTTGGTTGGGCATGCGCAGGCACGCCCTTTTCCTAGGCCTGTGGTTCCTGGGCCTGGCCGGGTTCGCCCTCTTCTCCGGTTGGGCGTTCTTTGCGAGTTCGCATGTGGGCAGGGGTAGCCGCCACCTTGGCCCGATCTGGCCCTACGTGGCCGGCGGCCTGGTCATCGTCGCCGCCCTCGTCGGCTTCCTGATGTGGCTCGCCTTCTATTCGGCCAACCACGGCTATGACGACCGGGTGAATCCGGACGGGCCTTAGGCGTCGATCGGGGTTCCGCGCATCTCCCGGATGAACAGCAATCCGACGAAGATCACCGCTGCGACCAAGGAAGCCTGGGGCCTGGCGCCGGATGCGGCTTAATGCATGGTCCGGTGTTCGGGGTTCTTGCGCCACAGCTCTTCGGTCAGCACGTTGGCGAAGCCGATCCAGCCGACGTAGGGCGCGACCAGGTTGGCCGAAGGCGGGTCGACCTGACGGGCGCGCCAGACATAGGCCGCCGATGTGCCGAGCGAGGCGATGGCCGCGGCGAGCTGGCCGCCGAGGCGCTTGGGGCCAAGCGCCATCCAGACCGCGTTCAGCGCCTGCACCGTGCCCCACAGCGTCAGCGCCTGGGTGCGGGCGGGGCTGCGGGGCGCGTTCCAGATGCGCAGGCCCGAGAGGGTCAAGGCCGTGAACAGCGGCGGCCAGATCATCGAGAAGACCTTCGACGGCGGCTTGATCTCCGGCTGAACCAGCTCCTCGTAGTCGGAATAGACCTCCCAGTTGTCGTCGGTGGGCGCGTTCATGCGCGCCACGAGCGCCGAAACCGCGACGGCGCCCACGGTCAGGCCGAGGCCAATCAGAATGTGCTGGGTGGAGCGCCCACGGCTGTTGGCGAGGCTGTCGACAGCCCCGCGGACGGGGTTTCTCATGAATCGAACTCCCAACGGCCTCTTGCGCCTCTACGAAAACCGCAGGCGCCGACGCAGGTTCCGGCTCAGCTCTCGCTGCCGCCAAGATCGCCCATGGCGCTTTGCAGGTAGTTCTGTTCGCCCAGGCCGCTCAGCAGGGCAAGCTGGGTCTCAAGGAAATCGATGTGCTCCTCGGTGTCGACGAGGATTTCGGTGAGGATCTCGCGGGAGACGTAGTCTTGCGCCAGCTCGCACTGCTTGACCCCGTCGACCAGGGTCGCCCGTCCGCCGGCTTCCACGTCGAGGTCGGCCTGCAGGCCCTCGCCGACGCTCTCGCCGATCTTCAGCTTGTGCAGGTCCTGCAGGTTGGGCAGGCCGTCCAGGAAGAGGATGCGTTTGATGAGCTTGTCGGCGTGCTTCATCTCGCCGATCGACTCTTCGTAGGTCACCTTGCCGAGCTGCTTCAGGCCCCAGTTGTCGTACATCCGCGCATGCAGGAAGTACTGGTTGACCGCGGTCAATTCGTTGGTGAGCACCTGGTTGAGAAGCCGGATGATCGCCTTGTCGCCCTTCATATCCGTTCTCCCACGGCCACGATCGCCGGACCCTCACGTCGAGGCGACGTGAAGTCAAAGCCTATGTTTGCAAGTGATTTGCGCTCTCGGCCCGGCGCCCGGGCCCGCGCCGCCAGCTACTCGGCGGCGTAACGGAGCGCCTCGCGCTCCTCATCCAGCATCGTGCGCATGTCGCAGACGCAACGCGCGCATTGCGGGCGGCTGTCGCAGGCCTTGAAGATCTGGGCCGGACGGTCGGCGCCTGCGGCGATCGCGGCGCGCACCTCACGTTCGCGAAGGCCGTTGCAATTGCAGACGTACATGGCGCGCGACGGCTCCCCGCTGGACCTCATCTACATAGCCAATTGCGAACGCGTTTGCAAGTCATTCGCAATTAGACCGCCATCGCCGGCGCGGTTCTGTGAGCGGGCAGTTCTGTGAGCTGTGGGCGCAGCCGGCGTGGGCGCTCACAGAGCCGCGACCGTCTGTCGCATGGCCGCGGCCCGGTCTGGGGCGTTGTTGGGGATGGGAGCCATGCCTCTGCTTTTCGCAGGGCGTGTTCAGGAACAGGCCATGCATCTAGACGCGCTTATGCTGTCGCGGCTGCAGTTCGCGTTTACGATCGCCTACCACATCATCTTTCCGAGTTTTACGATCGGCCTGGCCAGCTTCCTGGCGGTGCTCGAAGGGCTTTGGCTGACCACTCGGAACGAAGCCTTCAAGGTCCTCTATCTCTTCTGGATCAAGATCTTCGCGATCTCCTTCGGCATGGGCGTCGTCTCCGGCGTGGTGATCTCCTACGAGATCGGCACCAACTGGAGCGTCTATTCGGCGGTGGCCTCGCCGGTCATTGGCCCGTTGCTGGCGTTCGAGGTTCTGGCCGCCTTCTTCTTGGAATCGAGCTTCCTGGGCGTGATGCTGTTCGGATGGAAGAAGGTCGGCCCGCGGCTGCACTTCGCCGCCAGCGTGCTGGTGGCCCTGGGCACGCTTACGTCAGCCTTCTGGATCGTCTCGGCCAACAGCTGGATGCAGCATCCGACAGGCTATGTGCAGCTCGCCGACGGCACGCTGCGCGCGACCGACTGGTGGCAGGTGATCTTCTCGCCGACCTTCCCGGTGCGGCTGGCCCACATGGTGCTGGCCGCCTTCCTGACCACGTCCCTGGTGGTCGGGGCGGCCTCGGCCTGGCGGCTGCTCAAGGACGCCGACGAGGAGGAAAGCTGCCTGGCCCTCAAGATGGCGATCGGCATGTTCGCCATCGTGGCGCCGCTGCAGCTGCTCGCCGGCGACATGTCCGGCAAGTTGCTGCTCGAGGTGCAGCCCGCCAAGCTCGCCGCCATCGAGGCGTTCTGGGACACCAAGGCGGGCCAGGCCTTCCACGTCGCCGCCTGGCCTGACCGCGCGGCGGAGGCCAATCGCTGGGAGATCTCCATCCCCAAACTGGGCAGCCTGATCACCGCGGGCGACGTCAACGCCAAGGTGGAGGGCCTGAAGGCCTTTGCGCCGCAGGACCGGCCGCCGGTGGCCATCGTCTTCTGGGCGTTCCGCGTGATGGTCGGCCTGGGCCTGGCGATGATCGGCCTCGGCCTGTGGGGCGGCTGGCTCTGCTGGCGCGGGCGTCTCCCGCAGGCCCGGTGGTTCCTGCGCGCCTGCGTGGCCATGGGGCCGGCCGGCTTCGTGGCGGTGATCGCCGGCTGGATCGTGGCCGAGGTCGGCCGCCAGCCCTACGTGATCTATGGCGTGTTGCGCACCGCCGACGCCGTTTCGCCGGTGACCCGCGGCGAAGTGTCGGCTTCGCTGCTGGCGTTCATGGCCGTCTACGCGCTCGTGTTCAGCGTGGGCGCGCTCTACATCCTGCGGCTGATGGACCAAGGCCCGCTGGGCGGCGCCGCCGCGCCCATGGCGGCAGGCGAGGTGCGGCCGCCCGGCTACGCCCTGGGCGCGGCGCCCCGCGAGCCGGAGGACCGGTCATGAGCCTCGACCTGCCGCTCGTCTGGGCGGCGATCCTCGCCATCGCCGTCCTGCTCTACGTGATGCTCGACGGCTTCGACCTGGGGATCGGCATCCTGTTCCCGTTCGCCGGCTCGCGGTCCGAACGCGACGTGATGATGGCCTCGGTCGCGCCCGTCTGGGACGGCAACGAGACTTGGCTGGTGCTGGGCGGCGGCGGCCTCTTCGCAGCCTTCCCCTTCGCCTTCGCCGCGATCATGCCGGCCCTCTACATTCCGATCCTGATCATGCTCCTGGCCTTGATCCTGCGCGGCGTCGCCTTCGAGTTCCGGCTGCACGGCCGCGCGCGCGGCAAGCCGTTCTGGACCGCCGCCTTCACCGTCGGGTCGCTGGCCGCCACGGTCGCGCAAGGCCTGGTGCTGGGCGGCTTCATCCAGGGCGTGACCCTGAAGGACGGCCGCTTCGCGGGCGGCCCCTTTGACTGGTTGACGCCCTACACCCTGCTGGTGGCGACGGGCCTGGTCGCCGGCTACGCCCTGCTGGGCGCCGCCTGGCTGATCTGGCGCACGGAAGACGAACTGCACGGCCGCGCCCGCCGCTGGGCCTGGCTGTCGCTGGCCGCGGTAGCCGTCCTGCTGGCCGCCGTCAGCCTGGCCACCCTCTACATCCACCCGCGCGTGGCCCTGCGCTGGGGCTGGGAAGACGGACGCTTCGACCTCGCCCGGTTGGCGCCCCTGCTGCCGGTTCCGCTGCTCGGGCTCGCCGGCCTGGCGCTCGCAGCCCTCGGGTTGCGCCGCGGCTCGCACGGCTGGCCGTTCGCCGGGGCGGTGCTGATGTTCCTCTCGGGCTACCTGGGCCTGGCCGCCGGGTTCTTCCCGAACATCGTGCCCTACGCCATGACCTTCCGGCAGGCCGCCAACCCCGACAACACTCTGGGCCTGCTGCTGGTCGGCGCGGCCATCCTGTTGCCGGCGATCGTCGGATACAGCCTCTGGGTCTACTGGATCTTCCGCGGCAAGGTGAGCGCCGATGAAGGCTATCATTGAGCCGCCGCCGGAGCCCGGCGCGCCCCTGCGGCCCTTGCGCGAGCGGATCGCCTGGTTCTTCGGCCTGGCGCTCGCCGCCCTGCTGGCGACGGCCGCGGTCGCCTATCTCTTGAAGGCGCTGCTGAGATAGGCTCTAGGGCCTCACCATGGCCCCGCCGCTCTGCCGCCTCTACCTGATCACCCCGCCCAGGCTCGACGACCTGGCGGCCTTCGCGCGCGTCCTCGCCCACGCGCTGGACGCCGGCGACGTCGCGGCCCTGCAGATCCGGCTGAAGGACGCGGCCGACGACATCGTAGCCGCCGGCGTCGACGCCCTCATGCCCATCGCCGCCGCCCGCGACGTGGCGGTGATCCTGAACGACCGCCCGGATCTGGCCGCCAGGCTGGGCTGCGACGGCGTCCACATCGGCCAGGACGACGCGCCGCTCGCCGAGGCGCGCCGCATCGTGGGGCCGGGGCGGATGGTCGGCGTCACCTGCCACGACAGCCTGCACCTGGCGATGGAAGCGGCGGAGGGCGGCGCCGACTACGTGGCCTTCGGCGCCTTCTTCCCCACAACGACCAAGGCGGCGCCCACCCGCGCCGACCCGCAGCTCCTGACCGGCTGGCAGGCGGACATGGTGGTCCCCTGCGTCGCCATCGGCGGGATCACGGTTCCGACCGCACGCGAGCTGGCCCGGGCCGGCGCCGACTTCCTGGCCGTCTCGGCCGGCGTCTGGTCCTACGGCGACGGGCCGGCGGCCGCGGTGGCCGCCTTCAACGTCGAGATCGCCAAAGGCGTGGCCGAGCGCGGTTAGCGCCGCCTTGCTTCTGGAGAGCGCCGCCACTAGGTTCCGCCGCCCCAAAGGTCTACGGGAAAGCCCTTGTCCACCCAGTCCGCCCTGCTGAAGGTCATGTCCGACGCCGCCCGCAAGGCCGCGCGCGGGCTCAACCGCGACTTCGGGGAGCTCGCCGAGCTGCAGGTGGCCAAGAAGGCGCCCGCCGACTTCGTCTCCGCCGCGGACCTGAAGGCCGAGCAGGCGATCTTCGAGGCGCTCGCCAAGGCGCGGCCCGGCTACGGCTTCCTGGGCGAGGAGCGCGGGATGATCGAGGGCACCGACAAGACCCACACCTGGATCGTCGACCCGCTCGACGGCACCACCAACTTCCTGCACGCCATCCCGCACTTCGCAATCAACATCGCCCTGCAGCGCGAGGGCGCGGTGGTCGCGGCGGTGACCTACAACCCGATCTCCAACGACCTCTTCTGGGCCGAGAAGGGCAAGGGCTGCTTCCTCAACGACAAGCGCCTGCGGGTCGCCGCGCGCACGCGGATGGAGGAGGCGGTGCTGGCCACCGGCATCCCGTTCATGGGCCACGGCCAGCACGCGACCTTCCTGAAGGAGCTGCACCAGGTCAGCCAGCGGGTGGCCGGCGTGCGCCGGTTCGGCGCGGCCGCGCTCGACATGGCCTGGGTGGCGGCCGGCCGCTACGACGGCTACTGGGAGCGCGACCTCAACCCCTGGGACCTGGCGGCGGGCATCCTGCTGGTCACCGAGGCCGGCGGGCGGGTGACCGACGCCAACGGCGGCGACGACGTGCTGGCCGCGGGCTCCGTCTGCGCCGGCAACCTCGAGATCCAGCCGCAGCTCCTCGAGCGCCTGCGCCAGGCGGCGAGGTAGCTCTTCCAGGCCGCGGAGCGGCAAGTCAGCTTTCAACACCAAGATCGCCAAGAGGCTGTAGGTGTCGATGGACCGCAGAGGTCGGATTGGCCTACGGCCCCTTGGTGGTCTTGGCGGTTCCTTGCAGCGCGGCCCGAAGCTCTGCCGCTGTTGACCACCGCTCCAGCGAGTGACTGACTGTCGCCCACGCATTTGAGGGGAGCAGACGCCATGGACATCACCCGCCGCGCCTTGGGCGCCACGGCCGCCGCGGCCGCGGCCGTGAGCGCGCTGCCCGCCGCGTCGCAGGGCTTCAGGAAGAAGCCGCTGATCATCGCCCACCGGGGCGCGAGCGGCGAGCGGCCGGAGAGCACGCTGATGGCCTTCCGCCTGGCGATCGCCGAGGGCGCGGACTTCATCGAGCCGGACCTGGTCCTGACCAAGGACGGCCATCTCGTCGTGCGCCACGAGAACGAGATCTCCCAGACCACCGACGTGGCCCTCCGCCCCGAGTTCGAGAAACGCCTGACCACCCGCCAGATCCAGGGCCAGGCGGTGAGCGGCTGGTTCACCGAAGACTTCACCCTGGAGGAGCTGAAGACCCTGCGCTGCCGCGAGCGCCTGCCGAAGCTGCGGCCGCAGAGCGCCAAGTTCGACAGGCAGGAGGCGATCCCGACCTACCAAGAGGTCCTCGACCTGGCGAAGTCGGAGAGCGCGCGGCTGAAGCGGCCGATCGGGACCTATCCCGAGATGAAGCATCCCAGCTATTTCGCGAGCATCGGCCTGCCGATCGAGGGCCGGCTCGCCGACATCCTGAAGACGAACGACCTCGACAGCCCCACCGCGCCGGTCTTCATCCAGTGCTTCGACGTCCTGCCGCTGAAGACCATCATGACGCTTTGCAAGGCGCCGCGCGTGCAGCTCGTCTCGCCGGCGGGCGGCCCCACCGACGTCACCCTCGTCTACAAGGAGATGGTCACGCCCGCGGGCCTGAAGGCCATCGCCGCCTACGCCAACGGCGTCGGGCCGGAATACGCCATGGTGATCCCGACCGTGGACGGCGGCCTCGGCCCGGCGACGGCGCTGGTCAAGGACGCCCATGCCGCGGGCCTGGTCGTGCATCCCTGGACGGTGCGGGCCGAAAACGCCTTCCTGCCGCCGAAGCTGCGGAACGGAACCGACCCCATGGTCCACGGGAACGTCGATGCGCTCTATCACGCGCTCTACGCCGCCGGCGTCGACGGCCTGTTCAGCGATTTCCCGGGGCTGGCCGTGAAGGCGCGCGGGTGAGGCGGCTCGCAGCATTCGCAGTCGCCTCCGTGCTGGCGGCGACGTCCGCCGCCCAGGCCCAGGCGCCGATCCCGACGCGCGTTCCGCTGGGCGTCATACCGGTCGCGCCGGGCAAGTCGGTGGACCGCGTCGAGACCAACCGCGTGGACTTCGCGCCCGGCCAGGTCATGCCGCGCCACAAGCACACCGTCCCGGTGATCTGCTTCATCGCCAAGGGCGACTTCCTGGTGAAGATCGGCGATGCGCCCGAGCACCGCGCGCAGCAGGGCGCGACGACCTACGAGCCGCCGCAGGTGACCGTGCACTATTTCAAGAACGCGTCTTCGACCGAGCCCGCGCAACTGCTCTGCGCCTCGCTGGCCGGCAAGGATGACAAGGTGCTGAACGTGATGCTCGGCCCACAGCCGGGTCGCTAGGCCGCTCTTCCGCGATATTATCCGTCATCCCGGCCGGAGCGCAGCGGAGAGCCGGGACCCAGGGTTCGGGCTGTGCGTCCGCCCCTGGGTCCCGGGTCGGCTCTTCGGCCGCCCGGGATGACCGGATTTTGGGGAAGCTGCCAGAGCGCCCCTAGCCGGTGTCGGCGTGGGCGGGCTCGCGCGCCGGCGCGGGCTCGTGCACCGGCGTGGCCTTCGGCTCGCCGAGGCTCAGCGCGAAGTGGCCGGAGAGGCCCATGTCGGCGGCCAGGCGCCGCGCCAGGGCCTCGATGCGGAGGTCGGCGAAATCGGGGCTGAGCGCGGCCTCGTCGAGGCGGGCGTTCAGGTCCTCGACCAGCACGTCGTAGTCTTCCGCCTCACCCTCGGATTCGGCCCAGAGCAGGCGGTTCAGGAGCCCGCGGACGCGAGCCTTGCGCGCCCTGACCGGATCGGCGGCCGCGGCGGCGCGCGCGTCGTCGCGGTCCTGCATGGCGGCCCGCGCGGCCTCGGCCTTCGCATCGGCCGCCGCCTGCGCCCGCGCCGCCTGAGCCGCCACGGCCGCGTCGCGCGCCGCGTCCCGGTCCAGCTTGGCGTCGAGCGCCAGCGTCAGGCGCACCGCCCGCGTCGCCTTGTCGAAGGCGCCGGCCAAGGCCACGGCTTCGTCCGCGTCCTCGCAGCCGCGCACCCGCACCGCCAGCTCACGCGCCACCATCAGCCCCAGCTCGGCAAGCTCGCCCAGCATGGCCTCGGCCCGGGCCTGTTTGTCCGTGTGGCGCGACATGAACAAAACGAGAACATCAATCAAGGCGGAAGTCAAGTTTTTGTCGTCTCGGCTCTTTGCGAACACGCAGCGGGACCACTTTGGTGTTGCGCGGCGGCCCGCGCGGCCTCAGGCGAAGATAAGGTCGGGATCCAGCGCGTCGATATCTCCCCACTTGGCCGACTGGAGCGATGGCGGCTGTATCCGAAGCAAGAGATAGCAGCCGCCCGCAGGGTTCCCTGGTTTTTCCTCTCGGCCGATCGGAACGTTCTGCAGTGCTGCGGCCAGCAGGCGGCCAACCCCTCCATGGGAAACGACCACCGTAAGTCCGTCAGCCGCGGTCACTGCCACACGTTGAACCGCCTCCACGATGCGCGTTTGGGCGTGTTCCGCGGTTTCCCAACCGCGAACGCTAGCGGAAGGCTCCGCGAAGAACTGCGAGACCACCGCCCAGAACTCGGGCGGTGCGATATAGCCTGTCGACGAACGATCATTCTCCCCAAGCGCTTTGTACACGAGATGCTGAAGCTTCAGTCGTCCCGCGAGGATCCGGGCTCCATCGATTGCCTTCTGCTCCGTGCTCGACCAGACAGATCGCACCCCCGCCTCGGCGATCCGCTCTGCAAACGACTGCATGCGCCGCCGTCCGCGCGCGGAAAGCGGCCAGCAAGGCACGGGAACGGACGGATCGATCACGACCTCAGGGTGAGTGACGAACAGAATCGCGCCCATCAACGCCTCACATCGTTCGCCGCGACCGCGGGCCTAATCCAGACCATTGAGCGCCGCTCGTGGCTCGACCCATCGAGCCTGGGCTGGCCCCTTTGCGTCGCGAAACACGTCCATCAACCAGCCGCCGAAGGCCTGCATCGCCGGAGAGAGTGGGCGAGACTTGATCCGCGTCAGCCAATAGCCGCCGACGTCGGCGTCGATGGCGAAGGGCCGCACAAGCTGGCCTTCGGCGATCTCGCGCCGGAAGAGGCCGTAGGGAACGAGCGCCACGCCTTCGCCCCGTATCGCCGCCTGGGCCATGATCAGCGAGGAATCGAACAGCGGGCCGTGCACGTTCACCGCGTTCAGTTCTGCCGCCTTGATCCAGGCAAGCCAGTCCTGCGACCTGTAGGATCGCAGCAACGGCAGGCGCAGTAAGTCGGCCGGTTCGCGGAGCTGCTCCGCCAAGCGCGGCGCGCAGAGTGGCGACATGGGCGCTTCGAAGATCAACTCGGCCTCGCAGCCGTGCCAGGCCCCGTCGCCGAAACGGATCGCGTAGTCCAACCCCTCGGCGACCAGGTCGACCTTGTTGTTGTTGGTCAAGATGCGCAGATCGACGAGGGGATAGGCGGCCCGGAAGGCAGGCAGGCGCTCAAGCAGCGCGCCGACAACGAAGGTGCCTACGGCGCTGACCGTGAGCACCTCGCGCACGCCACCAGCTTCGAACTGCTCGAACAGCCGGTCGATGGCGCCGAAGGCCTCGAACAGGGTGGGCGCGAGCGCCACGCCTTCGTCGGTCAGAACCAACCCGCGGTTCGAGCGCCGGAACAGCCTCATGCCCAGCCGCTCTTCGAGCCCTTTCACCTGATGGCTGATCGCCGTCTGGGTCACGCACAGCTCATCGGCTGCGCGAGTGAACGACAGGTGGCGCGCGGCCGCCTCGAAGGCCCGCAGCGCGTTCAAGGGGATCGTGGCGCGCATCGCTCAGCCCCAAGTTTTCCTCATGCCTTGGCCGCGTTCTTATCCTTTGCCGACTTGGGCTGAAACCGTCGACCTTCGCTCCCGGAAATCCTCGGGGGTGCGCGCATGAGTGAACTTGGGGGAGGACGCCGTTCTCGCCGGATGGGCGGCCGCGAGCTGTTCGCGGCTTGTCTGATCGCATTCACCAGCTCCGCCGCCGCAACTGCCTCGGCCCCGCCGGCCGTCGTCTGGCAACCCTCGCCAGGGCATGTCCAGACGCCGATCTGGCCGGGGACGCCTCCGGACCTGGTCCGTGATCCGAAGCCGGAGTCGGGCGCGTCGACCCATGTCAGCCAGCCGACGATGACCGTCTACGCACCCAAGGGGCGCAACACCGGCGTGGCCGTGGTGGTGTTCCCCGGCGGCGGCTACCAGGTTCTGGCCATGGACCTCGAAGGGACCGAGATCTGCGACTGGTTGACCTCGCGCGGTATCACCTGCGTGCTGCTGAAGTACCGCGTGCCGAACTCCGGTCCCACAATGCTCCAGGGGCGTCGCTATTACCCGAAGGTCCAAACGGCGGTGCAAGACGCGCAGCGAACACTGCGGCTAGTCCGCCGGCATGCGGCTCAGTGGCACGTCGATCCGAACAAGATCGGCGTGATCGGCTTTTCCGCGGGGGGTCACCTCGTCGCGGCCGTCAGCACGCGCTTCGCACAGCGGACCTATCTGCCCGTCGACGCCGCCGACGCGCTGAGCTGCCGCCCGGATTTCGCTATCGCCGTCTATCCAGGCCACCTGTGGGTTCACGAGGACGAGGACCGCGCCACCCGCAAGCAGGAGGACCTGAGCCTCCGTCCGGATATCCGCGTGCGCGCCGATACGCCGCCTACCTTTCTGCTCCAGGCGCAGAATGATCCTGTGGACACTATCGCGCAGTCGCTCGCCTACTACGTCGCCCTGCAAAAGGCTGGCGTCCCCACGGAAATGCACCTCTACGCCGAGGGCGGCCACGCCTTCGGCCTGCGCGCGACCAAGTTTCCGATCGGCCGCTGGCCGCAACTGGCCGAGCAGTGGCTGCACACGATCGGCATGCTCAAGCGATGACCAGGCGGCGTCGCCGCCGCTCTCTCCCAGCCTCTCCCAGAGAGCTTACGCCCTTGAGAGAAGGGCGGACCTGAGCCGCTGGGTCCCGGCTCTCCGCTTCGCTGCGGCCGGGATGACGGATTTGGGAATCAGATACCCGAGTCACCCAGTTACGCCGCTTCCCCGAACTGCAGCGCCGCCAGCCTCGCGTAAAGGCCGTTCCTCGCCACCAGCTCGTGGTGCGTGCCGCTCTCCACGATGCGGCCTTCGTCCATGACGACGATGCGGTAGGCCTTGAGGACGGTGGC
>Ga0207660_10001368_pt1 | contig 16343 bp, 13 predicted proteins | sample KBSC73BmetaG_FD_184335 | JGI IMG/M metagenome (GOLD analysis project Ga0207660, IMG submission 184335) | Corn rhizosphere microbial communities from Kellogg Biological Station, Michigan, USA - KBS C7-3B metaG (SPAdes) (version 2) | ecosystem: Host-associated > Plants > Roots > Rhizosphere ... | reverse complement strand
CTCGTACAGAAAATGCGGAGGTGAGGATTTTGTTCCCCGGGCTGCGGGGCTATTGGATCCTGGTTTGAACTCCGGGGTTCCCTTGCATTGCACTGGCCTGCCAAAATAGCTGCGAACGCCAGAAGGTCTAGTTGGCCGGCTAACTGAAGCCTTCTTTCCTGATTTTTGCGAAACACGTACAGATAAACACGTGCAGATGATTGTAATCACCTCAGAGGGTTTGTTGTGGTCGGTGCTTCGAAATCCGATTTAACCAAACGAATTGCGGTACTTGGCGCCCCGATCGATATCGGAGCGTCACAACGCGGAACCCTGATGGGCCCTGCCGCTCTGAGAACGGCCGGTCTTTTGACCCTACTCGACGGACTTGGCTTTGAAGTGAACGACCACGGCGATCTCCTTATTAATGGTGTGGCCGACTTGGCTGACGCTCCGCCTGACAATGCCAAGCACTACAGAGAAATCCAGCGCTGGACCCGCGCACTCAGCACGCGCGCTTATGAGCTGGCGCGATCCGGCGCGATCCCGATCTTTCTCGGCGGAGATCACACCTTGTCGATGGGGTCGGTGAATGGGATTGGTCGCCACTGGCACGAAAATGGCCGTGAGCTTTTCGTTGTCTGGCTGGATGCGCATGCGGACTACAACACCCCCGCGACGACGCTGTCCGGCAACATGCACGGGATGTCGGCGGCATTCTTGTGCGGCGAGCCCGGGCTGGACGGCCTTCTGGGTGGAGAGCCGCGCTCATCTATCGAGCCTGATCAACTCGAGCTATTCGGCACGCGCTCGATCGACAAGCTGGAAAAAGATCTGTTGCGCGATCGTCGCGTCAGCGTTGCCGACATGCGCCAGATCGATGAGTTCGGGGTGGGGGTGCTGATCCGCCGGGTCATAGACAAGGTGAAAGCCCGCCATGGCGTACTGCACGTAAGTTTTGACATTGATTTCCTCGACCCCAGCGTGGCGCCTGGCGTCGGCACCACAGTGCCCGGCGGCGCGACCTATCGAGAGGCGCATCTGGTGATGGAGATGCTGCATGATTCCGGGCTGGTTCAATCTGTCGACATCGTGGAACTCAACCCGTTCCTTGATGAACGGGGCCGTACCGCGCGCACGGCCGTAGAGCTCATTGGTAGCCTATTTGGCCAGCAGATCAGTGACAGGCCAACTCCGACCAATGCGATCGAACCTGACGATTGAAGTGCCTTGGCACACGCGTAATCAATAGACAGTGATAGATCGGTCCAGCCACAAAGTTGCCAATGGAGTGCGTAACTCCTCCACCACGGAGATGCACGGCATGGATGCCGGATTTTCCGCAATCGAAAGTTAAGCTGCGAAGGAACGGAAATACGTCCTTGCTGTTAGTGCTGAAAACAAGGCAATTTTCAAGGAATTGTCATCGAGAATTATATTTGGAGGCTGCGCTCTCGGAAGACATCGCTCATCCTGGAGTCAGCAATGCCTGCAAGAATCGACCGCACTTCCACAAGAAAAACCTCGGCAATTTCCAAAGCTGGTCGCCACCCCGTGATCCTTCGGGTTTCTTCGCTTGCGGTGGCAAGTATCCTTTCGCTTCTGTTGGTAAATGCTGTCGTTCCACCGATCGTCGCTGACCAATCCGATAGGGCGGTTGTCAATGCCCCCGTCACACTGTTGACCGCGCCCATTGACGGAGAAATCGAATCTCTGACGATGGGCCCGGGTCACGCAGTGGAAGCCGGTGACACCCTTGCGCAGATCTCAAACGTTCGGCTGGATCGGACAACTCTGATTTCGCTTGAGGAAAAGGCGTCGGATGCTCGTGAAAAATTGGCGGCCGCGCAGGGAAAAAAGGACTCGGACCGCGCATATCTGAAAATGACCGATTCCGAGATCGCAAACCAGGCGGAACAGCTCAAAGTACAATTTCAGTCGCAGATCGTCGAATTGCGTGCGCGAGTGGCGCAATCGGAGTCCCAAAGCGCAGAAAAGAAGGCACTGGTTGATCGGCAGTCCGACATGGTCGCACGTGACGCCGCGAGCACGTATATGCTCAAGCCAACCACGCAGCAGTATTCAGCCGCGCTTCATAATGCGGATGCCGAAAACGCGAAGCTCAATCAGAAAATCGCACAGCTCGATGCCCTGGAAAAAGGCATTTATGTGGGAGATGATCTTATCGCGGTCGGCAGCCTCGTTCAGAAGCGCCGGGACATTGACCTCGATGAAAAGAGAATGGAAATCGAGGAAAAGCAGCTTTCGGCGGTGTTGGAAGACCTCCGCCGTCTTATAGACGCTGAGCGAAAGAGATTGGATACTTTGGCCGAAGCCAATGTGCGGGTTACCACCGCGGGCAACATCCTCAACGTCGGTGCCGCGCCCGGCCGGCATGTGAATGCAGGAGACTCTCTGGCATCGCTGGTCGATTGCGACAAGCGTTTTGTCGTGGCGATTTTTTCGTATCGGCAGGGCCAGAGCATGAAGGTGGGGACAAGAGTCCGCGTTGACGGCGCTTCTTTCGGGTCGGGCATCGTGACGGCTGTATTGCCTAAGACGAGCGATAAGATCGACGACCGCTTCGCGGTCCCGTTCCCGCAGACCGAGCGGCGGGAATTATACGCGATCATTGCGCCTGACAGCCGGACTGCAGGCGCGGTCCACGCGGAAGCCGCAGTTCAGCACGAACAGCCCGCATCCTGTAACGTCGGTCAGTGGGTAACCGTAACCAAGGATGACGGGATCGTTCCTTCCATGTCGGTCACCTGGCGTCGTTTCGAAACGCTAGTGACGTCGTGGAGTACCAAGAAGGGCCCGCTCCAACCGGATGACGGCAACGAAAGGAGACGCGACGCAGGGCTCGCCATGCTCGTGGCTGCGTTTCACTCAGCTTCGCAAGCGGTGCATCAATCGTCCGATCTGCAGGATTGGATGCCCCATACGGATGCTGTCGTCTCGCGATGAAGCGATCCGTTGTCACCATCCTTTGCATTGTGACGATAACCAGTTCCATGGCGGCGAGCAGTAGTCCGGACGCTCAGCCAGCGCGTTATTGCGCCCCGTTGGCCGACGCCGTCAGGTCGCAGGCGGCCGGCTCCAAGGCGGGTTTTGTCCGCAGTTACGAGCACGGAGAAGGTGAGAGCGGATTGCCCGCGGGCCTGGCGTCGACGGCGTTCGTGTACGATAACGCGCTCGCGGTGATCGCGCTGGTTGCATGCGGGGACGTGACCAGCGCCACCACCATTGGCAATGCCTTGAGCCTCGCGGTTCGCAACGATCGAACGTTTACAGATGGCCGCGTTCGGAATGCCTATCGTTCGGGGCCGGTGGGTGAGGGGGCTCCGGCGTTGCCAGGGTGGTGGGACGGCAAACAAAACATTTGGGCTGAAGACCCGGCCCAGGATGGCAGCTCGACAGGCAACGTGGCCTGGGCAGCCCTGGCGCTGCTAACGCTGCATCAAGCAACCAAACAGGAGTCCTTCCTGGCGGACGCCGAGCACCTGGTCGATTGGGTGATTACGAACGTCTCGTCCGGCCGCGGATTCCGCGGAGGTTTCCACGGTTACGATCCGCAGCAGGTGAAGCTGCTCTGGATATCGACCGAACACAACGTCGATGTGTATGCGGCAGCGACCTGGCTATTCCGTCTGACAAGCCAGCAAAAATATGCCGATGCGGCATCCCAGGCGCGGCAGTTTCTGGATCGAGCCTTCGATGCAGATCATTTCCTGTTGGGAACCAAACCCGACGGCAGCCTCAACGATAGCGGAATGCTAGCGCTGGACGTGCAACTCTGGCCATGGATGGCAATCCCGGATGCTTCAGTCCAATGGCGGTCAGCGCTCAATTTTGCGGCGACGCACATGGCTGTCGAGGGCGGCTTCGATTTTAACGGCGACCGGGATGGCCTATGGGTCGAAGGCACCGCGCAGGCGTCGTTGGCATATCGGATCGCCGGCGATCCGCTCCGCAGCGCGCAGTTGCTGGCGACGCTGGAGGCCGACCGGACACCGTCCGGCTTTCTCAACGCAACCCGGGCGGGGCGTGTTTCAACGGGTCTTTCAATCGACCCTACCAAGACAGAAGCGGACTTCTTTTACTTCAGACGTCCTCATCTGGGCGCGACCGCATGGGCAACGTTGGCGGCAACGGCGTGGAATCCATTCACCGGCGGAAAGTTGGACTGATGTTCGAAGCCGCTGCGGACAATTCATCGATCTTGTCGATCGATCTAGGGCTGCTGATCGGATTGCTCGTGCTGGGGCGGCTGCTTGATCCCTTGCTCGCCCGTGACCGGATCTTGTTCGGATCGACCGCCGGCTCGTTGCTGATGATATATGCCCTATGGCGTTGGCATGACACACTTCCGGCGTTCACATTCTCCGTGCAGAATCTATGGGAGCATTTCTTCTTTGCATTCGAAGCCCTCGCCATCGTCTACACCATGATGTCCATCGTCATTCTTTTTCGCAACATCGACCGGTCCGGGCAGGCTGATGCGGCGCAAAACAGGATGGAACGCGAAGGCGATTTCCCTCCGGTGGATATCTTCATTTGTACCTATGACGAGCCGCTCGAGATCCTGGAAAAGTCGATTCTGACCGCCCTGGCATTGGATTATCCAGATGCCACCGTCTGGGTTCTGGACGACACAAGGCGAGCATGGCTACGCGAGTACTGTGCGGCGGTTGGCGCGCGCTATATCACCCGGGATAACAACAGGGACGCCAAGGCGGGAAACCTGAACAACGGTCTTGCGGTCACGGCAAGCGAGACCAACGCCCCGCTTATTCTGGTGCTGGATGCGGATTTTTCTCCGCGCCGCGATTTCTTGAAGCGCACGGTCGGATTGCTTTCGAATCCGGAAGTAGCCGTAGTTCAGACGCCGCAGTTCTATTACAACCCCGATCCGATCCAGCACAATCTGCTGGCCGCGCAGAGCTGGGTCGACGACCAACGCTTCTTTTTCGATATATTTCAGCCTGCCAAGGATGCGTGGGGATGCGCATTCTGTGTGGGTACGTCCTTTGTCGTTCGCCGCGATCGTTTGGCCGAGATCGGCGGATTTCCGAACCAGACGATCTCGGAAGATATAAATCTGACGTATACAATGCTGGCGGAGGGTTACGAAACCTGGTGGCTGAACGAGAGACTCAGCATTGGACTATCGGCTGAGGGAATCCCTGAATATATTACGCAAAGGGCCCGCTGGTGCCTGGGAACGATTCAAGTGGCTCTGCTTCGTGATGGGCCCTTGCTTGGATCAGGATTTACGTTCACTCAAAGGTGGCACTATCTGCATGGCGTGCTGAACTGGCTCTGTAAGCCATTCATGCTGCTGCTGCTGGTTGCTCCTCCAATCTACTGGTTTGCAGGTATGCCGGCCTTCGAGACGGATTATCTTTCATTCTTGCGATATGGAGTGCCGACTCTGCTCGGCCAGATGATCTACATGGCCTGGATTTCGAGGTCGCGCACGCTTCCGCTTTTTATGGAAGCAACCCATGCAGTGACGGCCTTTGCGATTACTGCGACGCTTCTCAGCGCTGTCGTCAAGCCGTTCGGACGGCCGTTCAAGATCACGGGCAAGGGCGGCGACCGCTCGGCAGCCCGGGTGCATTGGAAGCTCGCGTCCGTCTTCGGTTTAATCTCGCTAAGCTCTGCCATCAGCATCGTCTGGGCGTTTGTCTCGCCCTATGCGGCGAGCGAGATTTCCTCTCTCGATTTCTTCAATTTGCTCTGGGCCGGCATCGCGATGCTCATCGCTTTCATCGCGTTCCTGGTCTGCTTCGAGTTGCCGCGCGGCGAGGCACTGTTCGCGGTCGATCAAGCGGCCCAACTCGCATTGGACGATAACGTGATCTCTGGTCATGTTACCGGGCTCTCGACCTCCACTGCGCAGATGTCCTTCGCCCAAACATTGCCGGCGCGCCTGTCCGATCAGACCGTTCAGCTTTATCTTGAAGCGCTTGGTTGGGTCGAAGCGGAAGTTTCAAGCTGTTCAAAAGCCGCCGTTGGACTGCGCCTTCGACCTACATTCGCACAGCATAAGCAACTCGTGGTCACGCTGTTCGGCTCGTCGTCCAGCAATGTTGCCGATACCGCCAGCATGAGAGGAGTAATTTTGGGAGCGATATCGAGAGGGTTTCGAGGAAAATAACATCATGTTCTCCGAGCCAGCGTTCAGCGTCTTCGTGACGGCGGCGCAAGCTGGATGCGGTGATCTCTGAAGTAGCGGTCGAGCGCGTTTGGCGCGCCTGAGCCGTCGGCAAGCGCCACGTAAGTGTCAGGTCTGAGCAAGTAAAGCGCATCGCGGGCGAGCCCCGCCACCTCATACTCGGATCGCCAGTCGAATATGTGAAGCGGCATATTTTGAGCCGCGCACCATGCCGCGAGTTCGGCGCTGGCCGAGCCATAAACATGGACTTGCCAATCCATCGTTGTGAGCGTCTGGAAATTGTTCACACCATCAACCGGCGCCCATGGCAGACGATCGCCGCCATGGACATGCCCCGCCGCGCCGCGGCTCAATGGGCCTTGGCGATAATTCAGCGTGATCTGCGAGACGGTCCGGAACATAAACTCGCGGACCGGCGCAAACGCGAGGGCCATCGGGATCAGCACCGGCGCGACGCGGGTGCGCACGACATCGGCGATCCGCCCTTCGGCCGTCACGAAGCTGAATGCGCGATCGGTTGTCGCGACCAGTCGCCGCGCGAAGCCGATCCTCTCGGCCTCATAACTGTCCAGCAGATTGTCGCCGGCGCGCCCGGCCAGCACGGCTGCAAGTTTCCAGGCGAGATTGATGGCGTCGCCAATCCCGGTATTCATGCCCTGTCCGCCGGCCGGGCTGTGGATGTGCGCCGCGTCGCCAAGCAGAAACGCTCGCCCTTTTCGAAAATGCTGCGTCACGCGATGATGCACGTAATAGGTTGAAAACCAGTTGACTTTCTTGATCCCGACCTTGAGGTGGTTGATCGCCCGGTCGCTGACGTCTTCAAAGGTCAGCGTATCGGCGCGGTCGGCTCGTTCATCGCGTACCGTTCCGATCAGCCGCGCCCGTCCCTGTCCGGCCAGCGGGAAGACGGCCAGGAAATCGGCCTCGTCGAGATCGGCGTGCAGTTCGCCGTTTAGCGCGGGGCCGGCTGCTTCGACGTCGGCGACGTAGAAAATTTGCCGATAGGTGCCGCCGGGAAAACCGGTGCCGATCGTCTCGCGCACGATCGAGCGCGCACCGTCACAGCCGGCGATGTAATTCGCCTCGCAATCAACCTCATGACCGTCGGGCCCGCGCAGGCGGGCCATGACGCGAGTTTCCTCCTGAGCGAAACTTATCAGTTCGGTGCGCCGCTCGACCGTGACATCAAGCGCTTCAAGCCGCTCAACCAGCAGCCGCTCGTGCTGGTCCTGGGGAAAGATTTGCAGGAAAGCGTAGGGCGTCAGGCCGGAGCCGATGCTTTCAAACGAAAGACGCGCCGCCGATTCGCCTTTCACCCAAAGATTGACGGCGGGAACCTTGTGACCCCTCGCGACCACCGCGTCGGCAAGATCAAGCTGCCGGTAGAGTTCGAGCGTGCGGGCTTGAACCGCCAGAGCGCGCGAGGTGGTTCCAGGCTCGGCGGTCTTGTCGACAATACGCACCTTGACGCCGAGCTTTGTCAGCCAAAGCGCCAGCACCAGACCCGTCGGACCTGCACCAATGATCAGAACATCGCTCTGCATCATTTGTCTCTCCGTTTATAAGGGTTCGAAGTGGAGCCCATGCGCTTCTAGAATAACCGGAACGTGGCTTGGTTGCGAAGCCGTTGCGACGGCTGCTGATCGGAACAAAGCAGCCTCCATGCGGAAATACCGACATTTCCCGCTTTGATCCGATCCGGCATTCCAGGGCGGTGCACTGGACACGCAATGTCTCCCGGACCATCATCGGCCCAGAAAAAAGGAGAGCGTTCATGGATGTCGGGGCTTGGCTACGCGGCCTCGGGCTCGGGCAGTATGAAGGCACGTTTCGCGAGAGTGAAATCGAGGCTGATGTCCTGCCAGAACTGACGGAAGCCGATCTCGAAAAGCTCGGCCTGCCCCTCGGATCCCGAAAGCGAATCCTGAAGGCGATCGCAATTCTGGGCGATGCGAATAAGGGTTCGGGAGCCGCAAGCCTTGCACACCCTTCGCCGGAAGATGCGGCTGAGCGCCGTCAATTGACGGTCATGTTTTGCGACCTTGCGGGCTCGACTGCATTGTCGGCACGGCTCGATCCCGAGGATATGCGACAGGTGATCCGCGCCTATCAGGATGCCTGCTCCGGCGTCGTCGCGCGCTATGACGGCTTCGTAGCCAAATTCATGGGCGACGGCATTCTGGCCTATTTCGGCTTTCCACATGCGCATGAAGACGATGGCGAGCGGGCGGTGAGAGCAGGACTGGAGATCGTTGGCGTCATTGGGACCTTGGAGACGCGCGCCAGGGATAGGCTCAAGGTGCGCATCGGAATTGCCACGGGCCTCGTGGTGGTCGGCGATCTCGTGGGGCATGGCGCGGCGCAGGAGCAGGCGGTGGTCGGCGATACGCCCAATCTCGCTGCGCGGTTGCAGGCGCTGGCCGAACCGGACAGTGTTGTCGTCGCTGCCGCCACCCGACGGTTGCTGGGCGATCGATTCCGCCTGCGCGATCTCGGTCGTCACGCAGTCAAAGGCTTGGTCGAGCCGGTCGAGGCCTGGATAGCTGAGGGCGTGTCGTGGAACGAGAGCCGATTCGAGGCCACGCGGACAGCGCGGCTCACCGGCTTTGTCGGGCGCGAGGCGGAGAGCGCGCTGCTGCGGGAGCGCCAGCGGCGGGCGTGGCAAGGCGAAGGCCAAATCGCACTAATTTCAGGCGAGGCGGGCATCGGCAAATCGTGCTTTTCCAGCTGGCTCGCCGCGCAGGTTGCGGACGAACCGCATACGCGACTGCGCTACCAATGCTCGCCCTATCACCGCGACAGTGCGCTTCATCCATTCGCGCAGCAACTGGTGCGCGCCGCGCAGATCGCGCCGGACGAGAGCCCCGAACGCAAGCTTGTCAAGCTCGAAGCCGTGCTGGGGTTGGCAACGGCACGCACGCAGGAGATCGCACCTCTGATCGCCTCGCTGCTGTCAATCCCGTTAGGAACCCGCTATCCGCTGTTGGCTTTGTCGCCAGCGCAACAGCGCCGGCAGACCCTTGCAGCGCTGCTGGATCAGCTAGAAGGTTTGGCACAGCAGAAGCCGGTGCTGATGCTGTTCGAGGATGCGCATTGGGCCGATGCGACCTCGCTCGAACTGCTCAATCTCGCAATCGAGCGGGTCAGACGCTTGCCGGTCTTGTTGCTGATCACTTTTCGGCCAGAATTCGAGGCGCCTTGGAAGGGCCTGCCCGATGTCGCCACGGTGGCGCTCGCCCGGTTGGATCATGGCCAGGCCGAGATGATGATCGAACTCGTGACAGGCAGGCGTAAACTTCCGGCCGAGGTTCTGGCGCAGATCGTTGCCAAGACCGATGGGGTGCCCCTGTTCGTGGAAGAGCTGACGAAAAATGTGCTGGAATCCGGATTGTTGATCGAGGATGGCGAGCGCTATCGCCTTGACGGCCCACTGCCGCCGCTGGCGATCCCCTCCACACTGCAGGATTCGCTGATGGCGCGGCTCGACCGTCTGGGGACGGCGAAGGAAATCGCTCAGATCGGCGCCGCGATCGGACGTGAATTCAGTTACGCACTGCTCAATGCGGTCGTCGGGCGCGACGAATCTTCGCTGCGGGCCGCACTGGCACAATTGGAGGACGCCGAGCTCTTGTTCCGTGCCGGCACGCCGCCTGATGCGAGCTTTAGTTTCAAGCATGCTCTTGTGCAGGACACGGCCTACGAAAGCCTTCTCAAAAGCCGCCGGCAGGTGCTGCACCGGCGTATCGCGCTTACTCTCGAGGAACGATTTCCCGGACAGGCCGAGGCGGAGCCGGAAGTAATGGCCCATCATTTCAGCCGGGCCGGCCTCTTCGACCAGGCTTGCCTTTATCACGAGCGGGCCGGCGATCATGCCGTCGCCCGCTTTGCCTATGCCGAAGCGGTCGCCCACTTCGATGCCGCGCTCAAGGAGGTACGCCAATTGCAGCCCGGAGAGGATCGGAACCGGCGTGAACTTGCGCTCCTTCTCAAATATGGACCCGCTATCCTGATCTTCAGGGGGGTCCAGGGTCCCGAGGTCGAGCCGGTGTATCAGCGCGCTTACGATATCGCTGAAGCATCGGATGATGGGCACGGGTTGTTCAAGTCACTTTGGGGACTGTGGTTCTGCGCCAACATGAGCCGCAGAACCGGCGCGGCACGCGATCGCGCCGAACAACTGGTGGCGCTCGGGCGCCGGTCCCAAAACGAGGCGTTGTTCCTGGAAGCGATACACTGCCGCTGGTCGACGGCGTTTTTTCGCGGCGACATCGCAAGGCTGCTGGCCGATGGCCGCGAAGGCATTAAACACTACGATATCGAGCGTCACAGCCGGCTCGGCGCAGAGTTTGGCGGTCATGATCCCGGAGTTTGCGCCTATACCGTGCTCGGATTGGGGCTTGCGCAATTCGGCAGTCCGCGGGAGGCCAAAGACAACATTGTTCGGGGCGTCGCCCTCGGCGAAACGTTGAAGAATCCATCCAGCCTGACGTTCGCATGCATGAACGCGATGACGGCGTATCAAATCATGGGTGATCTCGGCGCCGTCTCACGACTGGCGCAGCGGATGATGGAAGTTGCGGACAAATTCAATTTGCCGCCACAGCGGTCGATCGCGACGTTCATGTCCGGATGGCTCAGTGCATGCGGCGACGATCTCGCCGGCGGCCTGCAAGTGATGGAGACGGAATTCCCACGCGTTTCGATCATGGGCCCACTCCCGCCGTTTTATGCGGGCCTTCTTGCGAGCATTCGGCTCGAAGCTGGACAGTTCGCGCGAGCACTTGAGCCGCTGGATATGATGTTAAGGACCATCAAGGAGCCGGGTGTCGGGTTTTTTCTTCCGGAAATCCATCGGCTGCGGGCGGAATGCCTGCTGCGGCTCGATCCTTCGAATTTCGACGAAGCCGTGCACGAATTTGAGTTGGCCATTGCGACGGCGAAGCAGCAGCAGGCACGCGTGTTCTGGTTGCGGGCGGCCATGGGTCTTTCGCGTGCCTGGGCCGCGAAGGGTGCGCCGGAGCAAGGTGTCGTGCAACTCCGGGACGTTGTCTGCGCTTTCAGCGGCGACGACTATCCGGCGGAACTTGCGATAGCTCGGCAACTTCTTTGTGGAGGTTTCGCCTAATCCGCAGTGGCTTTCGCCTGGACTTTCTGGGAGGGCTCGGACATGGCGCGGTGTCTGATTTCACTCCGTAACCTGCTTCAAACAAGGACGGCCGGAATCTGCTATGCTCCAGCCCACCATCAATCGCGCCGGTCGCCAAAGGCGCGCAACTCACGGGAAACGCCATGCGAGATCGAAGATGGACCAGGCGCGAGGTGCTGAATACCTCGACCTCGGTTGCGGCCGGAGTGCTGTTCGCCGAACCGACCCGGGCGGCCGCGCCGCCGCCGACCAGCGTGACCCCCGCATTGATCGAAGCCGCGCGCAAGGAGGGCAAGGTCTCCTACTACTCCGCGCTGGAACTCAATGTCGCCGAACGGTTGGGCAGGGCATTCGAAGCCAAATATCCCGGAATAGCCGTCCGCGTCGAACGTTCGGGCGCCGAGCGGATATTCCAACGCATCGCCCAGGAGCAGGCGAGCGGCATCAACGCGGTTGACGTCGCCAACAGTACCGACCCCGCGCACTATCTTGACTGGAAAGCAAAGGACTGGCTCGCGCCGTACGTTCCCGACGATGTCGCCCGGCATTTCCCGGCGGATCAGGTCGATCCTGATGGAATGTATGCGACCTCGTGCGGCTGGATCGAAGTCATCGGCTATAACACCAATCTGGTGAAGCCCGAGGAGGCGCCGAAAAGCTACGCCGATCTGCTCGATCCGAAGTGGCAAGGCAAGATCGTCAAGGCGCATCCCGGTTACAGCGGCGCCATCATGACCGCGACGTTCGTGCTCGCACGAGAGCTGGGCTGGTCGTATTTCGAGAGGCTTGCCCAGCAAAAGGTGTTGCAGGTGCAGTCGGCGGCGGACCCGCCGAAAAAGCTGCTGCTCGGCGAGCGGGCGGTCATGGCCGACGGCAACGACTACAACCTGCTGCTGCTCAAGGACCAGGGCAAGCCGGTCGAGGCCGTCTATGCGACCGAAGGATCACCGCTCATCATCGTCCCTAGCGGCGTGTTCCGCAACGCACCCAATCCGAATGCGGCGCGGTTGTTCCAGAGTTTCTTTTTCAGCGCAGAGGGCCAGCAGTTGCTGGTCGATAATTACGCTCATCGCTCGTTCCATGCGCAGATCAAGGAAAAGCCCGGTCACCCGCCGCTGGCAACGCTGAAATTGCTCAAGTCCGATCCCGCAACGGTGCTGGCGCAGGGCGAGGAGATCAAGGCGCGCTATGCCAAGCTCTTCAAAGTGTGATCGATGATGGAACCGCGGCACTGTCGAGAAAAGTGGACTAGTCGCGATCGAGTGCTATTTGGATGATTGCTGGCTGAAGATCCCTCCCTATTTGAAATATCTGGGGAGCTTCCTTGCGATATTTTATGCCCGCCGCCCCGCCTTCGAAGGGAGGATGAACGATGACCGAGCCAACCGACGTCGACAACGATCCTGCGGTAACATCGCGCCGGCGTTTTCTCCGCGAAGGTGGCGCATTGATGGGTGGGGCCGTTCTGGCGGGCGGTGTCGCCGGTCGCGACGCCTTGGCGGCCACCGCCAATGCCGACAACCTGCCGCCCAATATTCCGGAGTGGATGAAGGCGCCCGGCGATCCCATGGGAAGCCAGCCTTATGGAACGCCTTCGCCGTTCGAGAAGGGTGTTGTCAAGAATATCCCGAAAAATCTGCCGCAGTACCTATCCGCGTCCGGACGAACGCCGCTGCAGGACCTCGATGGCATCATCACGCCGAACGGACTGTTCTACGAACGCCACCATGGCGGGGTACCCACGATCGATCCGGCGCAGCATCGGCTCATGCTCCATGGCCTCGTCGACAAGCCGCTGATCTTCACCGTGGATGACATCCGGCGCTTTCCTTCGCAATCTCACATCTATTTCCTCGAATGCTCCGGCAACCCCGTCTACAAGAAGCCTTACGGCAAGACGGCATCAGATCTTGTTGGTCTCTTGAGCTGTGCCGAATGGACCGGGGTCAGCCTGAAACTCGTTTTGCAGGAGGCGGGATTGCAGCCGGGTGCGAAATGGGTCGTCGCCGAAGGCGCGGATGCCGCGGCGATGACGCGCAGCATTCCGATCGAAAAATGTCTTGACGATGCGATGCTGGTGTACAGCCAGAACGGCGAGCGGCTGCGCCCGCAGCAAGGCTATCCGCTGCGGCTGCTGCTGCCGGGTTTCGAAGGCAACATGAACGTGAAATGGCTGCGCCGTCTGCACGTCGCCGCGGAGCCGACCTACTCGCGTGAGGAAACATCGAAATATACCGATTTGATGCCGGATGGATCGGCGCGCGAGTTCACGTTCTACATGGAAGCAAAATCCATCATCACGCGCCCCTCGGGCGGGCAGCGGCTGAGAGCGCCCGGATTTCATGAGATCAGCGGCATCGCCTGGAGCGGGCACGGCAAGATCAGGCGTGTCGATGTCTCGGTCGATGACGGCAAGAGTTGGCAGGAGGCGCAGCTGCAGGAACCGGTGCTGACGCGCGCACTGACCCGCTTCAGGTTCCCCTGGCACTGGGACGGTCAGACCGCCGTGATCCAAAGCCGCGCCATCGATGAAACCGGTTACGTCCAGCCGACGCTGGCCGAACTGCTGGCGGTTCGCGGCGACAATTATTTTTACCACAACAACGCGATCTGGCCCTGGCGCATCGCGGGTGACGGCGAGGTGACCAATGCCAACGCGTGAGCTTTGCATCGCAGCGTTCGTCCTTTTTGCGCTGGCGTGTGCGACGCGCGCGCAGGCGCAAAACCCTTACGGCATCGGCCGATCGGCGACACCGGCGGAGATTGCGGGCTGGAGCATCGATATCGATCGCGATGGCAACAACCTTCCAGCCGGAAGCGGCAGCGTCAGTCGCGGGCATGAGGTATTCGATCAGCAATGCGCGGCCTGTCACGGCGCCAAGGGCGAGGGCGGCGTTGGCGATCGACTGGTCGGCGGGCAAGGCACGCTGGCGATGCCAAAGCCGGTGCGGACCGTCGGCAGCTATTGGCCGTACGCACCGACGTTATTCGATTACATTCGCCGCGCCATGCCGCAAAACGCGCCGCAATCCCTTGGCAACGACGACGTCTATGCAGTCTCTGCCTACATCCTCAATTTGAACGGCCTGCTTCCGGCTGATGCGACGCTTGACGCCAGGACGCTTAGCGCAGTCAAGATGCCGAACCGGAGCATGTTCGTCGGCGATCCGCGTCCCGACGTCAAAAACCCTGCGTGCATGACGGGTTGTTGAGTATGCAAGCGGTCCGGCGCGTTCGCTGAAAAGAAAAGGCCCACCGGTGCGGGCCTTTCGTTTTCATATGGCAACGCCGTAGTAGTCGTTCACAGAGCGAGTCCTCGCCGGGTCACTCCAGTTCCAGGCGTTGTCGTTACTGTATTTGGGCGCTCCCTTGAGTTGTTTCTCGGTAATGCCGGTGCGATAGCCGCCAAGGTTGGTGTCGTATTTCAGCGACTGCCAAGGCAGGGGGTAATGGTCGTCGCCGATCCCGAGGAAGCCGCCAAAGCTCAAGACGGCGTATGAGACTCTGCCGCTTATCTTGTCGATCATGACGCGCTCAATCGATCCGATCTTGGTATCGTTGGCGCCATACACGGCGGTTCCTTCCACCTTATCGCTGCCGATAAGGGAACCTGTTTCTCTTGCTTCCGTAACCATTGTTGCTCCTCCTTGGTTGAAGAACGTTGCAACAAGCGGCGCAAAGGATTGTTCCTGCAAGCAGGGGCTTGCGAACAGCGCCAGCGCCCGGAACCTTCGCCGCCTCCCGAGATTTATTCCATCAGAGGAATCGTCAAGTCAGGCAGGTCAATGAGGAAAAGTCATTCGAAGCGAACGCCGGGACGGCCCGTCGTGGTCGCGGTGGCAGTTGCGGGTTTCGGCGTGCTGGCGATGCTGATTGTCGACCATGGTCCGTGGAGTCGCCCTCAGATGCAAACCGCCGAGGTCGCCAACTACAAGACCACCGGTGAAGCTGCGCGAGCGGCCGGCGCGACGGTGACGCCGACCGCGCCCAAGCCGGCACTCGAGCCCATTGCGCCGGGGCCGAAGCCCGCGCAGCCGGCTGACCCCGCCACGCCCTAGGCCTTGGTTTTCAGGCTTTGTTTTTCCCACACTGAGTATCGTTCGGATCGACGACCTCATCGGATGCTGACAAACGTGCCCCATAACGCCGCGAGAATGGCGCCCGCCAAAACGTAGACTGGATGATCGCAAAACGTACCGCCGTACCGGCACATCTCAACGCCCAGGCTTCCGATTTCGTTATGGTCGGCGGCATAGAACAGACCCGACAGCACAACCAGCACTGCGGCCACGACATACATCAGACGCCTCCGAGCCAGGATCAAGGTAAGGGCGGGGCAATTGGTCCCGGCAGAAATGCCGCGGTCGCCGAAATTGTACCTGGGAACACCGCAACGGCACGCTCCTCATCGATATTTGAGGGAAGCCGTCAATTTTTCGATAATTTTTATAAAAAAGTCGCGCTATTCCCGCACCATTGCGGGCTGACCTGGATGCGAGCCGGGCCGTTGCGGCAGAACGAGGAGACTGCCCAATATAAAAGCGGCGATATTGGCCGAGGCAAGCGGGCGGCTCAATGCCAGGCCACCATGATCTATCGGCTTGTCGAGCAAGTCGCCAACCGTCGCGCCCAGCGGCCGCGTTAAAATAAACGCCGTCCAGAACAGCGTTACCCGGGATACATTGGTCCAGTAACAGGCTGCCGCGACAACGGCCGACGCAGCGCCGCTGTTTTGGCTGCGAATGACTAGGTTTTTCGACCATAGTTCAGCAGTCCACCATGGCCCTTTGGCGGATGCGCACGAAGCGCGTCTTCGTTGGGTTCGGTGCCCCAGCCGGGTCGACCCGGCATGACAAGATGGCCATCTTCGATCTCGGGCACGTGAGTGAAGAGCTCGTGATCCCACGCCAGCCGGTCGATATCGGTCTCCATGATTCGCAAGTTCGGTACCGCCGCGCTGAAGTGGGCGTTCATCATGGTGCAAAGATGCCCGTAAAAATTATGCGGCGCGACATTGACCTCGTACGCCTCCGCGGC